>OFTY01000245.1_pt1 | contig 54269 bp, 44 predicted proteins | sample 1775061 | NCBI WGS metagenome assembly OFTY01 (sample SAMN08195773, study PRJEB24354) | sludge metagenome | isolation source: sludge from phenol fed wastewater aerobic bioreactor B | place: India: Nagpur | collected 2016-09-16 | reverse complement strand
TTATGAACGGTCGGAAAGCCGGATATGGTGGTGCAGGGAAAAGATCTTTATGTTAATTTTATTTGCAAATAGCCCCCATAATATGAGAAAATTATTCTATGTACTGCCCGCCGTACTTTTCTGCCTCACCGCCTTCGCACAAAAGAAGCCATTGGACCATTCCGTGTATGATGGCTGGCAATCGGTCGGCGAGAGAAGCATCAGCAATAACGGTAAGTATGCCGTGTATACCATCAACCCGCAGGAAGGGGATGGGGTACTGGTGATCCAGTCTACCGATAATACTTTCAAAAAAGAGATCGCACGTGGCTACGGAGCCGTCATCACCGAAGACAGTCGCTTCGTGGTGTTCAAGGTGCGGCCATTGTTCAAGGATACCCGTGATGCAAAGGTCAAAAAGAAACGCCCGGATGAAATGCCGAAAGACAGTCTGGGGATCGTGGAGATCGGGAAAGACAGTGTAACGAAGGTCCCCAATGTACGTTCATTCAAGACCCCTGAAAAAGGATCGGGGCTATGGATGGCCTACCTGCTGGAAAAAGCCCCGGCTGCTGCTGCCAACAGGCCCAAACCAGATTCAGTGACCCAGCTCAATAACCTCGTACGCATGGCCGATAGCCTGGCACGGGTGGCCGACAGCATTCGTAACAAAGCCACTGAAGCCAAAGAAAAGGGATTATCGGTGTTGCAGCCGCCTGTTTCAAAGAAGCCCCCCACCTCCAGACCAGCGCAGGACCCCGTGGAAGAAGGAACAGAACTGGTGCTGCGCAATCTATATACCGGGGAAGAAAGAAGGTTCTCCCTGGTAAGCGATTATTATTTCAGTGAGAAAGGCAATGTATTGCTCGTTGAAACCACCCGGAAGAACAGCGATACGCTCTCCCAGGCAAGCCTGTTGTGGACCAGTTTACCGGAGGGTAAAACGGATACCATCATGCGCAAATTCAATGACGCGAAGAACTTTTCGATGGACACTGCCGGCAGGCAACTGGCCTTTGTGGCCGAGCGCGACAGTGTGCCCAAGGCATTGGTGAAATTCTATAAGCTATGGTATTACCGGGCCGGGGACGACAGCGCCCGTCTGCGGGCAGACAGGAATACCACTGGGGTGAGAAATGGGCTTACCGTAAGCGAGAACATGACGCCGGTATTCAGCAAAGACATGAAGAAACTCTTCTTCGGGCTCTCGCTGATCCGTAAACCGAAAGACACTACCCTGGTGGATTTCGAAACGGCCCGGCTCGATGTCTGGCACTATAATGATGATTATCTCCAGCCACAGCAATTGATACAGTTGAACTCCGACCTCCGCAAAAGCTATATGGCCGTACTGAACGGCAATGCATCCCATGTTGTTCAACTGGGCGATGAGGATGCCGACAATATCTATCTGGCCGATGAAGGCAATGCCGATTTTGTGCTGGGCACATCGAGCAAAGGGAATAGAGTAGAATCGCAGTGGCTGGGATTTTCGAAACTCAATTCTTACCTGATCAGCACGGCAGACGGCAGCCGCAAGACCATCCGTGAAAAATTGCGTACTTTCTTTAGCCTGTCGCCCAAAGGGAATTTCGTGCTCTGGTGGGACAACACCACCCGGAGCTATTTCACTTACCAGGTGAGCACCGGCGCCATCAGGAATATTACACAGAAGATCAATGTTCCTCTTTATGATGACGAAGATGATCATCCCGATGATCCGCCATCATTCGGCCTGGCAGGCTGGGTGGAAAATGATGCGGCCGTGTTGATCAACGACAAATATGATATATGGCAGGTTGATCCCACCGGCGAAAAAGCGCCTGTGAATGTAACGGATGGTTACGGTAAGAAACACAAGACGATCCTGCGCTATATGCGTACAGACCGCGAAGCCCGCTCCATCAAGGCCGACGAACAAATGCTGTTCGACGCCTTCAACCGTGTCACCAAATACGATGGTACTTCAACCAAAAAACTGAATATCCCCGGTGAGCCGGTACAGCTCAATGCTGGCCCCTACGTTTATAACAGGCTCATCAAAGCCAAACAGGCCGAAAGCTATATCGTGAGCCGCATGAGCACACAGGACCCGGCCGATCTGTACTCGACCATTGATGGCAGGAGCTTCACGCGCCTGAGCAGTATCAACCCGCAACAAAAAGATTACAACTGGCTCACCTGCGAGCTTGTGAAATGGAAAATGTTCGATGGCAAAGAAGCGGAAGGATTGCTCTACAAGCCGGAAAATTTCGACCCTAAAAAGAAGTATCCCGTTATCTTTTATTTCTATGAAAAGGATGCCGATGAGCTGTATGCCTACATGAGCCCTGCTCCGAGCGCTTCAACGGTGAACATACCGTATTTCGCCAGTAACGGGTATCTGGTGTTCGATCCGAATATCTATTACAAGAATGGAGAACCCGGTGAGAGTGCCTATAATTCAGTGGTATCGGCCGCGAAACATCTTTCGAAAATGCCCTGGGTAGATTCAACGAAGATGGCGATCCAGGGTCAGAGTTGGGGCGGTTACCAGGTAGCCTACCTGGTGACGCGCACGAAAATGTTCGCCGCTGCCGGCGCCGGAGCGCCCGTATCGAATATGACCAGCGCTTATGGCGGTATCAGGTGGGGAAGCGGCCTCAACCGCCAGTTCCAATATGAACGCACGCAAAGCCGCATCGGCGCTACTTTGTGGCAGAAACCTGAATTGTATATCAAGAACTCGCCTTTATTCAAGGCAGACAAAGTGACTACGCCATTGCTGATCATGCACAACGATGCCGATGGGGCAGTTCCCTGGTACCAGGGCATCGAATATTTCACGGCCCTGAGAAGATTGGGGAAAAAAGTTTGGATGCTGGAATATAATGGCGAAGACCACAACCTGATGGAGAGAAGGAACAGAAAAGACCTCAGCATCAGGCTGGGCCAGTTCTTCGATCATTTCCTGAAAGGGGCGCCTGCGGCAAAATGGATTGCGGAAGGAGTGCCGGCCACTTTGAAAGGGATCGACTGGGGCACGGAAACCGGGTCTGCGAAAGGATTTTAAGCCGCATTCGAAATATACCGGACCAGGCTTCTTTTGGCAATCGGTAGTAAGGTCTCATCTACCGGAAAAGAAAGCTCTGTTTCGATTGAATACACGGCGGGATTGGGAAGGTCTTTTTTGCGCCTGATCAGTTCCGCCTTGATATTTTCATAGGTGTTCGCCATATTACGCTGCCATTCGCTCACATATTCCGTTTTGATGGCCCTGTATTTCTCATCATGTTTTTCGAATATACTTAACCGGTACTGATAAACCCTGGTATGCCGGTAGGAACCTTCGCTGAGGAAGAAATAACCTTCATTGCTGTCGAGCGGGATGAGGCCCACCGGGAAAATGGTGAGCTTGTCTTCCACGAACTCATAGATCTCGGTGCCATTGCTGATCGTTCTTTTGATCTTGCCGGCCGAATAGTTGATGATGTCTTCCAGTTCCTGCATCAGCTCACTGTCTTCGATGATCTGCTCATACAGGAGCTGCAATTGTTCCAATTGTATACCGGTAAGTTTTTTGGGGAATTGTTCCTGTAAATATCTTTTGTTCTCCCGGAGTGCGATGAGGTTATTGTAATGGAAGATCACATCTGCAAGCTGGGGATAGAGCTTGTTCTCGTTGAAGTATTTATTGACTTCCTGCAGGTAGGCGAGCAGGGTATACTTCTTGAGCTCGAAATCGATGTAGCCATCGGCAAACCAGGTATCAGAAAGTGTTTTCATAATTCTGGCATTCGTTTAGGGGGTGGGTAACCATAATGAATTTACGAAAAACCGGACAAATTTTTCTTAATGGACTGCCAATTAGCAGTAACGACAATGCGGCATTATGAACGTCCTTGTGTAGAACGTTCAGGCATTGACAATATTATATCGGAGGCAGGAAGATAGTTCCTATGGGTAGAACCTGATATGCTCGAAGACGTAGTCTTTTTTCCGCAGGGTATCGATCAGCTTGTTCAGTTCGCTTGTTGCCCAGGGCTTCTGGAACATTTCATCGTGCACGAGTACCACGATATGGTCTTTGGTGAAAGTGCCGCCATTGATGAGCCGGTTCTCGATCTCTTTGGTCATGGCATCGACGGATTGAACAGGCGCTCCGCTTTTGGGGTTGTGCCGCCATTCGAGGTCCCAGCCGAACAATTTGAAACCGCGTGCAGCCAGCGTGTCGGCAGCGGCCTTACCGCTGACGCCATCATCTTTTTTCCGGTCGCCCACCCGCCAGATATTCCTGCCGGGCAATCGTACGATCTTGTAACGCAGGGAGAGGGCCGTTTCATTTTTTTCTATGTCGGACAATACTACCAGGGGGTCTTTGTAAAATTTTTTGTACCTGTTATGTCCATGCGTGTAGCTGTGATTGTATGATTCCACGAATGGATTTTGTTCATACATGCTTAGATAGGTTCCCAGTTCCCTGCTTTTTTGGGCATTTTGTCCAACCAGGAAAACACTGATCTTGAGCTTTTCCGCCAGCACCAGGCTATCGATACGCTGGCTGCCTCTCAATGGGCCATCGTCGAAGGTGAGGTAGATATATTTCAAGGTATCCTTGCGGTCAAGGGGGCCCATGTTGACAGGTACTTTATTGGATGACACGAAGGATACGGCCAGTAGGAATAATGAGATTGCTTTCATTCAGGAATTTTTCTTTTCTTCTTTGGTGAACCAATCGAGCGACCAGGGGCCATTGCCGATGATCATGAAATAGATGAGGGCCAGCAGTACCAGAACGGAGAGGGTCAGTTCAGAGAAGGGTTGCCACCATCCCTGCGGAGCATTGATAAAGAATACAGCGCCCAGCAGGATAGGGATCTGAATGAGACAGGCAAAACGGGTGAGTACGCCAATAGCCAGTAAAAAGCCACCCAGTATATGTGCGAATACGATATAGTGTCCTACTAACCAGAGAGTGAATGAGCCGAAAGACATGTGGTCGGAGATCCTTCCCAGGATCAGGCTGATATTTTCCAGGAACTCGACTCCTTTAAAGATGAGGAATACTCCCAAAGCCATACGTGCGATGTCCAACCATTTGGGGTGATGCGCATCTCCCCAATGCTCAATGCGTTGTAAGAGATTCATACAGCATAAATTAAAGGTGAGCAATGAAAGAACTACTCTAAAGTTACGTTTATTGGAGAACATAAAAAAAAGACCACCCCGAAAGCTTTCGGGGCGGTCTCTCTTCGTTTTATAGCAAGTAACAGAAACGCTTGGCTTAGATCTCCCTGTCGGGACTGAAGTTCTCCAGCTCTTTCGCCACTGCATTCAGGAAGGTGGCGCCCAGTGCGCCATCGATGATACGGTGGTCGTATGACATGGAGAGGTACATCATCTGGCGGATGGCGATGCTGTCGCCCTGCTCGGTCTCGATCACTACCGGCCTTTTTTTGATAGCGCCTACTGCCAGGATGGCTACCTGCGGCTGGTTGATGATGGGAGTGCCCATCAGGCTGCCGAAAGTGCCAACGTTGGTAAGGGTGAAAGTGCCGCCCTGCGTATCGTCGGGTTTGAGTTTATTGTTGCGGGCTGCGTTGGCGAGGTTGTTGACCTGTTTCGATAATCCCACCAGGTTGAGCTGGTCAGCATTCCTGATCACGGGAACGATCAGGTTCCCGGAAGGTAATGCAGTGGCCATACCTATATTGATATCTTTCTTCACGATGATATGGTTGCCGTCGAGGCTGCTGTTGAGCCAGGGATATTTTTTGATGCAGCGAACGATCGCTTCTATGAAGAGGGGAGTGAAGGTGAGCTTTTCTCCTTCTCTCTTTTCAAAGTCCTTTTTCACTTTTTCGCGCCACAAAACGAGGTTGGTAACATCGGCCTCAGTGAAGCTGGTTACGTGTGGGCTGGTATGCTTGCTGCGCACCATGTGCTCTGCGATCAGCTTGCGCATCCTGTCCATCTCGATGATCTCTGCATTACCGGAATAAGTTGGCAGTTGACCATTGGCGGTTGGCAATTCATCCGTTCGGCGGAGAGGTTCTGCTGCCGGCATCGTACTGCCCACGACAAATTGCCCACTGCTCACTGTCCCCGTCTTCCTCGCTTCCACATATTGCAAAAGGTCTTTTTTCGTTACACGGCCTTCATTGCCGGAGCCGGGAATTTTTTCCAGCTCGCTCATGCTGATGCCTTCACCGGCTGCGATATTCAATACCAGTGGAGAGTAAAAGCGGTTGGCCATCCCGTTTGTAGCCGCAGTTTGCGTGCGGGTGGCCGCGACTGTTGCGGTGGCGGTAGATGTATGCTGGGAGGCAATATGGGTAGTTGTAGTGGCCACTGGGGTTGCAGGCGGCGCTGTATGAAGGGTGGCTGGTTCGGCAGCGCCTGTACGGATCCGTGCAATGGCTGTACCGATGGGCACTACATCGTTCACCTTGAAAAGGATCTCCTCGATGACGCCTTCGGCTGTGGAGGGCACTTCACTGTCTACCTTATCGGTAGCGATCTCCAACACGGTCTCGTCCATTTTCACCGGGTCGCCTGGTTGCTTATGCCACTTTAATATGGTAGCTTCCATAATACTTTCACCCAGTTTAGGCATTATTAAGTCAACAACTGCCATAGTCGAATGCAGATTTTTAGTTTACGATTTCTGAATATAGGTCTTATGCCGCGCCAAAGGTAATGATTTTGCTAACAACCGTTCGCCTAACTATTCTCTATGATGAACTTTCTTAGCAAATTAAGGCTATTAATGGCTGTCATCTCGATATTTCGCAGGCGGTCGAATCGGAAATTGAATTGCTGGGTAATGATCTTGTGGCGGTTGCCTGCTGCTACCCATACCATTCCCACTGGTTTTTCCGGTGTGCCGCCGCCAGGGCCCATGATGCCGGATGTGGCCACCGCATAATCTGCCTGCAGGCTGCTCAGGGCTCCCTGTACCATTTGCTTCACGGTATTTTCACTGACAGCGCCGTCGCTCCGCAGGGTGTCGTGCGATACATGGAGCAATCCTTCCTTCACTGCATTGGCATAGCTCACCACCGAACCTTTATAATATTCGCTTGATCCTGGTATGGAAGTGATCATCTGTGCAATATAGCCACCGGTACAACTTTCTGCCGTGGCCATCGATTTATTTTTGGCTTTGAGCAGTTCACCGATCACTACCTGCAGGGGTTTATCTTCATCTACCACCATCCATTCTTTCACCAGTTCTTTCAATGCGGTGAATTCCCGGTCGAGCTGCTGGTCGAGCAATGTTTTGTCGGGGCCGGAGCCTGTGATACGCAATCGAACCATACTATAATTGGGAAGATACGCCAGTTTCAGATGGGAGGGAAGTTTTGCTTCCCAGTCTTTGATCGCCTCCGCCAGAAATGATTCACCGATACCAGCGGTGAGCAGGGTGCGATGCGCAATGAAAGGCATTGTGAAATATTGTTGAAGGCGGGGCAGCACTTCATTGGTCATAAGGCCCTTCATTTCATGGGGTACGCCGGGAAGGGAGATGAAAACCTTTCCGTTTTTTTCGAACCACATGCCTGGGGCCGAACCACGGGCATTGTGGAGAACGGTAGCCACATCAGGCACTTCGGCCTGTTGGAGGTTTCGTTCGAGTAAAGGGCGGCGGAATATTTTTTCGAACAGGTATTTGACATGGTCCAAGGTCTTTTCATCCACCACCATTTTGCCGCCGAAGTATTCACAGAGCACGGGCTTGGTGATATCATCGGCCGTGGGGCCGAGGCCGCCTGTCATGAGGATGATCTGTGTATCCTTGCTTTGTTCATCGAGGGCATGGACGATCTCATTCCTGTCGTCCCCGACCGCCACTCTCCGTTTTAGCCATACGCCGATCCTGTTCAACTCCTGCGCCATCCAGGCGCTGTTGGTATCCACAACCTGGCCGATCAAAAGTTCATCGCCGATAGTGATAATGGAAGCAAAAACCTGCTGCATAGTCGTACAATTCGGGGGTAAAGGTAAATGAAAGTTATTTCTGTATTTTCATCAATCAATTTTACCGGTCTATGAAGCAGATATTGGTTTTATTGCTATGTGCGGTGACGTTGCAGGTGCGCTCGCAGGACATTTCGCGGAAACTGGCGGCAGCAGTAGCCGCATTCGAGGCCGATCCGCAGATGCGCCATGCCATCATGAGCATCTGTGTGGTGGATGCAGGTACAGGGAAGCCGGTGTATGCGCATCATGAGCAGGTTGGACTGGCGGCGGCCAGCGTTCAGAAGATACTGACCAGTGGTGCGGCATTTGAATTGCTGGGGGCATCGTACCGTTACAAGACCATGCTCGGTTATTCAGGAAAGATCGAAGGCAATACACTGAAAGGATATTTGAACATCATTGCGAGCGGCGATCCTACTTTGGGGAGCTGGCGTTATCGAAGCACCAGTGAAGATGAACTGCTGGAACGGTGGACGAAATCTGTAGTGAACGCCGGCATCAAAAAGATCGAAGGACCGACCGCAGTTCTGTATGGCTCTCCGCGTTTTGAAGGTGAAACTATTCCCGATGGCTGGATATGGCAGGATATCGGCAATTATTATGGAGCTGGTGCTTCCTTTTTCAATTGGAGAGAAAATCAGTATGATCTATACATCAAGCCGGGAAAAAAGCCCGGCGACAGCGTGCGTATCGTGGAAACAAGACCTTCGCTCAGGAATATCCGGCTGGACTGTAAGCTTACAACAGGCGCTGCCGGCAGTGGCGACAATGCCTATATCTATTTACCACCTTATGCAACGTATGGGGTAATAAGAGGGACTGTGCCGCCTGTCAATGCGAATGGAAATTTCGTGATCTCCGGTTCACTTCCCAATCCCGTCATGCAAGCAGTGGGCCAACTGGAGGAAAAATTATTACAGAAAGGTATCGGGACCGATTCAACGCTGAATCGCACAGACTTCATGCCGGATGGCTCTGTGGCCGATCCCCATATTCTCTACACACATTATTCACCTGCGCTGGACAGCATCAATTACTGGTTCCTGCGGAGAAGTATCAACCTGTATGGAGAAGCACTGATCAAAACGATCGCTCTGGTAAAAAGAGATACGGGCTCCACGGAGAAAGGAGTGGAACTGGTAAAAGAATTCTGGAGTAAACAGGGCATCGACAAAGCAGCGATCAATATCGTCGATGGCAGTGGTCTCTCACCACAGAACAGGGTCACCACCGATGCACTGGTGAAGGCATTACGTTATGCAAAAGGCAGGAACTGGTACGAATCCTTTTATAAGGCGCTGCCCCAGTACAATGGCATGACCATGAAAAGCGGTTCCATCGGCGGCGCCAGGGCCTATGCAGGTTATCACAGATCGGCTAACGGAAAGGAGTATGCGTTTGCCATCATCGTCAACAATTATGATGGATCTTCAGGAAAAGCGGTAAGGAAGTTGTACCGGGTGCTGGATATTTTGAAGAAGTAGTTGGCAGTTGGCAGTGGGCAATCCGGTAGCTGCGTATTATATTGTTACTTTTTGTAATGCAGCGTTTCAAAACTGCCAACTGCGAACTATTTAGAATGCGGAGTTTCAAAACTGCCAATTGCCAACTGCCAACTATTTAAAGAACGGTTCGAGCCTTTCCCTCAACTCCGCAGGCATCTGCGTTCTGGCCTTCGTTTGTGCATCCAGGAAATAGAGCACCACTCTTCCCACAGTAAGGAGTTTCCCTTCTTCGTTATATACTTCCTGGTGATATTCGATCCGGTGGTCGACCGGTAATTCCCGGAGCATGGTCTTAACGGTAAGCAGGTCGTCGTAATGGGCAGGCCGCAGGAACTTGCAATGCATTTCCACGATCGGCATGATCACGCCGGTGGCCTCCATACTTTTATAAGTAAAACCAAGTTGCCGGATAGATTCTACACGACCTACTTCAAAATACTGCGCATAATTGCCATGATACACTACGTCCATCTGGTCTGTTTCTGCGTAGCGCACACGGATACGGGTCTCTGAACTGAACATAGGAATTATTTACCGGCCATACCATCTACGCTGATCTTGCCGGGGCCGGTGATCAGCAATACTACGAAACTCATCAGGAACAGCGCAGCATGCCCTTCCTTGCCGAAGATATCGCCTTTGCCGGCTACGAATATGATCACCACCATATTGATGATCAGTGGTATGGTAGCCCATCTCGAGAAAAGGCCGATGAGGAGGAGCAGAGCACAGGCAAGCTCTGCAAAAATGCAAAGAGCCAGTGATACCGGCATGCCTAAACCAAGGAAATTGATGAACTGGGTCTTGTAAGTAGTAAAATGCTTCAGCTTATCATATCCACTGGGAATTATAAGACCTGCCGCACCGAGGCGTAGCAGCAGCGTAGCAACATTAAAGGAACCAGTAGTGTAACTGGTAGACATTAATTTACTCATAAGATTGGTTGTTTTTTCTCAAAAGTAATGGAATTTGTTTTTGGATCATAGATTGAAAAAGAATTGTTAATCCTTGCACTTATCCACAGGTGTTTGGAACGATGTTTGGTTGAAGATAAAATAATTAGAATCTTTACTGCGTTCTCGGAACAGTTGGCAGTGGGCAATTGGCAGCTTGCAGTTAAAAGACTCCGTATCTCAGGAAATCCCTCTTGAAGCACGCTGCTGCCAAACTGCCAACTGCCCATTACCAACTGCACGATCTCTGGTCCTTCAAACGAAAATCTGGAATGAAAAAAATAACAGTCCTTATTACGCTGGTAACTTTTATTCAATTTTCTTTTGCCCAGCAAACCCGTTTCATCAATGACCCGCAGGGTACGTTCAAGCAGGCCAAAGATTATTTCCAGCGCGAGCAATATAGCCTCGCATGGCCGCTTCTCAAAGAACTTCAGTTGCAGCAAACATCTGCCGACCGCACCAGCCAGGCCATCAGCGCGCAGGAGGTAAGATATTATACAACAGTATGCGCCCTGAAACAAAATGAAAGAGGCGCCGTAGATAAGGCCCAGGATTTTATCGCCCTCGAAGACAACAACGCCCGTGTGCAGATGATGAGCTTTCATCTCGCCGAATATTATTTCCGCCAGCAGAATTACCCCAAAGCGCTCTCATTGTACGAAACGGTGAATATCGAGAACCTGAGCAACCGCGAGATCGCCGACATGAAATTTCACCAGGGCTATGCCTATTTCACAGCCAAACAATTCGAAAAAGCCAAACCTTTGTTCGATGCCATCCGGCAGATGAAGGATGATCCCAATTATATCGATGCGAATTATTATTTCGGCTTCCTCTCTTTTTACGACAAAAAATACCGTGATGCCCTCGACGCTTTTGCCATCGTGGAAGATCATCCGCAATACGGCCAGGTCGTTCCTTATTATATTGCGAATATTTATTATTCCCTCGGGCAAAAAGACAAAGCCCTCGAATATGCAGAGAGCAAACTGAAAAGAGGCAACCTGTACTATGACCTCGAAATGCGGCAGATCGTAGGGCACGCCTATTTTGAAAAAAAACAGTTCGATAAAGCGCTTCCCTACCTGGAAACCTATGTGAACAAATCCGACAAAGTACGCCGTGAAGACCTTTATGAACTGTCTTATTGTTATTACCAGGCAGGCAATCTCGAAAAAGCGATCGCCGGGTTCAAACAGGTGAGCGGCAAAGAAGATTCACTGGCGCAGAACGCCATGTACCTGCTTGGTGATGCCTACCTGAAGACAGGACAAAAGGCCAATGCCCGCAATGCTTTCCTGATCTGCGCTTCCAATGGCAGCAATGCCAAACAACGCGAGATCTCCATGTACAACTACGCCAAACTTTCCTACGAGCTGGGCTACCAGGATGTGGCCCTTACGGAATTGCAGAAATTCCTCCAGACCTATCCTCAATCGGAGTACAACAATGAGGCAAAGGAACTGCTGATCGGCGTGCTGGCCAATACCAATAACTATAAGGATGCGCTCAGCCTGCTGGAAAGCATCAAATCCCCTTCCGCCAATGCGAGGCGCCTCTATCCGAGGATACTCTACGGCCGTGCCACCGAGCTGATCAACGACGGTATGCTCGTAACGGCCAATGAATTGCTCACCCGTGCGGAATCGATGCCTGAGAATGCGTCTGTACTTCCCTATGTGCAATTCTGGAAAGGAGAGGTGGCTTACCGCCTCAACCGGATCGATGATGCGGTACGTTATTATTTCGAATACCTGAAAAGCAGTGCTGCGAATGGAGAAGCGAACCCGGTGAATGCAAAATACAACCTGGGCTATTCTTTCCTGAAAAAAGAGAACTACCGCCAGGCGTTGGGTTTCTTTGAACAGATCGTGACCAACCCGAAGATCAATTCATCGCCCATGGAACAGGATGCCTATGTACGCAGTGCCGACTGTTATTATATGAACCGCGATTACAAAAAAGCGCAGGCGATGTATGATAAGGTGCTTGACTATTCCTGGCCGGCCAGTGATTATGCCACTTTCCAAAAAGCCATGATCGCCGGCGTGGGCAATGGCAAAGAGAAGATCAACCTGCTGAGCTCCATCAGCCGCAAATTCCCTGCTTCCGGATTGAACGGGGATGCCAATATGGAGATAGCCACTACCTATCTCGCCAATGAACAATTCCGCGAAGCCATTCCGTATCTCAAGAACGTGATAAGCGATCCCAATTCATCGCTCAAACCAAAAGCTTACCTGAAGCTGGGCATTGCTTATTACAATCTCGATAACAATAATGAATCTTTGAACCAGTATACCGCCATCCTGAAGCAGTTCCCCAATTCACCGGAGGCAGAAGCCGCGCTGGAAAATGCGAAGATCATTTATGTGGAACAGGGCAAGACCAGCGAGTATGTGAATTTTGCCCGTTCGATGGGTAAAGAGGTCACGGGGACCCAGGAAGACGACCTGGCTTACCAGGAAGCGGAAGTGCAATTCAACAACGGCAATTTTTCAGCGGCCGCCACGAAGTTCGAAGAATACCTCGGCAAATTCCCGCAAGGGAAACATTCTCTCGAGGCATTGTATTATAAGAGCGAGATCTATTTCAACCAGAAAGATTGGGCAAAGGCCGCCGCCGGTTATGAACAGTTATCGGACCGCGTTCCGAATAAATATGGCGAGAAATCCCTGCTGAATGCAGCGCGACTGAATTTCTTCGACCTGAAGAATTATGAGAAGGCGGAAAAATATTTCAGCCGGCTGAAAGATTTCGCCGCTTCGCAGGAGAACAAGCTGGAAGCCATGCGTGGCCTGCTGAGAAGCCAGTATCAATTGCAAAAATTCACCGATGCCGTTGCCAATGCGCGTGAGCTGTTGAACCAGAAAGGCATCGGAACAGATGATAAAGTGCTGGCGAATATGGCCATTGCCAAATCATACCAGACCAGCAGTCAGTATGAACAGGCCATTACCAGTTACCGTACGGTAGCAGCCCTGAGCAAGTCGGCCTATGGAGCAGAAGCCCGCTATGAGGTGGCAAACTGCTTCATGTCGCAGAACAGGCTGTCCGATGCCGAGAAAGCTGCCTTCGAAGTGATCAATAAATCGGGTTCCTATGAGCTATGGGTCACCAAAGCGTATATACTGCTGGGTGATATCTATTACAAAGAGGAAGATTATTTCAATGCGAAAGCCACCTTCCAGAGTGTGGTCGACAATGCCAAGATCGAAGATCTGCGGCAGGAAGCAGAGCGGAAGCTGAACCTGACCATCGAAGAAGAAAAGAAAAAGAGTAAGATAGGAGGGCAGTAGGAGTGAGCAGTTGGCAATTTGCAATTGGCAGTTGAGATAACGAAACAAACTTTAATCAGCATTTATTTGTAAGAGATGAATAAACAACCGATCAGAAGCATTTTTCTTTTGGGATTCCTATGTTGCGGGGCAGGGATCGCCGCTTTTGCACAGGACACCACCAAAAGGAAAACGATTGATATCACCTCTACTTTTAAACCGGTATTGCGGGAAGCCTCCAAGATCAATTTCAACGCAGTACCGCCCGTGGCGGATACCGGCAGGCCACGCCTCAGTTACGCTATCCCGGTACAGAATTTATTTTTCTCCTACCAGCCTGCGGAGCTGAAGCCTGTAGCGCTTCAAATGGATTCCATCACCGCCTGGCAGTACAGCAACTTCATCAAAGTGGGGATCGGTAATGTGCACCAGCCTTATGTAAAAGCAGGGTTCAGCTTCGGTGATGGCAAAAGCACCTTTTTCAATGTATTTGCCGATCACTATACTTCCAAAGGCAGCCTGCCTTTTCAGAAGAATAGCCTCACCAGTGTGAGCGCAGCAGGAACTTATAAAACGACCAATAACCTGGAGCTTAATGGTAAATTGGGTTTCAGCAGCGATGATTATTATCTCTATGGTTACCGTCCGGAAACCCTGTCCTTTACGAAGAGCGAGCTGAGACAACGGTTCCAGACCATCGAAGGCCGGGTTGACCTGCGCAATATCAGGCCCACAGAATATGGACTGAGCTATCATCCCAACCTACGTGTAAGCGCCTTCTCGGACAATCATAGCCCGAAAGCATCTGAAACGAACACCGTGCTGAACCTTCCGCTGGAAAAAACATTCGGAGATGAATTCGGGTTCAACCTCGGGGCCACGGCCGACCTTACCCATTACGAGCGCAAGGCCGATAACAGCGGCAACAATAAACTGACCGACCAGAACAACCTTTATTATGTGTCGGCAGCCGTTTTGTACAAGACACCGCAACTGTATATCCACGGCGGGTTGATCCCCTCCTGGGACCAGCGCGAATTCCACATGCTGCCGAATATCATGGCCGATATCACTACCGGCGATAAGCAACTCACCCTGCAATTGGGATGGATCGGCTATTACCAGAAAGGCTCTTACCAGCGATTCGCAGGCATCAACCCCTGGCTGGCCCAGCCTGATTCATTGTACAATACCAGGATCGACGAAAAATATGCCGGTCTGAAAGGTTCACTGGGCAACCATTTCAGCTATTCAGCCAAACTGGGTTTCCTCACTTATCGTAATCTGCCATTGTTCGTGAATGACCCCGGCGATGGAAAGACCTTCCTGATCCGTTATGAACCGAAAATGGATGCCATTCAACTGCACAGTGAAGTGGCTTATAATATTGGTGAAGAGTTCGGGGCTTCCGCCGGTTTCACTTTCAATTCTTTTACCAAACTGAGGAATGAATTGAAAGCATGGGGAATGATCCCGGTAGAGTTCAATGCAGGGCTGCACTGGCAGATCATCAAAGACCTGCGACTGAAAAGCGAGCTGTGGGCATGGGACGGCGCCCGTTATCTCGGTAAGGACGGGCAGGCTTACAAAGGCACGACCGGATTCGATCTGAATGCCGGCGCCGAGTTCCGTATTACCAAAAACTTTAATTTATGGGTACAGATGAACAATATTCTCAATAATAAATATGAACGCTGGCATCAGTATGAAGTGTTCGGCTTTAACATATTGGGAGGCATTACGTATTCGTTCAATACGAAATAGTCAGGCTTAGCGGCATTCGGCTCCCGAAATTGTTGGACCGGCCGCTTTCGCTGAAGCTGTGGTGGCCAAAGCATTTATTTTTTTAATAAATTAAAATACTGTTGTTTCGCAATATTAAACAGCGATCATGACGGAAGTGCTCACCAGTTATTTATTGCAACACAAAAGTATCAGCATACCGGGGTTGGGGACCGTATATATTGAACGGATCCCGGCGCAGACCGACTTTGTGAACAAGAGGATACTCCCGCCCAGCTATCATTTTCGTTTCGATAAATATTTCGACGCACCCGATAAGGAATTCTTCACTTACCTGGCACAGCAACAGGATATAGCCGACTATGAGGCCATCAAATGGTATAATGAATGGGCCTATGAATTGCGGAACAGGCTGCGGAATGGTGAAACTGAAGAATGGCCGGGGATCGGCACACTGAAAAAAGACCACGGCGGCGAGATCTTATTCGAAGCTGCCGGCGCCATCCCTTCGTTGCAGGAGCCTGCTCCCGCCAACCGGGTGATCCATTCCCATGCACAACACACCATGCTGGTGGGCGACCGCGAAGTGACGCGGGAGTTCTCACCTGCCGATACCAACGAATACCTGGAGGAAAACCATCGTGAAAAAGATTCCTGGTGGATCTATGCGCTTATTATAGCCGCCATCGCGCTCAGCGCCCTCTTCTTTCATTTCTATAAAAATGGATTTACCCCTGCGGCTGTGGGTAACCAGCAAAGGATCGATTCTGTAAAATAATAATTCCCTAGGTTTGCTCTCCCATATTATGGATGCTCTCATCAATTATACGCATTGCCCGGCCTGCGGCGCCCATGCCATCCAAAAAGTATTGACGGCAAAAGACCATACCGTATCTGGATCGGTCTTCGGGATCTGGGAATGTGGTCATTGCTCCCTGCGTTTTACACAGGCTGTGCCTGATGAAGCGTCGATCGGGCAGTATTATCAATCGGAAGCTTATATCTCGCATACCAATACCAGCAAGGGCCTTATCAACAAGCTCTACCATTTTGTGCGGGGCATCACATTGAAACGTAAACGGAAATTGGTGCAATCGGTCACAGGGCGCAATACCGGCCAGTTGCTGGACCTCGGTGCAGGAACAGGAGTATTCGCTGCTTTCATGCAGCAGAGCGGCTGGCAGGTGATGGGACTGGAACCTGATCCGGCCGCCAGGCAAAAGGCCCAGGCGCTTAACAACGTTTCCCTGCATGATGCTGCGCAATTGTTCCGGTTGCCCGTTTCGCACTTCGATGTCATCACGATGTGGCATGTGCTGGAGCATGTACATCGTTTACATGAATATCTCGAACAGGTGAAGCTGTTGTTGAAACCAGGTGGGGTGCTGCTGATCGCTGTGCCCAATTATACTTCTTATGATGCGGGCCATTATGGTGAATATTGGGCCGCTTATGATGTGCCCCGGCACCTGTATCATTTTTCTCCGGCTTCTATGCGGGCATTACTGAACAGTCATGGTTTGCAGTTGAAAGGGACCAGACCAATGTGGTTCGATAGTTTTTACGTGAGCCTGATGAGTGAGCAATACAAAACAGGGCGACCCGGATACCTGAAAGGTTTTTTCACCGGCCTGCGATCGAACCGGAAAGCCATGCAGCAAAAGGAGCGCTGCAGCTCGCTGATCTATATTATCGGCAAATAGCTTTTTGTGTGATATACCGCCGTTACTGCAGCCTGATCTCATAGAGATTTGGCCATTTCTTTCCTGTTACATAGATCTTACCGGCAGTACTATCATAAGCGATACCGTTCAGTACATCTGCATCGGGATAAGCAGCCTTCGCCTGATTGAAGAGGTCCGTGAGATCGAGGCGGCCCGTTACTTTGCCGGAGGAAGGATCGATCCTCAGGATATAAGGGGTTTCCCACTGATTGGCAAATACAGAACCATTGATATATTCCAGCTCATTGATGTTGGGAACAGGGCCATTGTGGTCGTAGACGCTGACAATGTTGAGCAGCCTCAAAGAGTCGGGACTGTAATAATACAGCTTATTGCTGCCATCGCTCATGATGAGGTTGGTGCCATCATTGGTAAGTCCCCATCCCTCTGTGTTATAGCTGAACTCTTTGATCTTTTTGAAAGTGGCCAGGTCGTACACGAATCCCTTTTTCGACTGCCAGGTGATATAGTATACCTTATCGTGGAGGATCGTCATGCCTTCCCCGAAATAGCCCTTATCGAGCGTGGCTTTTTTCTGCCCCTTACCGGAGGCCAGGTCTACCGGGCCCACCCAGGAACCATTGTTACCGATCTCGGAAGGGTTGCCGGTGCTTTCATAAAGCTGACCTTTGTAAACCACGAGGCCCTGCGTGAAAGAGGCAGTATCGTGCGGATATTTATTGACCACCGTATACTGTACCAGTGGCGCGGCCGGTTCTGCGCTTGAACTATTATCGGTAGCAGGTTTTTCGTTGTCCTTACAGGATACAGCGCTGATGGAGGCAACAGCAATAAGAGTATAAACGATCTTTTTCATGTTCTGATAATGAATGCGCCAAAAATACAATTTGATGTTGATCTTGCCGACTTTTCGACCAATGGTTTTGATTTATCGAAAACTTTTATTTGTTTTACAGTAGCTTATCGTTCGAATACCACTCCATCCATCCCCATTTATTTATCTTCCGAGTGGCTCCATCTATAAGTTTTTTGTTAACCCATCCCTGATCGTATTCCCGGTAACCCCAACACCCAATATCTTTTAAATTACCCTCCCTGTTTACCTGTGTGCTTATTTCCATTCCTTCAGCAGTAAAGGACCGCCTGTAACAGATCCGTATGAAAGCCCTGCCAGTGCCCATGTACTGTAGCCGCTAAAGAAAGTTGTTGCAATGAAAAGACTTTTACTTGCTTTATGGGTTGTTTGCCTGTATGCTGAAAAAGCAGATGCCCAGCGCAACTGCGTAACGCATGGCTATCTTCAACAGGAAGAAGCCAGGGATGCTTCACTCACCGCCAGGCTCGACCGGTTCGAACAATTCTTCCGGCAACTTCATACAGACCGACTATTTTCCCCCGTGGTCAACGGTACCGGCACCGAGGTACAACTGATCAGGATACCCGTGGTGGTGCACGTCCTGTACAACACACCTGGGCAGAATATCAGTAATGCGCAGATACGGTCGCAGATCGACGTATTGAACAGGGATTTCCGCAAGCTCAATGCAGACACAGGTTTTGTGCCTGCCGCTTTCAAGCACCTCGCCGCCGATTGCAGGATCGAGTTCAGACTGGCCACTACCGATCCGTCGGGCAGAGCTACCAGCGGCATTCTCCGGCGATCGACGGGCATCCGTTTTTTCGGAATGGACGACAGGATCAAATCCACCGCACAGGGCGGCGATGATGCCTGGGATGCCGGCAGTTATCTCAATATCTGGGTAGGGCCGCTCGCAGGTTATATGATCGGTTATTGCAGTCCGTTAGGAATATCGAAAGATAAAGACGGGGTGGCGATCACCTATACGGCATTCGGAACGATGGGCACTGCTGCTGCACCATTCAACAAGGGCCGCACTGCCACGCATGAGATCGGCCACTGGTTGGGACTTCGTCATATCTGGGGTGATGATTATTGCGGGAATGATGAAGTTGATGATACCCCGCCACAGCGGAACAGTACATCCGGCTGCCCCAGCGGGATCATCACTACCTGCAACAATGCCCCTTATGGAAATATGTACATGAACTTCATGGATTTTACGGATGATGCCTGCATGAACCTGTTCACGCGCGGCCAGTCGGAGAGAATGCGCAATACGTTTGCCCCCGGAGGGCCGCGTAATTCGATCCTGTCGTCGAATGGGTTGAGCGATAACCCGCTGCCGGCCCCGGGCGATCTGCCGCAGAACGATGCCGGGGCGATCGGTATCCTTACATATCCCAATCCTGCACGGGATATTGTGAGTTTGTTGTCTGATGGGAACCTGGAGGGAAAAACCATTATCATTTACAACCATCTCGGTATGCCCGTGATGAAGACCATTCTTTCCAAAGGCACGCCACAGCTTAGTGTGCGTCATCTGCAAAGCGGGATGTATTTTCTAAGAATAGATAATGTTACCCACAAGCTGGTCATTTGCCATTGAACCACAACCAACCAACAACCACAAACATTTTATTGTAACATCTTCGCCACTTTCTCTCCCACCACCGCTGCCAGCGCAACGCCCATACCGCTCATGCGCACGGCGCAAAAAACATCGGGCGACACTTCTTTCACGATAGGCATTTTTTCGCCGCCCATTCCCATGATACCGCTCCACCGGTCGGTGATCTGATAGGTGTGGCCGGGTAGGAGATAAGTGGAAAGGAAATGTTCCAGTTCATGCTGAATGGTGTCGGTGATATTCATTTCCGTAGTGGTCTCCGCTTCGATCGCTTTGTTGCGGGCGCCGCCGAGCAATATCCGGTCACCCAGGTTCCTGAAATAATAGAAACCTTCATCATAGTGGAACGTACCGCGGATAGCCAGTTTGGGAATGGGGGAGGTAACGAGCACCTGTCCGCGTGCCGGTACAATATCGAGCCCCGGTAATAACTGTGCTGCAAAAGCATTGGTACAGATCAACAGTTTTTTGGTGGTGAGATGGATATGCTGATTGGTATACAAGGCCACCTGGTCGCCAATCTTTTCGAAGCCGGCGATCTCCACAGCATTGAGTACTGTTACGCCCTGTGCCTGCACAGACTGTAACAATGCCTGGCAGAGCTTTCCCGAATGCAGGGCCCCTTCCATTTTATTTTCGATAAGATGGGCGGTATTGCCGAAACCGAAAGATGCGATCTTTTTATCGGCCAGCTTGAATGTATGAGCTTCTTTTACGATCGCCTTCAACTGCCGGTTGAGCGAATCGATTTCCTGTTCGAGCTTTTCCTTGCCCGGGTCATTCTGTTGCGTGATCAGTTCATAACCGCCGCACCATTCAAAGTCGACATGTTTTTCGCCGAATACTTTCCGGATGCGTTGCAGACCTTCAAACCGCATTTCAACCAGCTCCAGCATTTTGTCGGACCCCATTTTCTTACTGTCGGCCATCAGTTCGGTAACACTGCCGAAACAGGCGAAGCCTGCATTGCGGGTACTGGCGCCTGTGGGGATGATGCCCCTGTCGACGATCGCCACTTTGCATTTGGGGTGTTTTCTTTTGAGATGCCAGGCACACCAAAGCCCCACCAGTCCGCTCCCCACGATGATCACATCTTTTGGTGCATAAAAACTTTCTTTTTCCCAGATAGAGATTTGCATAGGCTAAAGTTATTCGATAATATGCATCCGGAAAAATCGTTTACCATCAAATAAATTTCCTACCAGATGAAAAAAATCGTGTACGCAGTTGTATTGAGCACGCTCTTCCTCACAGGTTGTGAAACGGCCCAGCAGGTAATGAAAAATATCGGTCAGCAGGCAGGCGCCGGTGGATTGTCGAACGCCGAGATCGTTTCAGGATTGAAGGAAGCGCTTTCCGTAGGGGCGCAAAGGTCGGCCGGGCAGCTTTCGGCCCTGGATGGTTTCTTCAAGAATGCCGCCATCAAAATATTATTGCCTCCGGAAGCGCAGAAAGTGGAAAAGACCTTGAGGGATGTTGGACTGGGCAGCCTGGTAGACAATGCCATCCTTTCTCTCAACCGTGCCGCCGAAGATGCGGCTTCTTCTGCCGCCCCGATCTTCATCAATGCAGTGAAGGGAATGACCATCCAGGATGCGGTAGGAATATTGAGAGGAGGTGATTTTGCCGCCACCGATTACCTGAAAGGAAAGACGAGCGTTCCATTGACGGAAGCATTCAGGCCGGTCATCGAGAGATCGCTGGGCAAGGTGAATGCCACGAAATACTGGTCGGATGTGTTCACGGCGTACAACCGTTTTGCTTCCAATAAGATCAATCCCGATCTTTCCGCTTATGTCACTGGTAAGGCATTGGATGGGATCTTTTACCAGGTGGGACTGGAAGAGCAGAAGATCCGGAAAGACCCTGTGGCGCGGACAACGGAGATCCTGAAGAAAGTCTTTGGAACAAAGGCATAAGCTATCGGGCTGTCTGCGGAAAGACCAGGCTTACTGAAGTTCCTGCCTGTGATCCTGAGCTGATCTTTATGGACACTTTATGAAGATGAAGGATCTGGCGGGTGAGGTACAATCCAATCCCATACCCGGCAATATGACGTGTGCGGTTGCATCTGTGGAAAAGCTCGAAAATAGCCTCCTGATCTTCGGGGGCTATCCCCGGCCCTTTATCTGAAATGGTAAGCACCAGTTGACCACCCTTCGCTTCCGCTTCAATATTCACCGGATGCGGAAGAGAGAATTTAATGGCATTGTCGACAATATTCGATAAGGCAACAAATAACAGGTCTTTGTTGCCATGCACGGTAAGCAACTGCTCCAGGTCGGCATTAGAGGAGAAATTGACGGCGATCTGTACCGGGGGATATTCGATCTTTTTCTTCTCGATGAGGTTCCAGAGTATTTCATCGATGCGCACAGGCGCCATCTGCTGGTTCCCTTCAATTTCAAGTCCGGATAATGTAAGCAATCCTTCCACGATCGATCTCAGATGCAGGGCATCATTTTTAAGGTTCCACAGTAATTGCAGGTATTCGGCATTCTCTCTCGGATGGTTCAGTGTCACTTCCAGGTTGCCGATGATCGCCGCCAGTGGGGTCCTCAATTCGTGCGACGCATTCTTCAGAAAATTCCGCTGGGTCTGTATACCATGCTCCAGTCTTTCGAGGAAATAATTGAAGGTGGTGATCAGCTCTTTCATTTCATCTGATCGCCCCTCAGGTACCTCCAGCCGGGAATGCAGGTTCTCGGCGGTAATGGAATTGACCTTACGGATCAGGCTTCCAAACGGCCTGAATGTTTGCCGCGACAAAAGGCTCATCAAAAAATAATGTACCGGGATGCCTATCACGAATAATCCTGCCAGCATCCATCCAAGGGCAGATACCTGTGCCCTGTCCTTATTGTCGGACCCCGATGCAACAACAATGAAATCCCCTTCATTATCCCTGTAAAAAATACCAACAACCTGATGGTCACCTATTTTCAAGCTGGTGCTCCCGGTCGATATGATCTTATTCAATACATCGTCCGGCAACCTGAAAGGCAGGGAATCATCTTTGATCAGTTGTTTACTCGACGCATCATAGATCCTTACAGGGCCTCTCGATATCTCTTTATACCGCTTCTCTATTTCACGGTATTGCCTGGCGGTTACTTCATCTTTTTCAAAATAGAAATGGGCCGCTATACGCGCATGTTCCAGCAACTTTTTTTCATATAGTTCCCTGGTAAATTTCCTGAACAGGAAATAGGTGCTCAGCAGGATACACCCGAGCGTACAGGCGAATATGAATGTAGAGCGGATCGATAATTTAGTCCTCAGCCTCATCCTTCTTATGTTTGAACAGGTACCCTGTGCCCTTGATAGTATGGATCAAAGGGGTTTTAAAGCCCTTGTCGAGCTTATTGCGGAGGTAATTGATATAAACGTCTACCGTATTGGAGGAATGATCGAAATCGATGCTCCATACGGCCTGCGCTATGGAAACGCGCGTGAGCGCTTTTTCCCTGTTCCTCATCAGGAACAGGAGCAACTGAAATTCACGCGGCGACAGGTCCAGTTTCTTTCCATCCCTGGTGGCGCTCTGTTCCGACATATTGATCTCCACGCCCGCATACCGTTGGAATTCTATGATGCCCTTGCCAAATTCCACTCTCCGCAACTGGGCGCGCATACGCGCCAGCAATTCTTCGAAAATAAATGGCTTGGTAAGATAATCGTCGGCCCCATATTGAAGCCCCTTCACTTTTTCTTCTGGTGTATCCAATGCGCTCAGGATGATGATAGGCGTGGTATTATTTCTTCTCCGGAGCAACTGGCATACTTCAAACCCATCCATTTCCGGCAGCATGATATCGAGGATGATAATGTCGAACTCATTCTGTGAGGCTTCACTGATGGCAGCGTTGCCCGTACTCACCAGCCTCACCTGGCACAGGCTCTCGGTCAATCCCTTTTTTATGAAGGAGGCCACTCTTTCATCGTCTTCGACCAATAATACTCTAGTCATGATTTGTATTTTATTCCTGATCCTGTTTCAGATCTGAATTCGTTTTGTTGCGATATTGTTTACGGTAGGAGAAATAGAATATTTGTGGGATCACCAGCAGGCTGAAAAGCATACAGACCAGCAGCCCCCCCACGATCATGATCGCCAGCGGCTTTTGTACTTCAGAACCGATCCCGGAAGAAAGTGCAGCAGGCAACAGACCAACAGAGCCCATCACCGCTATCATGAAAACCGGGCGTATCCTGTCATGCACACCTTTGGAGATAGCTTCTTTCAGCTCCATGCCTTTCTCCAGGTAACTTTTCATGACTGCGATCAGGATGATGCCATCGATCGTTCCCACACCGAACAGGATAATGAAACCGATCCCGGCTGAAATGCCGAAAATAGTATGTGTGATCCACAGGGATAAGAACCCGCCGATGAATGCAAATGGTACTGTGATCAAAGCAAGCAGCGTATCTTTCAATGAACCGAAATTCACATAGAGCAGGAAGGCGATCAGAATAAGGGAAACGGGTACGATAAAGGCGAGCCGTGCCGTTGCCCTTTGCTGGCTTTCAAATTCACCTCCCCATTCCAGTGTATAGGATGCCGGTAGTTTCACTTTTTCCTGTACTTTTTGCTGCGCTTCTGCAATGGTGCCGCCCAGGTCGCGGCCCCGGACAGAAAATCCTACAGCGATATAGCGGGAGTTGCCCTGGCGGTAAATGAATGCCGGGCCGGTATGAAAACCAATGTCTGCAATTTCGGAGAGTGGCACTTTGGTATTACCGGGTCCCGGCACCAGTATATTGCTGATTTCCTGTTCCGATCTCCGGAAATGCTCGTCATAGCGGACCCGGATATCGAACATTCTGTCATTCTCATAAAAGGTGGAAGCAGCTTTCCCTCCAATGGCCATTTCAACAACGGCCTGTGCATCCGCCATCGTTATTCCGTATCGGGCCATCCTCTCTTCGCTCAATCGTAACCGTAATTCAGGAAGCCCTATATTCCTGAAAACATTCACATCTTCGATACCTCTTACCGACCTGATCACCGTTGCAAGGCTGTCGGCCGTATTTTCAAGCAAAGCGAGATCATTTCCATACACCTTTGCCACCAGTGAGCTTTTCACGCCCGCCACATATTCTTCCACATTGTCCATGATGGGCTGGCTGAAAGCGAACACTATTCCCGGATATGCCTGTAGCGATCCTTCAATCTGTTTCAGCAACTCGTCTTTACTTTTGAAAGTTTTCCAGTCTTTCTGGTCTTTCAACTGCACATGAAATTCGATATTGAAGAACCCGGTGGGGTCTGTGCCGTCATTGGGGCGTCCGGTTTGCGATAGCACAAAGCTTACCGGTTCGAAACTGCGCAACTTCGATTTCATTTCAGCCGCAAGCCTCACGGATTCATCGAGGTTCACACTATTGGGCAGGGTGGCGCGGATATAGATAGAACCTTCATTCAATTTAGGGATGAACTCCGTTCCGATCCGGCTGAACCCGAACAGGCAGATACCCAGCAGCACGATAAAAGCGGCCACGGTCGTTCTTTTATACCGGCTGGCAATTTTGAACAGGCTGAATATTCCGTTGATGAACCAATCCGTAACCGGATTGTGCCGGTCCCTGACATTCTTCTTCAGGAGCAGCTTACACATTACCGGTACATAGGTAAGACTTAACACAAGTGATCCCAGAAGGGCATAGCCCAGGGTAAAGGCCAATGGTGAGAACATTTTGCCTTCTACTTTCTGGAAAGTGAAGATGGGCAAAAGGGCAACGATCAGGATGATCTGCGCGAACATGATCGATTTGCCTACAGATTTTGCCCGGTCGCTGATAAAGGCATCTTTGGGCATCAGATTGAAGGGTGCCATCCCCAGTTGTTTTGCCTTTCTATCCAACCCCACGAATACATGCTCCACGATTACCAGCGTTCCTTCCAGCAATAGGCCGAAATCCACAGCGCCGATGGAAATAAGGTTGGCCGACAATCCCTGTAACCTCAGCATCATCAGTGCGAACAGGAAAGCCAATGGGATCACTGAAGCAACGATCAGGGTAGTCCGCCAGTTATACAGGAATATGAACACGATGATCGATACCAGTAAGATCCCTTCAATAAGATTGTGCGTAACTGTTTTGATGGTCTTGTCCACCAGTTCGGTCCGGTCGAGGAATGGCTCTATTTGTACATCTTTGGGCAGGATACGTTCATTCAGGTCTTTGATCCGCTCCCTTAAATGCCCGATCACCACATTGGGGTTTTGTCCACGCAACATGATCACTATCCCTTCCACGAGGTCCGATTCATCATTCAATCCTACCTGTCCCAATTTCGGTTTACCGGTAATGCTCACCTTCGCCACGTTCTTTACCAGTATGGGAGTGTTCTTTGCGTTCGTGATCAGGATATTCTCTATGTCCGTTGTTTTATCGAGAAGACCGATGCCTCTTACTACATAAGCCTGGCTGCCTTTCTGAATGACGTCACCGCCAACATTGATATTGCTCTTGCCCACTGCTTCAAATACATCCAGTGCAGAAAGGTTATAATTGGCGAGCTCTACCGGGTTCACGCTGATCTCATAACATTTTTCCTCTCCGCCGAAGCTGACTACATCTGCCACGCCGGGCACCGACAACAATTCTCTTTCGATGGTCCACTCCTGGATGGCCGACAGTTCACGGAGCGGTCTTTCTTTGCTTTTGAGGACATACCTGAAAATCTCGCCGGTTGCTCCGTATGGAGGCTCGATCTCTGCTGATGCCCCTTGCGGCAACTCCACATTCCGCATACGGTTCGATGCGTATTGCTGTGCATAGAAATCAGTGATATTATCTTCGAAATTTACTGTTACTACAGAAAGCCCGAAGAGCGAAATGGAACGAACATCCGTTTTACCGGGGATGGTGCTCATTTCACGGGTAACTGGGAGTGTAACGAATTTTTCGATCTCTTCGGCGCTGCGGCCAGGCCATTGCGTTATGATGCGGGCCCTGGTGCTGGTTACATCAGGGTAGGCTTCAATAAGGGAATTTCTTACCGAAACGATGCCGCCTGCTACCAGCAGAAAGACAAAAAAAAGGACTATGGCATGATTGCGGAGAGAAGCTTTTACGATATTCTCGATGAACTTGGTCATAATCTGTATTTTGCGGGCTCTATATACCTTACGCTGTTTTTATCCTGGGATTGATTTACCGTTCGGTCAGTTTTGTATAGATCAGTAACTGGTTGTGGGTAATAATGCTGTCACCCGCTTTCAGGTCTTCCTGATCGTCGATATAAAAGAAATCCTTATCGGCTGCTACAGGAGTGATATTGACAGCTTTCACTTCACAATCGCTTTTATATGCCAGTACGTAATAAGCATTATTGGCAAACAATGCAGCCTGCCGGGGGATAGCGATGGCCATTCGCTGCGATGGCTGATATACGTTAGCCCTTACCATCATGGAAGGTTTCAGCAGCAGATCGGCATTATCCAGTTCAACGATCGCTTTCAATACCCTTTCTTCTGAATCGAAAACATTCGACAAGCGGTTGATCCTGCCGGTAAATACCTTATCCGGGTAAGCGCTGGTGCTGACCTTTACGGTTTGTCCAACTTTCACCAGGTCCAGTTGCGTTGCATAAACATTCACCAGTACCCATATCTTCTTCAGGTCGGCCAGCACAAAGAGATCATCTTCCCCATCAGTTACCTGGTATCCTGCAGTGATCTTTTTATTGACCACATAACCGCTTTGCGGGGCCCTGACGAGCAGCAGTCCCTTTTCCACATTACCTCCCTGCAATGCCAGTGTTTCCTTTATCTTTTCTATTTCAGTTTGCAAGGCTGTAAGATCATTTGTTGCTTCGAGGAGGTCTTTGTCGGACGCCACTCCATCTTCATGCAGGTTTTGGACCGACTTCAGTTTGCGCTGCGCCAGTTTAAGTTCCGACTGAAGTTTATGGAGGCCCGCTTTCTGTTCATTCAACTCCGCTGTACGTACTTCAGCCAATACCTGCCCTTTGGTGACATGATCACCTATTTTAAAATTCACCCGCTGTACCACTCCGTTAACGAGCGATTGATAGCGGTATACATGCTCCTCATCATAACTGACACTTCCTGTGAACTCGATCTCTTTATTGACCGGTTTCGGGGAAAGCTGGTTTACTTCAATCAAACTTTTCAACTGGAGAGTGATAATGCATTTATCGGCATCATTGACCCTGACCTCCGGCTGTGCTTCATTGCAGGAGATAAGGCCGGAAATTCCGGTGATGAGGATTATAATCTTGTACTTATTCATTCTTTGATGATTTTTCGCTTGCTGAACTGGAATTATTTATAGGGATTGTTGTATGGAATATTCGGTCAGAGCTCTTTACCGGTCAGGTAGTTGAGATCTTCTCTTCTCAGGGAAATAAGTTTAATGGTCTCATAAAACTTTTCCTTGCTCTGCCTGAAGGATTCGAAGAAATCGATAAATTCAAGCAGGCTGATATTGTGCTGCAGGAAATTCCTGATCACTGCGGTGCTCATCTGTTGCAGCTTGTCTACATAATCCTTATCGATACTTTCATACAATTGAAGGGCCTTCTGCAGATCGGACCATGTTTTCACAATGGAATTACCTATTTGTGATTCTTTATACTGCTTCATCAGCTCACTTTTCTTCACTTCTATCTGTGCGGCCCTGATATTGCCTTTATTACGGTCGAAGATGGGAAGTGGGATAGAAAATCCGGCTCCCAGGAAATTCAACTGGTTATTACCATTCCTGTCATAATTCACATTCAGGTTTATATTGGGCACTCTTTCGGCCAATTGCAATTTGAGCTCGGCTTCATTCACTTCCGTTAACTTCCGGGCCGAACCAATGGCGGCATTGTGCGTGGAAGAAAGCGCTATCAGATCAGGCAGGGCATATTGCCGTAGTTTGGAGACCTCACCGGTTGCAGCATACGCCTCATCCGTAAGAATGATAAAGCTGTCAGGTTTTACATTCATCAGTGCTTTGATGTTTTGCTGCTTATCTGTTATCTGTTCGTGCAGTTCATTTATCTCGGCCTGCAGTGAAATTTGCAGACCTTTCAGCCGGAATAATTCTGTTTGTGAGATATTGCCTTCCCTGAATTGCAATTGTTGGGCGTTGACCAGTTTATTCAGCTCCCGGAGCTGGAAGGCATAATCTTCCTGCACTCTTTGCAGGTAGAGGAGTTCTGCTCCTGTTTGCCTGAACTCCGCTTTCAGTGCTTGTAAGAGATCCGTGAAACTGATCTCCGCCAATTCCCTGTTCCTGGTTTGTAGGGAAATATTCTTTTTCCTTTTGGATGCTGTTAAGATCAATTGATCGATAGAAGCACTGAAGGTCTTGTTCCGCCAGAAATTGCCGAACAGGGGAGGTGATTCATCGGTGGTAGGTAAATTGTACAACTGTATTTCATCGAGGGTAAATGTTGGGTTGGGCCATGCTTTCGCCTGAAGTATCCTTGCATCTGCCTGGCTGATATTCAATTTCTCAGCCAGCAATGGAAGATTGTTTTCCAGGAATACCCGTTCAGAAGCCTGCAGGGATATTTTGAGCGTATCGACCTTGTCCTGTGCCGTCGAAACTTTTATCGTTATTATCAGCCAAATAAATAATAAATGCCGTAGTACATTTTTACGCCTTGTGATCATGGATTTTCCGATTAGGGCACAATATTAGCCGCGTAACATTAAAGCATGATTTGGGGTAGATTAGAATATGATGAGAGGCATCATGCGCATGTCGTAACTTGAATGAATCCCGGAACAGGAAGGGAATGTAATGCTTTAAAATGCAGTGCTGATAAGGGTTTTAGGCGTTTGTGCATAATAGTTGAGAGCCTTTGCCCTGAATCTGCGATGTAATAGCCGGTATACTTAATATTATCTTAAATCTTGTGAAGTGAAGCATTGTTGAATAGAAAAGCCATAAAAAAAGACTGTCCCGATAACGATCGGGACAGTCTTTTCAATCCTATAAAAATATTAGCTGAAAGTCTTACAGGTGGATCGCTTCACCATAAGCCACTTCGATCGCATCTTTCACGCTCTCACTGATCGTGGGGTGTGGATGGATGCTGTTGAGCACTTCATGGTAGGTGGTCTCCAGTTTGCGGGCTACTACGGTCTCCACGATGATCTCGGTAACATTGTAACCGATCATATGTGTGCCCAGCCATTCGCCGTACTTGGCATCGAAGATCACTTTCACGAAACCTTCAGGATGGCCGGCCGCAGTGGCCTTACCTGAAACGCTCAGCGGGAACTTGCCCACTTTCACTTCATAACCTGCATCCTTAGCCTGCTTTTCGGTAAGACCTACAGAAGCGATCTCCGGCGTGCAATAGGTACAGCCCGGAACATTGTTGTAGTCTATTGGTTCCGGCTGATGGTTGTACTTCTTCTCATTGTACCCGATATTTTCCACGCAGATGATCCCTTCTTTGGATGCTACGTGTGCGAGCGCCTGGCCGGGGGCGCAGTCGCCGATGGCATAGAAACCGGGAACATTTGTCTGGTAATATTTATCGACGGCGATCTTTCCTTTTTCAGTTTTGATGCCCAGTGTTTCGAGGCCGATGCCTTCCACATTGGCGGCAATACCGATAGCGCTCAATAACACGTCGGCTTCGAGCACTACTTCACCATTCTGTGTTTTGATAGTGGCTTTCACACCTGCGCCGCTGGTATCTACTTTGGTCACTTCTGCATTGGTCATCACATCGATACCATTCTTCTTGAAATTTTTCTCCAGTTCTTTGGATATATCTTCATCTTCCACAGGAACGATGCGGGGAAGGAATTCAACGATGGTCACTTTCGTGCCGAGCGTGCTATAGAAATAACCGAACTCCACGCCGATGGCGCCACTGCCTACCACGATCAGGCTCTTGGGCTGAGTAGGCAATACCATTGCTTCGCGATAGCCGATCACTTTCTTTCCATCCTGTTTGAGAGCTGGCAACTCGCGGCTGCGGGCGCCGGTGGCGAGGATGATATGTTTACCTTCTACTACCTGTTTTTTTCCATCGGCCCCTGTCACTTCGATCTGGCCTTTAGCCTTGATCACACCAAAGCCCATGATCACATCGATCTTGTTCTTCTTCATCAGGAACTGAACGCCTTTGCTCATTTTATCGGCCACACCGCGACTGCGTTTGATGATGGCCGGAAAATCAGGCTGGCCACTGGCTTCGAACCCGTAATCTTTTGCGTGCTTGATGTATTCAAATACCTGGGCACTTTTCAACAGGGCTTTGGTAGGGATACATCCCCAGTTGAGGCAAATACCACCCAGGCTTTCCTTTTCGATGATAGCGGTCTTGAAACCTAGCTGTGAAGCGCGGATAGCTGCCACATATCCACCTGGGCCGCTTCCGAGAACTACTACGTCGTATGCCATATTAGAATTGTGATTTTAGATTTATGTTCTGTCATTGTGCGCTGGAAGCACTGTCTTTCATCCTGATAGAGTTAGTACTGACTACCAAAGACCTGCGAAGCTACTCGAAAAAGCCAAAAAACCCAAAAAGGAGGCCGGAGGCATAAGGTAAGAGGCAAGAGGTCGGAGGTCTGAAGACTGAAAGCCTTCGAGTTTTCCGACAAATAGACACCTCCGACTTCCGACCTCATGCTTCCTTCCTCCTTTTTCAGTACCTTTCCTGACCAACCTTGCGCAATATGAAAAGATTCCTGCGTTATTTCCTGTACACGGTCCTTTTGCTGGTTGCCATTTTTTCAGGCTATGCGCTCGTGAGCGACAAGACCTATCTCTTCAAAGCGGTCTGGTATAACTTTGCAGGGATCGACGACTACAAGATCTTTTCCAACAATCCCGTTACCACCGGCATTCATCAGCCCTGGAACAAATCAACAGCTTATAACCGTTCACCGCTTCCGGTGGACCTGGAAAAAACGCTGACAGATCTTCAAACGATCGGGTTGCTGGCCATCAAAAATGATTCCCTGCTCACCGAGTATTATTGGGATGGCTATTCGGATTCTTCCTGGTCGGGCTCCTTCTCGATGGCCAAGAGCATTACCGGCCTGCTGATCGGCTGCGCCCTGAAAGACAGCTCCATTCAATCGCTCGAAGATCCCGTAGGCAAATACCTCCCTGAGTTCAGCACCGGAGAAAAAGCATCTCTCCGGATCATCGACCTGCTCACCATGAGCAGCGGCAGCGACTGGAACGAAACCTATTCCGATCCTTTCTCCGTGACCACGGAACTTTATTATGGCAGCGATGCCTATAAAGTGGCTACCGGTGTGAAGCTGGTGCAGAAACCAGGACAATTGTTCAGGTATAAATCGGGCGATACACAATTGCTGGGGCTCATCGTGGAAAAAGCGACCGGGAAATCGCTCAGCGCGTATGCTTCGGAAAAATTATGGCGGCCGACCGGCGCCGAACATCCGGCATTGTGGAGCACAGACCGCACCGGCGGACATACCAAAGCTTATTGCTGCTTCAATTCGAATGCAAGGGATTTCGCCAGGCTTGGCCAACTCATGCTCGATAGCGGAAGTTGGAAAGGGCAGGAGATCATCAGTCCAGGTTATTTTTCAAAGTCCATTACTCCCTGCATGATCATGGATGAAGATAGCAAGCCCTGTGATTATTACGGCTTTCAATGGTGGATATTCCCCGGTAAGGAGCAGGTATTCTATGCAAGAGGAATACTGGGCCAGTATATAATCGTGATCCCCTCGAAAAAAGTGGTGCTGGTACGACTGGGAAAGCATAGATCACCGGAATATGTCAATCATGCGCCGTCGGAAGTATCGGCGCTGGTGAAATGGGGAATGGGACTGTAGAACAATTCCATCACTGCCTTGTTATAGGCTTCGGCATTCAATAAACAATAAATTTGCCCCTTTAATTTTTACTATGAAACTGGATATACTCGCTATCGGTGTTCACCCCGATGATGTGGAACTGGGCTGCTCAGGTACTTTGCTCAACGAGCGCAGGCTTGGAAAGAAAACAGGGATACTCGATCTCACCCAGGGAGAACTGGGGACGAGGGGCACTATCGAAACCCGCTATGCAGAAGCCGCCGCCGCTGCCGCCATACTGGGCGTGGAAGTAAGGGAGAACCTGAAAATGCGTGATGGTTTTTTTCGCAATGACGAAGAACATCAGCTCCAACTGATCAGGGCGCTACGGAAATTCAAACCGGAGATCGTACTGGCCAATGTGCTGGACGACCGGCATCCCGACCATGGCAGGGCCGGCCACATGATCGCAGATGCCTGTTTCCTCTCCGGACTGGCCAGGATCGAAACAAAAGATGAACAAGGCGACCCGCAAACGAAATGGCGGCCAAAATATGTGTTGCATTACCTTCAAGACTGGTACCATGAGCCCGATCTGCTCATAGATATCAGTGATGTGTTCGAACAGCGCATGAAAGCCATTGAAGCGTACACCTCACAATTCTATAACCCGGTGAATGGGGATAAGGGCCCGCAAACGTATATTTCAACACCCGATTTCCTCGATAGCGTGATCGCCCGTTCACGTATGCTCGGTAAAAGAATTGGCGTGAAATATGCAGAAGGATTTATCACGGAAAAGAAGATAGGGATCAGGAACCTGGACGCGCTGGTGCAGGTAGAAACATAATGGCTAAGAAGTTAAAGGAGAGAAAAGAGGAAAGGAGTTGAGATGGAATAGAGGTATTTATGGTTGGGGCGATTGGGACTGAAAGATTTAGGGGAGTTTTATGACGGATATAATTGGCCGGATAAGGAACTAAGCCTACCTTCGCCAAACTTTTACATTTTTTAAATTTTATTAATGTCTATACCCAAGTTTTCCAATGTTCCGCATTCATTCCATGCGGAACTGAAGCGGAGGATCAGTGCATATTTCGAAGAAGTAGGAAAATCCACCACCGGGAATTATAAACTATTCATAAAAGCGGTCGTCCTCATGGTGAGCTTCGTGCTCATCTACATCCATCTCGTATTTTTCACGCCCAATGTTTTCTGGCAGATACTGGAGAGCATTTTGCTGGGCGGGCTGGTAGCAGCGATCGGCTTCAACGTAATGCACGACGGCGCTCATGGCAGCTTCAGCAAATACAAATGGGTGAATGCGCTCGCCGCTTTTTCGCTCAATATCCTGGGCGGTAACAGCTTCATGTGGAATATGAAGCACAACGTGATCCACCATGCCTACACCAATGTAGATGGGGTGGATGATGATATCGACATCCAACCCTGGATGCGCATGAGCAGTTCCCAGAAAAAATACAGGTTGCACAAATACCAGCATATCTATTTCTGGTTCCTCTATTCACTGCTCTACCTGTTCTGGATATTCGTGCTCGATTATCAGAAATATTTCAAAAGCAAAGTAGGCAATATGCCGTTGAAGAAAATGAAGCTGTCGGACCATCTCGTGTTCTGGGGCTTCAAATTGTTCCATCTTTTTCTGTTCATCGGTCTGCCCATCTATATGGTAGGCTTTGGACATTGGCTGATCAGCTTCACTATCTTCACGCTGGTGGCCGGTTTTGTATTGAGCCTTGTATTCCAACTGGCGCATACGGTAGAGCATACAGCCTTCCCCATGCCGAATGAAGCGACCGGCAAAATGGATGATGAATGGGCCGTTCACCAGATCAAGACCACGGCCAATTTCGCTACACAGAACAGGCTTGTGAGCTGGCTGGTGGGAGGATTGAACTTCCAGATCGAACATCACCTGTTCCCCAAGATATCCCATGTGCATTATCCTGCCATCAGCAAGATCATCCGCCAGGCTTGCCATGAATACGGGTTGCAATACATCGAATACCCCCGCGTTCGCTATGCGGTCGCTTCTCACGTTGCTTTCCTGAAGCAAATGGGAAGAGGTTAGCAAATGAACGAGTTTGATTACTTTTGCAACTCCAAAGCATAAGCCATCATGTCAACCGTAAAAGTAGGAATGGTGCAAATGAGCTGCACCGCCAACAAGGAAGAGAATCTCCGCAAAGCAGTTGCAAAAGTGAAAGAGGCGGCCGACAAAGGCGCTCAGATCGTTTGCCTGCAGGAACTGTTCACCTCTCTCTATTTCTGCGATGTAGAGGATTACGAAAATTTCAAGTTGGCTGAACCCATTCCCGGCCCTTCCACGGAAACGCTGGGCAAAGTGGCTGCGGAAAAAGGCGTGGTGATCATCGCTTCCCTCTTCGAGAAAAGAACGCAGGGGCTCTATCACAATACTACCGCCGTGATCGATGCAGATGGCAATTATCTCGGCAAGTATCGCAAGATGCACATCCCCGATGATCCTGCCTACTACGAAAAATTTTACTTCACACCCGGCGATCTGGGCTATAAAGTTTTCAAAACGAAATTCGCCACCATCGGCGTACTGATCTGCTGGGACCAATGGTATCCGGAAGCTGCCCGCATCACATCCCTGATGGGCGCAGAGATATTGTTCTATCCAACCGCCATCGGATGGGCCACTTCGCAGGATGAAGCCACCAATACCGAGCAGTACAATGCCTGGCAAACCATCCAGCGCAGCCATGCCGTGGCGAATGGTGTGCATGTAGTGAGCGTGAACCGTGTGGGCCTTGAACAGAACGGCGCCATGAAGTTCTGGGGCGGGTCCTTTATTGCCAATCCTTTCGGCAGCCTGTTGTACCTGGCTTCGCATGATAAGGAAGAAGTGTATGTACAGGAGCTCGATCTCGATAAAACAGACCGCTATCGTACGCACTGGCCTTTTCTCCGCGACAGGAGGATCGATTCTTATGAGCCGATCACGAAGAGATTTATAGATGTCTGAACTGGGATTGGTGGGATGGATGGGATTGGTGGGATAAGAAATCGTTCATAATCTATCATGTTCAATTATTTCAAAAATTTCAAACTATAAATTCTTAATGTCACGAATTTCGATTTTGTCGACCTATACAATACTCAACGGCTTATCCCACCAATCCCATCCATCCCACCAATCCCAGTTCAGACAATGACCCCCCACGCCCTCGGCTACTACTTTCCTGCAGAATTTGCTCCGCACCTGGCTACCTGGCTGAGCTGGCCCCATAAAGAAGCATCATGGCCGGGAAAGATCCATACCATCTATCCCTATTACAGCCAGTTCGTGAAAGAACTTGCCCTGAGTGAGAAAGTGCGCATCAATGTATGCGATGAGAATATGAAGGCATTCGCTACCCGATGCCTGGAAGAAGCCGGGGTGGATATGGGCCAGGTCGAGTTTTTCCTTCACCCCACCAATGATGCCTGGTGCCGCGATCACGGCCCCGCATTCCTTATCAATCCCAAAGCCGGTCAACCGAAACTGATCGTGGACTGGGGTTACAATGCGTGGGGGAATAAATACCCACCGTATGATCTCGATGATATGGTCCCCACACTGATCGCAAAGCATTATGATATTCCGGTTTATCATCCGGGCATCGTGATGGAAGGCGGGTCGGTGGAGTTCAATGGAAAAGGCAGCCTGCTTACATCCACGGCATGCCTGTTGAACCCTAACCGTAACCCACACCTGAACCAGCAACAGATCGAGGAATACCTGGTGAACTATTATGGCGTAGAACAAATATTATGGGTGGATGAAGGGATCGTAGGAGACGATACCGACGGCCATATCGATGACACCGTTCGTTTCGTGAATGACGATACCGTACTCACAGTAGTGGAAGAAGATAAGGCGGATGAGAACTACGAACTGCTTCAACACAACCTCAAACAATTGAAGCAACTGCGTTTGCTGAATGGCAAACAGCTCGATATCGTGGAACTGCCCATGCCCGACCCGGTCGTATACGAAGACCAGCGACTACCTGCTTCCTATGCTAATTTTTATATTTCCAACCGTTCCGTGATAGTTCCTACTTTCCGGTGCGACAAAGACGAGAAAGCGCTTCGCATCATACAGGACTGTTTTCCCGGCCGCAAAGTAACAGGCATCGATTCCACGGAGATTATCTGGGGATTGGGAAGCTTCCATTGTTTGAGCCAGCAGGAACCTGTCTGAACCATGATTTGTTGGATTTTGAGGATTAGGAGGAAAGGGCGTTGAATGTTGAAGTTGCCGATTAATCATAAATCAAAATGGATCTATGCATGTCGGCGAATTTTCCTCCTAATCCTCAAAATCCAATAAATCATGGTTCAGACACAGACAGATGAACAACTCCGCACCCACCCTCGGCCCGATGCTATTGTAACAGGGCTCCATAGTTTTAATGGTGAAACGGGATGAAAATAAAGAAAGATATTCCTCTTTGCTGCCACCAAAGGGTGGGCCCCCTTCAAAACTGCGATTGAACAACACGCCTGCAAGTCTGCCCCCAGGCTTGAGCAGCGAATACATTTTTTCAACATAGGCCGGTCGCAGTGCAGGGAGAAGAGCGCAGAAAAAAGTTTGTTCGATGATCATATCGAACCGGCCCTGCAGATCGAAAAAATCACCGGTGATGATGGTGAGCTGTTTACCGATGTATTGACTGAATTTCTTTTCAAGTGCGGCAGTGAGCAGGGAAGAAATATCGATGAGGGTGATATTGGTGAAACCCTGTTGCAGCAGGTACTCCGCTTCATGGCTATTACCGCAGCCGGGGATCAGCAAAGCGAGGTCTTTGTTGGTCAACTGATCGAACCAGGCGTTGAGCGGATCGGAAACACGGCCAATATCCCACCTGGTTTCCTGGTGCTGATACAGATCGTTCCAGAAATTGGTATCGAGAGGAGATGTTTCCATCCGGTAAAGATAAGGATACCCTGCTCAAATATTCTCCAGGTATTTGTATCCGGAACCTGTATTGAGGAGTAAGACCTTTTCATCCCTTTTAATGGAACCGGTTTCCAGCAGTTGGAGCAATGCTTTCCACAAAGCAGCGCCTTCCGGTGCAATGAGCAAGCCTTCTTCCCTTGCTATTTCTTTCACTGCGTCGATCATGTCCGCATCTTCAACGGCCACTGCTTTTCCATGCGAAGCCTTCAGCACTTCGAGGATCATCGGTTCAGCAAATGGATTGGGAACGGCCAGTCCATTGGCCAGGGAGGGTTGTCCTACATAATTCTTTGAATGGGGCTGCCGGCCCGTCCACGTTTGAACGACAGGCTGACAATTCGCCGCCTGTACCGCGATCATGCGGGGAAGTTTCTCGCCGATCCAACCCATCTGCTGCATTTCGCGGAATGCTTTCCACATGCCGATGAGGCCGGTACCGCCGCCGGTAGGATAGAGGATCACATCGGGCAGGGTCCAGTTGAACTGTTCTGCTATCTCATACCCCATTGTTTTTTTCCCTTCGAGGCGGTAAGGTTCTTTCATGGTGGAAATATCGAAGCAGTCGATGGATTGTTTGATCTGTGCTACTTTCTTTGCGCAATCGCTGATCAATCCATCCACCAGTATCAATTCGGCCCCATACAATTCACACTCATCCTTGAAAACCTGTGGTGTATGCCGTGGCATTACCACAATGGCCCTGATACCTGCTGCTGCGCAATAGGCTGCCATGGCCCCTCCGGCATTGCCGGCCGTAGGAACGATGCAGGTGCCGGCCCCGAATTCTTTGGCTTTTGAAACAGCGGCGCTCAGGCCCCTTGCCTTGAATGAACCGGTAGGGTTCTTCGATTCATCTTTAATGAACAGGGAAGGAAGCTCGTATTTTTCGGATAAGCGTGCAGGTTGCAGTATCGGCGTCATGCCTTCTCCCAGTGAAACGATATTTTCTTCTTCGAATACAGGAAGCACTTCTGCATACCGCCACATGGTGGCCGCGCGGTTGCGCAAGGCTGATTTCGAAAAATGCCCCGGCAGTTCATAAACGGCCAGCAGCGGCTGTTGACAGCAATAAGCAAATGTTTGCGGCTGGAAGATACTGTACGATTTTCCGCATACGGAACAAACGAGGTTCGACAGTGTAGTGAGTTGTTGTATTACTTTCATGATACATCCTATGACAATGTAAAAGTAATACGCCGTTGTTCCGTTGCCGATGCCGTTTGCTTATATGCTATAACGTTTTGTTATAATGAAGGGTAGCCAGCTTGATGAACAATTGGTTGATGCGATCTGCTTCCGAGCCACGCCTCTGCACAAAATAAAAGGCACGGTGAATGGATAAACCAGGTATGCTCAAGCGCACCAGTTCCCCGTTCTTCAATTGTTTGGCAACGGAACGTAAGGGGAGGAACCCCAGGCAGGTATCGTCGAGGAGAAAATTCTTCAGGGCCTCCGTGCCGCCAAGTACGATCCGGTGTTTGATATCCGCAATGCTCATTTTGCATTTCTGCAATGCTTCCGTTACGGCCAGCAGGGTGCCTGAGCCTCTTTCGCGCAAGGCCACCGGAATATTTTTAAGTTCTTCGGGGCTGATGCTCTTTTTGTGGGCCAGTTCGCTGCGGGTGCTGCATACGGGAACCACTTCATCTGTGAGAAAGAATTGTGATTTGACGGCCGTGATATTCGTTTTCCCCTCCGTAATGGCGAGGTCGATCTCATGATCGAGCAGGGCTTTCAAAATATTTTCAGAATTGCGGTTCACCAGGGTGAGATCGATATTCGGGTATTGCTGGTGGAACGCAGAAAAAACAGGTGGTATCACATAGAGGGAGATGGTAGTACTGGTTCCCAGCGTGAGAGAGCCTTTGGCGATATGAAGGTCTTTCTGCCGGGTGATATCGAATTCCAGTTGCCTTTGCAGCTCTTTCGCCTGCATCACATATTGAAGTAAGATCTTTCCTTCGGCAGTGAGGGAAACGGAATTGCCCTTGCGTTCGAAAAGACTGATGGAATAATTTTTTTCGAGTGTCTGGATATGCCGTGTGATGGCAGGCTGGCTGATGTACAGGCTCTCCGCGGCTTTGGAAAAGCTGAGGTGGGTGGCTACTTCAATGAATACTTCATGACTGAAACTCAACATCGGTAACTTTTGTCGTTTGTATTTGATCCGTTCATGAAGTTACGTTGGTTTTCGGGCAATTAAAAAAGCGTAGCGGAACTCACTACGCTCTTGTACATTATATGTAATGAAATTTATTCGTGGATGGCAACGATCGGCACGGTGCTATGATAGGCCAGCTTTTTGGTATGGCTGGTCTTGAACAGGCTGCCGAAGAACGAATTTTTGCGGGGAACGGTCAGGATGAGATCGATGTTCTTGTCCTGGGCAAACTGGCTGATAGCTTCGAGGAAGTCGAACTGGCGGATGAAATAAAACTCCGGTTTATATTCTTCGAACATTTTTTCCAGTTTGGCCCTTTCGGATTTGTATTCATCGGTGAGCTCTACATAATGCTCGCTGTCTACATTTACGATATGGAGCATGGGTTTGAAGATATTCAGTACGGCTTTGATAGGTGCAACAGGTGTACTGGTGCTAACTTCCTTGAAGTCGCTGGCCAATACCACATTCCTGATCTGGTGGTAAGATGCATCGGGCGGAACGATCATTACCGGTATGATGCCAACGTTCACGAGATTGAGGGTATTGCTTCCCATGAAGATCTGTTCGAGGCGGGTAGCGCCGGTGATACCCATGATCACGAGATTGATGCCATGATGGCGAACATAGCGTTCGAGACTATCGACCAATGAAGTGCCCTGTTCGGCCACACATTCTATATTGACCTGGCCCAGGGTAAGCAGTTCATTTTTCATGTTCTGAAGTGCCTGACGGAGGATCACGACCCTGTCATCTTCCGATTCGGTGAGCAATGAGCCATCCGATCCGGCAGCGATCTTGTCGTGCACATTGTACAGGATGATGGAGGCATCTTTCACATGGGCAAGCGCTTGTACAGCAAAGCGGGCAGCATTCTTAGATGTGTCAGAAAAATCCGTTGGAACGAGGAATTTTTTCATTGGTCTGTCGGTTTTTTTGGAAAGATACAGGATTCCCGGTAAATAGTTTGCAAGTTGACAACTTACTCACTGCCCTCAACACAAACCATTGCGTGAAATTCTGGCGGGCCGTCTATAAGTGAATAATTTCCCTATTTTTAAATCCGTTTATCATTCCAGTCCAAACAATGTAATATGAAAAAAAACAGTCTCTTGCTGATGGCCCTTTGTACAGTGCTGATCGGCTTTTCACAGGATGTAGCGATCATCCCCCAACCTGTTTCCCTTGAAAAAAGAAATGGCACGTTTGAATTGAATGGGCAGTCGCGCATTGAAATTCCCACCGGTGATGCTGCGGTACGCCGTGTCGCAGATATGCTGGCAGCACAGCTCCGCAAAGCAACGGGCTATGCCATCCCTGTACAGAATGCCGGCCCTGCCGGGGATGCCCGTAAAAATACCATCCGTTTGCTCCTGAATAAAAAAGAAGCGGCCGATCTGGGCGCGGAAGGATACAGGCTCGAAGCCGGCCCTGGCGTTGTGGTATTGAGCGCGAATAAACCGGCCGGACTATTCTATGGCGTACAAACCTTGTTGCAGTTATTACCTAAAGAGATCGAAAGCAAAACGAGTGTAAAGAAAACCAACTGGGTAGTACCGGCCGTGATGATCACCGACCAGCCCAGGTTTGGCTGGAGAGGACTGATGTTCGATGTATCGCGCCATTTCTTCACGAAAGAACAGGTGAAGCAATTCATCGATGAGATGGTGAAATATAAATACAATCTCCTGCACTGGCATCTCACGGATGACCAGGGCTGGAGGGTCGAGATCAAATCCCTCCCCAGGCTCACGGAAGTGGGGGCCTGGCGGGTCGACAAAACAGGCACTTTCGGTCAGTTCTCACCACCAACAGCCGATGAACCCCGCACCTATGGCGGCTTTTACACACAGGCAGATATCAAAGAAATTGTGCAATACGCCAGCGACCGTTTCGTGAATATCCTTCCTGAGATCGATGTGCCCGGCCATAGCCTGGCTGCAGTGGCGTCCTATCCCGATCTTTCCTGTACTCCCGGCACCTACCATGTAAATTCAGGGGAGAAATTCATGCAATGGGGAGAAGGCACATTTTCGGCACTGGTCGATAACACACTTTGCCCGGCCAACGAGAAAGTATACGAATTCCTCGACAAAGTATTCACCGAAGTGGCGCAGTTATTCCCCTTCGGGTATATCCACATGGGTGGCGATGAGTGCGCCAAGAACTTCTGGGAGAAAAGTGATCAGATCAAAACGCTGATGCAAAAAGAAAACCTCAAAGACATGCACGAGGTGCAGAGCTATTTCGTGAAGCGGGTGGAAAAGATCATTGAATCGAAAGGGAAAAAGCTGATCGGATGGGATGAAATACTGGAGGGTGGACTAGCGCCCAATGCAGCGGTCATGAGCTGGCGCGGCATAAAAGGAGGTATCGAAGCAGTGAAGCAGGGACATGAGGTGGTGATGAGCCCCAACTCCAGTGTATATATTGACTTGATGCAGGGTGATCCTTCCATCGAACCGCCGGTGTACAGTACGGTACGGTTGAAAAGCTCTTATCAGTTCGAGCCAGTGCCGGATGGGGTAGATGGGAAATTCGTGAAGGGCGGACAGGCGAATCTGTGGACGGAGCAGATCTACAACATGCGTCATGCACAATACATGACATGGCCGAGGGCAATGGCAGTTGCGGAGTGTGTATGGTCGCCCAAAAACAAAAAAGACTGGAACAATTTCATCGGTCGCGTCGAAAAACATTTTGAGCGTTTCGATGTGGCGGAAATAAAATATGCTCCCAGTATGTACGATCCGATCGTGAAAGTGAGCAAGGCGGAAGATGGGCAGATCAAGGTTGATCTCGGCACCGAAGTGGAAGGGCTCGATATCTATTACAGTTTCGATAATTCATTCCCCGACAGATTTTATCCCCGATATACGCAGGCGCTCATACCGCCGAAAGATGCCGTGAACCTGAAGCTGATCACCTATCGTGGCAAACAGCCGATCGGCAGGGCTATGACGATCCCTGTATCGGAGTTGCAAAGAAGGGCCGGTAAAAAATAAATGAAGAATGCAACGATCGGTTCCGGGTATATGTCAGCATGAAAGCAAACGCAAAGGAGAGCGTTCTGCAGAATCTTAGGGGTTATTTAAACACTTCTACGTGGGGTCTTCCTTGGTTTTTCTCAGAAACGGAAGCCCCCTTTTTTTGTTGCAGGTCATGTATATTTCGGTTATGGATTGGGGAATAATGGCGTCACTGCAAGAGGATTGATCTTTTGGATCGATATTCCCGGAAAAAAACTTATCTGACACAGTATTTCAACATGCGGACGCAGTTGGTTTATAGTCATGCCTTTGAAAGTTACCCGCATTTCTGTCTGCAATTCTCTTTATCATTTCTTTAACAGCCAACGGTGATCCGGGCATGAATAATGTGTTGGTTCCATGACATCATGTTTTATCATCGTTTAGTTTAAAGGGATTTAATTTCTTACCTGTGAAAACGAACAACAGCGCGCTGTTGATTGGTTGTTTTTGGTTGTAGAGCGGAAGGCCTTCTCGATTGAAGAGAAGGCTTTCTCCGTTAAGGTGACAGGTTGATAAGCTGAAATGTTGACAAGTTGAAATGTTAACAAGTGAGTTCCCGAAACGCGGAGATTCCCTTGTCAACCTATCAACATTTAAACTTTTCAACTCAATTTCCTCCGTGTCTTTCCGGTAAAAAATGCTACTTATCAAAAAAATATTTTGCTGAACAATTCTAAATAGTATTTTTGCTCCGCAATTATGATACTCAACACGCATACACATCATCATCATACTTACCCGGACAGGTAAGCCGATGGTGCTGTGCATAGTGCCAAAGATATGAAAAGGGCTTACCAACGGTAAGCCCTTTTTCGTCTGAACTGGGATTGGTGGGATTAATGGGACGGGTGGGATTGTGGTTTGAGATTAAACTCAAAAGTCTTGATATGGAGACATTTAAATATGGTGAGATCACCGAAAAAATAATTGGTGCTGCATTCCGAGTTCATACCACTTTAGGTAATGGATTTCAGGAAGTGATTTATCAGCGGGCGCTGGAAATAGAATTCAATACTATACAGCTCGATTTTTCCAGAGAATTTGAAATGCCAATCTATTATCGTGATCAGCAAATCGGTACCAGGCGGGTTGATTTCCTGGTCAGGAATATAATCAGTGTTGAATTGAAGGCGATAATTAAGCTGGAAGAAGTTCATCTCGCACAAGCTATCAATTATTTGGAGGCGTATAATCTTGAGGTGGGGTTATTGATAAATTTTGGTAGCAAAAAATTGGAGTTTCACCGGTTCACGAACAAGAAGTATCGCGCAGATTCATTTCATCACGCTGTCTTCTCCCATAAATCCCACTAATCTCATAAATCCCAGTTCAGACTATGGTTCAGACAACAAAGCTCCGCATCGCCATCCAGAAATCAGGCAGATTGTACGAAGATTCCGTACAACTGCTCAAAGAATGTGGAATCGACCTGCGGAATGTAAAAGACAGGCTGAAAACAGAATCCGACAATTTCCCCCTGGAAGTTTTTTTTCTCCGGGATGATGATATTCCGCAATATGTGGAAGATGGAGTGGCCGACATCGGTATCGTGGGGGAGAATGTATTGCTCGAAAAGAACAGGCAGGCAGCCGTGGTGGAGAAATTGGGCTTCGGCAAATGCCGCCTCTCGGTAGCCATTCCCCGCAGCCAGGAGTATGAAGGAGTAAAGACCTTGCAGGGTAAACGCATCGCCACCAGTTATCCGTTCCTGGTCAATGAATTCCTTAAAAAAAATCTGGTAGAGGCGGAGATCCATGAGATCAGCGGGTCGGTGGAGATCGCACCGGGGATCGGCCTGGCCGATGTGGTGGCTGACCTGGTGAGCAGCGGCTCCACCCTGTTCATGAATGGATTGAAAGAAGTGGAGATCATCCTGCAATCACAGGCCGTGCTGGTTCGCAACAATCAGCTTACGGCGGAGCAACAACAACTGCTCGATAAACTGGTATTCCGCATCAGGGCAGTGAAAAAGGCGCAGCGCAATAAATATGTTTTGCTGAATGCGCCGAACGAAAAACTCCAGGAGATCATCCGGTTACTGCCAGGCATGAAAAGTCCCACTGTGTTGCCATTGGCGGAAGCCGGCTGGAGCAGTGTACATAGCGTATTGAGTGAAGATACTTTCTGGGACATCATCGAGCAATTGAAGGCAGCAGGCGCGCAGGGGATACTGGTGGTGCCGATCGAGAAGATGATCGTCTGACCGTGATTGGTTGTATTTAATGGGTTAGGAGGAAATGAGGGAAATGTTGGACTTTTATTAATGATCAAATGTGGATATGAAAATTTATATCAACCCGGATAGAAAAACATGGAATGAACTGCTGAAGCGGCCGGTAGCAGATGCACAGGCATTAGAGCAAACGGTACGGAAAGTATTGGATGCTGTGAAGGCAGAAGGGGATGCGGCTATCAGGAGGTTCACGTTGCAATTCGATAAGGCAACAGTGGATGATCTGTTGGTAAGCGAGCATGAATTTATCAAAGCAGAGCAGGCATTGCCCGCCTCTTTGAAAGAAGCTATCCTCCAGGCAAAGAATAATATCGAAGCCTTTCACAAGAAACAATGGCAGGAGCCTGAATTGATCGAGACCATGCCGGGAGTGCAATGCTGGCGAAAGAATGTGGCCATCGGGAAAGTGGGCCTGTATATTCCCGGCGGTACTGCTCCTTTGTTCTCCACTATCCTGATGCTGGGCGTTCCGGCAAAGCTGGTAGGATGCGGGGAGATCATTCTATGCTCACCACCCGACCGCGAAGGCAGTCTGCATCCTGCCATCCTGTTCGCTGCAAGAACGGTGGGCATTACCAAGGTCTTCCGGGTGGGCGGCGTGCAGGCCATCGGCGCTATGGCCTATGGAACATCCAGTATCCCGGCGGTGTACAAGATATTCGGCCCCGGTAACCAATACGTGACCTGTGCCAAACAACTGGTGCAACAGGAAGGGCTGGCCATCGATATGCCCGCTGGTCCCAGTGAAGTGGCTGTCTATGCCGACACATCGGCAAACCCTGCTTTCATAGCAGCCGATCTGCTCAGCCAGGCTGAACATGGTATCGACAGCCAGGTGTTACTGGTAGCCGCCAATGCGGCACTGGTGACAGAAGTCGAAAAGGAGATCGGAAAGCAATTGCAGTTATTGCCGAGGAAAGACATTGCAGCACGGGCATTGGAGAACAGTAAGAGCATCGTTATGGAAGATGAAACGCAGGCCATCGACCTGTTGAACGAATATGCTGCCGAACACCTGATCCTTGCCACTGCCAATGCCGCTGCATGGGCGGAGAAAGTGATCAATGCGGGATCTGTATTCCTGGGCCATTATTCACCCGAAAGCGTGGGAGATTATGCCAGCGGCACCAATCATACCCTGCCTACCAATGGTTATGCAAGGGCTTACAGCGGCGTTAGCCTCGACAGTTTCGTGAAGAAGATCACCTTTCAGCAATTGAGTGAAACGGGTTTGAAGAATATAGGGAATACGGTGATGACCATGGCAGCAGCGGAAGGATTGGAGGCACACGCCAATGCCGTGAGGGTGAGGTTAGGGAAATAGAGGTGAAATAAAAATCGGTTATATATTATAGTTATATTTAAAGAACCTGATAATTCAGTATGATGAGCTTCGATATCAACAACCTTTTGAGAGAGAATATTAAAAAACTCGTACCTTATTCATCCGCCAGGGATGAATTCAAGGGAGAGGCCAGCATCTATCTTGATGCCAATGAGAACAGCCTGGGCTCCCCGCTTACCAAATGGTATAACCGCTACCCCGATCCGCTTCAGCATAAGGTAAAAGAAAAGCTGAGTGAGATCAAAGGCGTTCCATCGACCAATATTTTTTTGGGCAATGGTAGTGACGAATGTATCGATGTGCTGGTCCGGACCTTCTGCGATCCGGGGAAAGATAATATCCTGATCTGTCCGCCTACCTATGGCATGTATGAAGTGAGCGCCCATATCAATGACGTGGCCATTAAAAAAGTACCTCTCACCGGTAATTTTCAACTTGACCTGCCTCCTCTCGAAGAGGCCATCGACGATCATACCAAGATCATTTTCCTTTGTTCTCCCAATAACCCTACCGGCAACTCCCTCAACCGGGAGGATGTGGAAATGGTCCTGAATAATTATTGGGGCATCGTGGTCATCGATGAAGCCTATATCAATTTTTCCAGGTCCCGGTCTTTCACACAGGAACTGGCCGATTATCCCAACCTGGTAGTGATGCAGACATTATCGAAAGCCTGGGGACTGGCCGCTCTCCGTATTGGTATTGCTTTTGCTTCGGAAGAGATCATCGGGGTGATGAATAAAGTGAAGCCCCCCTACAATATCAACCAGGCATCGCAGGACCTGGCCCTGCAGGCACTCGAAGAAGTAGGACAGGTGAATGATATGATCCGTGAGATCGTAGCGCAAAGGGAAGAATTGCAAAAAAAATTGAATGAATTGCCAATCGTGCAATTCGTATTTCCGTCGGATTCCAATTTCTTGCTGGTACGGGTAACGGATGCAAAAGGGATCTACCGGTTTTTGTTGAAGGAAGGGATCGTTGTGCGGGATAGAAGCACTGTTACACTTTGCGAAGGCTGCCTCCGCATTACGGTCGGTACGCCGGCCGAAAATGAAGAACTGGTGAAAAGCCTGAAAAGATATGCAGGCGGAGCGGCATAATGAACGAAAACCATTAATTTTAAAACCTCCTTTAACACAAATACATATAATTATTATGAAATGGATATTACCTGGTATTGCCGTATCATTATTGCTTGGCGCCAATGTATACGGTAGCGATTCCACAAAAGTGAAGAAAAAGCATTTACCCGAAGAGAACGGCGGCATTGCCCTGCCCGCAGGGTTCAGGGCGATCGTAGTGGCCGATAATCTCGGCGGCGCCCGCCATCTCGCAGTACAGAAGAACGGCGATGTGTATGTAAAGCTCGACAATGCCAAAAAAGGCAAGGGCATTCTCCGTCTCCACGACAAGAACGGTGATGGGGTGGCAGATGATGTCACAGGCTTCGCCAACTATGGCGGCACCGGTATTGCTATCAAGGACAATTATCTCTATGCTTCTTCCAATACGGACGTATACCGTTACAAACTGAATGCAAAAGGGGAGGTGATCGATACGGCCAATGCAGAGAATATCGTGACCAAACTCATCAACCGCCGTACACACAATACCAAATCACTGGTGCTCGACAATGATGGCAATATCTACGTTACCATCGGTTCTCCTTCCAATGCCTGCCAGTTGAAGGACCGCACCAAAGGCTCTCCTTCGCCGGACCCTTGCCCGCTCCTGGATTCAACAGGTGGTATCTGGCAGTTCAAAGCAGATAAACCCGGACAATCCTACAACAATGGCATTCGCTATGCCACAGGCATCCGTAACGTGGTAGGGCTCGACTGGAACCAATCCGTCAATGAACTGTACGCCATGCAGCATGGTCGCGATAACTTCAATACCCTGTTCCCGGAAATGTATGATGAGGAAAAAAGCGCTGACCTCCCCGCCGAAGAATTACTTCGCATTAAAAAGGGCGATGACTTCGGATGGCCTTATTGTTATTTCGATCAGTTCCAGCATAAAAAAGTACTGGCGCCAGAATACGGCGGCGACGGCAAGAAAGAAGGCCGCTGTGCAGAAAAGAAATACCCGGTCTATGGATTCCCTGCACATTGGGCGCCCAATGGATTGCTGTTCTACACAGGCGATCAGTTCCCGGCCAGGTACAGGAATGGCGCATTCATTGCCTTCCATGGTTCCTGGAACCGCGCACCCCGCCCGCAGGGTGGCTATTGCGTGGTGTTCCTGCCATTCAATAAAGATGGAATGCCCAGTGGCGAATTTGAAATGTTCGCCGATGGTTTTGCAGGAGCCGATGTGAGCCCTAATGGAGCACGTTTCCGTCCCTGCGGACTGGCACAGGGCCCCGATGGATCTTTGTATATTTCAGACGACAAAAAAGGCCGGATCTGGAAAGTGAATTATTCCGGTAAATAAGGAACAATAAAAACAGTGCGATGAAAATATTAGCGTTCACGATAGCTACAGGCATCGCTGTTGTATCCATGGCGATGCAGACCAAGCCTGCCGCAGTGCCTAAGCAAACAATGGAGAATGGCAAGAAGGTATACGATGTTTATTGCCTGGCCTGCCACCAGGCCGATGGGGCCGGAGTTCCGAAAATGAACCCACCATTGAGCAAAACGCAATATGTGCTGGGCGATAAAAAACGGCTGGTGCAGATCATATTGAAAGGAATGAATGAGCCGTTGGAGATCGATGGGGAATCCTACGAAAATACGATGTCGGCCCATGACTTCCTCAGCGACCAGGAAGTGGCCGACGTACTCACGTATGTCCGTAACAGTTTCAAGAACAAAGCCAGTATCGTTACACCAGCGGAAGTAAAAGCGGTCCGCGCAAAATTGAAATAACCCAAAGGGATGAAAAGGATTTTATTCATAGATCGTGATGGTACCCTGATCAACGAAGCGCCGCCTACCTACCAGTTGGATTCATTCGACAAGCTCACTTTTTATCCGCAGATGTTCGAATACATGGGCCGTATAGCGCGTGAATTCGATTATGAGCTGGTGATGGTCACCAACCAGGATGGGTTGGGAACGGCCGGCTTCCCCGAAAATACATTCTGGCCCCTGCACAACCTCGTGATGAAAAGCCTGGAAGGGGAGGGAATACATTTCAGTGCAGTACATATCGACAGGACATTTCCGGCCGACAATGCGCCCACCCGCAAACCGGGCACCGGCATGCTCACACAATACATCGATAACCCGGCTTACGATCTCGCAAACTCCTATGTGATCGGCGACCGGATCACGGATGTGCAACTGGCCAAGAACCTGGGCTGCAAAGCTATCTGGCTCAATAATGATCCCCATCTCGGCGCAGGGGAGATCAGCGATCAAATAACAGCATTGCGCCCGGTGATCGCACTCGAAACCACCCGGTGGAGCGAGATATATCAATTCCTCCGGCTGGGGCTGCGGCATGTACAACATGAACGCAATACCAACGAAACGCAGATCAGGATCGATCTCGATATCGATGGGAATGGTAAAGCGCAGATCATGACCGGTCTTGGTTTCTTCGATCACATGCTCGAACAGATCGCCAGGCATGGAAAAATGGACCTTACCATCAGGGCCAATGGAGACCTTCATATCGATGAGCACCATACTATTGAAGATACCGGGATCGCCCTGGGTGAAGCATTCGCCAAAGCCCTGGCCGATAAAAGGGGCATGGAGCGATATGGTTTTGCCCTGCCGATGGATGAAGCGGATGCCAAAGTGCTGATCGACTTCGGAGGCCGCAACTGGATCGTTTGGAATGCTGAATTCAAAAGGGAAAGGATCGGGGAAATGCCCACTGAAATGTTCTTCCATTTCTTCAAATCCTTTTCGGATGCGGCCAGGTGCAACCTGAATATCGAATGTCACGGGGACAATGAGCATCATAAGATCGAAGCCATTTTCAAGGCATTCGCCAAAGCCATCAGGATGGCCGTGAAACGCGATCCGATGAGCAATTACCTGCCGAGCACGAAAGGAGTGCTCTAAAAAAGATTTGGTAGATTCAATTTTGCAAAGCACTTTTGTAACGCAATGAATACACAACAGATCAATAAACATTGGTGGTGGCATACAAACTCTTTCCGGGGCTTGTAACGCTGCTGTTGTTGTTTTTTGAACACCATATTCAGGCCTCGATGTACATCGGGGCTTTTTTATTTATTCCCAGGTATGAAAAAAATAGCACTTCAAACGAACTGTAAAAAAATGCTGGCAGATGTGTTCACGCCGGTAGGGATCTACCTGCGTGTGCGCGACCGCTTCCGTGATACCGTGCTGCTGGAAAGCACCGATCACCATGCTGCTGAGAATAGTTACTCTTTCATTTGTATCAATGCCATTGCCGGGATGGAGATCAGCTCTACCCAACGGCTGGAACTGAAATGGCCTAACCAGCCCCCGGAGAAATTGCCCATCGGCAAAGTGCAGGAAGTGCCTCAACTCCTTTGGGAATTCATGCAACGCTTCGAAGTCACCGGCAATGGCCTCAAAGAAGCCCGCTTTGCACAGGGATTGTACGGCTATACCACTTTCGATGCAGTTCAGTTCTTCGATACCATTCAACTGAGATCGGGCAGTACTGTTCCGGAGATCCCGTTCATGCGTTACCGCCTTTATCAATATGTGATCGCCATCAACCATCACAAGGATGAGCTGTTCCTTTGCGAGAATATCATTCCCGGTCTCGACAGTGAGTTGTCGGTGGTGGAATCATTGATCCGAAGCAAGGATGTTCCTGCTTATCCTTTCAAAGCCGTAGGCCCTGAAACCTCCAATATGAAAGATGAGGATTATATCGAACTCGTGAAAAAAGGGATCCGGCATTGCCATCGCGGTGATGTGTTCCAGATCGTGCTGAGCCGGCGCTTCGAACAAAAATTCAGTGGTGACGAGTTCAATGTGTATAGGGCATTGCGCAGCATCAATCCATCTCCCTATCTGTTCTTTTTCGACTATGGCGATTACAAGCTCATGGGATCTTCCCCGGAATCCCAACTGATCATCCAGCGTGGAAAAGCCGTGGTGCACCCCATTGCAGGCACCTTCAAGCGTACAGGTGATGATGAGACCGATCAGCGCGAAGCGGAGCGGTTGCTCAAAGATGCGAAGGAGAATGCCGAACATGTGATGCTGGTAGACCTGGCACGCAATGATCTCAGCCGTGTCTGCGATGAAGTGGAAGTGGCACAGTACCGGCAGGTACATTATTACAGCCACGTGATCCACCTGGTAAGTGAGGTAACCGGCAGGCTGCGACCTGCGGCCAATCCATTCGAGCTGCTGGCCAAAACATTCCCGGCCGGAACACTGAGCGGTGCGCCCAAGTTCAAGGCCATGGAACTGATCGATGCCTATGAGCCTACAGCCCGCAGCTATTACGGCGGCACTATCGGTTTCATGGGATTCGACGGCAGTTGCAATCATGCCATCATGATCCGGACTTTTTTCAGCAAGAGCAACACCTTGTTCTACCAGGCAGGCGCCGGTGTGGTAGCTGCCAGCAAACCTGGGAATGAATTGCAGGAAGTGAACAACAAACTGGGAGCGCTCAAAAAAGCGATCCTGTTCGCCGAAGAGATCGCACAATAACTAAACTTTCTAAACAAACGATAGTGGCAAAAATATTAGTCTTCGATAATTATGATTCCTTTACCTATAACCTGGTGCACCTGGTTGAAAAGATATTGCACGAGCGGGTGGACGTGGTGCGCAATGACCAGATACCCCTGGAAAAAGTAAATGATTACGATAAGATCATTCTCTCACCTGGCCCCGGCATCCCGACCGAAGCGGGCCTGCTCTTACCCCTCATCAAAGAATATGCAGCCAGTAAGTCCGTACTGGGCGTTTGCTTGGGCCATCAGGCCATCGGGGAGGCATTCGGGGGAAAGCTGGTCAACCTGAGCACGGTATATCACGGAGTAGCCACGCCGGTGCGCATTCTCGAACAAAAGAGATTGTTTGAAGGACTGCCCGCAGAACTCGAAGTAGGGCGTTACCATAGTTGGGTGGTCAGTGATGAGGCGTTCCCTGCTTCACTGGAAGTAACTGCCCGTGATGACAACGGGTATATCATGGCCCTGCGCCACAAACAATACGATGTGCAGGGCGTGCAGTTCCACCCGGAGAGCGTGCTGACACCGATGGGAGAAAAGATCTTGAGGAACTGGTTGTCTGCCTGAACCGGGGCCGATGAAAAAGATCGTTGAATTTTAAAGAAGATGAGTATATGAAAAAAATATTGCAGCTTTTATTTGAACACAAAACCCTCGACAGGGCCACTGCGAAAGAGGCACTGGTGAATATCGGGAAGGGATTATACAATGAACATGAGGTAACGGCCTTTATGACGGTATACCTTATGCGCAGTATTACCATCTTGGAGCTGCAGGGGTTCAGAGATGCATTGCTGGAGCTTTGTGTGCCGGTTGATCTTAATGGACATCAATCCATCGATATTGTCGGCACTGGAGGCGATGGAAAGAACACTTTCAATATATCCACCCTTTCCTGCTTCATAGTGGCAGGCACCGGGCAGAAAGTGGCCAAGCATGGTAATTACGGTGCTTCGTCTATCAGTGGGGCCTCCAATGTGATGGAGCAGCTCGGTTATAAATTCAAGAATGACCAGGGCAGGCTGAAAAAAGAAGTGGAGGAAAGCAATATCTGCTTCCTGCATGCACCGCTGTTCCATCCGGCACTGAAAACAGTAGGGCCTATCCGCAAGAACCTGGGTATGCGTACCTTCTTCAATATGCTGGGGCCGATGGTGAACCCGGCATTCCCCAAATTCCAACTCGTAGGGGTTTACAATCTTGAAATGGCCCGCATCTATAATTATTTATTGCAGCAAACGGAAAAAGCCTTCACCATCATTCACAGCCTCGATGGTTATGATGAAATATCACTCACCAACGATACGAAAGTGATCACGAATGAGGGGGAGAAGATCATGACCCCCGAACAATTGGGCAAGCGGGCTGTTGCTCCTTCAGATATCTACGGTGGCAACAGTGTTGAAGAAGCAGCCAGGATCTTTGTGAAAATACTCAAAGGCGAAGGTAGCTGGGCGCAGAACGCGGTAGTACTCGCCAATGCGGCCATGGCCCTGCAATGCACCGGCAATCATAAGACCTATGATGAAGCCTATGCGGCTGCTGTGGAGAGCCTGGAAAGCGGAAGGGCGAATGAGGTCCTGAAAAAACTGATCGCCCTGCAGTGAAGGGGACCAGATCATCAAACAAAAAATCATTGATCCGATGAATATCCTGGATACGATCATCGCTCACAAAAAAAATGAAGTAGCAGAAAGGAAAGCGCAAACACCAGTGGCAGTACTGGAGAAAAATGTATTATTTTCCCGCCCGGTATTATCGTTGCGGCAGTTCCTGCTGGATGAACAGCGAACAGGGATCATCGCGGAATTTAAAAGGAGATCGCCCTCCAAAGGCATTATCAATGCCCAGGCAGATGTGGTACAGGTAACCGGCGCCTATTCTGGCAACGGCGCTTCGGGTTTATCGGTGCTCACAGATGAGTATTTTTTTGGCGGCAGTACGGAAGACCTTTTGAAAGCGAGAGTGAACCCTATTCCCATTCTCCGCAAGGATTTTATCATCGATGAGTACCAACTGGTGGAAGCAAGGGCCATGGGTGCGGATGTGGTGCTGCTAATAGCAGCCTGTTTAAGTCCGGCCCAGGTAAAGCAACTGGCAGCAACGGCCCGAAGCCTCCAACTGGAAGTATTGCTCGAACTGCACGATGAATCGGAACTGGTCCATATCTGCGATGATACCGGGCTGATAGGGATCAATAACCGCAACCTGAAAACCTTTGAGGTCGACATCGAAAGGAGCCTGGCCATGGCAACCAGGTTACCGGCCGGGACCATCAAAATTGCAGAGAGCGGCATCTATTCAGCAGCGAATATCCGGCTGTTCAGAGATCATGGCTTTCATGGCTTCCTGATCGGGGAGAATTTCATGAAAGAGCCTGATCCGGGAGCAGCGTTCGCTTCGTTCGTGGCGGAGTTACGAGGTCAGAAGTATGAAGTATGAGGTATGAGGTCAGAGGTCTGAAGTGCCCTATGGCACGAACTTTCCGGCT
>OFTY01000244.1_pt1 | contig 54646 bp, 36 predicted proteins | sample 1775061 | NCBI WGS metagenome assembly OFTY01 (sample SAMN08195773, study PRJEB24354) | sludge metagenome | isolation source: sludge from phenol fed wastewater aerobic bioreactor B | place: India: Nagpur | collected 2016-09-16 | reverse complement strand
TGCACCTGCAAAATGCGTTTGGCCTCTGCATTGGAAATATCCGGCAAGGTCACCGGCATGAACAGGATGCTCTGCTCGTCCAGCGGCGGCATGAATTCGGTGCCGAGGCTTCTCAGTAACGGTATGGTGATGATCAGGGCCCCTATGTTGATGGCCAGAACGGTCTTACGCCATTTCAATACAACCCGAATGATGGGCTCGTAGATCCTTTCCAGGAACCGGTTCACCGGGTTGGCATGATCGGGCCTGAATTTCCCTTTCATGAAAAAAGAGATGAGCACTGGCGCCAGCGTGATCACCAGCAAGGCATCTACGATCATGATAAATGTTTTGGTATAGGCCAGCGGGTGAAACAATTTCCCTTCCTGGCCCGTGAGCATGAACACGGGCAGAAAAGAAGTGATGATGATGATAGTGGCGAAGAATACGCCGCGCGAAACCTGCTTGCTCGATCCTTCGATCACTTTCAGTCTTTCTTCCTCGGTTATCCAGGCCGGCTGTTTTTTATGATGCTTATTGAACCATTTCATGATGAAGCCGATTGTTTGTTTTGATGCAGATATTGCTCATATTTTTCCGACAGGTGCTTGTAGGCATTCTCGCTCATGATGATCCCATTGTCTACGATCACCCCGATAGCGAGGGCAATACCGGTGAGGGACATGATATTCGAAGAGATGCCGGAAGCATTCAGCAGGATGAAACTGGCTGCGATAGTAATGGGGATCTGAATGATGATGCTCAACGCGCTACGCCAGTGGAAAAGGAAGATGATCACTACGATCGATACCACGATCATTTCCTCGATGAGGGTCCGCTTGATCGAATCGATCGATTCCCTGATCAGTTCTCCACGGTCATAGACAATATCGAATTTTACTTTTTCCGGGAAGCCTTTGGCCACTTCCTTCATTTTTGCTTTTACTTTGTCGATGACTGCCGCTGCGTTCTCACCGTAGCGCATCACTACGATGCCGCCCACGCGCTCACCTTCTCCATCCTGGTCGAAGATGCCTAAGCGTGGCTCGCCGGTCATCTGAACGGTGGCAATATCTCTGATACGGATGGGAATGCTGTTTTGATTTTTGACAGGGATATTCCCGATCTCTTCCACCGACTTCAGGTACCCGGAGGTTTTGATGATATAACCGATATCGCTCAGCTCGAATTTCCGGCCACCTGATTCATTGTTGTTGGTTCGGATGGCGTTGATCACTTCGGCGGCCGATAGCCGGTAATACAATAACTGGTTCGGATTGAGCGTAACCTGGTATTGTTTCTGGAAACCACCGAAGGAGGCGATCTCACTCACGCCCTCTACATTTTGCAGGGCGAATTTGATATACCAGTCCTGCAATGCCCGCTGCTCTCCCAGGTCCATCCCGGGCGCATCGAGGGTATACCATAATATATGTCCAACCCCGGTGCCATCAGGGCCCAGTTGCGGTGTAACCCCGGTGGGGAGCGACCTGGAAACAGTGCTCAATCTTTCGAGCACCCGCTCCCTGGCCCAGTAAATATCCACGTCGTCATTGAAAATGACATAGATGAAGCTCATGCCAAACATGGAAGACCCGCGCACGTATTTGATGCGTGGCAATCCCTGCAGATTGGTGACCAGTGGGTAAGTGATTTGGTCTTCGATCAGTTGAGGGCCCCGGCCCATCCATTCGGTGAAAACGATCACCTGGTTCTCGGAGAGATCAGGAATGGCGTCGATCGGATTTTTTTTGACTGCAAAAAAGCCCCAGGTGAAAAGGCCGGCAGCCAATACCAGCACAATGAACCTGTTGTGCAATGACCATTCAATAATGCGATGTACCATAGCAATTCTTTACGGAAGGCTGGATGAGTGTAATTGTTACGGGTAAAAAATTACCGGAAGATGGAGTAGTGGAATGTATTCATAGCAATGTCGGTGGCCGAAGATGAATGGCCACAGAATTCCACCGGGGGAAGGTATCAGATAAGAAAGCAGGAGTGGAGGATGGTGATGGGCACTTTAGCGCTTCTGGGTGGCGCATGGCTGCGGGGATTTTCCGTTGCCAGTGAACTTGCATAGATCTGGGGAAGTTCTATAATAGAGGCGGGTACTGCATTTGAAAGGAATTGCAGGGTCTCGAAAGCCGTTGCGGGGCTTTTCAGTTGGTCCTTTTCCACCTGAACGAGCTTGTGCTCGTCCTTACAGCATTTTTTCTTACAGGCTTTTGTGGGCTGCTTCGCTTTTCCGCACTTGCCACATTCGCCTGTTTTAGGATGCCACAGATTGGTTTCCACCAATTTGCCATTGCAATAATGCAAATGCAATGTGGCGCCCGTGGAGGTGCCCATGTAAAGCATTGCTAATATGGCAATGAGGAATTTTTTCATTCAGAACAAAACTACCAGGTATTTCATAGGGGCTGTTACATAATTATGGAAATCTCCTTCGGCCGCACTTAACAGTTTGTTAATACGCCATCGATGGTACTTTTTACAGCCTGCGTTATTACTCTGCATGAAACGATCCCGGCAGCGCATCGATGAATTGATCGATCACCTGCAAAATGACCAGTGCACCCCGGAGGAACTGGCATTGATCAGGAGATGGATATTGGAAATGGACCTGAACGATCCGGCTATTGCGCCCGAAACGATGGAAGAGATCAAAATGAGAATGTACCGGGAATTGATAGAGGGTATCCATTCAGTGCCTGTGATCAGGGCCGGTAACCGTACAAGGATCTGGAAATATATAGCTGTGGCAGCATTGATCATCATAGCGGGACTACCGGTTTTCAGGATGTACATGGACCGCAGGACGGTGTTGCCGGCAAGCCAGGCAGCCTATGCCTGGACGGTGATCGCCAACGATCAGGACCTGGTCAGGAAACTGGTAATGCCCGATGGAACGGTAGTTTGGCTGAACAGGGATTCAAGAATCGAATTCGACGATCATCAATACAACAGGTCGCAACGGTTCGTGAGGTTATCGGGTGAAGCATTTTTCGAAGTGAAGAAAGACACATCGAAACCATTTGTAGTGGAGACCGGCAACCTGTTCACCCGTGTGTTGGGTACCGCTTTCAATATAGAGGCGTACCATCAGGAATCGGAAATAAGAGTATCGCTGGTGCATGGTAAGGTGGAGTTAGGGAACAAGACAGACGAACAAATTGCCTTGCTTGCTCCGAACCAGACCTTACGGTATTCAAAGCAAACAAAGACATGGCAGGTGTTGCCGGTGGCCGTAAGCAATATCGGCCTGTGGACGGAAGGACACCTGGTGTTCAATGAAGTGCCTTTGCAGGAAGTATTGGAAAGGGTAGAAAAAAGATACCAGGTACATATTGAATATGATCCGGCATTGATGCGCAGCAAACGCATCACCGCCAATTTCATGACAGGTTCATGGGAAACTGCCTTGCAGAATATCCTGTTTGTGCATGGATTGAGCTACCGGAAAGAAGCAGGCAGGGTCATTATCATAAAAAACAGAACGACCAAATAGGCATTTCGGAAATAGTAAAACACACCAGCGAATGATGCGTCACATTACCAAAACAAGCTGTTTTGCAGGTAATCCCTTTCTACGGGCAGTGGTCCTCATACTGCTCTGTTCCTTCATGCACCAGGCTTCTCATGCTCAATTATCATCCCTCACTGAAAAGATCAGCATCAACATGATGAATACAACGGCGCTCCAGGTGATCCGTGAACTCGACAAACAAAGCGCCTATACTTTCTCCTACGCACAGGCACAACTGGTGAATATCAGGTTAGCCACTTTCTCGTATGAAAATACTACGTTAGGCAAAGCGCTCACGAACCTTGGGGCACAGGCCGGTCTTGAATTCAAGGTCTCCGAAATGATGATCGCGGTAAAAGTGACCGGTCGCCCGCCGGTAGTCCATACAACTCCCTCCGCAAAACCCGGCAGGATCGTGGGCATGGTGCGCAATGAAAAAAATGAAGCCATGGCAGGGGTGAGCGTTACGGTGGACCAGTTGGAGAAAGGAGTGGTCACATCGGTAACCGGTGATTATTTGCTCACCTTACCTCCCGGCATTTATTCATTACTCATATCATTCGTAGGGTATCAGCAAAAGCGTATTACAGATGTACAGGTGAAGGAAGGAGAGGTGACCGATCTGAGCGTTACCCTCACGAAAAAGGATGCCAGTCAGTTGCAGGCAGTGGTGGTGACCAGCGGTGCAAGACGCGAATCCGTGAGGTCATTGCTGATGGCACAGAAAAATAATGCAGCCATGACGAACGGCATCAGCGCCGAACAGATACGTGTAACGCCCGACAATAATACTGCCCAGGTCCTGAAAAGAGTAAGTGGCATCACCGTACAGAACGATAAATTCGTTACGATCCGGGGTGTGAGTGACCGTTATAATAATGTATTGATCAATGGCGCTTCCCTGCCGAGCACAGAGCCCAATCGACGGAACTTCAGCTTCGATATCGTGCCCAGCCAACTGGTGGATAATATCGTTATCAATAAAACCGCCACCCCGGACCTCCCCAGTGAATTTACAGGTGGCCTGGTGCAGATCAATACGAAGGACGTGCCTGCTGAAAATTTTCTGAGCCTCACGGTGGGAACAGGATTCAATTCCGAAAGCACAGGCAGGGATTTCATCAGTTATAAACGTGATAAGAAAGCCTGGATGGGCATCGTGGATGAAGACCGTAAATGGTTTGGGGATGGAAGGGCATTCAACCAGGAAGAATATGTGAAGTTCAATGCATCCAGGGATACTGCTTCCATGCGAAGGGTAGGCTCCCGGATCCCTACCCGTTGGCGTACTTACAGATACCCTTATGCGCCAACGCAGAATTACCAGTTGTCGGGCGGCGTGAACAAGCCGCTCCGTAACAATAATATGATCGGTGTTATTGCTGCGCTTACCTATCTAAACGAGCGGTTATACGAGGAAGGAGAGGCCCGCAGCCTCCAGAGCTACAATAATGAAAGCAAGCGTTATAAATACAACACCACTATCGGCGGCCTGCTGAATATGGCCTATAAATCGAAGAAACATAAACTGGCCTGGAAGAACCTCTACAACCGTCGCTATAGTAGCCAGTACGATGATCAGTATGGGAACCAGATCGGGAATGGCGGTATCGAGAACCGGACGGGAGAAACTGTCCTGACGAACAGACTGGTGCATTCAAGACTGGAAGGCGAGCACCGCCTGTTGAAAGCCGGTGTCAGGCTTGACTGGTACGGTGATTATATCACACTCAAAAGAGAACAACCAGACGGTCGTTACCTGGAAGGCAGGGACCTCGATTCGGGAAGCTACCGGTATCAATATAATTTCAACGATCGCTTTTTATACCTGGGCGGGTTGTATGCGGCGGTGCTCGATGAAAAAAGACACAATGCAGGGATCAGCCTGAACATCCCGTTCCAGATCGGAAAAAAAGAACAGGCTTTCAAGACCGGCTATGCCTGGTCGAAACGGAAGGCCGATTTCGATGCAACGGGCCTGAGGATATTGAGCGCTACCAATTATGGGGAATCCAGGCTGGGATTGCCATACTATGAGATCGTATCGCAAGATGCCATCGATAACGGAAGCCTGATCTATACTCCCACGTATGTGAGATCGGGAACAACCGGTGATCGCTATACAGCCCAACAGGAACTACAGGCCGTTTATGCCATGCTCGACCTTAAATTACTGAATCGATTAAGGCTGGTGGGTGGCCTGCGGTTTGAAAATAACCGCATGACAGTATCCACCGTTTTCTACAATATCAGCGGATACAGTGAATTCAGGGATTCATCATACCGGGAGAAGAGCTGGCTTCCTTCCGTCAATCTGATCTATAGCCTCACTGACCAACTGAACATCAGGGCCGCTTACAGCAAAACATTATCGAGACCCGATTTCGTTGAACGATCGCCGTATGTATATTATGATTTCGTTGAGCAGGTAGATGTAACCGGCCAGCAGGGCCTTGAAATAACGACGATCAAAAACTATGATCTGCGTTTCGAATATTATCCTTCCGGCAATGAAATTATCTCCGCTTCCTTATTTTATAAGGACTTCGATAAGCCGGTAGAGCGGTTCTATAATATCGGCAACACGAGTAACAGCGTAGAATACAAAAATCTTTACAAGGCTACTGCAAAAGGTTTTGAATTGGAGCTGAGAAAATCACTGGGTTTTGTAAATCCGGGAAGCACCTGGTTACAGAACCTGTATATCAGTGGCAACTATACTTATCTGGAAGGAACGATCAGGTATCTCGTTACCAAAAGCCCGATCACGCAAAAAGATACTTTCTATGTAGGAGATGCAGGAAGGCCGATCCAGGGGCTTTCGCCTTATATCATCAATGCCGGTCTCAATTACCAGGGCAGGTCATGGGGTTTCAATTTAGGGTTTAACCGTTTCGGCCGCAGGATCGTGAATGGAGGCACGAAGGCAACCCTGGTCCAGTTTGAAAACCCCCGCTCGGTGCTCGATCTGCAGATAAGCACCAGGCTGGCAAAACAAAAAGCCGAGATCAGGCTGAATATATCCGACCTGCTCAACCAGGACTACATTATTTACAGCAACAATGTGAATGGCAATATCGGCAATGGGTACAATCCACTGGAAGGGCCTAATAATGACCCCAAGGGAGATGCCTATAATAAAGTGCTGGATTTTGTGAATTACAGGGTGAAGAGAGGAACAGGTTTCAGTATCAGTATCAATTATAAATTCTGACCATCCGTTCATTCAATAAAAAATGTACTCATTCTATGCATCTTTTTACCAGGCGCGTATATGCTTTTCTAATTAGTTTATTCATCACAGGTGTTTGCTATTGCCAACCCACCATTACAGAGGTCTATTTCCCTCAATACATGCAGGGAGCAGGGACATTCGATCCGGCCGATGACAGGAAAGTGCCCTTCGTTTGCAGGATCAGGATCAGTGGGCTGAACCCGAATAAGACCTACCGTTATTATAACCGGTTCGTTACAGACCCTTCAGATGGCGGCACCGGTGATGGTAATTTTATCATCGTGAAGCAATCCGGTGATTTCACCAGGTCTACCTCGGCCTCTCTCGCATCGGCCGGATCGTATGGAGAGTTCACCACCGATGGTACTGGCTCTTATACCGGTTGGTTCGCCAACGAAGCGAATGAGCTGTTGAATGTTTTTTATCCCGGTACGATCATTTATTTCCGCCTCCTTCTGAACAATGGGGCAGGAGGCACATCGGAACAACATTTCCTGACTGCTCCCGGTTCCATTACCGTTATCAATTTCGGGGATACCGATATCGATGGAACAGGATTGTACAGCACCCCGGCAACGAATGGTGTTGCCAAAAATTTCGTGATGCTGTATGATAATAGCGCCGGCACAGGCCGGCCGGTGACCGGCACTTTCATCGAAAGTGATGGAACGGAAAATTCTGTTGCGAACGGGTATGCCCCTTTTTATGCGGGCAATGTAGACGGAACAAATAAAGCATGGGGTACTATCATCCCTAATAACCTGGCAGATGGCATCAAAAAAATAGTTCAATATAGTTTGCTGGACGGCAGTGAAGTCGGCAACAAAACTTCTTCAGATGGGTCCTGGGCGAAACAGGGAGGGGGAACGGTGAGTACGATCAGAACTACCGGTGGGCTCAACACGCTGATCGTGCTCGACGGATCGGTAGTGACCCTGGGAGCAGTGGTTAAATCGGACCAGTCCATTACTTTCGATGCCCTGCCTGTTAAAACCTATGGCAATGGCCCATTTCCTGCAAGCGCCACTGCGAGTTCCGGGCTCACGGTCTCGTATAGCAGCAGCAACCCTGCAGTAGCCACTGTTGCAGGTAATATGATCCAAATTGTTGGGGCAGGAACGACCGATATTACGGCCACTCAATCTGGCAATGATGAATTCAATACAGCCCCTCCTGTAGTACAAACTTTGACTGTCAATAAAGCGACCCTGACAGTTACTGCCGATAATAAATTAAAACTGGAAGGTGATCCAATTCCGGCATTAACGGTGAGCTATAGTGGTTTTGTGAACGGGGACGACGACGGAGATCTCACCACCAGGCCGGTAGTGACCACTACAGCCACCGTTGCTTCTCCTGCCGGCACTTACCCCATTACTGTGAGCGGCGCTGCGGCATCCAATTACAATTTCTTGTACGTGGCAGGTACACTGACGGTAACTGCTGTTAAACATTCTCAAACGATCACTTTTGACGTATTGCCAGTCAAAACCTATGGCCATGCGGATTTCGATGCGGGCGCTTCAGCCAGCTCAGGGCTGGTTATCACCTACACCAGCAGCGATCCGTCGGTAGCGGTTATCCTGAATGGCAAAATCCATATCGTGGCAGCAGGAACGGCCACTATAACTGCTTCTCAGCCCGGCAACAGTGCCTATGAGCCTGCTGCCGATGTAACCCGGCAACTGACTGTCGATAAGGCTCCGCTGACCATCAAAGCAGATAACAAGTCGAGGCTCATCGGGCAGGCAAATCCTCCACTGACCATCACCTATAATGGTTTTGTGAATGGAGAGAATAATACAAACCTCTCCGCTCAACCGGTGATCACTACCATAGCGACCATTACATCACCGGTAGGCGATTATCCGATCACCGTATCCGGCGCCGCATCCAATAATTATTCGATCACCTACGTGAATGGAGTTTTAACAGTGAATCCATTGGCTACTCAAACCATTTCTTTCCCGGCATTACCGGTAAAAAAATACGGAGATGCAGATTTTGCGTTGAATGCAACAGCCAGTTCCGGGTTGCTGGTCACTTGCACCAGCAGCAATACCGGCGTGGCCAGGATCGTCAATGGTAATATGGTCGATGTGATCGGCACAGGAGTTACCACCATCACTGCTTCACAACCAGGTAATGCAGCATTTGCACCTGCTCCGGATATGGCCCGCGAGCTAACAGTACAGAAAGCCAACCTGAGCATCAAAGCGAACGACCAGGCAAAATATGCCGGACAGCAAAACCCGGGCCTCACGATCACCTATAGTGGATTCGTGAATGGCGACGATTCCAGTGACCTGTCCACGTTGCCTGTGATCACCACCATTGCCACAAAAGATGCAGTGGCCGGTCAATACCTGATCAGCGTGGAGGGAGCCACCTCACCGAATTATACCATTGCTCACCGGAACGGAATACTGACCGTTCTGCCGGCCTTTGGCGATACACAGAATGATGCGAACGTCTTCATGAGCAGCCCCGGACAAATGCAGGTGAATATCTATGCCGTCAGTGCCGGGAAGACTGCCATCCAGGTCTTCGACCTGCAGGGAACCAGGTTATTCAATATCAACGTTGGACTTGTGAAAGGACATAATATATTCCGCCTGCCGGTAGGTAATCTCGCGCCGGGGATATACAGTGTGCGTGTATCAGGTGATTTTGTGATCAAAAGGAAGATCATCGTGAGGTAGGGAAGAAGGGAAAAGAATAATTAAACATGAATCAACAAATGAAAAAACACTATATGGTCCGTCGTATTATTTTCATCATCGCTTTATCGGCCGGCTGTATCGGGCTTCAGGCACAGGAAGAGAGGAGTACGGTGAATATTACTACCACTGCCGTTCCATTCCTGCGCATCTCGCCCGACGCCCGTAGCGGTGGCATGGGTGATGCCGGCATTGCATTGAGCCCGGATGCCAACAGTGGTTTTTATAACCTCGCTAAAACACCATTCGCCAAAGACAGGATAGCTATCGGTGCTACTTATACGCCCTGGCTGAAAGATGTGGCCGATGGCATGTATCTCGCTACGCTGGCCGGTTACTACCAGCTCCGGGATGGACAGGGATTGTCGGCCTCCCTGCGGTATTTCAGTGCAGGCGATATCGACCTGGTCGATTATAATGGCAACAAATTGCAATCGGCCCGGCCCAGGGAATTTGCCATTGACCTTGGGTATTCGAGAAAGCTGTCGGAGAAATTCGGCATTGCGGCCGCATTGCGATACATCCATTCCAACCTGGCTTCCGGGCAGATGAATGGTGTGAACTATAAAGCCGGTACTGCAGTGGCAGGCGACCTTTCCGTGTATTTCAACGGACTGAATGATAAAGATCGTGGGTGGACTGCGGGGCTATCCTTGTCGAACCTGGGATCAAAGATCGGATACACCGATGATGCGGATTCGAAGGACTTCCTTCCTGCCAACCTGGGCATCGGCGCTGCTTACAGGGAAGCCTGGGATGATGATAACAAAATGACCTTTGCCCTCGATCTGAATAAATCACTGGTACCGAAAATTCCCGCAAACCCGGAAGAAATACCCGCCTATCGCAAAAAAGGCGTGGTGGAGAGCTGGTTCAATTCGTTCGGGAATGAGGCCTGGCAGGTTTCTTTCGGTGGAGAGTATGCGTATAAGCAGCAGTTGTACCTGCGACTTGGATACAGCAGCAAAACCTATTCGTATGGCAACTGGCAATATGTTACGGCCGGGGCCGGCGTTCAGTTCGGCAAAGCAACTGTTAACTTTTCATGGTTCATCCCTGCCGGTGATAAGGTGGGCAGGAACCCATTGGCAAATACCATCCGGTTTGGTGTATTGTTTGGTTGGCCTGATCAATAGGTAGCACATTCCATAAAAATTACCTGTTTCATATTTCTGTAATTGTTTAAAACCAAAAATTTTATTATGAAAAAACTTATCCTTGGCCTGACAGTCGTTGTAATTGCTGTCATAGCCTGCAAAAAATCCTTCGATAAGAATTTCGATCCGCGCGGTACGAATGCCGGTCCTTTTGTAGATACAATTACACTGCCGCAAATTATCTCTTCCGATCTTACACTTACCTCTACCCATCTTTATCTGCTCGATGGAAAGGTATATGTAAAGAATGCGAAGCTGACGATCAATGAAGGCGTTCACATTGAAGGTGTGAAAAAGTCAGTCAGTGACTCGGCTTCTGCGTTGATCATTACCCGCGGCGCTCAGATCGATGCCAGGGGTAAAGCGAATAACCCCATAGTATTTACTTCCAATGAAGTAACTAAAACTCCCGGAGACTGGGGTGGGGTGGTGTTGTTGGGCAGGGCCCCTATCAACAAGCCCGATACATCTATTGAAGGTATCAATCTGCCCAGCGTACCGGCAGGTATCGATATCAAATATGGAGGTACTGATCCCAATGACAATTCCGGTATCATGCAATACGTACGTGTTGAGTATGCTGGAACTGCCATCGCACCCAACAATGAACTGAATTCATTCACCTTTGGCGGCGTTGGCGCCGGTACTACACTGGAACACCTGGCTTCCTACAGAGGCAATGACGACGCTTTCGAATGGTTCGGCGGCACCGTGAACGCTAAATACCTGGTGGCAGTGGCTTCGGATGATGATAATATCGATTGTGATTTTGGTTACTCGGGCAATATCCAGTTTGCGATCACTGTGTTGAAGACATACGAAGCAAATTATTCTTCCAATGCAAATGGATTGGAATGGGATAATGATGGTACAGGTTCATCGGACTTGCCTACAACAAGGCCCACTGTTTCCAATCTGACCGTGCTTGGTTTGGCTACAAGTGCACAAGTGAGTGCCTATGGAAACCAGATCCTTTATGGTGCTCATTTACGCAGGAAAACAGGGTTCAGGATCGTGAATTCCGTGTTTGCAGGTTTCCCCACAGGCGTATTCCTGCAAGATCCACTTGATCCTACGAGCAATTTCCATCACAATTCCGTACAGGGTTTTGTGAGAGTTGATTCTATATCGGGTTCTGCTACTCACCTCGATCCAACGCTCAATACTTTGTACCTGGGTGGGGATGCGAACGATCAGATCAAACTGGAAGATCCGTTCAACCTGACTACTCCGAATTTCAAGCCGAAATCCACTTCACCCTTGCTGAATGCAAGCGTTGATTTCTCTGGATTAGGTACTTTCTTCAAATCCACCTCTTACCGTGGTGCGCTCAAGAATACCGGTGCAGATTCCAGCACCTGGCACCTGGGCGGATGGGCAAGATTTGATTAGTGCTGATCATGAAAATGAAACAGGTAATTTTTTATTGAACATCCCGGTAACAGGCTTAAAACATTCAAATGCCCTACAATGAGTAACGGAACAGTTAAATTATCAATGATATTGATCCTGGGTATGATCAGCGGTGCATGTAAAAGACAGGAAGAGCTTATTGTTCAGCCAGGGTTCGGTGTTGCGGTCATCAATACCTATACTACAGATTCCCTGCTGTTCTCTGTAAGCCTCGATAACGCCACCCTGATCGGCGATCTGGCATCACCGGTAGCGTCTGTTTCAATACCTTTTAAATTTTATGATCCGGTTGCTCATTTACAGGTCTACGAGAGATATAACTGGAACAGGATCATCATCGATACCAATATAAAGGTGGATATCAAGAACAATTACATCAGCATTGTTCAACTCCGACCGGGACAGAAACCATATTTCCCATCGCGTCCGTTGAATGAGCCACCGCCGGTGGCCGGATATTGCAAAGTGAATATTGTGTATTCGTCACCAGCCGATGAGCCCCGTCTCGATTCCGTTAAATGCGAAATAGTAGTCGACACAAGTGCGGCAGGGAACGGATCGAAGCCATACGTGGTGGATAATATTATCCTGTCCAGGAATGAGTTCAGCGAACGGTATTATGAAGTGAAGAAAAGTCTCGCAAGCTTTCTCATCAGATGCTATGATCCTGTAACCAATGCTTTCCTCGGACGGACCTATTTTGAACAGGCTGTTACCACCCAATATCTCGATTTCAATACTGTTAATCTCCGGGCATCAGTAGATGCCAGCTCAAACCTCGACTTTCGAGTGGCAAGAATATATTAATCAACAAAAAAATATTTATGAAAGCGAAATTTATAACCCTGCTTTTACTGTTGGGCTCGATCTCGGGATATACCCAAACCATCAGTGAAGTGTTCTTTCCCCAATATATCCAGGGAGCAGGCACTTTCGATCCTGCCGATAACCGCAAAGTGCCCTTTGTATGCCGGATGAAATTATCCGGATTGCAACCCAATACCGTTTACCGCTACTTCAATCGCTTTGTGACCGACACTACCAGCACCAATACCGGCGATGGTAATTTCATTCTCGTAAAGGACAGCGGGAATTTTATCAGGGTCACTGATGCAAACCTCGCCGATCCCGGCCCCTATGGCAGTTTCACGACCGATGCCAGCGGATCATTTACAGGCTGGTTTGCCAATGAAGCTGATGAGATAGCCACTTTCTCACCCGGCACTCCCATCTTTTTCCGTGTGTACCTGAATAACGGCGCCGGTGGTGGCGCTATTGCCAGGATCCTGACTGCCGCCAACCCCGTTACTGTGATCAATTTTTCCAATGAGGCCGATGCATTCAGCGGTACTGCTTTGCGCTGCACCCCTCTGGACCATGCCAGCCCCAAACAGTTCATTTTATTATATGGCAACCTCAGCTTTTCGGATATCGTGAAGATACTGTTCGGTGTGCCTGCGTCCGTGCGTCCTGTTAGCGGAACTTTCATAGAGAGTGATGGCACTGCCAATACTATCGCAAACGGGTATGCGTCTTTTTATTCCGATAGTGTAAATGGTGTCAACAAGGCATGGGGCGCCATTATCCCCAATAGCCTGCCTGGTGGCATCCGGCTCATTACCCGTCACTCCCTGTCCAATGGACAGTTGCTCCTGCCTTATCTTTCCTTCGATGGCAAATGGCCTTCTGTGAACCATACAACCATCAACACGGAAAACCCTACGGGTGGGCTCACCGGTGTATTGGTGATAGATGGTTCAAGGCTGTCGATCATCAATTTCTGGCTGAATGGTGAAAAGACCGATGATGATCAGCTTACACTCCAATGGAATACCCCCGGCGAAGCAAATGCAGTCGAGTATATGATCGAAAGGTCTGTAGACGGAGGAAAGACTTTCACTGAAGTGCGCAAAGTAAGGACTTCCGGATTGAAAGAACTGTATGAGTTGCAGGATAAACGTTCCGAATCGGCTGTTCAATATCGTGTGACCATGCTCGATAAAACAGGCTCGAAAACATTCAGTGACGTGCTGACAGTGGATGGCGTGATCAAACTGAACCTGCTTCGCAACCCGGTGAAAGATCAGTTGGTGGTAAGACACCCGCAGGCAGAGGCCGGCACTTCATTACAGGTAGTGAGCATCGATGGCAGACAATTGATCAGGCAAAATGTGCAGTTGGGATCTGTGCAGACAACAGTGGATGTCAACAGGCTGGTACCGGGCAATTATCTCGTAGTATTCAATATCAACGGGCGCCGTCAAAGCAAATCATTTATCAAACAATAATACAAAAGGGCACCCGCCGCAACGAGTACCCTAATGTTGTAATTGTTTAAAATCCAATGTAAAAATAAATATAAGCAGTTAACAAAAAAATAAAAATTATTTAAAACCGCGTTTGAATATGAAGCGCAGTAAATGGTTTGTGCATATTGCCGGGCTCCTTGCCTGGCAATATGTCTATAGATTATTTTTCTTCCTGGTCATAGGCGTTACGTCTGTGCAGGATCTTTCCTGTACCAAGAAGGATGCTCCTTTTGTACCAACGGATTCCCTGGGCGTCATCAATAAATGGGTGTATGATACTATGCAATTATATTATTATTGGAGCGATGAGATGCCGAAGAGACCCGATTATAGTTTGCCTGCACAGGAATTTTTTGCCAGCCTGCTCTCGGTTCACGATCGCTTTTCCTGGATCAGTAACCGCATGGACATTGGCGGCCCACCGAAAACTACCATCGATCAGTTCGGGTTTCATTATGCACTGATCGATCATCCTTTCATCCCTCAGAAGCTCGTGGGCGTTGTTACCTTCGTGGCGCCGGGCAGCACTGCTTACAACTCGAACCTGAAAAGAAGCATGATCTTCACCAGGGTGAATGACCAGGAAATTACTCCGCAAAACAAGACCGCTACCATCCAGGCTTTGAATGCCAATTCTGTAGTCCTCCAACTCTCGGCTCTCAACAGCAACGGCCATGCATTGGATGATTCTGCAAGGACAGGCCTCCGCAATGGCTTCGTTCCTCCGAAAGCCGTGTATGCAACCAGGACCTTTCAACAGAACACCCTGAAGTGTGGCTATCTCGCGTATTACCTGTGCCTGGAACAGGAAGATGCGAACCTTTTGCAACGGGTGCAGCGCCTGAAAAATGAAGGTATCCGGGAATTGATCCTTGATCTGCGGTACAATCCAGGTGGAAGTGTAGCTTCCGCAGCCAAACTCGCCGCGGCCATCGTACCTGCTTTTAATCCACAGAACATTTTCCTCACCTATAAAGGCAACCGGCATGGAGGAACTGTTAAACAATCATTCCAGCAAACTATTTCCTTTTCAGGCTATGGGGCGGGGAAGGATATGAGTTACCTGCAATCGATCAACCTGGGACTGCAACGTATTTATGTATTGACATCTTCCGTTACTGCATCTGCCGCTGAAGCCCTGCTCAATAACCTGAAGCCCTATATCCAGGTAGTGCAGATAGGAGAGAAGACCTTCGGGAAAGATGAAGCTTCCTTTCGCCTGGAAGATATCAGGAATCCCCGGCAGGTGGAGTGGCTGATGATGCCTACCATTTATAAGATAACCGACGCCAATGGAAATGGCAACTATTCGAATGGAATTACTCCCACTCATATCGTCGATGAGTTCACCTCATTGCCTTTGCAACAATTTGGGCTTCCCGGCGATAAGTCGGTCGATAAAGCCCTTCAACTGATCTATGGAACGACCGCCGTTACGGTCACCGATCTCTGATTCCCTCATGAAGCCGGGAGGTTAAAAAATGCGCAATTCTACCCAGCAGAAAGGTAGTTTACAGCAGCACGATCTATTAATTTGCAGGTAATAAAAATTGGTTCGCTATGCTGCCAGCACATCCATTATCACCCGAACAGATCGCTGCCTATCACCGCGACGGCTATCTCATCATCAGGAATATGTACAGCCGGGAACTGATCGACCGCCTGTATTCAGTAGCACTTCAGGACGCTGCCATGGAAAAAAATGCGCTCGACCTGAACGACCAGGATGGCCGCAAAACCAGGCTTTCCTTATGGTTTACACCCGGCAATGATCCCTTCGGCTATCTCACGCGTGGCAAAAGCCTGATTGGCGCAATTGGCCAGCTCATGGGTGATACCGCTCCTGTTTGCCATTTTCATTCCAAGCTGATGCAGAAAGCACCGAAGGTAGGAGGGGCCTGGGAGTGGCACCAGGATTATGGGTACTGGTACAAGAACCAGTTCATGTTCCCCGATCAGTTGATCAGCGTGATGGTGGCCCTTACTCAAGCTACAAAAGAGAACGGCTGCCTGCAGGTGATCAAAGGTTCGCATAAACTGGGAAGAGTGAACCACGGTTTTTCCGGAGAACAAATGGGCGCAGATATGGTGATGGTCGACAATGCACTGAAGACGATGGAACTGGTCTATTGTGAACTTTCTCCAGGTGATACCTTGTTCTTTCATAGCAACCTGATGCACCGCTCCGCTGCCAATCTATCCGAGTTTCCGCGCTGGTCCATCATTTCCTGTTACTCACTTCAGTCGAACCTCGCCTACAATGAGACCTCCACCTCCTGGAAGATACCTGTCGACGTCGTTCCCGATGAGGCAGTGATGGAATGGGAAGCAGGGTCTTTGTCGGAGGCCGACTTCCTCAAAAAAGAGAACGACCCGGCATTGAAAGATACAGGCTGGGAGCAAAATGTTACATCCGGCAAACAATAATTTCCTTACAGGGAGATCTTGTTCCGGTACAATGTGCGATAACCGAGCGGGTTCATATCATATTGTTTCCGGAACTGCTTGTTGAAATTGGAGATGCTGTTGAACCCACAGGTGAAACAGATCTCGGAAATACTCATTTGCCCCTCCACCAGCAGGTTGGCCGCATGGTTCAGCCGGAATTCGAGCAGGTATTGAGAAAATGGTTTTCTTGTACGCTGACTGAAATACCTCGAAAAAGAATTTTCTGCCATGTGCACCAACTCTGCTATTTCAGCCATTCTTATATCACGGTGAAAATTCTTCGATACGAATTCGAATACATTGTTCAGGCGATCCGATTCCGTTTCATTGGCGCCTGCAATCGCATTCCCGGAAATATTGGTGCACTCATCGGATACTGACAGTATCTCCAATATATTGAGCAGGCATAAGAAACGGGGAAGACCACTCAACGCAAGCAGCTCATTCAATTTTTGGGTGATGAGCAAATTCGTCCGACCGGTCACTTCCAGCCCTCTCGCCGATCTGGCCAGCAATGACCTCACTGCTTTGGTCTCCGGCAGGTTGAAAAAATTTTCTCCGAAGGAGCTGTCCAGGAAATGTACCACGATCGACCTGGCCCTTAATCCGGGCTTGCCGGCATAATACAAAGGATCATTCTTGTAAAGGTGCGGTAAATTGGGGCCGATCAGCGCCAGGTTGCCAGGGCCGAAATCATTCACATTATCCCCGATGAATCGCTTACCGGTGCTTTCCGTGACCAGCACCAGTTCATATTCAGGATGGAAATGCCATGGAGTGGGGTAATACTCATAATCGAAATGCCTCACTACGAAAGATTCGTCCGCGTCGCGCGGGAGATGTTCCAGTACCGGTTTCATGAAGGGCTAATTTACAAATTTTACGATTAATTAATACAACCCCTGGACCATTCATTACAACTCGATTGCGGGAGCTCCCTTCATCCGGTTTAATAGAATGATAAAGGCCGGTGGCACTGTTTTTTCCGCGAGCCTTTTACCTTCGCAGCAATTTTTACGTGTACCTTATTATTAGAGGCAACCATGCACAGCGTTGAACTAACTGACCTGGAATTACTCGAAGCTATCAGGGACGATGATCCGGCAGCATACCGCGAGCTGTTCAACCGGTATTGGGAGAAGCTATACCTTTTTGCCCTGAAGCGCCTCAAATCCAGGCAGGAAGCGGAAGACGTGGTGCAACATGTATTCATGAAGTTATGGGAGCACCGTGCATCCAGGAAGATCAGCTTCTCTTTTCAGTCTTACCTCTACAGATCCGTTTACTACGAAGTGATCGCTTCCCTGAAGAAAATGCTGGATGGCGCCGAAGATATCACTGCGATCAACGAAAGCATTCTTCCCGTATTCAACGATATTCTGGATAAAATGAGCGTCACCGAACTGGATGATCTCATCGGAGAAGAGATCCGGAAGCTGCCGGCCCGTATGCAGGAGATCTTCAGGCTTAGCCGTGAAGAAGAACTTTCTATCCCCGAAATAGCTTCCCGGCTCAACCTCTCGGAACAGACCGTCAAGAACCAGCTCAGCTCCGCACTTTCCCGCCTGCGCAAACCGGTGATCGATACCTTGTGCCTGGCCCTTATGTATGAGTTAACAATTAGGTAATATCCCCTCATAGTACCGAATTGATTTTTCAGGCGCTTATAATAAAGCGCCTTTGTTTTTACCGGAAGGACCGTTATTTAAAAAATGATGAACAGGGAACAGTTAAATACGATCATTCAAAAATACCTGGATGGCAGTGCGTCCGAACAGGAAAAGAAAATGATACAGGCCTGGATGCTGCTATCGGAGCAAGATGATGTATCCCTTTCCCAACAGGAGCGGATCGATATCAGTGCGCGTCTATGGGGGCGCATTGCACCAGCCGGTGCAGTTATGTACGGGCAGCCTGCTCCACGTCTGCGGCAATTCAGCAGGAACTGGCTCCGGTATGCCGCTATCTGGCTGGGTGTGCTGGCCGTGTCCGCTTCAGGCTATATTTTCCGTTACCGCATTCTCGACGCAATAGACCCGATAGCGCAGTTGGAACTTCAAACCGGCCCCTATGAGATCAAGCGGTTATTGCTTCCCGATAGTAGTATCGTTACCCTTGCCAATAACAGCAGTCTCTTTTACCCTGAACGTTACAGGGGTGATTCGAGGCAGGTGCATTTGAAAGGGAAAGCCTTTTTCAATATTACCCGTAATCCTTCCAGGCCATTCATTGTGCAAAGCGATGGCATGAATGTAAAAGTATTGGGCACTTCATTCGAAGTGAATAATGCCGAACATGCGCAGGAAGCCTCCGTAACGGTCGTTACCGGTAAGGTGCAGGTGAACACGAAAGACCAGGAAGTGGCGCTGCTGCTTCCCGATCAGCAGGTAAACTGGCACAAACAAAAAAATACAATAACCCTTATCAGAAATATTGACGCTGCCGGTATCACGGGCTGGAATAACAGCAGATTGGTATTCAATGAAACACCACTGGCTATTGTATTACAGACCATCTCCCGTGAGTATGGCATTACCATCGAGACAGGTAGAAAGGTCATTCAGCCAGGAGCCAATTTCAGCGGCAGCTTCACCAGGACCGAACAATGGAAAGATATCCTGGAAGTAGTTTGCATATCCTCGGGCCTTACCTGGTCTGCCAGGGATAGCGTTGTAACCATAAAACGATAATCGTCATTCATTTCCCAGGCGTTGACCGGTAACACAGGTTTGCCGGCATGATCATTTTTCCCTGCGATCAGGGAGCAGGGATGTTTTTTTATCAATAAATGAAAATGCAAATGCACAAATTTTTACAGGTCTTACTTTCAGTGCTTATTGTCTTCATACAGTTATCCACGGCCAGTGCGCAGCAACCGGCCGGCAAAAAGATTACTGTACGGTTCAAAGATGATGATCTGGTCACTTGTCTTAAAAAACTGGAAACGGCCTCAGGCATCAGCCTGTATTTCCAGCCCAGTGAATTGAAGACTGTTCCCAGGAAATACAATTTGCAATTCAGCGACCAGGCTCTCCACAAGGTCCTGAACGATCTTTTCGAAGGCACCGGCTTTGCCTGGCAGGAGGTCGGTAACAAGATCGTCATAAAAAAAAAGGAGGCAGGAGCAGCGGTGAAAGAAGAGCAAAAGCCGGCAGGGCAGGCATTCCAGCCCTGGCTGGTAAAAGGTAAGGTAAGTGATGAAAAACATGCCCCCATGACAGGCGTTTCCGTGACGATCAAAGGCACGAAAACAGGAACTGTAACAGGGGCCGACGGGCAGTTTTCCCTGAAGATCACGAAAAAGGATGCAGTACTGGTGTTCAGCTATACAGGTTATGAAAGAATGGAAGTACAGGCACAGGAAGGGCAGGAGCTTGCCATCAGGATGCTGCCGGGCAATGCATCATTAGGTGAAGTAACTGTGTCGGCTAAACGCCGTTTGAATACCGAATCGGCCGTTCTGAATGAACGAAAGAATGCCTCCATCATCTCGGATGCCATCTCGGCGCAACAGATCGAGCGGACCGCCAGTATCACCACCACGCAAGCCCTCCAGCGGGTTTCCGGGGTTACCATCACCGATGATAAATTCGTGGCCATTCGCGGCCTCGGCGACCGGAGCGTGATAGGTCAACTGAACGGTATCCGCCTGGCATCTTCCGATCCGGAAAGAAGCAGCATCCCGCTCGACCTCATACCTGCCAGTCTGCTCGATAATATCACCATCTACAAAAGCATCACGCCCGATAAACCTGCCGATGCGGCTGCCGGGATCGTTGAGCTGAAAACAAAATCGATCCCCGAACAACAAACCCTCACGATCACTGTGCAAACGGGGATGAACACACAAACTGGCAATAAGGTCAATAGTTTTTATAACAGTGAAATGGGATTCCTGGGTGAAAAAGTGAAAGACAGGGGATTGTCGAAGGATTTCCTGCATCTCTCTGCCGAATACCCGCGCGGGTTGGAAGATATTCAACGCAAGATCGCGAACAGCCGCAATGACCCGGCCATGCTCACGGAGGCCAACCGCATCAATGGTATCATGCACCAGTTGGACCCCGTGTTGACCACCCGTTATAAAACGGCCCCACTCAACCAGAATTATTCCATTTCCTACGGCAATAACTACACTGTTTTCCGGAAACATCAATTAGGACTGGTGGCAGCCGCCAATTATTACAACCGTACCAGCGATGTATATGATGCGGATCTCACCCAGTATAGTGTTTACCAGGGCGTACTCACCGGAAATACCGATGTTTACAGTCCACGCATCATTCCCAATTATATCACTCCTAATAATATCAATCTCGGGAAATACCTCAACTATAAAGAGAACACCGGCACACAAACGCTGAACTATGGGTTTCTCGGCGGACTTGCCTACCGGTTCAGCCCACAGCATGAGATCAGTATGCAGTACCTGGGCAGCAGGGGCGCTGAAACAAGAGCTACCAATCTACATGGCGCGTATGAATACACCGGCATTCCGGGAAAAGTGGCCAATATCATTTATTCCCTTCGCCAAACCTATCGCACCCTGAACACCTTCAATCTACAGGGAGAACATAAATTCCTGAAGGGGACTTATTCACCGCGACTGAGCTACAACCTGGCCACTTCTTCTTCGAGCCAGGTTGACCCGGACTACCGTTTCGCAAATCTGGCTGATTACAGGCCCAATGGCGGTGCCGTGTATACTCTGCCTTCCCAAACGCCCAATTCGCAAGGCACTTATATTGCCACAGATCATCTTTATTCACTGGTATCGGGATACGTGAATGGATATGGGCCCTATGGCATCATCCAGGCAGATCCCAATGGCCGCCGGTTCAGGAAGCTGAAAGAGGATAACTATAATTACAAAGCAGATCTCGTGGTCCCGTTCAAATTCTTGAAACAAAAACAGGAATTCAAAACAGGTGTGAACTACCTGCATCGTAAAAGGGAGTTCACGGAGAATGTGCTGTACCTGCCGGGATCCAACTACTCCATGAACAGATCGCTTCCGTTATATGAGGTGAATGGCAACCTCGATCAGTTGGTAGGTTATGACAGGATCGGGATCAGGCCACCATCAGGCTTCAACGAAGAAGGGGCCCCGAGAACAGGCGGGTTTTTATACAATATCCAGAAATCGCCCAATAACTATAAGGGCTATTACGAAACCCGTGCCTTTTATGGCATGCTCGACCTTCGCCTCACGGAAAGGCTGCGGCTCACGGGTGGCGTGCGTTTCGAGCTGACCGATATACAGGCTGCCGTAGATACTTCCAATGTTTTTCTCGATGCCTCGATCACTACTACCGATGCAAGCGGCAACAAAGTGAACCTGGTGTATACCGAGCCCAATTCGATCTATAAAACGGATTATGCACCTTTTTATTCCGCCAACCTCACCTATACCCTGAATAAGAATATGAATTTCCGTTTGGGTTATAACAATTCATTGGCCAGGCCGGAGCTGCGTGAGATCACCAATGTGTTCGACTTCGATCCCTTCCAGTTCGCCCTGATCGTGGGCAATCCCAAACTGAAAAATCAAAAGACCACCAATTACGATTTCCGATGGGAATGGTTCCCGAATCCGGGAGAGGTATTGTCGGCCTCCGTGTTTTACAAAGAGATCGATAACCAGCTTACCAAAGTATTCAAGCAGAACTCCCGGGGACTGGATGCGAAGTTCCCCGAATTCCCCGCCATCGAATTTCAGAACGATCCCAACAAGGGCCGTGTTTATGGTATCGAACTGGAAGTGGTGAAGAACCTGGGATTGTTGTGGAAGCCCCTGCATAATTTTTACCTGGGCTCCAACCTGCTGCTGGCACAGAGCGAGATCAGGAAAACAGCAGAACGGCTGGAAACATCCCGCGCGCTCGACAGGCGGGCTCCTTCCAATAGTCCGTTGTTCGAGCAGGCCCCATATTCCATCAACGTTTACCTGAACTATAATAATAAGAAGACAGGCACCGATATTACCACCACTTTCAATATGGTAGGAGAGCGGTTGATACAGGTAAACCTCGATGGCACGCCCGACCTGTATTCCAGGCCCAATCCCGTACTGGACCTGGTGTTCTCACAACAACTGTTCAAAAGATGGCAGTTGAAAGGATTTGCGAAGAATATACTCGACAGACCGGTTGAAGAAGTGTATGCCAATCCCGGCACCGGCGGGAAATTCTATGGACAGAAATATGTACGTAGAAGTTTTTACCGCGGTACCGAATTGATGCTTGGTCTCACTTACACACTGTAAAAAAATGAAGATGAAAATCAATATTGCCAGTACCGTCTCCATACTCTTTGCTGTTGCATTGACTAGCTCCTGTAAGAAGAAACTCGACTTCCAGTACGACAACAGGATCAATCAGCAACCTTTGAACGGTTCGAGTGTGCGCCTGGTGAACATGGCCAACGCCACTGACCTGAAGATCAATGGTAAGCCCCTCACCAGTTTCATACCGCCCGACAGGGATGGGTATTTCGGTCCCGATCAAACGAGGGGCACTATTTATTTCCCGGAAACAGGCCGGCTGGGGGCAAGCTATACAGTGCCTCAGCAATTCGTCAATGCCAACGGATGGATCGATAGCATCGTGTTCAGTTCGATGGGACCAAAATCGACCCTGCCTCCATCGAGACCATTCAGGGCAAAAGACGATTTCAATGATCCGCATGATTATTATTATGTGCGCTTCCGTCCGAACACGGCCAATTACATGGACTCCCTGTTTGCCATTCCCCGTTCCGTTTCAGCCCCTGCGAACCCCGCCTCCTTCAAGCTAAGACTGCTCAATCTCTCTTCGGAGCCTGATAAATATTCCGAGCCGGGCCTGTTTCGCAAAGGGAGCATGTCGCTTGCGTGGGCCGATGGAACACCTGTTGCCGGATTGGAGAATATCAACCCCGGCGCCTATTCTCCCTACATAGAAATTCCCTACGGCACATACCAGTTCAAAGTGCTCGACAGGAATGGAAGGGAAGTACAGGGCAATAGCTCCCTGATCCTGAACCCGGCAACCGGAACGTTCATGGATTATTATGGCACACCTGGTCCGGGTGGACGGGCAGATACCTGGCTTACCTATGCGCCTTTCAAGACCTTTCAGCCTGGCGGCGTATATACGGTAGCGGTATCCATGAACTATGATTGCACCATAACGAATGGCAATCCCAATGGTGAAACGATCACCACCGAAGGAAATACTTTTCGCATCGTGAACGATATCGCTGAGCCGGTGAATATGACCTATGGCCGGTTGCAGGGCGTCAATGCTTTTGAGGGAAAAGAAATAAAATGGCAGGTGAATGGGGCGCCAATGGGAGAAGCCCTGTCGTTCACCAAATATACTCCGTATTCAATCTATGTAACGGAGAAGTATAACCTGAAAGCAATAGATAAAACCGGGGCAGTATTGGCAGAGAAAGATCTCTCCCTGCAGCCCGGTGATAATATCACTGCCTGGCTTTATCCTGCCAGGAACGGTGCTCCTTCGATTGCCCTTGTCGCCAATAACCTCAGTACGAAATATTATAAAGGCAATGCCAGTGAGGAAGGTTCCTACAGCACATACAGGGATGGTATTCCTTTCTGGATGCGCTTCATGAATTTCTGCAGTGACCTGGATGAAGTGACGTTTACGGCAGATAATGGCCTGCCATTCCTTGTGAACTCCACCAGCAAAGCCCTCAATGCCAGTCAGCATATCCTGCCCGGTATTGCAGTCACGGAAGACCCTTATGTTCAACTGTTCATCAATCATCCCACCCAGGTATTGGCCTATGTTTCGCGGCCAGGGGTGGCGCCGGGTGATTGGCTCAGCAATATTGCTCCTTTGAAAAGCCGGGACTTCATTGCAAGGCCGGCGTTATATCCATCCCCGTTCATCCCTAACCGTGAACCCGGCATCTATACGGTGGCGCTGGTAGGCAATAGCCGGAACAATGCCAGGATGATCATTCTAAAACATAACAAATAACAGCTATGAATAAACGATATTTCCTGTTTATAGCGATGGTAGTTACGATGATGTCATGCCGGAAGACGGAATTCGGCAACGTGGAGAATCCTGCCTATTTGCGGGTGTTCAATTGCCTCGATTTCAATATAACCCTAGACAACAAGGATGCGCCCCAGCCATATCTCACCATGCTGATCGATCCGGTGCTGGACGCTGACGGCATTCCTGAGAGCGCTGCCATCATCGGGGATTTCCTCGATAAGCGCGGTGAATGGGCGAGGCCCTATCCCGATGCCGTTAATACAACGACCTGGCAAAAGGAATACCCGGGCACCCTGAAAGTCATGGCCGGCCCTATTCTCAACGGTTATGATCTTTCCAGTTGGGCACAGGTGCCTTCCGGAAAGCACAGGATCATTTTCCGCACCCGCCCATACAATACCACGCCATTCTTTAGCCTGGAGAAGAACCTGCGCGGGGTTTCCCTGATCGATACTACCATCGATCTGCAAACCCGCGAAGTATATACCATGCATGTTTTGGAGCGGGATTATCTTACCAGGAAGACGGGTCTCTATCTGCGGAATGAAAATTTCGTGAAGCAGCCTTTTTCCGATTCGATGGTGTATGTGAATTTTTATAATCTCAGCTCGGAAGGGTTTTTTAAATATGCTTCCCAGAAGATCGATCACAATGCGGTGCCGAACAGGAAAATACGTGATACTATGTCGGTGTTTTATTCCATCACGCGAATGAAAGGATTGCAATTCGAACCTATTCCCGGCTTCAATGGATTGCCTATGGGCCCTGTAATACGCTCACAGCAGAGCCACGTGAATCCCTACTACAATTTTCCCCTGTTTCCCGATACCAGTGCATCGAGGGTGTTTACCGGTAATATCGGGCAATTGTTCAGGTTCTATGGCCAGGGCCTCACACCGGAGACTGCGGTCAATAGCAGTTATTTACCACAGGGGTCCTATTCAGCATTGGGGGTAGGGGATTTCGGCTATGGATCAGGCAACCAGTATGTTCCTTTTCGTATACAGGCTGATCTGCGTACCGGCCTGATCGTGAGTGTTCACTCCGGCGCCATCAATCCCCGGTCATTCGCTACGGTGAATACTATCGAGTATATCAATGAAAAGATGTATGTGACAACGATACAGAGAAAATATGCGCCTCCTGTTTATTAATTATTCATTCATCTAATTGCGATCGATTCATGAATTACATTTTTAAGATAACATTATTCCTGGCAACTGTCGGGCTGCTGGCCACGGGTTGCAAAAAAGATAACCTGACAGCGCCGGTAGACAGGACCACCGTTCCCCGCACCATCGGCGAGTTCATCGAGAATAATTACGATCTCAGCCTGCTTCGCGCTGCCCTCGAAAAAACTGGTATGCTCGACACGCTGAAACAACCGGGGTCACTTACGTTCTATGCACCGGACAATGCCGCTTTCAATGCAATGGGCGTTGCCAGCAAAGCTGATGTCGATAAAATGAATACCGACAGTCTCCGGTTCATGCTCCGGTTCCACGGCATGCGCAACAGGTATTTTATTACCACCTTTCCCGATCAGCTCGACAATAAGTTCAGCTCTCTGGCAGGCCCCAACCTGTACGTGTCTGTTGGGAAAGGTTCACTCGGGCCCGCAAAGGAAGACAGGATAGTATATGTAAACGGCACGATGATCATGCCGGGATCGAAGCGGAATATTTCGCTGGTCAATGGGGTGATCCATATCCTGCGCCGCCCTTTGAAATATACCGTCGGCACTGTGCAGGATTATGTGGCCGCCGATACAAGTCTGACCCTCTTTGCCGCCATCATGAAAAAATTTGGTTACTGGGATGGATTGAAGACAAAAAATCCTCTTACCGTTTTTGCTCCTGCGAATGCAGCCTTTCTTAAATATGGTCTCACGGCCGATAGCATCGCCAGGATGGTCCCGGACAATTTCAAACAACTGGCATTCGGCGTTTATCCGCTGCTGATGAAACCTGCACATGTATTTTCTACTGATGCCAATGCCATCTCCGGCGAGACTGTTTCACAGGCTAATGGCATTCTGGTGGATGCCTACAGCATCTGTCCCAATTATACCTATTCAGCCTATAACAACCAGGAAGATTCACCGATATGGACATACATCAAAAAAGGGGACGGACAATGGAGCGTCAATGATGCCGGGCCTGTCACCGTGAGATACAAAGGCGGCCTGATCAATGCCGATCATCTCACCGCCAACGGGATCGTACATGTGATCGACGACCTGATCTTTAACCCTGCCAAAATGCGCAAATAAAAACAACCCGCAATGAATCCATTCATCGATACATCCAGAAAACAATGGCTGTTGTTACTGGCCTTGCTGGCCATTCTTTCCTGCCGGAAAGAAGATATTCAGCCGGAACCGATAGGAGAGCCGGTACCTTACAAAGATGCCGATAAGACCTGGCAGCAACTACTGGAACAGTCTTCCTGCACTTATTTCCGTAAGGCATGGGAGCGATCGGCTATGAACAAAAGGCTCGCCGATAAGGGATCCGCTTTCTATACACTATTCATCCCTACCGACAAAGCTTTCCAGGATGCAGGGTGGACGATGGACAGGATCAATGCAACTGCTCCTGAAAAGCTCGATACATTACTTGCTTATTGTACTGTAGCGGGCCGCTACCTTCCCGGAGGCTTCAACGACCTGGTAGGCAACCAGCCACTGCGTACACTCGCGGAACGGGCGGACCTGCCCAATTTCAGCACCTGGTCGCCTTATATCAATTTCCTGTTTGTAGGGAAACATGCAGATAGCCTTTATATCAATGGCAGCGGTGCAGCCAAATGGGGTACAGGCATGGAAGGAAAGAATGGGGTTATCTACCCGGTCGATAAATTCCTGCAAAGACCTGAAAAGGCCATGTGGCAATATTTACTGGAGGACCCCCGCTTTGAATATTTCACGCAAGCCATGCTCATCAGTGATAGCCTGTACCAGGAAGATTACCGGTATGTTTCCTCATTGGGGATGATACGATCGGGAGCCCAATTTACCCAGTTCACCCTGTATGCACCCACCAATGATGCCTTCCGTAAATACGGACTTCGATCGATAGACGATATCCGAAACTATTGCATGCGCACCTGGCCATTGCCCTATCCCTATGAAGACGAGAACAGGTACTACCATGAACCTGTAACCGCCATGGATTCTTTATTGGGGCCGCATGGGATCGAGGTACGCAGATTTGTACCTTCCGGAAAGGCAGGCCCGGTCTATTTTTCCAATGACCTGCTCGACAATGGCGCGGTACTCAGTGGGATATTGCTGATGGCCGGCCAAACCTGGTCGACCCCCCCGATGAGGCTAAGCCTCTCCTTCAGTCAGCAGAATGGAAGACCCCTGGTAAAACACCTGGGTTCCACAGCTACACCTGCCGGCCTGATCGAAAAAGATATCCGGGTAACAAACGGTGTGATACACGTAGTGGACGAATTGTTCAAACCTTAAAAAATGATCATGAATATTTCAAAAGCACTGGGATCAATCTGCCTGCTGGCCTTGCTACAGACAGCTTGCAGAAAAAGTGATGACAGTAACAGTTCCAATGACAAGGACCTGATGAACCGGCTTACCTATATCATCGATGATAACAAGTTCAATTTTTCGTATTTCAATGCAGGGCTTCGCCGAACGGCATACCGCAACCTGATGGCCGACCCTGGCCCATATACCATCATGTTGCCCGACAATAATGCCTTCATCAAAGCAGGGTATCGTACAGAGAATGATGTGTTGAGAGAAAGCGGGGCAGTGCTCAATGATCTCGTGAGCTATCATATTGCCAGCGGCGTTTGGGAGCTGAATAAACTTCCTTTCAAATTCAACCAGGAGATCACAGCGCTCACCGGCGCAAAAATGTATGTAACACGATGGGTGAAAAATAAGGACACCATTCTTACCATCAATGGTACAAAGGTATTGACCTATAACCTGCCGGCCAGCAATGGACTTATCCAGGTGCTCGACCAGGTATTGCAACCGATGGTGCACGGGGCCCTTTCCGATGTGGTGGCAGCCGACACCACACTGACCTACCTGAATGTGGCGCTTCGGCAGGCTAATATGAAAGAGATGCTGACGGGCAATACAGCCTATACCATTTTCGCACCGAACAACAATGCGTTCAGGGCATTGGGTTTCCGCGATATCGATAGTATCCGCAATACAGATCCCATGAAACTGAAGGCCCTGCTCAGCTATAACCTGTTCGCCGGCCGAAAGTTCGTGTATGATTATATCCTTACAACCGGCGCCGGCGACCAATCGGAACAGGCCATGCTGAATGGGAATAATATACAGGTATCCCTGATCAAATCCGGTGTGCTGTATACCGGCATCAATCTGAAGGGCACCGGCAATAAGGAATACGCAAGGATCGTGAAAGCCAATCTCCTTGCGGGCAATGGCGTAGTGCATATCACCGACCAGGTATTAAAAGAGAATCAATAGTAAAACAGTTCAGGATGAAGCATTTTTTTTACATAGCCTCTATTCTCGTATTGCTGGTAACAAGTACGTACCAGTTGCGGGCACAGGAAACGAACGGAAGTATCAGCGGTAGGATAACTGATGAAAAGAAGGAACCGCTGGCAGGTGTTTCGGTCGTAGCCGTTCATGAGCCTTCCGGTACAAAATATGGGATGGCTACAGGTAATGATGGGCGTTATTATTTGCCCGGCCTCCGGATCGGCGGGCCTTACACTATTACCGTCAGCATGACGGGCCGGGAAACGCAGCAACAGCAGGCCATCACGGTACTACTGGGGGAACCATTACAATTGAATTTTGTACTGCCCATCGCAGGCAGGGAATTGACAGGTGTTGAGGTCACGGCACGCAAGGCCGGCCCAAAGGCCAACAATTTTGGCGCAGGGCAGAATATCAGTCGCGCCCAACTGGCCGGTATGCCTACTATTTCCAGAAGTATCCAGGACATGACCAAGCTGGTGCCGCAGGGCTCGAAAGACAATTCCTTTGCCGGCACCAATTTCCGGTATAACAATATCACCATCGATGGCGCCATCAACAATGATGCCATCGGGTTCAGTCCTTCCCTCGGCGGCATCACCGGTTCTTCCGGTATGCCGGGATCGAGCACCCGCACCAATGCCATTTCACTCGATGCCATCGAAGATATGCAGGTGTACCTGGCCCCCTTCGATGTAAAGATCGGCAACTTCACCGGTGGCAGTATCAATGCAGTAACCAGAAGCGGCACCAACAAAGTGACCGGTTCCGTATACGGCTTCGGCCGCAATGCTACCATCACGGGAAAAGATATGGTAGGATCGGGAGGAAAGATGAACACTGATTTTTATGATTACCAGGCAGGATTCCGGATCGGATTTCCCATCATAAAAAATAAATTGTTCTTCTTCACGAATGAGGAGATCACCAACCGCCAGGACCCCGCGCAATTGCTGACAGGACAGGCCGAGACAGCCAGTATCCTCAGCGTAGACGATGCTGAAAAGATCCGCCGCGAAACCCTCAACCGTTACGGCGATAAATTCGATCCCGGAACGGCCGGGGCTTTCACAGCCTATTCACGTTCGCAGAAATTTTTCAACAGGCTCGACTGGAATATCGATCCCCGCAATCAACTGTCTATCCGCAATAATACCATCTTCTCCAAAGCCATCAATATGGACCGGGACCAGCAGGATTTCCGCTTTAGCAGCATGGCCTATCAACAGGTGAATAACCAAACCTCTACGGTACTGGAATGGAAATCGAGATTCAACAGCCAGTTATCGAACAGTTTTATTGCAGGGTATAGTGTGGTGCACGACAAGCGCAATCCCACAAGCGATCCATCCCTGCCACAGGTGCAGGTGGCAGGCCGTACCCCCGGCACTACCATTTACTTCGGAACAGACAGGGAAGCCAGCATCTTCGACATGAAGCAACGCACCCTGGAGATCACCGACAATTTCACCTGGCGGAAAGGCCCGCATACTATACTCTTCGGGACCCATAATGAACTGTACCGGATCGACTATGGTTTCGTGAATAGCTGGAATGGCCGTGTCGATTATCTCAGTATCGAAGATTACCTGGATAATAAACCTTACCGGGTGAGAGGCAGCTATAATTATACGGACAATAGCAGGGACTATATTCTCTCACACCCCGAAGCGAAATTCAATGTCAATATGCATAGCCTGTATGCACAGGATGAAATACAACTAAACGACAAGCTGAAACTGGTGCCGGGCCTTCGGGCAGACTATACCTGGCTGCCTTCGAAGCCGGCACTCAGTGAAAGGACCATGAATGCCCAAACGGATAATTATTTCGGTACTACGTATACCTATACGCCGCTGAACCGGATCGACAATGGTTACCTGGGAAGGGTGCAGGTATCGCCCCGTCTTGGATTCAGGTACGACTGGCATGGGGATCAGCGCCTCATCGTTCGTGGAGGAACAGGACTGTTCACCGGCCGCATCCCATTTGCCTGGATAGCGTATGCCTATTATAATAATGGTATCAATTACGGCTCCTTCGACCAGAAAGCCGATGTGAAAACATTCGTTCCCGGCAGTGATCCATTGCGCCCGAGTGGTAATGGTATTGCCGGGTTCATAGCACAGAATGGAACGGATATGGTACATCCCAATGCCGGGAAAACACAGGTGGACGTGATCGATAATGATTTCGTGCTGCCACAGGTATGGCGCAGCAGCCTGGCAATCGACTATACAAACACTGCCGGCTATAAATTCACGCTCGAAGGCATCTTCACCAAAACAATGAAAGATGTTATGTTCCAGCAGGTGAATATCAAAGATGATCCCCGCTACTTCGGGTACGATAAAGAAAAAGAGCAACCCATCTTCAGCGGATCGGTCGACCCCCACTTTTCAAATGCCTACCTGTTGCGCAATACGAATAAGGGTTACCGTTACAGCATCACCGCATCAGTGAACAGGAACTTCCCTTTTGGCCTGAACGCTTCATTGGCATATACCTATGGAGGATCTAAAGACGTATCGAACGGGATACGCAATTCCATGGAAAGTAACTGGCAACTGAACCAGGCCCTCAATCCCAATAATCCAGGATTGGCCTGGTCGAATTTCGACATCCGACATCGCATGGTGGGCAACGCCAGTTACCGGAAGACATGGAATGAAAAATGGGTGAGCGCAGTTACACTTTTCGTGACCGCACAATCGGGTAGTCCGTTCACTTATGGTATTGTCAACAACAGTGTGCAGGGATTGCCTCAGCAGGTGAGCCTTGTATACATCCCCAAACCTGAAGAGGCCATCAATTATTTCCAGGACTATACCAATACGGCCGGGCAATCGATCACGGCAACCGGACAGGCAGCAGCGTTCAATGCCTACATCGACAGCGATAAATACCTTCGTGGCCGCCGGGGAAAATTTACGGAGCGGAATACCGGGCATACTCCCTGGAATGCACAGGCCGACCTCCATATAGCGCAGGAATATCACTTCCCCAATAAAAATTATATCACTTTCACCATCGATGTGATCAATCTCACGAACCTGTTGAACAGCCAATGGGGAAGGGTCTATTTCTCCCCCAATACCTTCAATTCAACGGCAAGTGTAGGATTGACGCCTGCATTTCCTGCCAAACAGAATCCTGGTCCTTATCCGGTATACACGTTCGATAATCCCGGAAAACCATACTCGATCGATTTCTTTCATTCAAGAGCACAGGTGCAGATGGGGTTGAGATATTCTTTTTAGAAAAAATTCTGATCACTTAAATATATGAGGATGCATAAAATAATTTACCTGCTGATAGGGTTGTCGATCCTGGCGGCGGCCTGCAGGAAAGATAAAAACGATAACGTAAAAGCCGAGCTCAGTGTAAAAAACTTCTGGCCCAACAGTGGCAATGCCGGCACCATCGTGAACATTATAGGACAGGGCTTCGGGCATACTGCGGCCGATAATGAAGTTCTTTTCAACGGCACCGCCGCCAAAGTGGTGGATGTACGCGATTCAATGCTGCTGGTGCTTGCGCCGGAGGCAGGGAAAACGGGGAACCTGGCCGTCACGGTAGGAGGAAAGAAGCTTGAACTGGGCACCTACACTTATCAGAAATTAAGCCTTCGCCAGGCAAGCCCGTTGAATGGACCTGCCGGCACCAATATCTCGATACGTGGAGAAGGATTCAGTAGCCTGAAGGCGCCTGCCAAAGTTACCATCAATGGTAAAGAAGCTATCGTTACAGGAGCATCGGATACATTGCTGGTGGCGGCTGTTCCGGAAGGGGCAGGGACCGGGGTAATAAAAGTAATGGTAGATGGACAGGAAGTGACCGGGCCGGAATTTGTGTTCCAGCGTATCAGCGCCATCAAACCCATGAAGGGAGGCGCCGGTACTACTGTGACCATCAGTGGAGAGGGCTTCAGCAATATTGTTTCGGAAAATACAGTGGCGTTCAACGGGAAACCTGCCAGGCTGATCAGTGCTTCAGCCGGGCAGTTGGTTGCAGAAGCTCCGGAAGGAGTGGGCACCGGGCCGGTGACAGTGACCATCCATGGGCAGAAAACAGTTGGCAGTGTATTCACCGTTGTGCCAAAGCCATTGTTGAAATCGGTGTGGCCATTGAGTGGGCCGGCTGGTGCTGAAGTCGTGATCAACGGCGAGAACTTCAGTGAGTTCACCGATGAGGTTACAGTTTCTTTTAATGGTCATTCATCCGTGTTGGTGAACGTATCGGAAAAGAAAATAACAGTTAAAGTTCCGGCAGGAAGCGGAACAGGGAATATCAGTGTTACGGTGAACGGGCAGCAAACACAGGGGCCTGTATTCAAGGAGCAGGCGCTCGGTATCGCAGAGCTGATGCCGGATAATGGCCTTGAAGGAACAGAGGTCACCATCAAAGGGATGGGCTTCAGCACTACAGCAACAGACAATATCGTAACCTTCAACGGTGTTCCGGCCATTGTCAGTAGCGCTACCGGAGCGGAACTGAAAGTGAAAGTGCCTGCCGGTGTCACTACCGGGCCCGTACAGGTAAGAACAGGCAGCCTCGATGCTATTGGCCCTGTGTTCAAGAGAGCAGGTGTTATCACGCTTGCCGGTGGTCCTTCACAGAATTTGTTCAACTCCCCGGCCGGTATTGCTGCGGACACCAAAGGAAATGTTTTTGTATCCAATGGCAACAAGATCCTGAAAATATCATCTTCGGGTGTGGTCACTGATTTTGCCGGAAGCGATGCAGCAGGTTCTATGGATGGCAATGGTACGGATGCCAGGTTCTTATACCCCGGATACCTGGCTGCCGATGCACAGGACAATATTTATGTGTGTGAGGCCAGTAGCAGGAGTATCCGGAAGATCACTTCATCCGGTGTGGTCTCGACCTTTGCGAAACTGGGCTTTTTCCCTACAGGTCTTGGAGTGGATAAGGCAGGGGCTGTTTATGTAGGGGTACAATATGGGTATGTGGTGCGACTGGATGTTTTCGGCAATCCCACGAAGCTGTCTAACGGGTATGAATCACCGACAGGAAAGATCGCTGTCGATAATTCGGGCACTGTTTTCTATACCGCCGATTTCAGCTACAATACGGTGTATACCATCACCGGTAATGTAAGGAACGTATTTGCCGGCAGTGACTTCGGGTTCAGGGACGGTCCCTATCGAACTGCCCTGTTCGGCACCCCGACCGGAGTAGTCTATGATGCCACCACCAATAGTTTATTAACCACAGACAATAATGCCGTACGCATGCTGGCCGATGGCAATGTAACGACCATCACCGGCTGGAAAGGCGGCATGGGCGGTGGATTTGGGTATAAGGATGGAACATTGAATGAGGCGCTGTTCTCAGGCATACAGGACCATTGCGTAGACCAGGAAGGAAATATCTATGTACTGGAAAGGAATAATAAAGCTGTCCGCAAGATCATTCTGAAATAACCACGGAGTACCAATTTAGCAAATAGCAGTTAGTATGGTTCGCCCTGCCTATTCTTAGGCAGGGCTTTTTTTTTAACTTTTCCTAAGCAGCATCTTAGGGTTTCTTTATCAGCCGCCTGTCTCAAAATCTTCTACATTTAGTACAGATTTTCCTTTCTTGATTTTTTCATCTACAACCAACGAGCCATGAGTAGAAGATCGGGTGATTTTTTCGGTACGCTGAAAAATTGGCTGGTCCCTGAGGGAAAGGAAGAACCTTCCTCCATCACGAACAATGATATCCTCCGGGAATTGTTCCAGTGCTTCGATCATTCCTGCAATACGGAATCCGTAGGATCGAGCCTGCTCTTCAATATGCATTTTCTGATCATCCTCCATCCCGATGTTTATGAGCAACGCCTTCCTTCTTTGCCTGTGGTGGTGAAAGAAGCGGTAAAGCTCTTCTATAAAAAGTTACAGGCATCCCGCAAACATTATGAAGACCTTTCGCCCGTGTCTTCCCATTGGCAGTTCAAATTCGGGCCTGCCACCGATTTCAACGGGGAAAGGATCGGCAAATTCGATATCAGGGTGATCGGTATGCTCACCGGCCTGAAAACAGGAGCACAGACCGGCGACCGAAAGCAAACGGCCAAAGTGACCATCAAATCCAAAGCCACCAATGTATTCGATAAAATGGACCTCAACCTGGATGTGCTGCGCCATATCCATTTTGCAGAGAGCGGCAATTTCACCGTGAAGTTCAGCAATGAGCTTTCACTGGGTGGCGGATCATTCCTGAAACAGGCACGCAATATGGATAGCGGCTTTGCGAGGATCGACTATTTCCTCGGTGATAAGAATAAAGGCGATACCTATGTGATGAAAGACACGGAGATCGTCATCGCCCGCAAAGAGCCGGAGAACCAGGGCTACAGCAATTACCTGTTGCTCGATTCGAACTATGTTTCCAACCCCCACGCACGAATCCGGTTGAATGAATCGACCGGTAAATTCCAGATCGCTTCTTTCAGTGTCCATGAAACCAGGGTGAATGAAGTGGTGATCGCAAGGAGTGATGCGGCCAGCCCAAGCTGGTTCGACCTCGAACCCAAAAGCCAGATATTGTTGAATGGCATCGTTACACTGGAATTTAAACAACAGCCATGATGATGACGAATATCATAGGTACGGTCTTGCTTTTCCTGTTCGTAGTTTTTCTGGTAACCAGGCATTTTAAAAAACTTCCCCGATAGATGGCAACCATGCTGATCAGTGGCAATACCCACCCGGGCAAACGGCGCAAAGAGAACCAGGATGCGTTCATCTACCGACAGTTGTGGTCGGATGATAAGGCGCTGCTCGTGGTGATCGATGGGGTGGGAGGTTATGCAGGTGGCGATAAAGCCGCTGCCATTGCGCGGGATTGCATAGAACAATACATGCAGATGCCCCGTGGCGATACCATGACCATGCTGCGCGAAGCACTGATCTTTGCCAATAACCGCATCGTTGAAGAAAGGAAAAAAGACCAGCATCATAGTGAGATGTGCTGCGTGCTTACGGCCGTGGTAGCCGATACCACCCGGCAGTGTTTGTATTATGTGCATGTAGGAGATACCAGGCTCTACCGTTACCGGAACGGAAGCTTGCAGAAATTCACCAGGGACCATTCCTTTGTCGGTATCCGCGAAGATGCCGGCGAGATCACCGAGTGGGAAGCCATGAGCCATCCGCACCGCAACCAGATCCTGCGTGAAGTGGGATCGGCGCTACATCGCCTCGACGATGAGGATTTCATGGATTATGGAACGGAAGACCTTCTGCCCGGTGATCAATTGATGTTATGCAGTGACGGACTAACGGATATGATCACCCTTCAACAGATCATTAACCTGCTTTCTACAGATCAGCCACCCTCCAATAAAGTCACCAACCTTATTGCCCTTGCCAATGAAATAGGCGGGCATGATAATATCACTGTACTCGTATTGCAATTTCCGGCCGGTGAAACAACGGGAGAAGATGAGCCGGATGAATCGATCACTGACAACAGGATCGATCCCCTGCCACCGGTGCTTTTACCTGCGGCTTCCACCGCGGAGCGAAGCCGCTGGTTATGGGGCGTGATGGTGATCCTGCTGATAGCTGCTGCCGGATGGTATTTCAGGCCAGCCCGAACTACAACAGCTCCTGTTGCCGAACCGGCCTCCATCGATTACCCACCAGATAGCATTTCAATCGACATGGACCGTTTACTGCCGGGAACACGAAGCAAAGGGCCGGCTGTTCATGGGCCGCTCACCGAGCAGTTGGATACCCTGCGCATCAGCACCCCAAAGAATTATGAAGACCTGAAACAGTATGCCGACAGTACCGGCAGATCGATCGTATTGATACCTGCAAAGAATGTATCCAAACACTTTGCCGCTGTAGAGATCGACAGGCGCTCCGCCAAAGCAGGGGATACCATGCTGATCAAAAACCTGCGCCTGCGCGGCTTCGAGACAGGCATCCTGGTAAAGCTGCCACTTTTCCTGAAAACCGAAAACCTGCTCTTTGAAAATGTCCGGTATCCATTCCAGTACCCATCGAAAACGGATAGCCAGTATAATGCCGTATTATTCACGAATAGCCTGAAGCAATAACCCATGGCCACATCGATCTTCAGAGAATATTTCAAAGGATACGAGATCCTGGGCGAACTGGGAAGAGGGAATGCCCGTGTGCTGAAAGCGCGCAGCATCCAGACCGGTGAACTGGTGGCCATCAAACATTTTGCCTTCAATACCGAACCGGATACACTTCGCCGGTTCCAGCGCGAATCGGAGATCATGAAATCCATACAGCATGATTATATCGTGAAGGTCTTCGAAGTGCATCTCGATGCCGAGCTTCCTTATATCGTTATGCAATTGGTGGAAGGCGGGGATCTCCGGAGCCTGCTCAGGAATCATGGTTCTCTCGATGTCCCCACCGTGATCAGACTGGCCCATCACATGACGGAGGCCCTCGACGCTATTCATGCAAAAGCCGTGGTGCATCGTGATGTGAAGCCCGAGAATATCATGTACCGCCGCCACCCTAACGGAGAGATACAGTTCCTGCTTACCGATTTCGGTATCGCCAAGCTCCGCGAACAGTCGGATGGCATCACGGCCACAGGCGCTTCCATGCTCACATACGATTATGCTTCACCTGAGCAGTTCAACCAATCGAGGAATGTATCCACTCCCACCGATTATTATTCCCTGGGCGTGGTGATCTATGAATGTCTTACAGGAAGAGTGCCTTTCGAATATGAGCAGGATGATCTGCTGATGCATATCAACCGGGTGATCAGCTCCCCCATTCCTATACCGCTTTTGCCGGATGGCAGGCCGTTGCCACCCAGCCTGTTGCAATTGTTACATGGATTGCTTACCAAGCCATGCCTGATTCGTATGTCCAATCCCGTTAATGTGCGCCAGCTCCTGAGGATGGCAGCCATTGAAGATATGCAGGCGCAACGGCCATTGCCTGTGCCTGTACCCAAAGAAACATTGAAGTACGCGCCTGCAACAGTACTGCCTGACACCAGGAGGCGCGACCTCACCCTGATGACCCTTCTATTATTAGTGATCTGCGTGGCAGTTTTTTATTCGTATACGACACTCGTGAGCCCCAATACCATTACACCTGTGTCTTCTCCTCCGGGCAAGAATTCATTACCGTCCAGGGACCAGCCTGCCAAACCCAAACAAAATTTTTTGCAACAAGATAAAAAGGGCCTACCTGTACTACACTCCAATACCAACAACCAGACCGTTATAGTGCCGGTAGTCTCCGTTACACCGGAAGTGCGGAAGGGAGTAGCCCTGACGAATGGTATTTACTATGCCGATTTCAGCGATCCTCGTGATTCCGTGTGGGACACCGGGAGAGACGATAACAGTGATTTCAACCTGTCAGACGGGAAATACGTGATGAAAGGAAACTCCGACAGCCTCAGTTATTCCTCCTCCGTAAAATTCAACATGGATATCTATAAAGACTTCACTATTGCTGCCAGCACATTGCCCATGAATGAAAATACCGGCAATCCATTTGGTCTTAATTTTTGTGGAGATGAAGAGCATGATTCGTATTATGTCTTTTATATTACCAGCACCGGTTATTATTCCATCGGGGCCCTGATAGATGGGGAATGGCATGTGTTGGTCGACTGGACACCATCTTCCCATATTCACACCGATTCCGAGATGAACCTGCTGGCTGTGGAGAAAAGAGGAAGTCAACTCCGCTTCCTGATCAATGATAAGCTTGAAAGAATATTGCCTTTCACCAGCGGGTTCGGCAGTTATTTCGGTCTCCGTGTAGATGGCGCCCAAACAGTTTCATTCGACCAGTTCCTCGTTAAAGGTTCACTATAAATAAAATCGTTTCCAGTAAATGGCTGTCCGGGTAAAAAATACAAATGATCCATCAGGCAGGGAAGGATGGTTACTATTGACAGGTGCGGCCCTGATACTCTTATTCCTCTTCTTCAAACTCTACCAGGCAAATACTCCTCCATTAGAGCGGGCTTCCAATGCCCTCCGGGAAGGGCACGCCCTTAAACTGCATGGTCTTGTCAATAAGGATGTGCTCAGGAAAATTATTGCAGATGGCAATTATTATTCCGATCCGCGCGATGTGCAACTGCTCACCGATTCATTGGCCGGAAAATTGTTGACCAATGGCGCTCCGGAGAACCTGGGCGCTTTGAATAAGAATAATTGGTCGATCATGGCTCCCTTACCCTGGAAGTCGCCCATCGGAGGCATCGATTTCCAGGACCGCCTGATGGCTTCCCGCCAAAGGCTTGGCTTCGATTCTGTATTATATGTGCAGGAACTGAGCCATCCGGCAAAATATCCTTCCACCTTCAGCTTATCGACAGGTAATAGGAGTATCAGCGGTCGTGTGACCAACAGTGGCAAACCCATGGCAGGCATGCTGGTGCAGTTGCGTGATCATATCCCCACTAATGAAGAAGATTCTTTAAGTAACGTTATAGGATATGCGAGAACAAATGCTGCCGGTGAATTTTCATTTATAGGGTTGATGAGCGATTCCGGCTATAGCGTACTCCCCATGAAGCCGGGATTTGAATTCGGGAACAGGCAGGGAACCAGCAGGCTGAGCCGCGATCTGAGTTTTCACTTCACGGCAAAACCACATCGCATCCGCCTGACCGGGTCGATCACTTATGCCCAGATCAAGGAGGATGGAATGCTCATGGTGCGAACCCCCGAAGAATATACTACCCGCTATGAACTGATCGCTGTAGCGTTGGTCCTTTCTTTTTTCGTGGTGAACCTTTTCCTGGCACTCAGAAAGGTCCGTACAGACCCTTTTCTGCTTCCCATTCTTTTATTGCTATGCGGCGTTTCCATCCTGTTGCTCTTCAGTATCCAGGACCCGCTCACCGACACATTGCTTGCCTTTCAGACTTTACAGGGTGTGCTGGCAGGGCTGATCTTCTATACGCTCTTCGCGCAGATCAATATCGGGAAGTTCTATACGCGCTGGTGGTTCGATGGGCTGTTCAATATCAAACAAAAAAATATTTATGGACTTAAAGGCTGGAGCTGGCTGGCATTGGCGCTGTTGATGGCCCTTGTGACGGTACTGATCGGCACTGGCCCTGAAGGCAGTGGCGTGAAAGTGAATATCCAACTCCCCGGTTTCACTTTTCAGCCCAGTGAGATCACGAAATATCTTTTGTTGTTCTTCCTCGCCGCCTTCTTCGCTGCCAATGGAGAAAAGATCCGCCAGCTCGCCGATATACGATGGCGCATGTATCTCAGTGTCGGCATGTTTGCCGGCATCGGCATTATCCTCGCCCTCTACCTGTTGATGGGCGATATGGGTCCTGCTATGGTGGTATGCTTTACCTTCCTTTTCTTTTACAGCATCGTCCGGGGAAATCTGTTGCTGACCCTATCGGCCGCTTCGATCTATTGCGTTCTGTTATGGCTGGCGCCCGGCTGGATGGCCACGATGGCGGCATTCCTTTTTGCCCTGATCGTATTGCTCCTGCAAGGTCAGGGTCGCAGTAGTAAGTGGTACGGAGCCTTTGCCACGATCGCAGATGCACCTGTTCTGGTGCTGGTGGTGATCGCAGCTTTTGCTTTCGGGGATCGGGTGCCGGGCATCGGCAGCAGGTTGGCCGACCGGAAAGCCATGTGGTTGAGCCAATGGAACAATGATGTGTTCGGAGGCGATCACCTGGCGCATAGCTTTTGGACACTCTCATCGGGCGGTTTCACCGGACAGGGTATCGGTCGCGGGTTCCCGAATACCATGCCTGCTGCTCATACGGATATGATCCTTCCCAGTATCGGTGAAGACCTGGGATGGTTGGGATTGGTGGCAGTGCTTCTCCTCTTCGGCATCCTGATCCACCGGATATTTTTACATGGCCGAAGATCGGGCCAGCCGTTCACTTTTTATTTATGCGCAGGCATTGCACTGGCTTTGGGTGTACAACTCTTGCTCATTGCAGGAGGATCGATCGGGTTATTGCCTTTGACGGGCGTTGCCGTTCCTTTTCTCAGCTATGGCAAGATCTCGCTCATCATCAACCTGGCTGCCATCGGTATAGTGGCTGGTATCTCGGCAAGGCCGGGACAGGATGTTCAGCAGGAACATGTAAGCAGGCATTATGATGCCCTGCTGGCAACAGGTATCGCTTTCTTCCTTGCCGGTATCGTGGCGCTGGCCACCAAATTATTGTTTGTACAGGTGATCGACAGGAAAGAATACCTGGTGAAACCATCGCGCGTGGTGATGCGCAACGGGCTCCCTATTTACAGTTATAATCCAAGGATCGATAAGCTGATGCGATTGCTGGCGGCCGGCACCATCTACGATCGCCATGGACTGGTGCTGGCCACCAGTGAAACGAATGCCATCATGCAGAATATGGATTCCCTGCAACATGCCGGTCTTACCAAACAGGAATTGCAGGAACTGCTGCATAAGAGGGTCCGGCGGTTCTATCCGTTCGGTGAACAGCTTTTTTTCTGGACAGGTGATTACAATACCCGCCTGTTCTGGGGACAAAGCAATGGCTATTTCGCGGAAGCCCATCACCTCACAGCCCTGCGGGGATTCGGCATCGCCCGTGAAGTACAGGATACAGTGCATACCCATTATCAACCCGACCGTTTCACCAAACCCTTCGATAAAGCTGTTCAATTGGCGAGGTATGATTATTCAGTACTGGCAGATGGACTGGCTGCGGGGATCGACAGCAACCGTACCGCCATCAGGAAGATCAGGGATAAAGACCGCAACCTGTACCTCAGTGTGGATGCGGGTTTGCAGGTTGAGCTCCAGGATTCTTTACACACCAGCGCCTTCCGCGATAAGCGCATTTCAGTAGTGGTGCTCGACGCCGCCTCCGGCGATGTGCTGGCCTCTGCCCTCAATCCATTGCCCGATCTCCGCTCGCCCGAATCGATGATGCTGCCCGACCGGGAAAGAAATCAATTGTCCATCCCCGTTACAGACAGAGACCTGGGCATGAGCTATGCGACAGCGCCGGGATCTACGGTCAAAATACTGACGGCAACGGCCGCGCTCAATAAGATGGGAATGGCGGCAGCCGGTGTCAGGTACAACGATATTTTCCGCACCGAGATATTCCGCGATAACAAAAAAGAGCAGGAGCCATTCATTCCCAAAGTGCCATTCGTGGACATGCACGAAGCCATCGTCAATTCGAGCAATATCTTTTTTATCCGCCTTGCCAATGAAAATGACCTGGAAGAAGAGATGGCCGCCCTGTATCAATCCACCGGCATGTTCCTGAACCAGCGCGGAGGGTACGACTATGCCCAGTTCCGCGACATAACCAAGCAGTCCGCAGACCTGGCGGCCTGGCGGAAAGATGTGCTGAACCACGACAGGCGGCAATACAATGATCCGGCCAATCTTGGTAAAACGAAACGCTATCGAAGCCTATTCTCGGGCATTGCCTGGGGACAGAGTGTACTTACTTCCACGCCTGCTTCCATGGCAAGGATGGCAGGGGCCATTGCCAATAAAGGTGTAATGCAGCCGTCCCGTTATGTGCTGCAGGAAGCAGGCCAGGCGCCGCCTGTGCAGGAAGGGCTCACCATTTGCAGGGATACGGCGTATGCGGCCCTGCTCAAAAGTTTCATGATCGATCAGTCGAGCACGCCGGGCAAACAGAAAATAAAGAACAGCATAGTGGCCGGTAAAACGGGTACACCCGAACGGATCGTGAACGGCATCAAGCGGTCGGATGGATGGTATGTATTCTTTGCACCGACACCCAATCAACGCTCCTGCACCGTTGCCTGCATCCGTATCGAAAGCGGATTGAGCAGTGCCAATGCAGTGCTGCTGGCCAATACGGTGGCAGCTATTTTGAAAAAAAGAATGTACATGGGTTCATTTTAAAAAATAAAGGCATGAAAAACATTTTCAACAGGCTTAAGAAAGCGGAATCTATGATCCCTGCAAGCACGGCCTGGCGCGATACCATTACAGGGTTTATCATTCAATCGCTCAAACCCTATGTCGATGAGAAAAGCCTTTCCGTGTCGGGCCTTCGTCTGTACATCGTTTGTAAAAGCCCGGAAGAAGAAGAGGCGGCCTGGATGGCATTGTACCTCGATAAGCCGGGCATGTTCAAGGCAAGCAGCCTGGAACGCAAACTGCTCGATCATTTCATACAACTGGAGCCGGATTGGACCTTCGAATGCAAGCTGATCAAAGATGACCTGCCGGAGAATTGCCTGAAACAGGAGAATCTGGGATTGATCGTGATCAGGGCGGGCGAAAGGAGAGTGGAGCATTTCTCCAAAGCCATGCTGGAAGTGTTGGTAGGGCAGGCAGAGCAATTCTCGTATATCCTCGATCCACAAGCGCAGTTGCGGTTCAATATCGGCAGGAGCAAGGACCCGCAGTTATCATCCGGTAAAGTGCAGCACAATGATATAGTATTCCTCGCAAGGGATGAACCTGGGTTCGATGAGCACAGGGGCAGCGCCAACCTGCACGTAAGCCGCAATCATGCGTACATCGTCTATGATCCGAAAAATGGTCAGTATTCGCTTTATCCCGATCATGGCGGACTCCCCGGCAGCGGCAACAAGATCAAAGTGCATACGGCCGATGATAAAGTGAAATGGCTCACCCTGTATGGGGTAGGGCATACCCTGCAGCCTGGCGACCAGGTGGAACTTGGCGGCCAGGCTGTGTTGAGATTTGCAGGGTTTGCAGAGTGATCAATATTTATCCCAGAATACCTTAATGAACACCTTATCTTCTCCGATGGCTTTTGCTGCGTCCGTATAATTCTTGTTGTTGAGCGTTTGCTCATTGGTTGGATAGGTGAATCTTGTCGGGAATACTGATTTTGCTTCTACCGGGGCCGGCAATGCCGGGTAATCCAGTCGCCTCAACTCAGTCCAGGTTTCATAACCTCTGTTATAAAGCGCGATCCATTTCTGGAACCCGATCTTTTGCTTCCAGGTACCGGCGGCCGTGGCATAAGCTACATCGGGCCTCGCCAGGTAGGCAACGGTATCCGCCGGTGTGCCTCCCCAATAAATGATGGAAGCGGCGATGGCCTTGTTATAATGGCCTGCGGCCGTACCGGAAACAGCATACCCTCTTTCAATGGCTTCTGCACGATAGAATTCTATCTCGGAATAATCCAGCAACAAGGAAGGGAAATCCATCGCGAGGATCTTATCGCTGGCCTTTGCGAACAAAGAATAGGTATTAGTACTTCCAGGTGTGCCGCCGACATAATTACCGGCATCATTCGGCCTGAAATATAGTTTCAGTCGTGGGTCACTGAGGGTATTCAGGTTGTCTATCAGTGTTGCACAACCGATAAAATCCTGCCGCTTGCTTTGCACGAGATCTGTCCAGATGGGATTGTTATTAGGCGTAATGGCATAATATTTAAAAAGCGCGTTGTCCGATGCTCCGGCGAATGCTTTGGCATCGGATGCTTCAACGGCTGCTTTTGCTTTGGCGTTATCATCGTCGGCGATCGTCATGGCCATCCTGATCTTGAGTGAATGCGCGAATTTGATCCAGCTTTGCATGCTGCCGCCGTATACGATATCCTGGCTGGCATCGAAACCTTTATCGGTGGTGGTCATGGCAGTGATATCGGCATCCAGCCTGGCCAGCAGGTCCGTATAGATGGTCTTTGCATCATCGTACACCGGGAACAGGTTATCCGGGTCGAGCGCTTTCGTGTAAGGCACATTCCCGAAAGTGTTCACCAGCACAGCATAAGTATATACCTGCATGAGATCGGTGATAGCGGTTTGGTTGGCCTTTGCCCCATTGGTAAGGCCAACGGAGGCGGGGATGAGGCGCTTGCATTCCTTCAGGTCTGCGAGCACATCTTTGTAGAGGACCGTCCACCAGCGTTGCGGAATATTTCGTGTAAAGAAATCGTAGCGGGGCTCATCCGTGTACGTGGTGGTTGTCCAGTGCTGAGATACCAGCCTGAATACATTGGTATTGACACTGGAACTGGTCAATGCATCCGTCAGGTTCCTGACCGCATTGGAAAAAAGCGTTGGCGCCGGCACTGTCGAAGCGGCCTTGGTCTGATCGTTATAATCCGACAGGTTCTTCGTACAGGCTGCCAGCGAACAGATCGATATGGTTAGGATCAAATACTTTTTCATTGCAAATAGATTTAGAATTTCAGTTTTAAGTTCACTCCCATGCTCCTGGTGGTAGGATAGGCCCCACTCTGGATACCTTGTGCATTACCGGCAGTAAGGTTCTCTTCAGGATCGGAATAAGGAAGGTTCTTGTGGATGATCCAAAGGTTCCTGCCGATCAGGGAAATGTCGATGCCTTTGAACACTTTCCATTTGCTGATCAGTGCTTCCGGGATGGAGTAAGTGAAATTCAGTTCTCTTAATTTGACATAGCTGGCATCGTATACGAAGTTAGCTGCGGGATTATAGCTGTAACCGTAAAATCCATACTTGGTATTGTCGACCCTTTGTGTATTGGGTTTGCCATCTGCCGTAACGCCTGGAACGATCAATCCTCCGCCATCAGCCAGGGGAGCGCGTTTGGGCTTGCCCTGGTCGTTATTGCCCACTGTTTCAGGATAGAGGCCGGTGGCCATACCATAATACAGGTCGAGGGAGAACACATCTCCGCCCTGGCGGACATCGATCAGGAAACCGAGCGACATATTTTTATACTTGAATGTATTGTAGACACCACCGATCCAATCGGGGTTCACATTCCCGATCACATTGTTGGTAGTGGTGGTAATATCGTAGTAACCTTTCAGCGAGCCTGAAGAGAGCACTACTTTTTCCCCCTGATCATTTCTTACCCATGTTTTACCCTGGATAGTTCCATAAGGCTGTCCGAGTGTAGCGTTGACAGTAACGCCACCCTGGAATGAATTGGGTGTGAGCTGAAGGTTCTGGCTGTTCTCGTATAGCGCCAGCACTTTGTTGCGGTTCCTGGTCCAGTTCACATTGATATTCCAGGAAAAATCTTTTGTCCTGATGGGTGTAGCGAAAGCTGAAAGTTCGATCCCTTTATTCTCCACTGTGCCTGCATTCACGAATTTAGAGGCATAGCCTGTTGCTGCGGAAACGGCCACGGGCATGATCTGGTCGATACTTTTGGCAGAATAGTACGTGATATCGAAACCAAACCTGTTCTGGAACATGGATACTTCGAGGCCGATCTCCTTGCTCTTGGTCCTTTCAGGTTTCAGATCGCGGTTGTTCTTCGTGTCGGGCAGGGAGAACAATACGGCATTATTGAAGGAAGTATTCCTGTCGTACGCATCGGACAAACTGGCGAAGGGCGCACCGTTGCCGACCTCTGCATAATTCAGGCGCAGCTTGCCGAGCGTGAGCCAGTTCACCTGGATGAATTTCGACCAGAGGAAGCTGGCCGATACGGATGGATAATAAAATGCATTCGCGTTTTTGGGAAGGGTTGATGCCCTGTCTCTCCGGATAGATCCGTCGAGGGTCAGGTAATCTTTGTAAGTAAGGGTGGCGTTTGCATAATATCCATCGACGGCGATGCGCTGTGCCACTTCGGTAGGATAGGCGATCGGGTTGAGTGAATTGGCGAGGAAATATAATTTGGGGGTCACCAGTCCGCCATTGGTGATGGCATAGCTGGAATTCACGGTATTCCTCCTGATATTCAGACCGGCCACAGCGCGCAGGTTGAGGTCCTGGGTGAGGTTCTTGTTGAAAGTGGCCATCAGGTCATAATTATATTCGCGGAAGGTCCTTTCAAACCTGCTATACGAAGACACCAGCACACTGCCGGCGGCGATCCTTTCCTCTTCGAGCTCATCATAAGAATCGAGGGAGAACCTGCCGAGGAGGTTGAGCCAGTCGGTCACATTGTAACTGATGGAGGCTGTTCCGAAATACCGGTAACGGCTATCCGTTTGGTAATTCTCATGACGAACGAAATAGGGATTGTCGCTATAGATGGGGGTAAGACCATCGGCCTTGGTGGGGTCGGACCAGTTCCAGGTAATATTCCTTCCTGTTCTTTCGTAAGCAGCTTTCAGCTCTTTGATATCCACATTAGTCTCCCACCATTGGCGGAAAGCCTGGTTCACATTGTATTTGCTGTAGCCTGTGCCATACCTGCCCTTGCCATCGATCTTCGATGCATTCAGGTTGGCCGAGATCGTTATCTTATCGGTGGCTTTGAAAGTAGCGCCAAGGTTCACGAGATTCTTCAGCAAACGGCTATTGGGCAGGATGCCTTTTTCTTCATTGCGTGTATAACCCAGTTTCACCGCTGCTTTGTCATTGCCGCCATCGACGAAGACACTGTTATTGGTACTGAGGGCCGTTTCAAAAAATGAAACAGGATCATTGACAGCTCCAACCCAGGGCCTGGCCTGTTTATAATAAGGTGAAGTGGAATCGAAAGCGTTCCAGTGATAAACGTTCAGATTGGGATCGAAACGAGCGCCATAGGAAGCATCTTCCGTAGTGGGAACGATCAATGCCTTGTTACCGGTCCCGAAAGGATCTTTCCACCAGAACTGTGTATTGGGAGAGCCATCCACAGTTTTGCTGTAACCGCCCTGCTGGTAGCCTGCCCCATATTCTTTTTGATATTTCGTATAAGTGCTCTTGTCGATCTTGCCGACCGTAACGCTGCTGTTCACTACCAGGTTCAAACCTTTCCTGGCCTTTTTGGTGTTGATCATCACCACGCCATTGGCCGCCCTGGAGCCGTAGAGCGCGGTGGCGGCAGCGCCTTTCAGTACTGTAACTGATTCGATGTCATCAGGATTGATATCGGCTGCGGCATTTCCATAATCATAGCCTCCGCGACCGGTAGACTGATCATTCGACGTGATGCTCGTTTTGTTGGAACCGTTGTTGTTGGAATTGTCGACCGGAACACCATCGATCACGAACAGGGCCTGGTTATTGCCGGTCAGGGATTTCATTCCACGGATCACCACATTGGTGGAAGCCCCGATCGCATTACCCTGGCGGATCTCCAGGCCCGAAACGCGGCCTGAGAGCGCACTGGCGAAATTGTTGCTGCGGGATTGACTGATCTCTGCGCCATTCACCTGCTGGGCAGCATAAGGCAGGGTGTTCTTGTTCCTTTTGATGCCCAGCGCGGTAACGATCACCTCCTGCATGGAGGCGTCGGTCGGTTTGAGGGAGACTGCAACCGATTCCTGTTCATCGACGCGGACTTCCGTCTTTTCATAACCAATGGCATTGATGACCAAAATGTCGCCTTTCCTGGCAAGGATGGTGAAGCTGCCTTCGGCATTGGCGACAACGCCTCTCGACGTTCCTTTGATGAGCACTGATGCCCCTTCAAGGGGTTTTTTGAATTCATCAGTGATCTTGCCGGTAATACTCCGGCTTTGTGCATGGGCCAAAATAGAGCATAGGCCCATGCAAATGGACAATAGAAAATTTCTCATGTGACTTTTTTTAATAAATGAAACTACACAGGCACCGTTATGCACAGTGCAGCGTTAAATGTTGCGCGATCGATCGTCTAGCTTATTTGATGGTGATTTTTTCAGGTCTGCCTGGCTATGGGAGGGCTGATAGCGACAGATAGAAATAGCATGAATACAGCGTTGCTGTGATGTTGATACTTTCTCATGTGCTTAGGTTTGGTTTGTGAACAACCGAAAGTTAGAAACTAATTGCCGTCTGCACAAAAAAAAATCAAAAAACCGGCCAGATCATAGAAAGAAAAGATATAATGCCTGAAAAATGGCTTGTAGTCTGAAATTAAGCCTGGTAGCGGATTTTCAGGCGGGGACGTACACATACGGATGGCTTGGGCCGACAAACTGCAGGAAAATGCGGGTAGAAAAAAAGTGCCTGTTCATGAGCGCGGCCTTCTCTTCAAGATCAGGCTGTCTGCCGGATATTTTGCTTTGATGATACCCCGCAATTCTTCCACCCAGTCATTGATCAGTTTTTTATCCTGTTCACTGAGTTTTGCGATGCCATGCATCAGGGTATAGGAACTGATCGGCATCTCGCCGTCGTTCACCTGCTCGGCGGTCTCTTCGAGCTTTTTATATTGGCGGGCTACAGGATAATTCATGAATTCATCGAGGTTGAAATGACGTTTGCCGTCTTTGATATGACTATTCAGCCACCAACCAACCGGCTGGATATGGGAATACCAGGGATATTCTGAATGATTGGAATGACAATCATTGCAGGCACGTTTAAAAATAGCCTGTACTTCCTGTTTCATGGGGTATACTGTAGTAAGGGCATTGGGACTGGGCGTTTCACCGAGATTTTTTGCAGGCCGTGCGAATTGGATGAGAATGAAAATGATCAACAGGAGCCATAAGATTTTTTTCAGGACCTTCATGCTGGATTGTTTTATCGTTAAAAATAGGGATATTATCGTAAGTAACGGGCCAGGCTGTTCAAAATCCATTACATTTGATCAACACCTGAAAACCTTTCTTACGATGTCAAAGCAAATCGATTGGCGTTCCCTGATCACCCTTTTCCTCATTGGATCGCTCAGCCTGAACGCCTATTCCCAGGAAAAGCCCGCCACCAGTATTCTTGTATTCTCCAAAACATTGGGCTACCGGCATGAATCCATTGCTGCCGGGAAGAAAATGTTCCTCGACCTGGGCCGCGAGAATAAGATCAATGTAGATACCACTGAAGACGCTTCTTTCTTCAATGATCAGCGATTGCAAGGTTATAATGCAGTAGTATTCCTCAGCACCAGCGGGAATGTGCTCGACACATTCCAGCAGGAAGCATTTCAAAAATATATCCGCCATGGCGGCGCCTTTGTGGGCATTCACGGCGCCACCTGTACGGAATACGACTGGCCCTGGTTCAATAAACTGGTAGGTGCGTATTTCGATGACCATCCCAAACCTCAACAGGCCAATTATACTGTAGTGGATAAAAATTTTCCAGCTACCCGCGATCTTCCGGATGCATTTCCCTGGTATGATGAAGTGTACAATTTCCGCTCAGTACAGGATTCGCTTCATTACCTCATTACGGTGGATGAATCGAGCTATGAAGGTGGCAAGATGGGAAAACTGCATCCTGTTTGCTGGTATCATACGTTCGAAGGAGCGAGATCGTTTTACCTCGCACTGGGACATTTCGCCGATGCGTATGAAGATCCGTATTACAGGGCAGGTGTCTGGAAAGGATTGTTATGGGCTTTGCGGAAAGAAGATTAGATGCCGATGTATCACAATCTTTCCAACCGGAACAAATCATGCCGGATGGCATAGATCACCAGTCCTGCCGTATTACGGCAACCTGTCTTCATGAGCAGGCTGTTCCGGTGTCCTTCCACGGTGCGTTTGCTGATATACAATTTTTCTGCGATCTCTTTGGCAGTAAGTTCCCGGCAGATCAGTTTCAATACTTCGATCTCTCTTTCACTCAGTTCCGAGCCGGGCAGGGGAGCCTTCCGATGTTTGCCGGAGAGATTCTTATGCATGGCCCTGATCGTGTCTTCATTGAAATAAAAATCATTGCGGGCAACTGTGAGGATCGCTTTCTTCAGCTCCGAGGGTTCCGTATTCTTCGACAGGTAACCATTGGCCCCTCTTTCGATCAGGGTCACGATAAAATGATCATTATAATGGATGGAAAGTATGAGGATCTTCACGGAAGGGTAGGAGGCCCGCACCTGGTCGAAGGTCTGTGCGCCATTCATCCCCGGCATGGCCATATCCAGCAGCAATACATCGGGCTTAATGACGGCCTGCTCCCATAGTTCCAGCAACTCGATCCCATTGGCGGCTTCGAGACAGAAGCGTATCTCGCTGCCATCATCTATCAATTCACGCAGACCTTTCCTGAAAAGAAGTTCATCATCGGCAATTGCAACATTGATCATAGAAAATAGATTTAATTGGCTGAGAACCTGATCACACATTCAAAACCATTCCCTTCCTGCGAATACCTGATCTTCCCTTTGATGATCTTCACCCGTTCTTCGATATTCCTGAAGCCAAGCCCTGTGAAAGGCTTATCGGGCAAAACTTTCAACCCTTTCCCATCGTCTTTGTACACCAGTTCCAGTTCTTTGTGCCCGGTGCAGAGTGTCAGCGATATCGTGCTGGCCTGGGCATGCCGGATAGTATTGCTGAACAATTCCTGGATGATCCGGTACAATGCCAGTTGTTTTTTCTGGTCGAGGGATATTCCCTGCAACTGGTAATCCATGATCACCGTGAGGGTGGATGAAGTGCTCACCCATGAGCAGAGCTCTTCCACGGCATTCGCCAGTCCGAACATTTCCAGCGCCGGAGGCAACATATTATGCGATATTCTCCGAACGGTGGCGATGGTGGCGTCGATGATCTCCTTGCTTTTCTCTATGGTCCGCTGAACGGATTCGGCATCGCCGCTTTTCAACTGCAATTGCGAAAGGCTCAGGCGCAATGCTGAGAGCTTGCCTCCTATATCATCGTGCAGGTCTTCTGCAAAACGCTTGCGCTCCGATTCCAGCGCTTCGATATTGTTCCTCAGCATATCGAGCTGGAGCCTGTTCTGCATTTCGATCATGGCGGCTTTTTGTTTTGAAAGCCGCCTGCGGTACAGGTAAATAGACGCCACAACCGAAATGGCCAGCAGGAAAAGCACCAGCGTGCCGGAGAACAGCAGCAGGTAAACATCTATCGCATTCGCCCCCTCCATAGACCAATTGATATGGATATATACAGAACAATACTTAAAAAAGAATGGACGGCCCATATCTGGATATTCAACCGGTAACCCATCGGCAAAATATAATTGCTCAGAACGAACAGGGTAAATGCTCCGGAGAAATAGACCAGGATACCGGCGCTGATCCAGGCAACAGGGCCTGCCCAGGGGCTATCAGGCCCTTCCATGGAGAGCTTATAAAAGCTCAGTAACGAAAAAATGATCATTAAGAACGCTTCCAGTGCACGCGCATAATTATTAAATACGAAAATACTCTGGATGAAGAGTGAATTGATCAGGGAAAAAATAACAAAGCCTGCCGCGATACAGCGTAACAGCCATTTCGGAAAACGGTCTCTCCAGAAAATATCAAAGAAAAGATACAGGAGTATGAATTCGGATAAGGTATAGAAATGTAGCAGGGGCAGATTGTTCAATTTCCATTTTCCCATGAGGGTAGATGTTATCTCAATCGTACAGGCGATCAGCACATGAATGGTGATCACCCGCAGTCCGGCATCGAATCGCGTGTAATAAATGGTCCCGATCAGTGAGGGTATGATAATGATCCAGGCAGATACGAACAACAAGATCTCTTGCAGTAAGGTCAGCATACAAGCGATCATCCACCCGCCAGTGGGCTTTTGGGGTCATCACAGGTGGGTGGGCAGGGATGTGAAAAATCATACACACCGCTGGTGTCCATGGCCTCCCTGGTCGAGAGTATGTCTTGTTGATTGATGTCGGCGCCCACGCAAATAAGCTTAGGTTCCAGGCTGTTGTCTCCAGACACTTTCAGTCCCACGTAGAGCCTGACGAATCTCACAGTGGGTTCTTTCAGGATATCTCTGAAATCGTCTGCGTTGAAAAGGAATGAATTGGCTGAAAGATGATGATCGGAATTGCGCCAGTTGTCGGTCCATGCAATACCATCGGTGAGTGGGATGGTCAATGAATTGATATCGCTTAGCATAGAAGAAAAGGTTTTAAAGGTTCATGATATTGACGCTTTAAATATACTTCATTTCCGTTAGTTGCTCCGATAAAATACCTGCCACCGGGTATAAATACCTGTTTTTTTCTTCAGGCATTTCTGCGCTTGACTATGGCCCCTCCATGAACGCATATTTGGACCATTAACCATAAAAATAAATTATATGCCTTCAGTTATTCCTTACGATCCTTCTCTCGTGCTGGGAAGCCTGGTGAGCCAGTCCAAGCTCGACAACCTCGTTGCCATCAGCACTATCCAGGCGCCGGTCGATGCGGCGGAAGATACGCTCAATTCGCTCATCGCATTGAAGCGTAGTATCGACATGACCGTGCAGGAAATGATCAATATGCAGATCGATCCTGCCGATCTCATCAAAGAAAGCCAGGATGTGGGCGTGCAGATCAAAGATGCCGCCACCAATTATGCCAAGATCAAGCTCGAAGCGGAAAAGAATATCCAACCGCTGAAGGCGAAGATCCGTGGGGTGGACGATGAAGTGGAAAGCCCCATCGACTACAATAAGACCGAGATCAAGAACATGGCGCTCTCGGCCGATTCCCTGAAAATGAACGTGCAGTATTTTGCATTTGATGAAAATCAGCAAAGTTCCGCCACACACGCTTCTACTGTAGCCTCTTTCGTGAGCGATACGCTCGATTATTTCGGCGAATCCTTTTCCAGTGAGGTGCGCAATTCTGCCCAATCGCAGGTGAACAGCCAGCATTCCAGGCACAGTATTGCCGGTACATTGGTTATCAGCGTTACCTGTACCCATAAGCAGGCGGCCATGCTGGCGCCCTTCATCCTGGATGTGGACAAGGCCGTCCGGGTATGGAACAAGGTACACTCCGATGATATGATCAAGGTGAACAGTCCATCCAACATGGCGCAGGCCGCTGCCCAGGAAGATACCAAACAGGAGAAAGCCCTCACGCTGCTTTCGGGCGCTACCTATGGTTCCTGCTTTGTAGGGATGGTGCATGTACTGAACACGACGGACACCACTTCTACTGAAACCATGTATTCCGTTGCCGAATCCATCCAGGGTCAATTCAATGTGGGTAGCTGGTTCGCTTCCGAATCAGGCGGTTTTGGCGTGGATTCCAGTTTCTCTAGTGATGCGAAGAATCTCCTCAGCTCACAAAAAATATCTTCCCATTGCACCCTGATCGTAATGGGCTCTATTCCTTCCATCAAATCGAACCAGGTGTTGATGGCCGTGAAAGGCTTCACGGATGATGATGGCGCCAAGTCGATGGCTGCCGTTCAGAAATTGCAGAATGCCACGGCCGATGATATCAATACCATCGATTCCTCCGCCACGGCAGCACGCACAGGGGCGCAAATGGTATCGATGCAGACCTCCAAGGTGAGCGCTGTACTGAGCGGGCTCTCGGACATCGACAACAACAACAACAAGATGATCGATACCAATTCGATGATGGATGCGTTGGAAGATTATATCAACAAATGCCTGGCCGGCAATCTCGGGGTGCCGATCAACTACTATACGAAACCGATCACCAAATCGCAACTGGCCCAGATGTGGCTTGCCAAATACTATCCCAACAAATATAACAAGGCCGGCGCAGGTGATGATTCGACCAATAACAATTCATCTGGCGGTACTACCTCATAGGAATATGCGATATTCTTAACAGTCATTATTGAATTCCGCTCGCCGTTCCA
>OFTY01000243.1_pt1 | contig 54899 bp, 51 predicted proteins | sample 1775061 | NCBI WGS metagenome assembly OFTY01 (sample SAMN08195773, study PRJEB24354) | sludge metagenome | isolation source: sludge from phenol fed wastewater aerobic bioreactor B | place: India: Nagpur | collected 2016-09-16 | reverse complement strand
TCCTTTGCTCGGGTTTGCCTGACAGCAACCCATCTTGGCACTCAGATGCCGTGAGCGGGAGCCATCCACCTCATCCGTTTTGGACTCGCCTCTAAACTTCCACAGAGGTCAATGTTTGGGGCGGACGCGGTCGAACGATCGGGCGTCGGATTATCACCGTTAGACTCTTTGCCCGCGAGGGCCAAAAGGGTGGCGGCGAATCGCATCAAGCGCGACTGCTTGCCCGACCCGAAGTTTTACCCAGCCGGGGTATGGAAGGGTAAATCCATCACCCGGTTGCACCTTCAATGCGTATTCGGCTGTACGCAAGTCGTGATAACCGGTGACGAGTGTCTGCCATTCGCAACGCTCTGCGGTGGGCGCCGTGAACCTGACCAATTTTAATAGCAATAGATTGGCGACGCGCTCTACGATCATGGCCGCTATCCATTCTTCTGACACTTCTTCGACGGCAGCTTATCGAATGGGCCCGCGATCATCCAGCGGTCCGCTTCTGCGGCGCCTTCCCCCCGTCGGCTAAGAGATTGCGCCAAATTGGCACCGATTGGCTTGAGCTGGGTGGTTTGAAATCCGGCAGCCTTCAGACGGTTCAGTCTGAAAGCCGCCGACCGGCGAGGAAGATTACAGCTTCACCGCGGCGTTGCCGCCATCGGCCCACAGGGCCGATCCCGTGACGAAGCTCGACATATCGCTGGCGAGAAACAGTGCCGCCTGCGCAATTTCTTCGGGCTGAGCGATCCGCTTCATGGCGTGGAGACCCGCAGCCCATTCGCGCTGGGCCGTATCGCCGGCCATGTCCGTTGCTGTGCCGCCCGGCAGGAGGGCATTGGCACGGATGCCGATTGCGCCATAATCCGCTGCTATGCCGCGGACGAGACCAAGCAGACCCGCCTTGGCTGCTGCGTAGGGACCCATGCCCGGCAGCCCCACGCTGTTGCCGACAAAGCTGCCCGTGAAGATGAGCGCGCCCGCTCCATGCTCCAGCATCGCAGGAATCTGCGCTCGGGCACCGAGAAAGGCCGCGGTCAAGTTCACTGCCAGCACGTCCGACCACTCCCGGGGTTCAATCTCGGCCAGCGGCTTCATGGCTCCCACGAGACCTGCATTGTTAAAGGCGATGTGCAAGCCGCCGAACGTCGCTTTGGCGGCAGCGACAGCCTCGTGATGCGTGCGCTCGTCCGTTACGTCTCCGACAACAGCGAGCGCACGCCCCCCGCGCTCCTGGATTTGCGCAACGACCAGGTCCAGCTGGTCTTGCCGGCGGGCGACAAGCACTGCGGAGGCGCCGTTCGCGGCGAACAGCGTTGCGGCTGCCTTCCCAATTCCTGAACTTGCGCCCGTGATGATCGCGATTTTGCCGTCTAACAGTTTCATTCCTCGGCTCCCTTGGTGAAGCCGGATAGCTACGGATCCTCGCCGCCCGCGGCGTCCTGTTTCTTGTTTTGAAACGACTTACGCGACCTCGCCCGCGCGGTGTGCGCACGTGCCCCCGGCTTTAGCGGCCGTTTTCAGAGATCGCGCCGCCTCTCGAGGCTGACCGAATTTGGGGCGACAAGAGAACGGCCGATTCGGTCGGATCTCATTAACGCGGAGCTGTCCGGTTCACTATACAGGGTTGTAACGCCCCGGGCGGCCCAGCCATTCGCGCACGGCATTGGCGACGAATTCGGTGCCGGACCGAATATGCTCGGGCGGTGGCCGCGGTTTGCTACAGCCACGCCAGCGGCACAATTTTTGACAATCGGTGACAGAGCCCGCTGCTCATCGGAACCGGAGGCGTCACCGAGGGTTGGTTGCGGAGATCGTCGGTCCGCTTGGATAGATGGTTCGAGGGTCGATGGATTATAATGCGCAAGTCGGTGCTCATCGTTGAAGACGAATATCTGATCGCGAGCGAGCTTGCGCTCCTGCTTGGCGAGCATGGATGGCAGGTCATTGGTCCGGTGGGAACCACCAGCGACGCGCTGGCGCTGCTTCATGGCGAACTGCCCTCCGTCGCGCTACTCGACTTAAATCTCGGGGACGAATTGGTTACGCCGGTTGCGCTTGCCCTGAAACAGGAAGGTGTGCCATTCGTGTTGGCGACGGCTGTTGCGCAACCCGAGCAATATGGCGGGGACGTTTTTGCCGGAATTTTAAATATCGGCAAGACCGTGATCAAAGATAATCTCATCGCAACACTAGAGAATCTCGTTGCGACCACCGCTCAGAGTTCAAAGATCGCTCTTTAATTAGCGCAGGCGAAGTAGATCAGTCTCCAGATGGATCGCGTATAAGAAACTAATGAGCTTAGTTGAATGAAACAGAGATTTGATCATGTCCAACCGCTTTCTTTAATGGCGTTTGTCAAGCTGGCATGTGAATATCGGCGACCAGGCTCATGGTTCTCTTCGAAGTCGAAGGTGATCCCGCTTCAGCATGGCGTTGGATAGGTTGAGCCGGCCAATGTGGTGTTCGCGGTCACCAACATCGCTGGTGCTCGCATGCAGCGGAACGCGTCACCTGTCTTCCACATGACGTGGAGCACTGTCGTGAGCTTGTGTGCGACGGCGACCTTCGTCTTTTTGAAGCCACCGCGCATTCGCAATGCGCAGCCCCGATCAGTTCAGTAGGCCTCCCTGGTGCCTTCGCGTGGAGATCAGAATTTCACCCGTGCATCAACCAGGAATGCGCGCGGCGGTAGGAAGCTGAACTGATCCAGTTGACCGTAGCCGCTCTGATAGCTCTTTCCATTAATCGCTGTCGTTGGCGCGCCGGAAGCGCTGTTGGCGATCGCGGTGATCGCACGGCTGTTGAACACATTCTGCACGGTGACGCCGAGCTGGAAATGCGGCGCGATTTCCTGGCTCATCGCGAAATCGCCGATGGTATAAGGCTTGATGCGATAGAGCCGGTAGCCGGGGCTGCCGCTATATTCGCTCGCATATTGCGGCCCGGTGTATTTCTGGTTGAACGACACGCGGAAGCCCCCGTTGCGATAGATGAAGCCGCCCGCCGCGGTGCTGAACGGCGCCTTGGCAATTTGGGCACCGGTGGTCGCGCTATGCGCGTAATTATACGATCCGTTGGCGAACAGGGTCAGGCCGTGGATCGGCATATAGCTGATCTGGCCTTCGACGCCCTTGTAGCGCACCTTGCCGATGTTGATCAGCAAGGTGGTATCGCACCCGGCGGTGGTGCAGGTACCGATCTTGTTGTCGACGTTAACGATATAAGCGTCCGCATCGAGCGACACCTTGGCGCCGTGCCAGACGGTGCCGACCTGATAGTTGGTGGATGTCTGCGGGCGGAGCGCGTCGAGCGCGGTCGAGAGCGTACCCGAGGTCGAATAGAAGCTCGACAGATCTGGGACGTACATGCCCTGTGCATATTGCGCGTAGAAGGACCAGTTGGCGCGCGCGGCCCAATTGGCGGTAACGAACGGCAGCGCCTTAGTCCAGGTTGCGCTGGTATCGATCGGCCCGCGCGATTTCTGGTTCACCGCCGCGTCGACCCCACGCGTGAAATGGACATATTTGACGCCCGGGGTGATCGCCACGCTCTCGATCGGGTGGAATTCGAACTCGCCGAAGAGCTGATACTGATCCCATTTCGAATGCTGCAGATATTGCGCATTGGCGAGCGCGGCGGATGGCAGCGCGCTTTGCGCCGCGGAGCCGTTGCCGTTGTTGAACTTCTCGTTGAAGCTCGGCGCGCCGGTCGTCATGTCGAGATCGACCAGATGGCGGTCGGTGACGGCATGCTCATACCAGCCGCCGATGCGGACCTTGCCCAACGAAAAGTCGTAGTTAAACTGGCCGATATAGCCGAATACGCGATATTTGTTCAGCTTGTTGTATCCGAGCACGTCGCTCGCCGGGCCTTTCACCGCGACATAGGGCGAGGCGGGCGTGCCCGCGCCGCTGAAACCGCTGATCACGCCTCCCGAATTCTGGGTAAAGACGGGAGTAAAACCGCCCGGCTGCGTGGGGATCGCTACCGTGGCACTGCCGTTCCCCGACATGGTGTTGTTGGTATAACCGTACATATATGCACGGTTATCCATCGAAAAGCCGCTGCCCAATTCGCTTTGCAGGCGAATGTAGGAGAAATCGGTCGTCTTGTCGGTGCGATTGTACTTGTAATAGCTTGCAAGCGCAGGATTGTTGGTCATCCCGTAATTCTTGCCATAGAGGCCAATATCGGATGTCGCTGCGCAGTTGGTACCGCTGAGCTGCGCGAGCTGATTGCCTGAACCATCGATCGCCACCGCGGACTTGCCGCCGTTGGCCGAAAGCGCGGTCGCGCTCCCGCAGGTCGCGCCCTTCGCGACGTCCGACTGATAATAGAAATTGCGATTCCACGTGCTCATTACGGTCAGCGTGTTCGCATGGCCGATCGGGATCACTGCCTTGCCGTAGAGGTTCCTGCCGCCCACCGGCGAATAGGTAAGCGCGCCGTCCGATTGCATATATTGGCCGGTCAGCACGATGCGCGCGCCGCCGAGGCTGTCGATCTTGCCGCTCTGGAATTCGGCGCGGCCGATGAAGCTGTTCCAGTTACCGAGGATGCCCTCGATCTGGCCGCCCATTTCGTCCTTCGCCGCACGCGAATACATGTTGATGTTACCGCCATAGCTCGCCTGGCCGAGCTGGCTCGCATTGCCGGGGCCGCGATCGACCACCACGGTCTCGATCGTGTTCGACGGGAAGAACGCGGTCGAATGGTGTGTCGGATTGTTGGTGTCGCCGAACGGGATCGAATCGTAGGTGACGTTATATTCGCCATCCTGGAAGCCGCGGATCGTCGCCTTGGTCTCGCCGAAACCATAACCGTTGCCGGTGCCGGAAATCGACACCCCGGGGGTCAGCGCGATCAGTTCATTGAAATCAGCCGCGGGGGTGATGTTGTCGATATAGTCGCGGCCGACCGCCGACTGCGGCTGGGTGGTGGTGAGCGATGCGGTGATCGGCGCGCTCTCCGCACTTTTCGAGCCGGTGACGATGATATCGGACGAGGTCAGCGATTGCTTGTCATTGGCCTGACCCGCTTCGTTGGCGCTGGTCGTCTGGGGAGCGGCATCCGCCGGCTCTACCACACCGGCGGGCGCAGCGGCGGCATTGGTCGCAAATGCGATGAGGCTAATCGCGGCGAACAGCGCGCCGCGCGAATGGATGCTCATGATGCGGGGCCTCTTACGGTCGATCAGGACGGCAATTTGGCGAGTTCGGCGCGGGCGGCGGCGACGCGTGCGGCAGTGGCGGGATCGGCGAGGATGCGCCCCACCGCGAGCGTCGCGATGACATGGCTTGCCTCGGTATCAGAGGGGAAGTGGACGCCGCAGATTTCACGGCTCAGCGCATAATCCTTGGCCCGCTCCATCACCGCTTTGGCCTTCGCGGGCGCCAGCGTCGCCAGCAGCAGCCCGACCGAATAGCCGAGCGTCGCATGGCCGCTCGGATAGCTGCGCGTCGGCTTCTTGCCCTTGCCGGCGTCACAACTAGGCATCGTCGGATCGACGCCCCAGGGGCGGATGCGGCCGAAATGCTCCTTGGCGATATTGGCGGCGAGGTCGGCGTCATTGTGGACCGCCAAAAGCAATGCCCATGTCGCCGGCAGCGTTTTGAGATCGACGCCCATCGCTTCGTTGAAGATCGTCGGATCTTCATGCGCATCATCGCGTCGCGCCTGCTCCAGCCGCTCAGGCGAGGTGCCCGCGATCAGCGCGTGGAGATAGGCGAGCTCGAGCTTCTCAACGTCCGATCCGGGCGCAGGCGGGGCGGGCACCATAGCATCGGGCGGAAAATCGTCGGCGCGAAGGAGCTTGAAAGTCGGCGCAGGTTTCCTGACCGGCGCAGTCTGCAATTGCTCGGCGTGGATCGCGACGGGGGCGAGGAGGGGCAGGGCGGCGAGCAAAACGCTCGTTGAACGGCGCGAGATCATGGGGAAGGCTCCCTTTGCTTCGGTGGATCAGGATTGGCCGGGGGCGATGACCAGCACCGCGAAGCTGCCGGGCACGGGCTTGCCGCGCTTGGCGCCCGGCTCCGGCGCCGCGAGCGCCGCGGCGGGCAGATAGATGCGACCATCGCGCGGATCGACCGCGCCGGTCTTGGCGCCGACCTGGGTGGCGATCGTGTCGGTGACACGGATGCGCGCGGCATCCTTGACGTCGATCTCGACAAGGGTGCCGCTTTCCCCGCACGGAATGAAAGCAAGACCACGGCCCTGGTCAACCAGCACCGCATCGGGGCCGGCCCCGATCGCAAGCTTGTCGATCACCTTGCCGGCCTTGGCATCGACAACCATCGCCACATTGTTGGCGCAGGCGCTGATGAGCCGGGTGCCGCCCGCAACCAGGCCAAGGCCGGTAGGGCCGTCACAGCCGGTCAGTTCGATCGTCTTGACGACACGGCGCGCCTTGAGATCGAGCACCGCAATGGCGTTGCGATCCTCGATATTGACGAATGCACCGCCCTTGCCGTCGGCGACGCCGAATTCAAGGCTCCCGCCGACGTCGATCCGGCCGACCAGTCCGTGCTGATCGCGGTTGATCAGCGCGACGCTGCCGTCGCCCGCATTCATCACCGCGATCAGTCCCGTGGCAGGGTCGAGGAAGGCAGCATCGGGTTTCTTGCCGGTCGCGACCTCCGCGATCGCCGCGCCCGTCGCGACGTCGATGAAGCGGGCAAGACCGGTTTCGCCGTCGGTTTCAAGCAATTCCTTGCCGCCGGGCAGCGGGAGCACCGAGTGCGCGCGCTGCGCCTTTGCCAGCGCGGGCGTTACCTTCCCGTCGGCAAGGTCGACCGTCATGATCGCATTGGAACGTGCGACATAGAGCCGCCCGGCCGCCGGATCGACGCTGGCATAATCCCAGCCGCCATCCTCGCCCGCGATGCGCGCCTCGACCCGATAGCCGCCTTTCGCGGCCGGCCGTGCCAGTCCGTAGGAAGGCGCAAGGATCCCCGCCGCGGCCATTGCCGCAGCGCACCATTTTCCGATCATGTGCCGTCAATCCCCAGATAGACCGATGACGCTGCATCGGCGATAGACATAGACCGGCTAGGTGGGTCGGGTGACAGTCTCGTGACTCACCTGCGCGATCCGGCGCTCGGCGCCCGCACATTGCAAAATTAGAATGTAGGCGGCGTATCGGCCGCGGGGAAATTCACCTCGACGATCAGCCCCGGCGCCGCATCTGCGAGGACAATCTCGGCATCGTGAAACGCTGCGATTGCCGCGACCAGCGCGAGCCCCAGCCCATGCCCGGGCGCGCTCCGGCTTCGTTCCAGCCGCACGAACCGGCGCAGGACGTCCTGCCGGTCGCCCGCTGGAACGCCTGGCCCGTTGTCGCTGACGCGGAGCGCGATCAACCCCGCGTTTCGCCGCAAAGAGACCTGTGTGACGCTGTGCTCGGGCGTGTGCAGCCGGGCATTTTCGATGAGATTGACGAGAAGCTGATTGAACAGATCGGCATCGCAGCGGATCGTGCAAGGCTCGCACTCCTCCAGCAAAAGCTGCTGCGATCCATCGGCGAAGACGGGTGCGTAGGATTCGACGATGTCCTCGACCAGCGAATCTAGGCGGATCGCTGCAACGTGTGGCCGGCGTCGCCCCTCCTGCACTTCACCGATCCGCAGCATTGCGGCGAACAACCGCAAGATGTCCTCGCATTCGCGATCGGCGGCAGCGATCAGCGTCCGCCGCTCATCCTCGCCAATTTCCTCCTCCGATGCGTCACGCAGCATGGCCTGCAGGCGGGTCAGCGGGGTGCGAAGGTCGTGCGCGATATCGCTCGAGACCTGGCGAAGATTGTCCATCAGCGACTCGATGCGATCGAGCATCCGATTGAAGACGCGTGCCTGATCGGCAAAGGTTCCGCCCAGCGAGTCTATCGGTACGCGCCGCGAATAGTCACCGGCGATGATCGCATTGGCGGTGGTGCCGATCGCAGCGACGCGCGCAGCGATGAGCCGGCCGAGCAACAGGCTGGCGAGAAAGCCCGCTGCCGCTGACAAGGCAATCGCGGTGCCCGTCAGCAACCAGAGAATCTTGCTCATATCCTCGATCGACTGGCTTTCCGCGACGATGGTCAGCATGCCACCGTCGGGAAGCGGGATCGCCATGGTTCGCGCACTTTCCCACTGTTCGCCGGGCTGCCGAAACGATCCCGCCTCGCGGATTTCGGCGGTTCCCGCCACCAGCTGCCCGCGTGCATCAACGAGCCGGTGGCCGATACTGCTGATTTCACGCCGCGCGGTTCGTTCACGGATCCGCTTGGCGACCGTCGTGGTGTCGAGGCTATGCCCTGCGACCGGCGCGAGGAGCCGTTCGCGCTCGCGCTCGATCCGTCCGTCCTGCACCCGATCGAAGGCGAGGCCCGCCAGCATATAGAGTATCGCCCCGATCGCGACCGACCCCAGGGCAAAGAGCAATCCGAACAGCCCCGAGAAACCGGTAACACTGCGCGGCTTCAGCCAGTCAGGCATCGGCACCTGCGCGCAGGACGTAGCCGAAGCCGCGCGAGGTTTCGATCGGATCGGCATCGCCGTACACGGTGAGCTTCGCGCGCAGCCGGCTCATGTTGCTTTCGATGATGTTGGTGGTCGGTTCGAACGAATAGCCCCATACCGCCTCGATCAGCATCTTGCGGGTGACCGGCCGACCGGCGTTGCGCATCAGCTCGGCGAGCAGCGAGAACTCCTTCTTGTTGAGGTGCAGCGGGCGACCGCCGCGTGTCGCGCGGAATGTTGTCAGGATGATCTCCAGATCGCCGGCGCGCAGGATGTCGCCGCGATCCCCGTTGCCCGCGCGCCGCAGGATCGCATTCAATCGCGAAACGACCTCGGCAAGGTCAAACGGCTTGACCAGATAATCGTCGGCGCCGGCATCCAGTCCTTCGATGCGATCTTGGAGCGTGCCGAGCGCGCTCAGCATCAGGACCGGGATCTCGCACGGTTTGCGGCGCAGGACTTCCATCCCGTCGAGCCGCGGCAGCATCCGATCGAGCACCATCGCGTCGAATCGGCGATGCCCGAGGTGCGAGAGCGCCTCCTCGCCGGTGGCGGCGACGGCGCATTCGATGCCGTGCTGGCGCAGGCCGCGTTCGAGGTGAGCGGCGATCCCGAAATCGTCTTCGACGATCAATATGTTCATGCCCGACAAGTCCCGAGTGTGTCGGGATCGTCCTGCGCGATTTTTGTGACAGGTCGGCGATGATGCCGTCCGACATCCGGTAAAGGCGAAAGATTGCAAACTTAGAATATTTCTCCCCCTTTATTGCCGCGGCGGGGCTGACCCATAAGCCCGCCCGACCAATCGCGAATGGAGTGACGATGATTCCGGCGCCTTCCGTTGCCGGGCGACGCCTCGGGCGCGCCTTGCTGCTGTGCCTCGCCTCCTCGCCCGCGATATTCGTGGCCGATGCCGCATTGGCACAGGACGCCGAGAATCCGGCGCCGGCCGAGAAGGAGGTGGTCGTCACTGCAGGTCGGCCGCGCGGAGCGGTCGAGGGGCCGATCGCGCCGGAGCTTTCGATCGAAGCGGGCGCCATCACCTCGATAGGAGCTAGCTCGCTTGCGGATCTCATCGCCCAGCTTTCAGCGCAGACTGGTGGCTCCCAAACCCGTGCCGGCAGCAGCACCGTAGTATTGCTCAACGGGCGGCGTATTTCCTCGATCAACGAAGTCGCCAAGCTGCCGCCGGAGGCGGTTGCGCGGGTCGAGGTGCTGCCGGAGGAAGCGGCGATCCGTTTCGGCTATCCGGCCTATCAGAAGGTTGTCAACGTCGTCCTGTTCCCGAGCTTCGCGTCGGCGACCGGTGAACTCGAAGACCGGCTGACCCAGGCGACCGCGCGCAACGATTTCAACACCGAGGCCAATATCGTCCGCATCTCGGGCGACAATCGCATTACCTTCGATCTGCAATACCAGGTGGGCGATGATCTCACCGAGGCGCAACGCGGGATCGTTGGCGCTGTGCCGCTGCGCACATTGGTGCCGCTGACCCATCAGTTCACCGCCAATGGCGTGTTCGCGCGGGCACTGGACGATGGGCTCGGCTTTACGGGCAACGGGATTTACGACCGGCTGACTTCGCGTGCGATTCTCCGTGCGATGCAGTCCGATCCCTCGCAAGGGCTGGCACGAACCACAACCACCGACACCGGCCATCTCGGTGGAGTCCTGAGTGGCGCCACATCGGGCTGGAAATGGTCGGTCACCGCAAATGCCGACCATATCGCGACTGTCGTGCGGACAGCGGCCGATGGCGCGTCCCTGGCGAACAGCAGCAGCGGTATCGACGATCTGCTTGCGCTGGACGCGGTGGCCAACGGCAGCTTGTTTGCGGCTCCGGCAGGCCAGGCTTCGCTCACCGTCAAAACCGATATGAGCGGCGAACGGCTGACGGCGCGTGATGAGAGCGGGACGACACGACGATTGACGCGGCGCGTAACGGGTGGCCAGGTCGCGCTCGATTTGCCCGTGCTGCGCCGCCAAAGCCCGCTCGGCGCGGTGTCGGTGGGCGCGAACCTCGCCTTTCACGATTATTCGGACGTGTCCGCGCCGATCGATCGCGGCTGGACCTTCAACTGGGCGCCGCGCCCGATGCTCAGCCTGCTCGTCGCGGGCGCCCGCGAATCCGCGCTGCCGACGATTCGCCAGCTCGGCAGTCCGCTCATCGCGACGCCTGATATCCGTTTCTACGATTATGGCACCGGGCAGACCTTCACCGCCGCCCGGCTCGACGGCGGCGATCCGTTGCTGCGTCATGACGTCCGCACGCTCTTCAAGGCCGAAGCCGCGCTCAAGCCAGCCAAGGCGTGGTCGCTGATCGCAACCTATACCGATGCCACCACGCGTGATGCGATTCTCGCGTTTCCGGGCATCTCCCCGGCGTTCGAGGCCGCTTTTCCGGGGCGCATCGAGCGCGATGCCGGCGGCGCGATCCTCTCAGTCGACATGCGCCCGCTCAATATCGCCAGCGAGACCCGCCGTGACCTGCGTTTCGGTGTCAATTTCAGCAAATCCTGGGCGGGGCCAGCGGGGCCGAAGCTGCCCGGCGGCGGCAGTTTCGGCGGCGGGCATTATTTCGGGGCGAGCGGCACGACGCTACAGTTCGCCATCTACGATACCTGGCACCTCGCCGACCGGATCGTGCTTACACCTGGGCAGGCGTCACTTGACCTGATTGGCGCAAACCCGCTTGGCGAGGGACTGCGCGTCGCCCGGCATGCGATCGATGCCCAGTTGAGCGCGACACATCACGGCTTCGGCTTCCGTGCCAACGCCACATGGCGCGGCAACGAGATGGTCGCACTGGGGATGCCGGGCAGGCTGAGCTTCGGTGAACCGGTCAGCGTCAACTTGCGCCTGTTCTTCTTCCCCGCCCAACAGGCGCGATTGCGAGCGGCGGCGCCATGGCTGGAAGGCGTGCGCTTCCTGCTCGCAATCGATAATCTGTTCGATCAAACAACCAATGTGCGCGACCGGTTCGGCGATGTTCCGGCGGCTTATCAGCGGGGATACCTTGATGCGCTAGGGCGGTCATTCAGGCTAAGTGTCCGCAAGACGTTCGAGTGATCGATTCGTTCGCAACGCGAAAGACAATTAAGCAAAAATGAAATCTAATCCGAGCACGGTCCGTTAGATGGTGGCTGGCATCTAGATTTCATATAATATTCATCTGGCGAAATTCTGGAGACAAGAAAGTGAGCGCCGCTATCCTCCGCGGGCGATTTTCTTGCATGCCTATCGCGTTGGCAAAGGAAATTCTGTATAGATCTTCATAAGCGGATATTTTCTGAGTGGTTGCATAGGAGCACTGAGATGGGCATCGAAAAGTTGGTTGAAGAAGCGGCTGGCGCGTTCGCCGCCGATAAGGCGCTCGAAGCTGTCGATCCGAACGCTGGCCTTCTCGCCAAGGGCGCGGCGGCGGTTGCCGGTTTTGAGGGCGTCAACAAGCTGACCGACGTGCTGGAAGAGAAATCGGAGGCGCAACAGGACGCCGCGCCCGATGCTCCTGCCACCGATCAGGACGACCAGGACTCTTAAGCCCGACGGGTGTAGCCGTTTCTTATCACAGGGCACGCAAGCGACGCCTCGTTTCAAGCCGGTTCCGGCTCCGGCGCGAGAGGAGGACACCGTTTCTTGCGTGGCGATTGTGGGGCGCGCCGCCAGCGCCCTTGTGTGGCTTCCCAATCGAGCAATTGGCGGGCGGGGGCCTTTCGCTCTCACGCTTTGCCTCGGCGCCAACAGCGGAGGAGTTCCGGCGGTATCGGCCGGTCCGGCGCTTTTACCGGACTTCTCGGCCCGTGTGAGGAGTCAGGGCCGCCGGCAACCCGGCGCGATTCATTCCTCAGCGTTCCCGGTCCACCGGGCGAACGACTATAGTGGGGCTGGTGGCATGTCGCGGCGATCTGCCCGGCCTTGTGGACCATCATGCGTCCAACCTTCGAGCGTCAGTAGGTCGTCATATGGTCGATCCAGCGACCGGTCGGGGGGAGAGGATTCGTCGCACCGGGCGATCTCTGGGGTGGCAATCGCGCTATTGTGTTGCGCCCGGCAGCTTTATCGTAGGGCGACGGCCGCGGGTGCGTCTTGGAAGGTTGGATCCTGACCACGGGCGTGCTGGTCGTATCGCCCCTATTCGTTATCCGCGTTGGGGGCGATTTCCTTCCGATCGCGTGCAGGCGGATTTGGGGAGCCATTCTCCGGACCGGCGAGCGCGACCTCGGGGCGTTCCCGCGCTGCGCTCGCAGGACGAGCGGCCGGCAGGACGATGGCGCGTCATCCTCGCGATCGGGCCGGTCACGACTGCTCGAAAGCAGGCCGCAGCCGGTCGCCTGCGCGGCCATGTCGGTTCTTACGTACGCAATCTCGCCCGTCGAACATGCGGTCGGCGCAAAACGTCGGTCAGACGCATCCGGTATTCCAGTTGTTGCCGCGATCGCGCGGACAACAGGAAAGGAATCTTGAAATGAGCAAATCCAGGCTCCTTGTCGGCGTTGCTGCGGCCGTCGCACTCGGCTCCGCAGTGCCGGTCTTCGCGCAGACCAGCGCCGGCGGATCGACCGTGACCGGCGCGTCCGGTGACCACAGCGACACCTCAGTCGAAACCACCGCGACCACCATTTCGAAGAGCCTGTCGCTGACGAGCAGCCAGAGCGACAGCTCCCAGCACACCAAGAACCTCACGCTCGGCAGCTATAACACCGATAACTCGCAGCGCACCAAAACGGTGACCGCCGACAGCAACAACACCGACAATTCGCAACGCACCAAGACGGTCGCCGTCGGCAGCTACAACACCAATAATTCGCAGCGGAACAAGGTGTTAACGGTCGACAGTAACAATTCGGACAGCTCGCAGCACAACAAGACGCTGACCTGGAACAATACCAATAATTCTCAGCGCAACGGCAACATCCGTCTGGTTGCCGATCAATCGCTGGAATCGTCGGTGAGCAACGCTGGTCCGATGAACTTCAATGGCCATCACTCGACCTACAACAGTGGCGCGAACAGCATCGGTGGCAGCGCATTCGCCGCCTATTCGGGCATCCTCAACCAGGGCTGGAATACCGGCATCAATGCCAATTCCCAGGCGGCGACCAATATCGCTGCACAAGGCACGATGACCTTTACCACTCACTGACGCTCCCAACCTGCCGGGCGGCTTCGTCCGCCCGGCGTTTTTTTGGTCTCATGCGAAAAGCCAGGAGACGCACGATGTCGCTCCCTCCCTTCAGGCTTCATATCGCGAGCAGCTTGGCCATAGCGCTTGCCTCGCTCGCTGCGCCAACGCTCGCGCAGACCGTCGCACCAGCAACTGACTCATCCGCGGCTCACGCGGCCGTCCTTGACGATGCAATACTCGGCGAACAGCGCGGCGGGCAAGCGATCGTGATCGGTAATCAGACGCTGCAAAGCGCCCTTACCGGAAATACGATCGCGGGAAGCTATGTCGCCGGCGCGATCAGCCTCTCGGACAATGCCTTCGCCAATTTCAACGGCATGGGCAATGTCGTGATCAATTCCGGCGCGCAGGCAAATTTGCAAAGCGCGATGAACCTCACCGTCAATCTGGGGAAGTGAGCATGCTGCGGTGGCCTGCCGCATGGCGATCGGGTGGCAGTATCGCGCTCGGTCTTCTGGGTTTCGTCGCGTCGCCCGCTATGGCGCAGACGCGGCCGCTGGCGCAGATGCCGGTTGCTGCCCCGGGCCGCGAGCCGGGGTACACCGTGCGCGTGAGGAGTTGGGCCGAAATCCCGTTCCGCACAATCGTGCGCCAGCGGTTCGATTTCAGCTGCGGATCGGCAGCGGTCGCGACCTTGCTCACTTATCAATATGATACCCCAACCGATGAGGCGGCGCCGTTCAGGGCGATGTACGACAAGGGCGATCAGCCGAAAATCCGACAGAAAGGCTTCTCGCTGCTCGACATGAAGAATTACCTCGTTGGTCGGGGATTTGCTGCGCAGGGTTATCGCCTCGGCATTGAGGACATGCGGGCGCTGGAAAAGCCGATGATCGCATTGATCAACGTGCGCGGTTACACGCATTTCGTGGTGATCAAGGGCGCGCGTGACGGTCGGGTGCTGATCGGCGACCCGGCGCGCGGCCTGATCAAGATTTCCGACGCCGAATTTGCCAAGATGTGGAGCGGGATCGCGCTGATCATCAGCGCGCCGCCGAACGGAAAGGAAGGTGCGTTCAACCTCGCGCGCGACTGGGATCCCTGGTCCACCGCACCGACCCGCGTCTTCCAGGGCGAGCGCTCGATCACCGCGACCACCGACAATCTCCCGCCAATCTATCAAATTCAGGTGCAGATTCTTCCCAACATCCGCGTAGGAGGCATCCCATGACACGCACGTCCACGCGCCGCGCCGCGCGTTTCGCGCTGATGCTGGCGGCGTTGCCGCTGGGCGGGGTCGCGTCGGCAAATGCTGGCGAGCGGACGCTCGATGCGGATGGGACAGCCCTTTCCGTGGCCACAACTGACACTACGGGCGCTGGCGTCCTTGCACATATGACTCCGTTGACCGACAGCGAAATGGCCCAGGCGCATGGCGGCTTCGACTGGGGCGGCATGAGCATCAGCTTCGGCGCGGATGTGCAGACCTATCTCGATGGTCAGCTGGCGCTGCGGACGTTGGTCAGCCTGTCCGCCAATGGCGCGACGACGCAAACCATCGTCGGCAGCCAATTGTCGGTCGCTGACCTGGCGTCGGCGACTGGGGGCGGGGGGGGCATTGCAATTCCGCAAATGCTCTCCGGCAGCCAGGTCTTTTTCGCCAATGCCGGGCGGACCGCGTTGATCCAGAATACCAATGGCGCGTTGCAGAATGTGCTGATCAACACGATGGCCAACCTCAACGCATTGCAGCAGACCAATGCCACAGTAACGCTGGGAAATTACGCGGCGTTTTCCGCTGCGCTGCATAGCGGCGCCCTCAATATGGGGCTTGGCCATGAGATCGCGACCTTCTCGCACTGACGAGGACGGCGTGCGGCCGGCCTAGAAGGTAAACGGGAGCCGCAAGGTAATCGAAACGCCGGGGGCATCCTGCGTCACTCCGAACTGGAACGCGAACGTCACCAGCTGGCGTTGATTCAGGCGGTAAGACATGCCGAGATCGAGCGTCCCGACCTGCAATGTCTTGGAATCCTGGAAACTTCCGTTGAGCTCGGTGCGCGTCGGCAGGATATAGGTGTGGCTATACCCCAGGGAGAAGGAGAAGCGCGGGTTGATCGCGAATCCGAAGCCGATATTCGCGGTGATCGCGCCGCCAGGCGTTACATGGCCGATCAGCGTGCCGGCAACCTCGCGATTGATGTTGCGCGGGATCTGATAAAGATAGGAAACGCCGCCGTAGATCACCGCCGGATCGGAGGGCAGCAGCACGGTGACGCCGGGCTGGATGCCCCAGAAGCCCGAACCGGTCGCGAGGCCATGTGCGATGCCGAATTCGTCATAAGCAATTGAAAACGGGCTTTTGCCAGTATCGCTTTTCACGCGCAGCCCGAGGATGATGATCGGGGCTTCGGGATTGAGCGGGGCATTGACCTGCCAGCGCAGCGCCCCTTCGATGTCGCCGATTCCGGTTTGGTGGAGGTCGAACCCCTCGGTCACCGTGCCGTCGCGGACCTGCGAGAGGTGGATGCTGTCGGTACGGATCATCGCGGGGATCATCAGTTCGCCTTCGAGCCGGCTGGAAAAGCCGTGCCAGATCGTCAGTGCGTCGATCGTGGTGTTGCGATCGGCGGTCGAGGCCTGGATCGAGCCGATCTGCAGACCGGGCACCAGTTCGATCCCGGCGAACACCAGCCTGTCGTTGGCGGAGCGGATATAGGTGAGCGATGCCTGTACCGTCGTGCGCCCCGCCGGGGTAAGTACGCCCTGCCCCTGGGGGACGGCCTGGGTCTTGTCGGCGATATCGGGTTTCGCGGCCTGCGCGTCGCCAACGGTGGTCTGCGGTACGGGCACCGTCTGGGTCGCTGGTGGCGCAGCCTGCGGGCCGACCCCCGTGGCGCGGGCGGCGGCCAGGTCGGCCGCGGTCTCGCGCCGAAGCGTGTCGATTTCCTCGCGGTCAGCGATGATCTGCTTTTGTTGCGCGTCGATCTCCTTCTGCTGCGCCGCTACCCGCGCGGCGAGGTCGGCGAGCTGCTGCTCAACCGATGCGGAGGGCGCGGTTTGCGCCGGTGCCGAAGCAACTGACACTGACGTGCGCGCGTCGGACGACGCCCCGATGGCCCATGCTTGGCCGGGAAAGGCAATCAGGCTGCCGGCGCAGAGCCAGCGTGTCGTTGCGTAGCGCATCACTGGGTTATCCCTGGCGAAGAAGCGGAGATATGACCGTTCGACCGTATCGCCGGGGCTTCGTTTGCGATTTCGCGAAGCCGGTCGATCTGGGTAATGGTGATGAGGCGACCCCGCGCCTGTCTCAGCACCCCCTCGCTCCTTAACTCGGTAAAGGTCCGGCTGATCGTGTGCAGCCGCAGCCCGAGATGATCGGCAAGATCTGCGAGCGGGATGAGGAGACGGAACTCGCTGCCCAGTCTCCGCTCCGCGAGATCGAAGAGAAACGCCGCGACGCGCGCGCGCGCATGCCGGCGCGACCGAAGGGCGAGCGCGAGATAGGCCTGATGCAGAGCCAGCACCAGCATGCTGACGCGTTGATCGTGCTCATCCTGGGGATCGACCGCCCATTCGAAGGTGAGTACCGGCGCTGCTGCCTCGATGGTGAGCATCTGGTGGCCGCCGACGAGACCGATCAACTCGCCAGGAAAGGCGAAACCTGCGACAAGGCGCTGCCCGTCGGAAAGATACAGGCACTGGCGCACCACGCCTTCCTCGATCCGGTGAAGGTGATGGGTCGCGTCACCGGGCGGGAAAAGGACGCTATCCTTCGGAAAGACCCTGCGTCGGCCAAATGGATGCATCGTCATATGCATAGGGCTCCCCTGGCAGCCTTGCGCAAGGTGAAGCGGAACCGAAGCCAACGCTATCCGGGGAAACGCTAAGTAAAATTGCGCATTAGACGCGTCGAGTAATCTTGCTGTCACCTGGAGGTGGTATCGCATTCCAAGCGAGTCGAGATGCGAAGGACATCAGGGCGCACACGCCTCGGCCCCACGGTTTCAAGACCGAAACAGGAGGTGGGCAATGTCTTCGTTCAGCGATCAGGCGCTTGACGTCTGTCTTACCGCTCGGGAGCTTGAGGTGCTTGCGCTCGTAGCGGATGGGCTTTCAGCCAAAGAGATTGCTTTACGTATCGACATTGGCGCGCGAACCGTGGAACGGCATATCGATAATGCGCGGCTGAAAATGCGTGCGCGCAATCGGACGCATCTGGTGATGCGCGCGGTAGCCAGTGGACTGCTCGATACACGTGAAGCCGATGACGAAAGTGCAGAGGCGCAGCTTCGTACGCTCTTCCCCAACCCCGGCAACGCGGCCGAAACATTCGTGCTTTTTTGAGCGTCAGTGGGCGACCAGCATATAGCCGATCCCGCGCAATGTACGGATCGACACACGCCCGGGTGTTTCGATCTTGCGGCGCAACCTGTAGATATAGACCACGAGCGCGTTGGATGTGCTGCCGTCACCCGATCCGAACAGCTGATCCTCCAGCAGCCGTCGCGGTGTCACGCGATTGCTGCGGCGGATTAGAATTTCCGCAATGTCAGCCTCGCGGGAGGAAAGGTCGACTGGAGTGCCATCGATCGCCAACTGCCGCGTCATGGTATCGAAAGTGAGCGCACCCGCGCGAATCGACGGGTCAGGGAAGCCATCTCTGCGGCGCACGATCGCATCGATCCGCGCATGGAGCTCGTCGACGACAAATGGTTTTACCAGATAATCGTCAGCACCGGCGCGCAGCGCCGATATGCGTTTCGCGGCATCGTCGAGTCCGCTGACGACAAGGATTGGCTCGCTGTGACCAGCCGCGCGCCATTGGCGAACGAGGGCGGTTCCGTCCTCGAGCGGAGAAGAGAGATCGAGGATGATGGCGGCGAACAAGGTCGTGGAGAGGAGATGAGTCGCGTCAGATCCGCTGCGCACGATCTCAGCTGTGATTTCCCGATCGGCCAATGCCGCGCGCAGCGAGGCGGCATATGCCTGGTCATCATCGACGAGCAACAACCGCATAGCTCTCCCGTCCCGCGTCCGAGCCGGACTCGTCCGACTTAATAGAACTCCCGGAACACACGAGACACTACGTAGATTTTCGGATGCGGCTTATCCGCACGCTGTAATTTTCATTAAAATGATATAAACCATAGGGAGGCCGAAGAAAAGCACAGTGTCCTTCGGCCTTATTCTCGGCTGGGATCTCGGGGACGAACGGTTCCTACGAGCATTTGCATATCGCCTTTGTCGGCTGGTGCGGCGACGCGAGCGACGATGGCGGGGTGGGCAGATTATCGGCGACCTGTCGCCGGCTTGCAGGAATGCGATCCAGATATCCGCTTAAAGCTGTCTTCCGATCGAACACCTGAGCGCAATCAACGCCCAGGTGCTCTCTCGCGTCGAACTGCTACCAGTTCGCGCAAGCGGGGACGCGCTAACCCTGCTCGCGTTCGAAAGCCGCGTGTGCGGGGTCAGGCGAAGCGGATCCTGGCCTGCCCGCGGCGCTTGTAGCGCATCGCGCCCGCGACCGCGCCGAAGCCGAGGATCATCAGCCCCCAGGTCGCCGGTTCGGGAACCCCGGCGGCGATCGGGGTGAATGAAATCACCCCGCCGTAGCTCGAAAGGAGCTGCGCATTCTTATAGCCGATCGACAGCGTGTGCGATCCCGCGCCGATCGATTGCGCGATGGTCTGAAGCTCGAAGTTGCCGCTGCTTATCTTGTCGAACGAAATGCCGTCTAGGGTCACCGAGGTGAAGTCGAGGTTGGTCAGCGTGAGCTTGAGCCCGAGCGACCCGACGAAGCCGAAGAGATCGCCGCTCGTCGGCACGGTGAAATTGTAGAGATCGGTACCCGACCGCGATGGGTGGTCATTGCCAAAGACGCCGGTCAAGGTGCCGGCGATCGGAACGAGGTTAATCGTCGTCGCGGCTGAGGCCGGAGCGGCGACAAGCGCGGCGGCGGCCGCCCCAGTAAAGAATGCGATCTTGCGCATAAGCTTTCTCCTTATTTCGCAGCCATTTGACCCAATTTGATCATTAATGAAAGATTAATTGAATTTGACGCTGTCCCGACGCGGGACGGTCGAACCAAGGAGGTGCCAACGGCGTCCGTGCTGGTGGCGAGAGGGTTGCCGCAAGGTCGCTACGTCTTTCGGGAACGGCGAAGCTGGTTCGGGCGCGTGTGGTGGTTCACGTCCTGGACGATCTTTGTTGTCGGGTTTCGCGAAGACCCATGCGTTGCCGCAAGCGCCACATGCCGGCCGGTGGATTGCCTCGAATTCCGCTCGCGTAGTAGCGCAAGGGGGGGCTGCCCAGCGCTTCCGGACTGGGGCGAGGTGTGGTCCAGCGCTTGCGTAAAGCTGATATCAGATCGAAGATGGTGTCGATAAATCAAAATATAGATAAATTCACCGAGCCGACCTTTTGAAATATGAAAAAGGGAAAACGTCCGAGACGTGCATCCAATCTTCTTTCATCATACGATGGATTTCCAAACTCGAAAAAATAACTTTTCGATATTCCCATGTTTTCCGCGTTCTTTTGAATGAAAGCTCGGATTTCGTGGCGTCGATAAGTTCGTGACCTCGCCGTCCCTCTCGGTGGAGAATGGTCATTTCCTGCATTGAGCCCGCCTTCAGACTGAATATTCCGCGAGCCGACTTTCTCGGGGGATCCTTGTCAGTGCTCGTCGAGCCATATCGCTGCTGCGCTGCCTGCTTGGAAATTCCTAGCGCTCCGCCAATGTCTAGCCAGGAAACGCCGGCGCGTCGCGCGATCAACACCCACTGGCGGAGATTGGATTTGGCTTCCTCGGCGACAAGGTGTGCCACGCTGATTGCATCGACGAATTCAGCAGTTTTTTCTCCCGTGAACGGGGGGTGCCTGAAGGCGGCCCAATCTGTAACCAGGGCAAGAACTCTCTGTTTGATGACCTCTTCTTCCATTCAGCGCTGCCCTCCACGTGGAAGTCATTGAAAAACGATGCTGCGTCGAGACGTGCCTCGCGTCAATCGCGAGTCGATGTCGCGCGCGGTGAGCGGGTTTGCGCGAGATTGACGTCGGCAAAAGGGAGAGCAGGGTTCTCAGGACCGCGGTAGCCATTCTGATCACTACGAGCGCGGCAGATAGAGGTTGGCCTCCAGCGCTCAGGTAAGATTGGTTCGGGGTCCCGACATCCGGCGTGGCAGTCTTTGGGGCTTGTGGGACCACCGGAAGAAAGGTCTTCGTTAGTCTGTCCATTTAATTTCATTTTCTCCTCATTATCGTCACGCACTGCAAAGGCTGTAGATATTTTTAGCGAACGCAATTCGTGGACCCAACTTCAGCAATGCCGTAGTGCTCTTGAATTCCGAGCAATAATAACGGCTTGGAAGAAATTCTACTTCTGCTCAGGAGGTTTCATGTCAAAGTAACTTGTTTCAAAGCGGGATTCCGTCTCGGAATGAGCCATCGAGGCGTGGTTAACCGCGTTGAAGGCAGTTCGTGCGGCAGGTATTCAGAGTTCAAGTCAAAATAATAGTCACGGTCGCTTTAGTTGGCGCTCATAAGGGGGATCATCAATGCGCATCTTTCTGAAGGTTACAGCCGCGGTTGCCGCTCTTGTGGCGATCCCGGCGACTGCGGTTCCGGTCATCACGTCGGCCGCGGTCACTGGCTCCAACGGTCATGCGTCGACGGGCACGGTGTGGAACACGGCATCCAACCAATATTACACGCTCTTCATCCAGCATCCCTATGGAAATACGCTGAACGCGAACGGTGCTTTCACCTCCGCGCCGGTCGGGTCGATCGGTGCGTCGGACTATACACTGGCGGGTGATGGGTGGCCGACCAACACCAAGAAAGGCAATTCCGATCCGTTCTACAATCTGACGGTTGTTCTGACTGAGAACGGTGTGTCGAAGACGCTAACGGGAATCTTCGATGAAGCGACCCAGGGCTTCGCGTCGACCAGCAACGCCGTGAAATTTTCCGGCGTCAATTATTCGCTGACTGACTTCAACTGGGTTCGCGGCCTGTCGAATATCGTTGGTTCCCACAGTGTCGGGAGCGCGGTCTATCCGCACCAACCGATCGGCTCGAAGTCGGACTATCAGGGCGCGTTCACGATCAACGCGGCCGGAGTTCCCGAGCCGGCGACCTGGGGTCTGATGATCGTTGGTTTCGGCGGGGTCGCCGGCACGATGCGCCGCCGGCGCAGCAACGCTCTCGCTGTTGCCTGAGGCTTTCCGGTCCTTGGGGCGGAAACCGGCCGACCCGGGCGGATCGGCCGGTTTTTGGTTCGAGGACGCACTGACAAGTCTCGGCCTCTTTGAACGGTGCGGAGCCTCGCGTCCCGCTCAGCCGTAGGAGGATCGTCCAGATCGGCATGGTTAGGCGTCTTTGAAGGCTGTTTTTGGTGACGGGGTGCGAGCAGAAGCAGATCGGGCCCTGCAAGGAGCGGCCGGCTGTATCGCCGTAGCGCGAAGCGGCTATCGAATGCGCGCGTCCGGTCGCGGCTTCTTCATGGGAAGTGCCCTAGCTGACTGACCCTTTGACGATGTTGAAATTCGATTGCGCTTCCTGACCGATATCGGCACGCTACGACTGTCCTGCGCAAGCATGACGACTCGGTGGGTGTGATCGGGTCGAGATGATCAGCCCGGTCGCACCCTTTGGTTTCAGATGTACGTGCGCCTCGACGTCGAGATTGGTCTAGTCCCTTGGACATAGCGCTCGGAGCCACGATGGAAGCCATATGCTCTCTTCAATGGCGCGTTGATTGTCGTCGCGGGCACCACCGGGTTATCCACGACCGCTTCGCTGTTGGGCTAGATGGCTATTACTTCGGAGCACCGGTTGACTCCGGAAAAGCTATGGTCGGGTTCAAATGGAACGGTACGCGCGGATCCCGTGACGGGATCAATGTAATGGAGCTCGAGCATGCCAAATGAGCTGAAGCCGATCCGTACTGTAAGCGATTACAGCGCTGCGCTGACCGGTGTCCTGCATTGTCGGACGAGCAGGATTGGTGCACCCGAAGGAGATCGACCGGCCGCGTTGGCGTCTCTAGCGGAAGTCTATGAGGTGAGGCGCCGTGCGGTAAACCCGCCGGATCCGATCCAGGCTATTCGACTCCGCATGGAGCAGTTGGGCCTCAGCCGGAGGGATCTCGAGCCGATGATTGGTACGTCTGCGAGGGTCTCCGAAATCTTGTCCGGTAAGCGCAGCTTGACAATTGGCATGATCCGGCGGCTGCGCGATGGTCTCGGCATTTCGGCCGACATCCTGATCGAGCCCAGCCGCCATAGTTGACGGTCGCGAAGATGCAGGCCTGCTGGTGCCTTGAATCTCGTTGAATCTCGCCGGGGGCATTGAAGTCGCGGGCCCCGATGCCGACCATTCTGGGTTTCCGGTGACAGGTGGAGCCACCCTTCTCCACGCATATCTGCGCGATGCGGAGTGGAGGAGAAAGATGCCGGAGCGCGGCTTTCGTGGGGTTATGTCGACCGCCGCGCTCCCAGAGATGTTCTCAGCCGCCAGCCGGAGAGCCCAGACGCTGTTGGATCATCGCTGCGCCGTTAGTGGATAAAGAGCAAGGGTTAACCAAGGCTTGCAACTGGATTGTGTTTCGGCCTGCAATTCGGGCGCCAGCGCAATTTCGGTCCGCCGCAGGCACGCTGTCCACTGGGCCTGCTTGTCCAGCCGGCGCGGGGCGCCAAATACCGCCGTTCGCCGCCCTGCACACGCATGTACTGCAAAGCCTACGGTCAGAGAAAGCTCCGCAACCACAATATCTTACGGGCGACGGTGCCGGGCGGCGGAAAGTTCGAATCGTATCGGGTGGAATGACGGCTTACGCTCAAACTTAGCGTCGCTGAGGCGGCGAAGGATGGTTCGCTGGTTGGGACGGGCGAGTTTCCCATGTCCACTTTCTGGAGGAAGCGGCTGTCCGAGTGGCAAGAAGGTCGTCTGTCGAGCGTTACCGCTCCAATTCCGACCGATCATCGCGCCACTCAGGGGCGACGGTCGGCCCAGCCCGATCGAACGCTATTCACATCCATCTCCCGAGGGTGGTCACGGGATTCAATAATAGCGAGAAGGCGCCGCCTCGAATGAGACGGCGACTTCCGATTCGCCATGAGTGATCAGTCGGGGTTGCGGCCTTCGGCAGCGTTTTCGAGCACCGTGCCGGTCTTGGCATCGACGCCGACCTCATAGGTCTTGCCGTTGCTCCTGATGTCGAACGAGTAGCGAAGGCCGCTGCCGCCCTTCTCCTTCTCCAGTTCCTGGTCGGTGATGACGCCCGGACGCGCGGCGAGCGCGGTGTGACGAGCCGCAGCGAGTGTCACCTTGGCCTGAGGGGTGAGGTTCCCGCCCTTCAGCCCCGGACCGGCAACGGCTACGGACGCTCCGGTGACGGCGACGACAGCCGCCATTGCCGTCATGTAAAAGCGTTTACGCATGTTATTCTCCTACGAAGGCAACGTGCCTCGATCCGCAGAGATAGTGGTGCCGTCATTCGCTGCCGCTCAGGCGAATGTTGGGAATTGCTAATTTTCCGGATGGAGTGCTCGTTCCCACCTTTGTAGCCTTGATCGCGGCTGGAAGAGGCGAACGGCGTGAAGCTTCTATTGCTCGAAGACGACGAGGAGGTGCGCGACCGTGTCAGCCGCATGCTTCGCGCTGCTGGTCATGTCGTCGATGCGTGCAGGACCGGGCCCGATGCGATCTTCCTTGGCACCAGCGAGCCTTATGCGGTGCTGATCCTCGATCGCATGGTTCAGGGCGTCGACGGCCTCAGCGTGCTAAAGGCCATACGGGCTGCCGGAATTCAAACGCCCGCGCTGTTCCTGACCGCAATGGACGAAGTCGTCGACCGCGTCGAAGGCCTTGAAGCCGGTGCCGATGATTATCTGGTGAAACCCTTCGCGGCGACGGAACTGCTGGCACGGGTCAATGCACTGGGCCGGCGGCAGGCACTTTCTCAAGCGGTCACGCACCTTAAGGTCGCCGACCTCGAACTCGACCTGCTCAAGCGCACCGTGACGCGGGCCGGCAAACGGATCGAACTCCAGCAGCAGGAATATAAGCTCCTGGAATTCCTGATGCGGCACGCCGGCGAGATCGTCACGCGGGCAATGCTGCTTGAAAATGTCTGGTCGTTCCACTTCGAGCCCGGCACCAATCTCATCGAGAGCCATATGAGCCGTCTGCGCGCCAAGGTGGACCGGGGCTTCGATCGCGACCTCATCCATACGGTGCGCGGTGCGGGATACCGGCTCGATGCGCAAGCTTAGTCCGTTCAGCAGCGGGGCTTTCCGCTTCGCCTTGCTGGTCGCGCTGGTTTTTGCCGCGGGCACGTTCGCATTGCTCTATGCGGTGGAGCGCGCAGTCAGTGGTTACGCAACCGAAGTCGCAAGCGACAGCGTTTCAGCCGAGGTTGCGGTTATCGAGGATGAAGACCGCGTCGCCGGCCGAGTACAGGCGATCCAGTCAGTCGTTCGGCGGGAAAACGCGGTCCGAGAGCATCAACTTCGTTACCTTCTAGTGGACCGCGACGGCCACTATCTCGCCGGAAGCCTGCCTGCCTCGGCCGCGCACCTCGGGTGGCGGACAATGACGTTGCCAAACCGGGATCCAGGCGACGACGATGGCGCTCAAAGCATGGCGCTGATGTCGCTAGGCGGCCGTCTCAGCGATGGCGGCACCGTCGTGGTGGCGAGCGACACGTCGGATCTGGTTCAGTTGCGCCAAAGCCTGTGGGGGTTCGCCGTGAGTTTCGGCGGCGCGATCACGCTCCTGGCCCTGATCGGCGGTTATATCGTGGGCTCGCTCTTCCTGCGCCGGCTTGCGCAGGTCAACGCGTCGGTCGGGGAGATCATGCATGGCCGCTTTACCGAGCGCCTCCCGTCGATCGGAATGAGCCGGGAGTTCGATCAGCTTTCCCAAAATCTAAATCGCATGCTCGACCGGATCGAAACGTTGATGGAAGGCATGCGGCACATGTCGACGAACATTGCGCACGACCTGCGCACACCTTTGACCCGGCTGCGCCAGCGGCTCGAGGAGATGAAGGAAGGGTCGCCCGGCTCAGTTACCGGCGATCAGATTGACGGTGCCCTCTGCCAGATCGACCATGTCCTCACGATATTCCGCGCTTTGCTGAGGATCGGTGCGTTGGAGGCGGGGACGGCAGGCGAGCGTCTGACCAGGATCGACCTCAGCGCATTCCTGGCAGGCCTGGCCGACGCCTATCGGCCGGTGGCGGAGGATGGGGGCCATGTCCTGACGAGCGCCATCGAACCGGGTCTGTTTGTGCATGCTGACCCGGAGATGCTAGCCCAGGCGGTCATCAACGTTATCGAGAATGCCATCGTGCATACGCCTTACGGCAGCACGGTTTCGATCGCGCTTCAACGGCGCGGCGGGAACTGCAGCATTGTCGTCGCCGATAATGGACCAGGCATCCCCCAAAACGAGCGGGGGCACGTGCTCAAGCGCTTTTATCGCCTCAATGGAAGCAGCAGGCCCGGAGCTGGTCTCGGGCTGGCACTCGTCGCCGCAGTTGCCGCGGTTCACGGCGCGCGCTTGGTGCTTGCTGACAATCATCCTGGCTTGCGCGTCGAGTTGGAATTTGACCAGGCACAGTCATCTGTTTGACTGTTCGACCGCCGCTTCCGACATTGATCCTCTCAGAAGATAGACCAGTCCCAATGTGGCAGCCCTGTCGGGACACTTTTCACCCGGGTTGCAGAAGCGCATCGCAAAGGCGCGGCTTACGCGGGCGACGCGTCGCCCGGATGCCGTCCAGCGCGCTGGGGAAGAACCAATATGAGGACCACGATCACCACGGCCAGGATCGCCGACGCCAAGGGCCGACTAAATTCGAGCCCTCCCTTAGCTACCGGCTTATCGAGAAAATCGCCCACGGTTGCGCCGAGTGGCCGCGTGAGGATGAACGCTGCCCAGAACAGCGCAACGCGGCTGGTGCTCGTCATGAAACAAAGCGCGGCGAGAACGGTCAGCAACGCCCCGAACACCAGCGCGCCCCCGGAATAACCGAGGCCGGCGTCCGCGACCCAATCGCCCAGAGCGGTGCCAAGCGTTTGCGAGAAGGTAATGGTGATCCAGTAGAAGGCTTCGGCCTTCGGCGTCACGATCGTGTTGATGTTGACGCTGCCGAGCGTCCGGTACCAAGCCAAAAGCGACAGGAGCACGCAGCCGAGCAGCAGCAGCGACCCGCCGGGATAACCGATGCCGAGGGTGCGATCGGCGAAATCCGCGAGCGTCGTGCCTGCGGTGGTCGATGCGGCGATCGTCGCCCAATAGAGCCAGGGATTGAAGCTGCGCGCGCGAATTTGCGCCCAGATCAGCGCGATCAAGAGGATGCCGAAGATCACGGTGCCAATGAGATAGCCATTATGAACAGGGTGGGGCGTGGTCTCGCCCAGCCACGTCATGGTGACGGTGTCACCGGCGGTTTCGCCAAGCGTCGTCGCGAGTATCTTGATCGCCCAGAAACCCAGCGTCACCGCCGGCACTTTGGTCACGGTCTCGCGGACCACGTCTCGTTCGATCATCGCACCAAGGTTCCTCTATTTTGTTAGCGCGTGCTCACTCGCGCAACCGGCGAACTCTTTACCGGGTTCCCGCGATCCGTGAAGCGGCCGCTGCATCTAACGGGCTAAGGCATAATTCCGTAACGCGCGGGGAAGCCATATCTGGATCGCGCGTGCACGCGATCGGTGACACGCTTCAATCATAGTGCCCAGCCGGCTCGATCCTGTTGCGCTGTTGGAGCCTGCCTGCAATGAGCGAGCATAAGCCGGCCCAGGCAGCACCGACGATCCAGCCTGCCAAGACATCGCTCGGCCAATGGACGCCGAGGTAAACACGTCAAGCGCCGATTACCAGGACCAGCGCCATCGCCACCCCCACGATGTAAATCCGCACATGATCCTCAGATTCGGTGCGGGCGACTAGCGCGCCCAGGGTCATATAGACGACCGCCGAGTTCATGGCGTGGCCGCTCGGGAAGCTCGAGCTGTTGACGGCAACGAGATGCGCGACGACGCCGGGCCGCGGCCGGTTGAAGAAGGTCTTCAGAAGTTTGCTGCCGAGCGCTCCCATGACGACCGCTCCGACCACGAACAACGCAGTCGGCCGCCTGCGCATCATCAGGAGGTAGCCGACAATGATCACCGTCAGCAGCGTCAGGCAGGTAAAGCCACCGAGCGCGGTAATATCGGTCAGCGCGATGGCCAGCCATCTCGGTCCAAGGGGAACGGTAGGGTGAAGGGGGTCGCGCACGGCCATGAGGATCTGCCGGTCCAGCGCGAGCGTATCGCCTTCCATCACTGACGCCAGCGTGGCGAAGATCATGACCAGCACAACCGCAACGAGAAATACCGCCAGCATCGCGACGTCGATGCGAGAGAGGAAGCGGCGGGTCATCGTTGCTTGGGTCAAAAGATGTCCATAGGTTAAGCGGTGCTGCGCTCACTGCGGTTTATCACCGGGCGGCGCCACCGTCAGCCATGTACCATCGTGGCGGGACTTTCGAAGGTGAGGGGCTTGGTGAGCGAGCTACCACATTGGAGAGCGATCGGGCCGGGATCGCATGGCCCGATCGCGCTCCTAACACGGCATCACCAACAAAGCGCTGCCCTGCGCGGTTGGTGTACCAAGCGCAAGTTACGCCGCTCGTCCGCCGGTCGCAATCGATATTTCTCAGCGAGGTGAATAGCAAATGATGCGCGCATTAGTTTTCGTTCGAAGATGGTGCCACCCGAATTGGATGGATGAACTGGCGACGAATTGTACATAAAGTTCATTGTATCACGTCACAAACGCACTCATGCATGAGACAATCCTCCGCTTTCGCGCGAGCGGAGTCGTTTGCTTTCTTCGATTGCGTATCGGAGAGGCGAGCCGCGGGGCGCATATATATTCAGAACAATGATTGAGAGTCGTGCACCCGTTGGGGCGTGGTGTTCGCCAAATAGCTTGAGTTCGGGCAACGTGCCGCTCGGTTCTGCCGCGCCTGTTGCGGTGCTCCTTCTCGGCAAGATACACGGCGATAGCTCGAGGAAAGGGGAGGCGCCGGGCTCTGTCTCATTTTGGGATGTGGTAGCAGATTCAGCAGTGCCTCGGGGTGCGCGCCGTGCTATGGAATCGCTGCAAAACTATAAGGCTCTTCGGGCACCGCTTCGAATATCGTAGTGGGAGAGCTAAAATGCACATCAGATTTGGGGGGGCGATTGCTCTGGCCTTGTCCCCGCTGGCGGTAACGCCGGCATTTGCGACGACCTTCATAACCGGCACGTCGACGGTGCAGGGCGTAACCCTGACGTTCGGACCCAATCCGACCAATCTTTCCGACAAGATCAAGGGAAACGGAGCCGTCAACGGCACCGACCTTCCACTGATCACCGATAGCGGCTATCTGGTAGACTTTACGTCACCCGATAGCTTGCATCAATCCGGCGGCGCCGGATTTGCGGCGGTGACCGGCGTCGGCAACGGCAACAACAACGCCGGCTTCTCCGCATTGACGATCGCTCCGCGCCCATCAAATCCGATAACGCACTATGTAGGGTTCGACGGCTTCGACGCTATCAACTTTGCGTTGAGTTCGCTCGGCAGGGGAAATCACGCCTATTATGGCGATATCGTGCTGAATATCCTTGGAGGTGGGTCGGTAACATTCTCCAATGTCGAATTCGACACCAATGGCAACCAGCATTTCGGCATATCTTCCAACGATAATCGCATTTTCTCATCGGTCACCTTCGACAATCTGTGGAGCTTCAATGAGGACGGCGCCCACATCGCGCCGCAGCGGTTTGACAGCATCCGGCAAGTCTCGATTGATCTCGCGAACAGTCGTGGCGGCGGCGTGCCCGAACCAGCTACCTGGGCGATGATGATCATGGGTTTCGGGGCGATCGGCGGGACGATGCGGATCCGCGGTCGCAGGCTGCGAGTTACAACCTGACATTCAGCATGCGATGTCAAATCGAAGTTGTGCAGCGTGCGCGGGAAAAGACCGGTGGCGTGTGAGGGCCTGGCCCCGATGGTAGGCACGCAGAAGGCGATTTTTCCATCTATTGACGCATCAACGTTCCGGTAACCGATTCCAGCTAGACGTCGTTATGCAAAGGCGGCTTGCTGACTACCCGGAAAACGGGACCTCGGGTGACCGGCAAGCATGCCCTGGAGCGCGATCATGCCAGATCCTCGCGGCGTGATCGCGCTCATTTTGTTTGTCCGGATTGCCGTGCGCTGTCGCAGCGATACGCGTTGCCGCCGATAGATATTCCGGCGGGCCATTCTGCGCTCGATATTCGAGGATAAGATCTGACTGGAATGAGATGCTCTAAATTCGCTGCAGATTGTACGATGATATTCATCGCTGGGTAGCGCTGCAATTTGATATCTGAATCGGATCGCGAGCTGATAATCAAATCCTGGCTTTCGGCGACGCCAAAATATACTTCTCTCGGCTCAGGCAACAACATCGATTCAAGAAAAAAGCCGCTGGGATTTCCAGCGGCTTCTCTGCGACCCGAGGAGTATATATTCTTATTTTGACCCGAGATATCGAGTCAGTCAGGCATAGCGAACCGCGGTCGTCGCGCGCCGGCGGCGCATCGCCCAGCCGACAGCCCCCATGCCCAGGATCATCATCGCCCAGGTAGCTGGTTCGGGCACACCGCCCGCCAAGCCTTGAACCGAGATATCGTCGATGTGCCAGTACGACGGGTCTTGCCGGAAGGTGAATTGAAGCAGCGACGGGCTGCTGTTCACCGGAGCGGTGAATGAAAAATTGAAATATTGAAACGCGTTCGAATTCGAAAATGTCTGGAGGACATTCCCGCCGATCGACGCCGAGAAGCTATCGGTCGGCCCGCCGAGATTCGCGAGCCAATAAGAGACGGTATAGGTGTGGCCGGCGACCGTATTGAGGAGCTGGCTCAGCGTTCCCGTCGAACCGACCTGCCCAAAAGACGCGCCGTAGTTACCACTATGAGCCGCTGATGAGCTAACACCAGTAAATCCGGTGTTGCCCCCGAGCGTCCATCCCGAGAAGTTCCCAGTTTCGAAGCCTCCATTGGTGACCAGCTCGGCCGCATAAGAAGGTGTGGCAATAGCTGCCAGCGCCAGCGCGCTCACGCCAGCGAGAACGTGTCTTGATCTCACGTCGAATCTCCCCGTTTGGTAGCGAGAATCGAAGCTTACACAATAGTTAATCAGGTCCTAACAGATTCTTTGGATGGTCGTCCCGCTTCGGTACAGCCAACTATCCGACCATTGCGCGCAAGTTCCCGGTATTCGAGCACTTTCTCGAAATAGAAAAGAATTTCTTGTATAAATATGACGGTGACCTTCGGCGCGCCATGGGGCCGTTTGTCAATCAGCGGGATGCGTCGCGGGACGAGCAATATGCAGATGCCCGCCACGAAGCGGGCGAAAGTCTGGTCGCTTTCCCGGTCGCTGACTGTTTCATGAGCGAGGGGCCGGCTTGCCAGAGTCGACGGGCGAAGGTTGCCCGACGTGCAGCGGTCAGCCGGTAAGGCGCGCAGTTGCAACGGCCGCCTGGAATAGCTGGGCCAGTGCGGCCGAGATATCGCTATCGGTCGTTACCTGATTGTAGAGCCCCGGCGAAGCGCATTGCTGCAAGACCGGGGCGAGTTGATCCGTGGGTGAGAGATATGGCAGCACGTTGGTTTTTGACCAAGAATCGCTCGCCGAGGCGGGCAGATATTGGGTGTACAGTACCGCGATCCGAATTCCGCGCGCTTTGATCGCGTCGCATTGTGCGGTCGCGATTGGACCTTCGGGCTTGCCGCCGGGGCGAGTTTCGTCCCACATGCCGTCGGTAATGAGGAACATTACCGCTTGCGGTGTGTCGCCATTGTAATTGGTACCGCCACCAGCTTTGAGCGGCATGGCGCCGAGGATGCCGGTAAATGCGACGCTGAACGCGGTGCCCTTGTCGCCATCGTTGTTGGTATTTGTAACCCAGTTGTTCATATAATATGTCAGCACCTTGGCGTTTACGACATTGTTGCTGACATTTGAAAGGTTGCTATCGACATTGGGCAGGCTGACAATTGAGGGCCAAATCTGCTGGAATGTCTTATCGAACGAGAACAGCCCCATGCGGTATTTCGCTTTGTTGCTGCTCGACATACTGCTTGCGAGCGTGGTCAGGTTCTGAACCGCCTCGTGCAGCAAGTCGGTTCGCAATGTGATGCCGTTGTTCACTGCGACCGTATAATAATCGATGCAATTTTTGTTGCTGCTATCGCACACCAGCTCCTTGTTGCTGCTGCTGTAGGTCAGATTCGTTTGGTGGCAGGCGAAAGCGCAGCCATTGGCCTTGGTCACCATGGTCGCGAGTCCGGCTGAGGTTGCGGGCAGCAGCATTGACGGTGAGGTGTCGAGTAGCATGTAGAAGTCGATATTGGGGGCGACCATATTGTTTGCCGTCGACGAGCCGCCAATCGCTATCGTCGGGCTTCCCAGAATGCCACCAAATGAGTTCTGTGATAATGCGGAATAGCTTATCGTGACGGTGCGCGAGCCGGGCCCGTTGGGGTGCGTGATCGTAACCACCAGCATGGTGGGGTCATAGATCGCGCCTGGCAACAGGGCTGCTTGAGTGTTGAACATGTTTGTCGCGGTCTGCTTCGCGGTCGCATCGTCCTGGTTCATCATCGTCGTCGTGACGGCGGACAGCGCGGCAGCGTCGGCGAGCGCGTTCATTTTCGTCCGCAGCTTTGCCGCGCGGGTATAGTCGACACCCATTCCAGCCGCGAAAACCATCGGTAGCATCGCAAACCCGAAGATTATGAGCACATTGCCGGCGACGTCTCGACGCAGTTGCGAAACGAAGGTCCGAATATGGGCGGCGAAGTTCCGATGTGGAGTTGAGCTTGCCATCGTCAGCACCCGGTGCAGGGAATGTCGTTGGAACGGCGCGGGTTCATGAAGATCTGATCCCGAAAAGTAATGGGACCGAGGAATTGGCTCCCGGCGGTGGGGGTATAAGAATAGGTAACTTCGGCAAAGATCAGGTTGGTGCCCGGCACCCGGAGCGCGACCGGGACTATGCTATTGGGCACGGCCGGTACCACGTAGAGGTCAGCGGTTTTCAATAGTACGCCGCCGCTCGCGCGACTCCAGGTGACGCTCGGTAGCCCCACGGTGTTTATAGCGATCTCGGAGATTCGCGTGGTAGCGTTCGACGCCGCGTAGGGCGCCATTACCGTTGTGGACGCGCCTAGGATGCCGTCGACATCAGCAGCTTGCACAGATGTAAATTGCGTCGTGACGTCGGCCAGCGTACGCGTGGTGGCCGTCACCTTGCGATAGGCTGAGGTTGCGTCCATGAGCTGGTAGCTGCCGAGATAGAGCAGAATGAGAAATGGAGCGGTCAGCGCAAATTCTATCGTCCCCAACCCATATTGTTCTTCCCGTAGCTGGTGTAGCGCGCGTCTGGTCGTCCGGGTCATGATCCGCTCCCATAGGGTTCGGTCTTGAAAACGGCGGTGGCGATCAGCAGCCGGCGGCTTCCGCTCATGTTTGAGAGATTGAAACCAAGCGGCCCCCCTACGACCGGAAGTATATACATCATGCGCATGATGACGATGCTGCCGGGTCCGCCGGGCGCGAAGGCCCAGTTGTTGGTGAGGTTGCCATTGCTGTCATAGGTGAGGGTTGGTGGACTGGTGTTGATCGTCGCAAAGCTGCCCGCGCTCTGCACGTCGATCATCATGTTACCGCAACTCATGAAGGGTGGCAGATTCTTGCATGCAGCTGCATGGAAGGTCGCCTGTGTCATGCCGCTGCTTTGTGCCGTCCCAGTGACGAGTTGGCGCGCGGTCTCCTCGGCGCCCGACTGCAATACCTGCTGCGCGAAGAATATGAGGGCGGTCTGGAGGATCGCGAGGATCAGCGCGGCGAGCGGGGCGGCTACCAGCGCAAACTCGATTGCGCTGGCGCCGCGGCGATCAGGCAGCTGTCGACCAGCGATGGGGGAGCGTTCCAATCGGCGCACGGCGAAGGTCATGCGACCTACCCAGTCTCGAGAAACTCCCGCTTATGGGGTAGCCTCGCAGCCTTAAGAAAGTCTCAATGCCGCAGAGGCGGGAGTTCATTCTGCATCGATCGCGCATCTTGACGGGCGAATTGTCTATGCCCGGCCTGGATAGGCCGATTGCGCGCTTCTCGCGTCCATATCGGAAAGTCTGCCGCCATGGTCGGCGACCGGGCGGCAATAGTTCATGGTGGAGCGAGGGTCCCACGGCGTGAGCGGAGACGCTTTGTCGTCGACCTTGCGAATCTCTGCGCATTCGCCCGGCATATCAGCCCGATTCAATTCATGTGCAAAGCCGATCGCATGACCGAATTCATGTACCGCGATCGCCCGGATACATTGCTCGCGATTGGCCTCGGGCGTGGCGCAGTCGGGATTCCATGTATGAAAGGTGAAATTGAGCACGACGCCGCCAAGGAGGCCGTCGAGATCCTTGCCGAGGCCCCAGCCGCGTGGTCCGAGCAGTGTGTGAGGCCCGAAAGTCGATGCGTCGTCGCGAACCGTGATGTGGATTCCCCGAGCCCGTGCTGCGCACGTGCCCCAGCCGACAAAGCGCAAATGAGAGTTTGATTGCCAGGACCTCGTCACGGCATCTCTCACCCAGGATTTTTCGAGCTCCCCGGGGATGCCCTGCTCCCAGCAGACGGGAATGGCATCGGTGCCCCATCTCGACGGCTGATAGAAATATGCGCCGCCTGCGACGCGGGTCATGCCTGTCATCGCGGCGGGTTGGAAGACGTTGAAAGCCAATGCATTTGAGTTTGCCTGCGGCGATTCCCTGCATGCCGCGACAAGACTGGCGACTGCGAGGGAGGTTGCCGCGGCCCACCGGGATTTCTTGCGTGACATGATCAAGGCTCCTCGGGATCGGCTCGGGTCGATTGGCGACGGACCTTCGCATAGCAAGGACAAGGTCAACAAATTGTATCCGGACTCAAGTATCTTGCGGAGAGGAGGGGCCAATATCCGTGCTCTAGATTTAACATTCGCCTCATGATCGGGAATGTGTCGATTATGGTCGGGCAACGCGCTCGGATTGGCTCGCGAATGTCACGGTCGTGGTGCTACGGCGCTGCGAGATTGGCAAGATCACGAATATGCGAAAAAAGGCCGCACTCCGGGCTGTTGCGCTTTGCCGCATGCCCGGCAAAAAGGGTAATGCGGCGCGCGCACCATTTCGTCGCTGCGCAGGACCGCCGAGCCCCGAAGTACGAAGCTATTATCGAGAAATCGGTTGAAAATTCCCGCTCGATGCGACCACCCGTTGCGCGCCGGAACGCGTTCAAAATTTACAATCGCGTAGACATATTGCGTCTTCGGCTCTAATTTTAGGCGCGATGTATGATGAATATCTCGACCCTGAGCTCGATGCGCTGATCCGAACCGCCGAGGCGTATTTGGAGATGTCCTTTGGTTTTCGCATGAATTTGGAAACTGTCCATGAAGGACAAATATCGAGCGACATTAGAGGACGGTATGAAGTTTTCCGAGGGGAATTCCACGATAAGCCGGTGACTGTCGTCTATTACCTTGGGCGAGAAATTGATGTAGTGGATGATTTCGTGAGGAGTCGGGAAGGATTCGACGGGGAAGTTAAATCGGATATAGTTCTTCTTCTTGCAGGAAGCGTGACTGCGATAACCAGGCGGCGGCTGATAGAGCAAAGGGTCGGATTTCTCGTTCCGGGATCGCAGCTCTATATACCGGAGATGTTTTTGGACCTGAGGGACCGTGTCGCGCATATCGATGCCCGGCCCAAGGATCGCATTTCGCCTCTGGCGCAATTAATCATTCTTGGCACATTGTTGGGTGAGCGGCTTGAGGGCGCAAACCTGACCGAATTGGCGGAACGCTTTCGCGTCTCGGTGATGAGTACCAGTCGGGCAATGAGTGAACTCGAGGCGCTTGGGGTTGCCAGGGCAAAATTCGTCGGACGGGAACGCTGCTTGCACCTGCCCGTTCGAGACCGGCTATTGTGGGAATCGGTGAAAGGCCGGCTGCGATCGCCGGTGCGCAAGATTCGATCCGTCAAAGGGGATCTGCCGGACGATGTGATGCGATTGTCAGGCGGGGCGGCGCTTGCGTTTTATACGGGATATGATGGGCCGCGCGTCAGGCGTTATGCCATTTCGGAGTCCATATTTAATCGCCTTGAGAAGAATTCTTTTATCGAGCCGGCCGATTTTCTTGATGAAGATCGAGTCGAGATCGAGGCGTGGATCTATGATCCATGCCTGTATTCCAAAGAAGGGGTCGTTGACCCACTTTCCCTCTATCTGAGCTGTCGCCATGAAAGAGGTGATGGCATTGAGGGCGTCGTGGATAAATTGTTGGACAACATTTTATCGAAAAGGTAAAGATTGGCGTTCAGGAAGATGTTCTGTTTCGAAGGATAGAATTCCAGCTGAACCACCCGCGTTGCCGAGCGCTTTGCTTGTTCAGGCTGTTACAAGCGAAGCGCGTGGCATAAGAGCTTGGCACGAATCCGAAGAGTGTTAGCCGACTCGCGGCAGTCTCATCTTACGAGACTCCTCATTGTCGCTGAGTGACGCCACACGGGAAGCCGGTGGGCGTGATCTTTTTCGGCAAGGCCGAGCCTGACGAGCTGGTTTGCGAGTCTGGCAGCGCCTTCGTTTGCGTACGGCGTGGCAATTCCGGCGTCACTGGCAATCTGGCGTGCGGTTTTCCACTCGCCTGTCAGCGCAGTGAAGATCTGCCACTGACTGTTCGTCAGGCGGGGCGGCGCTTTCAGGGCAGATACCTGATCATGATCTCGATCCATCCGATCCAATAACCTCGGGGTATTTCTCAAATCTCCCCTTCCGGGCAAATAATCGATGCCCACCATGGCATATATCGAGACATATTTCCAATATACGGGCGTGATGCGGATGAATTGTGCAACGTCGACGAGGCGCCCTCGCCGCTGAACCACGCGCTACAGTATCGCCGCCACTATCGCGCCGATTAGCATGAGTTTCACGAGCCAGCCTGCTGCATGGCTGGCAGTGACAGTCGGATCGAGCTTGATGAAGAGGTGGTTGCCCAAAAGCAGCGGTAATGGACCGATCAGCCAGATGAGGCCGGCAACGGTCAACGAGGTCGTCACATTAAAAGGGCTGGCGCAATGCGAGAGCATGATAAAGCCCAACACCGTCACGAGGGAACACGCCTGAGCGAGAATGATCTTCCGGTGTTCGTTGCCACCATCGCGCCAGACTTCCGGATGGGCGTGGTATCGGCTGTGAAATATTATCCCCATGAACAGCCAGTCGGCGAGGGATGCGGCGATGACGCCGAGAACGGTAGCAAAGACAATACGGGTCATGCTCCGCCGCGGTCCAAGCCTCAACGACGCACATAATATATCGCAGCCATCCCGCTCGCAACGTGTTCGCTCCCACCATCCGCTCGCCTCTTCAGCTGCAGGCGGGTCTGGACGCAGCCTTACGCCGCCTCAACATTGGGATTTTGTATATCGCGCTCCAGCCAGACCCATCCTTGCGCGGCTAAGCCGCCATCATGCGTCAAGCTCTCGTCCTGCTCCTGCTTCTGGTCGCCGGCTGCGGCGGTGCCCCTTCCACGCCAGCGGCACCGCCCGCCCACGCAGAAACGATCGCGCGGGAGACCGAACTACTAAAGCTGACGCTGACGCCCGAGGCGCAGCGCCGGCTCGGGATCGTGCTTCACCGTGTCAAGGACGGATCCGCCAGCACGATGCGGGAGGTCGCCGGCGAGATCGTCGTCCCGCCGACCAGCACCGGCGGCGTGCCGATCAATTCGGCCACCAGCCTCCAACAGATCGGAACCCAGCAGGCCGCGGCGGATGCCGAACTGGCGCGCGCGACCGCACAGGCGCGGCTCGCGCGCATCGCATTGGTACGTGCCGACAGCCTGGTGCGCGAGGAAGCGGGCAGCGTGCGTGCCCGCGACGAAGCGGCCGCGGCGCTGGCTGCTGCCGAAGCCGCACTCGACGGCGCGCGACAGCAGCGACGCTTGCTCGGCCCCGCGATCGCCGCGCTCGGATCGCAATCCTTCCTGTGGGTACGAGCAGCGGTATTCGGTAGCGACCTGGGCGACATTCGCCGCGACCGCGCTGCCGCGATCCGGACGATCGGTGACAAAGGCGCGTCCCGGCTCGCCCAACCGGTAAAGGCGCCCCCATCAGCCAATGCAGCGGTTGGCACCGTCGACCTTTATTATGCGATCGACGATCGCGAACGGATCTTCCGGATCGGCCAACGCGTCTCGGTCAACCTGCCGCTTGCCGGGCGGACCGAAGGTCTTTCGATACCATCCGCCGCGATCGTCCGTGACATCTATGGCGGCGAGTGGGTCTATCAGAAGACCGCGCCTGACACCTTCATCCGGCAGCGCGTCGAGGTGGCATCGGAAAACGGCGGCCGGGCGCTGCTCGCGCGCGGGCTGACTGCTGGCGCCGACGTCGTAACCGCGGGTGCAGCCGAGCTGTTCGGCACGGAATTCGGGGCTGCGCACTGATGCTCGGCCGTCTCGTCCACTTCGCGCTGGCCCAGCGCGTCCTGGTCCTCGCGCTTGCCGCTTTGCTGGTGGTATTTGGTGTCCGCGCGGGACGCGACATGCCGCTCGACGTATTTCCCGAGTTCGCCCCGCCGATGGTCGAGATCCAGACCGAGGCGCCGGGGCTCTCCACGGAGGAAGTCGAAAGCCTGGTCACCGTCCCGGTCGAAACCGCCGTCAATGGCATCCCCGGGCGCGTGACGCTGCGTTCCAAGTCGGTGCTGGGCCTGTCGTCGGTGCAGATCCTGTTCGATCGCGGCGCCGATATGATCCGCGCCCGGCAGATGGCTGCAGAGCGTATCGCGCAGGTACAACCTCGCCTGCCGCTCGCGGCCCGGCAGCCGGTCCTGATGCCGCCGCTCTCGTCGACCAGCCGCGCGATGAAGATCGGATTGTCCTCGCCCAAGCTCGATCAGATGCAGCTTTCCGAACTGGTACGCTGGACGATCTGGCCGCGGCTGATGGCGGTGCCCGGCGTCGCCAATGTCGCGAGCTGGGGCCAGCGCGACCGCCAGCTTCAGATACTCGTCGACCCCGATCGCCTGCGCGCTGCGGGCGTGACGCTGGCTGACGTACGCGCTGCGGCCGGTGACGCCGTGCTGGTCGGCGGCGGCGGGTTCGTCGACACGCCCAACCAGCGACTTGCCGTCCAGCAGTCCGGCATCGTGCAGAGCGCGGCCGACCTTGAGCGGGCAATCGTCAAACAGGCGGGGGAGGCGTCGGTCCGCATCGGGGATGTCGCCCGTGTCGTCGATGGTTTCAGCGCGCCGATTGGCAATGCGATCATCGATGACGGACCCGGCATCATGCTGATCGTCGAGAAGCAGCCGGCAGCCAACACGCTGGAGCTGACCCGCGCGGTCGAAGCTGCATTGGCCGAACTGAAGCCCGGTCTGAAAGATGTAAAGGTCGACACGACCATCTTCCGGCCCGCGACCTTCATCGAGCGCTCGATCGACAATCTGACGCGCGCGCTGCTGATCGGCTGTGCGCTCGTCGCGGCGGTGCTGTTCCTGTTCACCCGCGACTGGCGGCAGGCGGTGATCAGCCTCGTCGCCATCCCGCTATCGCTGCTCGGCGCGGGGCTCGTGCTTGTATGGTCGGGCGCGACGATCAATGTGATGATCATCGCCGGGCTGGTCATCGCGCTGGGCGAGGTGGTCGACGACGCGGTCATCGACGTCGAGAATATCGCGCGCCGCCTGCGACTGAACCGTGAGGCGGCTGAACCCCGCCCGGCGTTCGAGGTGGTATTCGTCGCATCGCTCGAGGTCCGCTCGGCGGTTGTGTTCGCCTCGCTCATCGTGATGCTGGTCTTTCTGCCGATCTTCTTTCTGGGCGGCGTGGCCGGCACATTCTTCCAGCCGCTCGCTATCGCCTATGTCCTGGCGATCGCGGCCTCGCTGCTGGTGGCGCTCACCGTGACTCCCGCAATGTGCCTGTTCCTCCTCCCGGGCGCGCCGCTCACGAAGGCGCGCGACACGCGCCTCGTCGCCGCGTTGAAGCGTCGCTACGCCGGCTTCCTGCCTTATGTCCTGGGTCGCCCGTCGATCGCGGTCGCCATCATCGCCGGTGGCCTTTTGATGGCAGGCGTTGGGTACGCGAGCTTCCGGGACCAGTTCCTCCCCGACTTTCGCGAGACCGATTTCCTCATGCATTTCGTCGAGAAGCCCGGCACCTCGATCGAGGCGATGGATCGCATTACCATACGCGCGTCGAAGGAACTGCGCGCGATCCCCGGCGTCCGCAATTTCGGCGCCCATATCGGCCGCGCCGAACAGGCCGACGAAGTCGTCGGCCCCAATTTCACCGAATTGTGGATCAGCCTCGACGAGAAAGCGGACTATGACACATCGGTTGCGCGCATCCGGGAGGTGATCGCAGGCTATCCGGGCCTGTTCCGCGACGTGCTCACCTATTTGCGCGAACGCATCAAGGAGGTGCTGACCGGCGCGGGTGCGACGATCGTCGTGCGCATCTATGGGCCCGATCAGGCGGAATTGCGCGCGGCGGGCACCCGCGTGCGCAATGCGATCGATAGCATCCCGGGGGTTTCCGACCTCAAGCTGGAGAGCCAGACGCTGGTGCCGCAGATCCGCATCCGCCCGCGGCCAGCCGAGCTGGCGCGGCTCGGTTTGTCGGCAGGCGAGGTGCGCCGGCAAGCACAATTGCTCATCGCCCAAGCGAAGGTTGGCGAAGTTTACCGCGACCAGAAGGCTTTCGACGTTGCGGTGTGGGGCGAACCGGCGGTGCGCAACAATGTTCACGCGCTGCGCGACCTGATGATCGAGGTGCCCGCTCCCGGCGGTATTGGCGCGGGGACCGGGAACATGTCGCCGGGCGGCGGGGCAGCGGTACGGCTTGGCGATATCGCCGGCATCGCGATCGTTCCGGCCCCCAATGAGGTGAAGCGCGAGAACGGCCAGCGCCGGCTCGATGTCACGATGAACGTCGCGCAGGCGGATCTCGGGACCGTCGCCAAGGCGGTGAGCAGCGCGGTCGCGAAGGTGCCGTTCGCGACCGGCTATCACCCTCAAGTGCTCGGCGAATATGCCGCGCTGAAGGAAGCCCGCGGGAGGCTCTGGAGTATTGGCGCAATATGCCTGATCGGCATCCTGCTGCTGGTCTGGATCGAGTTTCGCTCGCGTCGGATCACCGCGCTGGTCGGCGTCAGCCTGCCCTTCGCACTGGTTGGCGGGGTGGTCGCGGTCGCGCTCACAGGCGGAATATTGTCATTGGGGTCGCTGGTCGGCTTCGTCACCGTCATCGGCATCGCCGCGCGTAACGGCATCATGCTGCTGTCGCACTATCAGCACCTTGAACGGCATGAAGGCATGGGCTTCGGCCTTGAGCTCGCCTTGCGTGGTGCCGAGGAGCGACTGGTCCCGATCCTGATGACCGCCGCCTGCGCCGGCCTCGCGCTCGTGCCCTTGATCTTGGCCGGCAACGCCCCCGGCCATGAAATCGAACATCCGATGGCGATCGTGATCCTCGGCGGTCTCATCTCCTCGACCGCGCTCAACCTCCTCCTGCTCCCGGCACTCTATGCGCGCTATGGCAAGGAACGCCCCGCGCCGCCTGTCACTGGCCGGCAGGAGCCAGCTGCATGATCCGCTGCTTTGCTCCTTTGCTGGCGCTGCTTGCCGCTGCCTGCATGAGCGTCTCCAAGCCGCCGGCGCTCACCGCTGCGCCCCGCGCGACCGGCGCGTTCGCGCCATTTCCCGTCACCTCGATTGCGCCAGTTCCCGATGACTGGTGGCGGCTCTACGACGATCCCGCGCTCGACGCGCTGGTCCGTGCCTCGCTCGCTGCCAATGCGGATCTTCGGGCTGCTTACGCCAACCTCGATGGCGCGCGCGCGGCGCAGCGCCAGGCTCAGGCCGCGCGGCTCCCGCAGACCACGATTGAAAGCGCGCTCGGCGTTGACGATCCCGCCTCACAGCCAAGCGCATCGGGCAATGTGCCGGCGACCGATTATGACATCGCGGCGACCGCGAGCTGGGATATCGATCTGTTTGGCCGGCTCCGCTCGGCCGCGACCGCGGCGCGCGCCGATGCCGAGGCCCTCGCCGCCGTCGCCGACGGACTGCGCGTTGCCGTGGTCGCCGATACGGTGCTGGCCTATGTCGATCTCTGCGGGACGACGCGCGCGATCGGTGTCGCGCGGGAGGTTGCCGCGGTGCAGGATCGCGGGGTCGCATTGGTGCGCGAGCAGCTCCGTGCGGGTGAAGTATCGCCGCTGGAAGTCTCACAGGTGGCGACCATCGCGGCCACGACCCGCGCGGCGATCGCGCCGTTCGAAGCGCAGCGCGCCAATGCACTGTATCGACTCGCGACACTGCAAGGTCGCCCGCCGGCCGAGGCCCGCGCCTATCGCTTCACCTGCTCCGCCGCGCCCCGGTTGCGCACCGCGGCGCCGGTCGGCGACGGGACCACGCTGCTCCTGCGCCGCCCCGACGTCCGCGAAGCCGAGCGCCGGCTCGCTGCAACAGCGGCCCGGGTCGGCGTCGCACGCGCGGACCTTTATCCGCGCGTCAACCTGGGCGGTGCGCTCGGACTCCTATCGGGAGGCTTGAAAGCGGTCGCCTCGCCGCTCGTCACCTGGGCGTTTCCCAATCAGGGGCCGGCTCGCGCGCGGCTCGAACAGGCCCGCGCGGCCGAACGCGCGGCGCTCGCGGGATGGGATAGCGCGGTCCTGCGCTCACTCCGCGAGGTCGAGACCGCATTGGCCGCCTATGATGCGGAAGTGCGCCGGAACCGCGATCTGGCGCTCGCCTCACGCGAGGCGCAGAATTATGCCCGTCGCGCCAGCGCGCGCGTCCGCCTTGGCGATGCGCCAGGGCTGCTTCAGGTCGATGCCCGGCGTGCGATGGCCGAGGCCCTGCTGCGCGAGGCCCAGTCCGATCTCGTCGTGTCGCAAAACGAGGTCGCGCTGTTTCGGGCATTGGGTGGAGGTTGGCGTACAGATGCGGGTGCGCGATAGGGGGCGGCATGCGGATATTGATCGTCGAGGATGATGCCGAGACCCGCGCATTCGTCGCGCAGGGGTTGAGCGAGGCCGGCCATCAGGTCTCGGTCAGCGACGACGGTCGCGATGGCCTGTTTCAGGCGACCGGCGGCGAGTTCGATGCCATTGTGCTCGATCGCATGCTGCCGGGCCTCGACGGCCTTGCATTCGTCAAGGCGCTGCGCGCGGCGGGCGGCGCAACCCCGGTCCTGATGTTGACCGCGATCGGCGGTATCGCCGATCGCGTCGAAGGGCTCGAAAGCGGAGCCGATGATTATCTCGTGAAGCCATTTGCGTTTTCGGAACTGGCCGCGCGGCTCAATGCGCTCGCGCGCCGTCCGACGGCGCTCGACAGCGAGGGCGCGCATCTGCTCAAAATTGGCGATATCGTGCTCGACTGGCACCGGCGCACCGTCGAGCGTCGTGGACGGCGCGTCATCCTGCAACCGCGCGAATTTGCACTGCTTGCCGAACTGATGCGCAACCCGCGGCGCGTGATGACGCGCACCATGCTGCTCGAGCGGGTATGGGATTTCGATTTCGACCCCAGGACCAACATCGTCGAGACGCACCTGAGCCGGTTGCGCTCCAAGCTCAACGCCGGTTTCGACGAGGATGCGATCGAGACGGTGCGCGGGGCCGGCTATATGATCCGGGGCGAGTAGATGTTCGCTCGCCTGTGGCGCTCGACCTTCGGCGTCGTGGCGCTGGTGGCACTGGCGTTCACCGCCGCGACGATCGCGATCGGCGGGATCGCTTATGAGGTAACGCATGAGGCGCTCGAGGAGCAGCTCGATCACCGTGTCAGGGTGGAAACTCACGCCCTGCTCGCCGAGACCCGCGCAGGCGGGTTGGCGGGGATCGCAGATGCCATCCGGCGGCGAGAGGAAGCGCGCACGGCCTCAAGCCTCGACTATGTGCTCATCGACCGGGCTGGACGGACGATCGCCGCGACGCTTGTGCCATCGGTTCAGCCGAAGCGCGGCTATGAGGAGCATTTCCGCTTTCGTCGCGGTCGCTATGCCGGTGTCGGCCAATCGCTGGCCACGCCGCTTCCGGATGGACTGCTCGTCGTGGTCGCCGACCGCAGCGATCTGGAGGACATTGACCGCACGCTGGAGCGCCTGTTCATCGTCGCGCTCGGTGCGATGCTTGCGCTCGGTATCGCCGCCGCCGCGCTGATCGGATGGCTCACGCGGCGACGCCTGTCGCGCATCGACGCCACCGCGAAGGCGATCATCGCAGGCGATCTGGCCCAGCGCGTCCCCGGCGACAGATCGGGAAGCGAGTTCGATCGACTCGCCGCAACGCTCAACCGGATGCTTGATCGCATCGCCGCGCTGATGGAAAATCTGCGGCAGGTCTCAACCGACGTGGCGCACGACCTTCGCACACCGCTCACCCGGCTCTGCAACCAGCTCGAACGCGCCGTCACGTCCGAGGGCGATGCTGATCGAGTGGCCGCGATCCGTGCCGCACGACAACAGGCGGATGAGCTCATGGAAATCTTCTCGGCGGTACTGCGCATCGCCGAGGTTGAAGGACTTATCGAACACCAGGCGCTGGCACCGGTTGATCTGTCGGCGCTGCTCGAAGAGATGGCCGACACCTACCGCCCGGACTTCGAGGCCGGCGAACGCCGCCTCATGACCAGCATTTCGGCCGGGCTGCAGGTCCGTGGCGATCGCCGGTTGCTGGCTCAGGCGATATCGAACCTGCTGGAAAACGCGCTGCGTCACACGCCGGTCGGCACGACTGTAAGGCTAGCAGGCACCTCAATAGCGGATACCATCGAGGTCACGATTGAAGACGACGGCCCAGGCGTTTCGCCTGCCGACGCACAGCGACTGTTCCAGCGCTTTGCCCGCGCCGAAGTATCACGAACGACCGAGGGACACGGGCTCGGCCTGGCACTGGTGCGCGCGATTGCGATACGGCACGGCGGCGAGGCGGTTCTTTCTCGATCCGTAGACGGGTTCGGCGTCGCTATTCGCTTTCCGCATATTCGCTAATCCGGCCGCGAGCGGGGTTTGTCCGTGAGGCAGGTCCGTTCTCTTCCGGGGCCGAGCACGCCCGCGACTAGGGGAGTTCGAACGGCTCCGCCTTGCCACTCTTCTAACATCGATGCCCGATCAGCACCGTACAACTGAAATCCTGTCGGGGTCAGGATATCTGATTTGCGATCGCCTGGCGGTTGTTGCACCGGCCCGCGCCAAACCGCTCCCGACGGTGAGGTACACCGGCCGTTAAATTGGCCTGTCGAGTTGGACGCGTTGAGATCCCGGATAGATGCGAAATGACGCAATGACGTCAATTGGCGCTGGGGGTGACGTTCGCAGGAACCATCGCCGCCCGAAGCTGTTGACTCGGTTGGTCGTCATGCAGGGCGTGCTTCGATGATAGCGAAGAATTCTGCGTGGATTTCGGCCTTCGCAATGAGCTTCGTGCTGGCGAGCCCGGCTTTCGGCCAGGCGCAACCGGTAGCCGACCCCACCAAGGCGGCCAATCAGCCCGCCGGACCACCCCAGGATAAGCCGCCCGCGCCGTCACCATCTCCCTTCACGTTTACCGTCAATTACGATCTCGATCTGCTGGACAATCTAAGCGGCGGGCGGTCACGGGGGATAGGCCATGCCGACCTCCTGAAGGGCTCGCTTGGCTATGACGGGAACCTGCAAGGGCATGAGGGACTGAGTGCGCTCGTCAGCCTCGAGCACAGCTTTGGTTCCGACTTCACCCCGCGGCGCATCGGCGGCTTCCAGGCTGTCACATCGATCGAGGCGCATCCCGCCGCAACACGGCTCTATGAAGCCTGGGCGCAGCAGGATTTTCTCCAGGGCCGGGCCGGGGTCAAGGTCGGGCTTATCGACCTCAACACCACTTTCGACGTCCAGGAGACAGCGGCGCTGTTTCTGAACGCGGCCGATGGCACGGGCACCGACCTCGCCGACACCGGGGTCAACGGCCCGTCGATCTATCCTACCACTGCCGCCGCGATCACTGGTTTCTGGCGCCCGAATAGCGACTGGACGCTGCAACTTGGCGTCTTCGATGCGACGGCGGGGGATCCGCGTCACCGATCGGATTTCGTTGCCGTAAAGCTTCGCGGCGCGCTGGTCATTGCGCAGGTCGAGCGCCGGTTCGGCGATACGGCGCGTGTCGAAGTCGGGGCATGGGACTATACCAACAGCTTCCCGGCGCTCGACCGCCTCGGCCCGGATGGCGCGCCGCGTCATGTTCATGGAAATGCCGGCGCCTATGGCCTTATCGAAGGCCGGCTTCTCAAACGCGGCGAGGAAGGGGAGGGGCTCAGCGGATGGTTGAGGATCGGATTTGCCAATGGCGATATCAACCCTGCGCGCCGTTATTTAGGCGCGGGTCTCGTCTACATTGGGCCAATTCCCGGTCGCGACAAGGATGAGGCGGGCGTTGCGGTCACCGACGTCGGATTTGGTGGAGGCGCGCGCGTCGCCGCCCTGCAGGAAGGGCGCCAGGCGACGGGGCATGAGACCGTGGTCGAGGCGACATATCGCTATGCCTGGAAGGACTGGCTCGCCGTCCAGCCCGACGTGCAATATGTCATCCGTCCGCATGGTGACCGGCACATCGACAATGCACTGATGATCGGCGTTCGGCTGGCTTTTACCTGGTCGAAGTAAGCGTCTGATTTACGGAGTGCTCGGCGCCTTTGTTACCGCCTTGCTCTCGGCCTGGGCAGGGCAGGCGTTACCGCGATCGAAGCACGCACGAACGATGTCGCCCGGCGTGATCGTCCAGCTCACCTTAGCCGCATAATCAGCGCAATTCTGATCGCGCGCGAGGTAAATTTCGGGAAGGTAAGCGTGCGCGGTCTCGATCAGCTGACCTCCCGCGCGGCGGTGCTCAACCCTTATGCCCGGCGGCGATAGCAATGTGCTTCGGCCGAGCCGGCAAACCCGGCCGGCGACAAGCTGACCGCCATCGGTCTTGGAGATCGCCGGCGCGCCAAGGCTGAAATAGCTTGAACCCTTGGCCTCGGTGATGACCTTGACGCTTTCCCGCGAAACGCCGGCGCATGCCACGACCAGGAACAGAATCGCGAAGGCGAATATCCGCTGAGGCGGCATCTGGTCGATGATGGCCATGCGCCGCATATACGTTTGCCAGGCGTCTAGGTTCAAATCGTCGGTCGCGCTCGTATGGCAATGGCAGGCCCGCTGGGTCGGACACGCCGGACTTTATTCGAGGGGCCGGTTTCGGCGCTTGCCCCAGATGCGTTCGTGCTCGCGGCGCCGGTGGCGCACGAAAAGGAAGGCGGTCGTCGCCAGCGCGACCATGAGCAGGACAAGAAGTGCGTAGGCGATCTCCAGCCGTAGCATACCAGTCAATCCGTCCTGTTCATCGGGTGACACCTCACGCTTTGACCGTCACCAACGTTCGCACTGTGCGGGGTCCACGTTGGAAACCAATAGCAGGCAAACCGACATGAGGTCTGCAAGGTTTGAGTGTCGCAACTCGTCTTTATCTTACAATTTCTGATGACCAGCCGCGCGCCTGACCGCCGCTACAAACCCCGTGAGTAGCGTGCCGGCGGTCAGCTTCGCTGCCCGTGGAGCGACATCATCACCCAGAGACGACCGCCGGGGAAAATGTCCGTAAACGGGAATGCGCGCATATTGGATCGAAAGGCAGTTGCGCTGGCGGAAGCGCTCGGATTTCCTGTTCCGCGAATGTGAGGGATGCCATGACAATCGCCCGGTGGGAATATTGGACGGTCGCCAACATGCTGATCTCTACGCATGGCGATGCCGCTGAGGAAAAAGCGCAGCTGCGCATTACCCAGGCGCGCGAGAATCACGAGACGGCGGAGGTGATCGTATGGACCGAGATTCTCGCGAAGATCGAGGAAATACGGCTCGGACCCACAGGCAAACTGGTATCATGAGATTCTGGATCGCCGCGCTTGCGCTGGCAACATTGGCAACGCCCTCGATATCGGATGCGCGTGGCCGCCCCAGATATAGCCACAGCTACAGTCACGGCCACGCCGATGGATCGGGCTATTATCTTGCGCGCAGCAGGCATCATGTTCGCCGACCGGTACGCGCATTTCAGGCACCTGCCGGCGCGAGCGCGCAATGCCGCGATGGCTCGTGGAGCTTTAGCGAAAGCCGCCGCGGCACCTGTTCCTGGCATGGCGGAGTGAGCCGCTGGCTTTAACCGTCAGCGCGGGTTAATCATGAACTGGGTCTGATACGACGATTATACCGGCCCATCTAGGGGAGTTGAGAATATGAAGCATATCCTGCTTGCCGTTTCAGGGCTGCTGATGGCGCCCCTCGCTCTTTCCGCGGCGCCCGCCCATGCGCAGGCAGCACGCAACTACGATTGCACCAAACCGGGCAACGCCAACAAGACCGCTTGCAAATCCGCAGTCGCGGCGGCGGCAAAGCCTGCGCCGAAAACCCGCAACTATGATTGCACGAAGGCGGGCAACGCAAACAAAGCGGCCTGCAAAGCCGCGGCGGCTCCAGCGGCGCCGGCACCGGCTGCGGCAAAGCCTGCGCGCAATTATGACTGCTCGAAGGCCGGCAATGCCAATAAGGCGGTCTGCAAGGGGGCGGCAACCACTGCCCCGGCCCCACGCGCAACCCAGCCGGCCCCCGCATCGCGTCCTGCGCCAGCTGCGCCGACCAAGGCAGCGCCTGCGCCCGCACCGCGCGCTCCTGTGGCCGGGCAGAACACCAATCCCGGTGGCCCTAATGGCGCGACTGCGAAATGCCGCGATGGGTCGTACAGCTTCTCTGCCCATCGCTCGGGCACCTGCTCGCGCCACGGCGGGGTTGCCCAATTCTATTGATCACATGAATATGCGATGCTCGCTTTCAATGGCAGCAGCGCAGCCGAGCATTTCCGCCGCGCAACGAAAGGCGCGCGGTGGAGATGTTCAGCGACAAGACGGCAGTTGGCAACGCCAGTCGCGTGAAATCTATGATCGTGGTTCGTCGCTCGCACCGAACGCCTGCCGATGCGACCGGACCCAGGTCTCGACATCGGTAGGCTGAAAGCCATCCAGACCCGATTTTGCGACGTAGGGATGAGCGATGATCGCATCGGCATCGTCTGGATGCGCTGCGAAGTAGCGGAACTTCGACGCCACGCGCTGGCCGACGCCGGCCCCCATCGCGGCATCGACCTCACGCTCGAACTCGTCCAGCGGCTGGCCGCGATAGCGGATGGTCCGGCCAAGACCGGCGCTGACACGAGCAGCCAGTTCCTCCCCCGTCAGGCTTTCCGACCCGGCGATGCGATGATCGCCGCCCATCGCGCTGCGCTCCAGCAGCGTCAGCGCCGCTTCGGCGCAGTCGTCGGCGGATGTCCAGGCGATGCGTTGCGACGCCGGGATCGGCGGCGCGAAGACGCCATCCGCGATGATCTCGGCAAGCGCCGAGGGTTTGAGCAGATTGTCGAGATACATCGTCGGCCGCACGATCGCGAACGGCAGGCCGGAGGCACGCGCGGCGTCTTGGACCATCTGGTTGGCGACGAAGCTCGGCTCCTCGCAGGGAGCCGGCCGGCTGGCGCTGGCGAGTTTCAGGACGAAGGAGCGTATGCCGGCCGTCTTGAAGGCGGACAGCGCATTCTCCGCCTGCGCTACCATCACCTCGGCCGGGCCGATCGGCACCTGAAGCACGGCATGGTCGATGCCGGCGCAGGCCACGCGCAGCGAGGCGGTATCGCCGAGATCGCCTTCGGCGAGTTCGACACCGGACGCGACCAGCGCCGCCGCTCGCTGCCGATCGCGCACCAGCGCGCGAACGGTAAGGCCCCGCGCCAGTGCGGTGCGGCTGACGACACCGCCCTGCACGCCGGCGGCAAGGAAGACGAGAATAGGTTTCGATCGGTCGATCATGGACATGGACTGCTCCTGCAACACGGCCTGTCGGAGCAGCATCGTCGTCAACGGCGCCGATCAGACCCATAAGCACGACGCGCGTGCGGGACTGTCGGGGATCGCATCGGCTGGATGCGAATAGAGCTTTCCCACGGGAAAGGGCTTGGGCCTACCCAGACCAAGCCTGCCATTTCGACGGCGGCGATTATGCCAGCGCTGAAATCTGCGTCAATCCGCATCCATCTGACCGCTTTGCGGTGACCAAGGACGGGGGTACCGGAATCGGCATCCCCGATTCCGGCGCGCTCGCCTCCGCCAGTTCTTCGCCGCGGTTCGCCATAGCCCGCCCATCTGAATCTTCAGTTACGCGCGGCAATATCATAGCTATGGAGATCCTCGACCTTGCCTAACCATGTCACGCGACAAAGGAGCATTCCTTTGCCGGCTGATGATGACGGCCGCGGGCATAGCGTTCGCGCTGTCCGGCTCGTTTCCGGTCTGGAGCTTCTGGCTCAAACTGCCGGGCCGCAGAGCAAACAGGTTCCGGTTGATCCAATTGACGGAGGATACGGCACGCGACATGCTAGATGTCGCAAAGTTGATGGGATTGTGCGTGTCAAATGAGGGGGCTGGCTGAAACGTCCCTCCATCATCCTATCCTTCGGGCGAGAACGCCCGTGGTGGCCTCCCTCCTTGCGCTCGCCGCGGCAACTCCTCTTGCTGCCGAAGCGTCGGAAGTCCGCGCCGAGACGACCCTGCAGACGGCTTTGCTTCAGCTCGCCGCGCGCAGCGGGGAGGAAATCGTCAGCCTGGAACCCGGCCTGCGCGCGATTCGCGTCCATTTGCCGCCGGCGAGTCTGCCGCTTGAGACGGCGTTGCGGCAGATGTTGCGCGGCACGGGCTATCGCGCCGAGCGGATCGGGCCACACGGCTATCGCATCGTGCGGATCGCGCCACGCCGCGCGGCACCTGTCGTGCCGTCGTCCCCGGTGCCAGGGGACGCGCCGGATGTGATCGTCACCGCCAGCAAGCAGCATGTGCCGCTGCTGCGCTTTCCCGCCTCGATCACCAACGTCGTCTCGCATGCCGATGCCATGACCGGCCCCACCTCGAGTATCGCTGATGCGGTGCGCTCGACCCCGGTGCTCCAGGCCACCGCGCTCGGCGTCGGACGCGACAAGATCTTCATCCGCGGGATCGCCGACAGCAGCTTCCCCGGCATGACCCAGGCGACGACGAGCTATTATCTCGATGACGTGCAGATGAATTATTCGACCCCCGAACCGGGGCTCGCGCTGGTCGACGTGCGCGGGATCGAGGTGATGGAGGGGCCGCAGGGGACGCTTTACGGTGCGGGCGCGATCGGCGGGATCGTGCGGATCATTCCCAATCCCGCGCAGCCGGGCGTGTACCACGCCGGCATTACCGCGAGCGCCAGCGCGACCGTCGACGGCAGCCCGGGCGGGGACATTTCGGGCTTCGTCAATCTGCCGTTCGCCGGCGATAGCGCGGCGGTGCGGCTAGTTGGCTATCGCGCGCACGAGGGCGGCTATATCGACGACCCCACGCTCGGCCGCCGTGCGATCAACGAGCTCGATCGCGTCGGCGGGCGCGGCGCGGTGCGGGTCGAGATCGGCAATGGGTGGCAGATCGACGCGAGCGTGCTGGGGCAGCGCAATTCGTCCGGCGACGCGCAATATGTCGATTCGGGCAGCAATGAGTTGATCCGCTCGGCGCGGATCGCGCAGCCTTATTGGAACAGCGTAGTGCTTGGCCGCGTGCATATCCGCAAGCGGTGGGATAGCGGGCTCGAATTCGTCTCGGTGAGCGGCGTCAGCCAATATGACGCCGATGACTGGTTCGATGCGACTCCGCGCCGCTCCCGCTATGCTGTTGCGTACAAGACGACCCGTGCCGATCTGCTTTGGACGCAGGAGATTCGGTTGAGCCAGTCGCGGCCTGACGGCCAATCCTGGGTGGTCGGCGCGGCGATCTTGCGCAACCGCGATGCGCTCAACCGGCTGCTGGGTCCAACGCGCGATCCGATCGAGATCATCGGCGTCACCAACGTGTCGCAGAATCTGTCGCTGTTCGGCGAATTCACCGAGCCGCTCACGCGCCGCCTGTCGGTAACGATCGGGGTGCGTGCTACCCGGGCGCAGGTCGATGGCTCGCCTTCGATCAAGCCGCGCGCCGGCGATCTGGTGCGCGGGCGGGTGACGCGGCGCGTCGATCCGACTTTGGCTTTGTCGTGGCAGCTCGCGCCGCGCATCTCGATCTACGCGCGCTATCAATCGGGCTTTCGCACCGGCGGCCTCGCGGTGGCACGCGGGATCGGGCGCGTGGCGGAGTTCAAATCCGATCGTATCGAAATGGGTGAGGTGGGCGTGCGGCGCCTACGCGAGGGCACCACCGGGGTCGATGTCAGCGCGGCGCTGTCCTACGCGCGCTGGCACGATATCCAGGCCGATCTGATCGACCGGCGCGGCCAACCGTTTACTGCCAACATCGGCAATGCGCGAATCCTGACCGCCGAAGTTAGCGCGAACTGGGCGCCTGTGGCACCTTTGAGATTCGACCTATCCGCGCTCTACACCGCAAACCGTGTCATCGGCCCTTTCGCCTCCTCTTCACACATCCATAATCGACGCCTGCCCGATACGCCGCCGTTCAGCGCGCACGGTGGGTTTAATTATAGTTGGAGCGCGCTCGGCGGCGTGATGCGGCTGGGCGCTGCGATCGATCATATTGGGCGCTCAGTGTTGGGGTCGGGTCGAAATTTTGACATCGGGCAGGGGCGCTATACGGCGGTTTCGGCGCGAGCTGAGTGGACCCGTCGCGATCTGACGCTGTGGCTTGCCGGGGACAATCTCACTAACGGCCGGGGTAACCGCTTCGCGTTCGGCAATCCCTTCACGCTCGCCAACCGCGATCAGCGCACCCCGTTACGCCCGGCGATGGTGATGCTGGGGATGAAAATTGAACGATAAGGGACTTGGTCCAGGGTCGAAGGGGCCCGTCAGTGCGGATGGCGGCGACGTGGCTGGCCTTCCTCGCGTTCGTTGTGCTGGGCGAGGCTATCGATCAAGCACGGGAGGGGCGGAGGGGCGGAGGGGCGCTTGGCTGCTACACCTGGTCTGTGCCTGGCGCTCGCGTTTCTTTATCCGATCAGCGACCGGCGCGGCCTGTGGCTCGAGCGCGAGCCCTATATCGAATTCTGGCAGCGGGCGGCGCAGCGCAACGAGGTTGGGGACGGCGCCGATGGTTAAAGCCGCCGCGGCCAGATGGTGGCAACTTTCAACGCAAACGCCCGCGCTGCCGGCATGGAGATTACTCCCGGCGTGCCCGCCGCGATGCGCAAGGCGCGCAAGAGGTGAGGTTAAAAGTAACGCCATGTCAGAATTTTCGTTAACGGTAATGTAACATGGCGTTGCTTCTGTCTTTGCCGAACGGCAATGATAAGATGGCCCCGCCCGCTGGCGACCCGAAAGGAAAGCGAAAGTGCGCTTTCGCAATCTGGTTCAGGCTCTGGAGGATCGAGATCGTTCCCGTTTCGATCAAGGCACCTGGCCCGAACCCTCTCCCTCCGGGTGCCACCGGGGGAGGGACAGGGTCAAAAGACAGGAGGCGGCCGCGACATGCAAGGAAGCGAGATGAAGGATGCTCGCAGAGCGCTAGGTTTGACGCAGGACAAATTTGCCGAGGCCCTTGGGATGAGCCGTAAGGCGATCAACCAAATGGAGGTCGGCAAGGCCTCGATCGACCTGCGGACCGATCTTGCCACGCGCTATCTTCTCACGGTGGCGGGCAAGCGCGTTGATGCGGTCCTCGGTGAACCCGTCCGCAATCTGATCGATTACGTCTGAAAAACTATTCCTCGGGCTTCGCTCCGTTGGGCTTGGCCAGCATGCGCTAAACAGATGCTCCGGTTGCGCTGAAGATGCCTGGATTCATCCCGTCACTGATGCGAACGGCGAAAAACCGCCGGCCCTGGGGCCGGCGGCTTCGTAGTTCGAGCGAACTTCAGAACCGTCAGGCGGTGTAGGCGACGCTCACGCGGCGGCGACGCATCGCTGCGCCGACCGCGCCGAAGCCCAGGATCATCAGCGCCCAGGTCGCCGGCTCCGGCACGCCGCCACGGGCGAGGTTGTCGAACTCAAACGAGTTCTGGCCCGAGGTGAAAGTCGCGCCAACGATCGCGGGACCGCCGTGCGTATTGTAAGTCACTACACCATTGGTGAACCCGCTGATCTGGTTCCCGCTCGGGAACGACAGGTCATTGATAATCTGACCGCCAGCGTAAGTGATCGAGGTGCTGTCCGCGAAATGCAGCGTCAGCGAGTTGTAGGTGTCAAGCGAGCCGAGCACGAACGAGAAAAGCGACGTCGCCGCGAAGTTCGTCGTCCAGGACCCTCCCCCAAGGACCGATCCAAAATTGCCGGTGCTGCCATAGGCCGGACGAGCGCCCATCGAGCTCGACGCGTTGAGCGCATAAGCGTTCGTGCCGCCGGGGAGCAGCGAGCCCGCCGCGTAGCTGTCGAAATTCTCGAAAACGGTCGTGCCCGATGCGGTCGTGCCCGAGCCGCCAGCAAACGAGACGGTCGGTGCCGCAGAAGCGCTAACCGATGCAACCGTTAGTGCAACCGCTCCCAGGATCGCCAAATTCTTCATTGCCAGCCCTCAATACCAAAAACCACGATCGCCGCATTCCGAACTTCGATAATCAGCGATTCGAATGTCGTCCGATAGAGAGGTCGCACGGGGGGTGACAGCGCGTTTACCATCCGATTTTCCCAAAATGGGACAAATCGGGCTCCTCTGGGCCGCGCAGGAAAGGGATTGCGCCACGGCCCGACCAACCTCGCTCCAACGTAAGCTGCCGCTATGCCGGCCCTCGGGCAATCTTCGTGGCAAGCCGCCGGCGGGCATAGCCAAAGGACTGAGGGAAACCGCCCCTCAAACCCCGACGGTTCGAAATACCCCGCTGGTATAAGTTTTCGAGGCGCTCAACGCGCGGGGGATCCGCGCTATGTTGCATTGGGCGCCGAGCTGAACCGCGACGACAGCCGGCTCCACCTCATCGATGAGCGATCGGCTCGCGTTACCTGCGCGACTTCGATCGCAATGGCCACGTCCTCGTGTGACTCGAGCGGGACCGCGGACAGGCACATTCATGCCTGCCCGTGCCCCAGGGTTCGTCACGGGAGCATCTGTGATGTTGATCAAGCGGGTCGAGGTATCCATGGCCGGTTTTGAGCGACGAGAGAGTTAGCGAGGAC
>OFTY01000242.1_pt1 | contig 54957 bp, 42 predicted proteins | sample 1775061 | NCBI WGS metagenome assembly OFTY01 (sample SAMN08195773, study PRJEB24354) | sludge metagenome | isolation source: sludge from phenol fed wastewater aerobic bioreactor B | place: India: Nagpur | collected 2016-09-16 | reverse complement strand
CGGGAAGTAGCGCAGGCCGGTAGCGCACCTGGTTTGGGACCAGGGGGTCGCAGGTTCGAATCCTGTCTTCCCGACTTAAGGAGAAACCCATCAATGGGTTTCTCCTTTTTTTGTATCAATAAGAATCTGAGGCCCAAATAGTTATTATCTGGCCATTTTTAGTTCGATTTTTACAACTAAAGTTTTTAGACTTTATTATCAGATTATTAGGAAAACTGCTTCAGTTCTCTATTTGACGCATTTCTTGAGCAGTTCGATTTCCCCTTAGGGTTCCAGCATTTTCATCTTTCTTTGGCTCATTGTGATTCTTTGACATTAGATAGAGAAAGTCTAATATAACAGCCGTTTCATCATTGTTTACCTGTATACCATGATGTGCCAATATCTCCATTGCTTGTTTAGTAGAAACCTTTTTATCGATAAAGTTCATATTTTATTACCTGTTCTTTGTTAACAATATTTTTGACAAAGCACTGTTTAATTCCAACGTCATATTTCCTGTTTGAAAATCAACTTTAATTGGTGGGATCAGATTGACAAGATGCTTTTTATCCGCAGTATCCAAGCTTGAAAATCCCTGAAAAATATTTACAAATGATGTGTCTGCCATTTGGCTTTGCTGGTCAATGCTTCCTAATTTTGTATTGATATCTTGCAGTTCCCTTTTCAAACATTTAGAATTAGCCTGATACTCCTTCTTTAAGTTGCTGTAATCATCAAGTTTCAGTACCCCAACTACAAATAGCTTTCTGGCTTGGGAAAGAATCGATTCCTGTTCATGTAGTTTTCTTACTACACGATTTCGGGTCTGTAGGTACACTGTTTGGTGTGCGTTGGTATTCCAATCTTCCAAAATGAGACTAAAAAGATCCACTGCCTTATCTGAAAGTACCAATTGCTGAAGTTCACGCTGGTAGCAATCGTTGAGAAAGATTGCATTGATTCTTGTTTTACATCTTCCGTGACAATGGTAATACGGATATTTCTTCGTGGAGCCTTTAGAAAAGCTCCCACTGAGTTTTCGATCACAATAAGGGCACTCCAAGACCCCTCTTAGAAAAAATGTAGCTTTCAGGAAGTCTTCTTTAGCAGTAACCTTTCTTTTTGTTGTTATGATACTCTGAACCTCGTAAAACAGTGTTTCTGAGATTAGCGGGTCGTGTGCGCCTTTTACCAGATCTCGTTCTCCTGTATTAAATTGTATCGAAATAAGACCACAATAAACAGGATTTCGTATAATCCTAAAGAAATATGACCTGGAACATTTCAAGCCCTTATCAGCAGCCATCTTTCTAATTTCCTCAATCTTATGGGTATTCCTGGCAAGTTGCTGGAAAACCCATCTTAGAATGTCTGCTTCCGGTTGTCTGGGGGTAATAATCTTTTTACTTTCCATTGTTGTTGTATTGATATAACCCAAAGGAGCTTTATTAGGATACCTGCCCATAAGTTTTGCTCGACGAATACCGTTTGCCGTATTTAAGGCTCTTCTACTGTTTTCTGCTTCCGGTACGGATAGGTAAACTGCAAGCATGACCGTACTTTCCGGTACTGAAAGATCTAAAAGCTGGTCAATAGCCATTGCCGTGGTCTTATATTTCCGAAGCATACCAATCATTTCATAAGCGTACTCAATATTCCGGCTAAATCGGTCCCATTTAATGAATAGTATATGTTTATCTTCTTTTGATGACTTGTTTTTGATCGCTGTCATTAACTTTTTCCATTCAGGTTGGTTGAAGTTTTTGGCAGAGAAATCTTCACGATAAATACCTTTAACTTCAATATTGTTATACTCACAATATTTCAATAATCGATCCTCTTGCTCTGGCAAGGAGTATCCCTTTCTCTTTTGCTCATCCGTACTTACACGGACGTATAAATAAGCGGTTTTCATATAACTAGTGAATTTGTTGATTTTCAAGATTAGCACTTCCTGTTGATTTTCGATTTTTTCAAACAGTGAACAGAATTTTGCTTTTAGTTGTCGGGGGGAAGGTTGTTTAGGGTCGGAGGTTAAATGGGACGGATGTAAGCTTCACTAATATTCGTAAATTTGGTATTCCACTTGATTTTAGAGTATTAGAGTTATGCCGAGCATTTCCAGAAACAGTCCGTGCCCTTGCGGTAGCGGAAAAAAATATAAACGATGTTGTATTGACAAACCCGTACTTACTCAAAGTATGATATGGGAAGCTTTTGATAGACATGCTAGAAAACAGGATGAAGATGCCAAAGCTGCATTTCAGGTTCTCAAAAAGTATAATTCAGCAGAAGTATTTAAAGTATTATCATTTTTACATCTCCAGTCCACCAATCATGGGAAAAATATCAGGCTGGAAAATTTGGTAACAGAACTTGTTCGGGATCTTCAGACAAATGCTAACCCAACTAATTTCAGCGAACTTTTAAAGGACATAAACAAAGTGGCTACCAGGAATTGGGCCGAGGATCCACCGGAAGAATTCTTTACTGAAAACATCGTTTTTGAAAACGATAATCATATCGCTTTCCCCGGAATTTCCACAGGATCACCGGAAATTGTGCAGGGACTGATACATGCTGTACAGTTCAGAAATGGATTGCCTGAAGCATTTAAGGCAAAAGTCAAAGAAGGCTTAAGGTTAATTCTCACGCTTCATACAAATATCGCCCGGAATTTAAGGTTAACTCACCGGATGTTTGAAGAACAAGTTGATGAGGCGCTAACGATACCCGACGAAACCTTGGTTCGTGAGAAAATGAATTTATTCTCCTGGACTACGGAAGAACTCAAGAGTATTTCTGAACAATTGAAAATACCGAAGGATACTATCAACCAATTTGTTTTTGAACCCTCGAAATTCTCCCTGAATTTTCAGGACCCCAATCAGAACCCTTTGTTGCAATATCCTTTTATTAAGATCGGTAATGAAATAATCTTGTTGCTGCCAACAGTCGAATTAGCATGTATAAATGATTTTATTATCCAGCAGGCCCGATCTTTCAATTGTCTTGAGAACTTACTAAAGGAGTATGAAAAGAACAGTAGGCAAGAATTGTTGTCCTACCTCCAACGGATGCATTGGACTCCTCAGCGGTTTTCTTTCTCTTCAAATAATCCCACCATTTTTCTATTAGACCATAGCCTTTGGAGGATTGATACGAATAAGCTGGCTTATGTTACGCTGATCACAGAAAATCCTAGCCATACCGTCGATACACGTCACCGAGATAGCATCTCAGCGGCCTATTATAAGAAGGTGGAAGAAGAAACGGTTGCAATAAAAAAGGAATTTCCTGACCATCAAGTTTTGGTCGTTTGCATTATCAATAAATCACGATCCCTCGGGGTACTGGGTCTAGCACTTGAGCGATTCAAAAAATCCGAATGCCAACTTTTCTTTGGCTTGCTCGAGTTGCAGGTGTTAACCCGTGTTTGGAAATTTGATCGGTTGACTTTGTGGAAGTATGCAAAAAACTTGGATGTCGCGGAAGGTAAAATGAAATTTGCCCCTCTACAAACACACTATTCAAAATTCAAATGGTATAAACGAAACGACGAATCCTTTTTCGATCCGGACGAAGAGCCATTTGCAATGGCCATGTTCGGCTTTGAAATTGAAAGCGAGATTAGACGGCAAGGCGTGCAGAAGATGGACAAGATCGGGATTCATATGCCAGGCAAGGAAGGTGATATTATTGTACCCTGTTATAGAAAGGAAGAGTATTATCCTGCTTATGTTTCACAGGCCATTCATTATGGACACCTTCACAGTTGCCTGTTAAAATATGACTGCCCGTTATGGTTTATACCAGCGAGTCCGAAAGACATGGGAGCCGAAGTTTATATCAATGGGTTTATGTATTGGCTTAATGAAATGTATGAGGAAGCCAAAGAGTTTATCAATCAATTAGGCCATCGGCCTGTGCTCTTTTCGGTTGCAATGGACAAAGAGTTTCAGTCATTAAAGGATCTAGATGACTATGACGATCGGGAAACCAATATTAAATACCAATTAAACAAGGATAATAGGGTCATTCACATCGAAATCCCGATTGGTATCGTGCAGTTCCTATCCCGTCCAAACAATGCTGGCGAGCAGCAGCTCATGACATTTTTGCTCGATATGCTTGGATTACTTATTGAATCTACTGGCTCTGGTAAATCTATTGACGAGTATGACAAAGATTATATTATTCAGACCAAGGTACCGTTGGGAATTCAGAAGATGATGATCATTGCTACGGGTGATCGCGACCTCTGTGTTGCAGAGATCGATATCGATGAGCCGAGAATTATTCCTAAATCTGATGTATCATACCTATTGCAAAACCAGGTCCAGTGGTTGGGATATACTACCTCCATTCCAGAGAAAATTCCGGATAATACAGGAAAGATGAAATTGTTTGGGGACCTGGTAACGCTTCACTTTGAAAAATTATGCACGGAACTGGAGATCTATGACGGCATGCTTTTGTTGTTATTTTTAATGCAACGTCACGAGGCCCTTATACAGGATCGCTCGTTTCGAAAAATCAACTATCCTGCAAAGCTGGCCTGTTATGGAAAATATTTTGACGTTTATAAGGAGTTTTCTGAAAGTGAGCGTGAACTCACTTTCAGTTTATTGGCCACGCGGGTATTAATCGAGTTTGTTGCTTGCAAATTGCCGACAGGAAAAACGAAAATCAGTGAGGATGCTGCTGATATGTTGTTAGCCATAACCAGTAAAATCATTCAGTATGGCTCGCTTTCCGATGAGATAAAATATGGCATTAGACAAATGGAAGTTGGCCTGTTGCCGTCTGGAAGAATTGGTATTAATCTTCGGGAGGGAAATGAAGAGTTTGAAGAATTTACAGAGAAGCTGTATGGAGAAGAATTTGACAGTTACGCCAGGGATTATAAAATGGCATTTCACCGCCGCAGTAAGACCGGAGAGGTAGTTCCAGATGAATATCTGGGGCAGGTAAACACTGGTTTTAAGCAAATATGGGGAATCGGACTTTATGATATTCCGGTCCTTTCACATGCGATGGCTTACTATATGTTTTCAAAAAATAAATCTGTGGACACGATCTCAGAAAAAGATTTTATTGAGCTATTAAAAACGGAAACGAATTTCTCAGAAACAGAAATTACCGGATATATCAATCAACTTTCTTTTCTACAACGCGATGATATTCTTACTCCACCTGAGGGCTATTCAAAACCCGATACCTATCCCTGGCGTTATAACAGACGTTTATCCTATCTTCTAAAACCCATTATAAGGGTAAAGGAAGGAGGCGAGTACAACCTCATTATAAGTGCGCGTCATTTGTGGGTAGCGACCGAAAATCTTGTTTCCAGTTTTGGTATGGGAATTCTGAAAGTGGATAAAAACCAGAAGGAATTGCAACAATTATTGGCAAAGCAAAATGCAGTGAAGGGAAAGGAATACCGCAACGAAGTCTTTATCTGGCTAAGTAACAACTGTCCCCATTTGCGATTAATCGATCACGAGGTAAAAATATCGGAAGGAGGTTTTTTTAAAGCGGAAAAGAACAAGGGAGATATCGATATTTTAGCGATTGATGAGGAAAGGAAGATCGTCTATTCAATTGAATGCAAGAATACTCATCAATCTAAGGTTGCATATGAATTTCGGTTGGAGATAGATAATTACTTAGGTAAAGACGGTAAGCCCGGCATGATTGAAAAACATGTTAAAAGAGACACCTGGCTTCGAGAAAACTTAAAGTATGTATTGGAGAAACTTGGGCTCAAAGATCATTACCGAATTGTATCACTCGTAGTCACCCGGCATATCCTGCCAGCTACTTCCCCGTATTTGCTTAATATACCTATCCTGTCCTTTTACGAGCTGACAAAATTTGGGTTAGGCAAGTATGCAGAATCGCCAGTTATTTTAGAGAAAGATCTGAAATCAAAACATGATATAAAATCATAAATTGATCGATTTTAATGAAGCAGCAGCTTCGAAAACGGCTGCTTAGAAGTGATTGAAAATCAATATCTAATCGTCCATTAGGCGGCCAGCTTCCTTAAACCATGAAGAAATAAGTTCGATATTTGTACAGGCGGCGATGAGATAAACAAAACCTGCTTTCGTAGGGGATTTTTTAGTTCAATCCCAATTATGCTTTAATTCTATTTTCTTAATAGTCTAATTTTCAAAAAGATATGAGTTCGATCTTATCAATCTTTCAGCCCCGTATATGCAAATAAAGCCTCGTTTTTTTTCTTGCAGATCTTCTGAATATTCCTTGTGTATACTTTAAGAAACTTCCTTTTATAAACCAACATATATGAGGGATGGTGAATTGGAACAAAAAAAGTCCCATCTATTTCTATGGGCTTATATTTGAAGTCATCAGGAAGGTAAATTTCCCTCACCCCCATTTTTTTCATAACAAATGAAGCTACTTGTTTACCGAGTAGAAATACCACTGACGGAGTTAAAGTTTCCAGTTCATACTTAAAATTGGGGAAGCACTTTTCCATTTCGTGTTCTAATGGGTATCTAATTTTTCCCTCCTTTAGTGGGACACATTTAACCAAATTTGTTTTATAAAAACTGATTATCTCCGTTAAAGGATTTTCAATATCATTTATTAAAGCTCCAGATCTTGTCAAAGGTGATAATGGTAGTCGTTCAATATCATCGTCAAATTGAACAGCAGACAAACCAACCCAAAATATGTGGGAATTTTTAAGATAATCTAGTACAGGCAGTTGGTTTAAATATAAACCACAGGCTTTACATACCTTTAGGCAAGGCTGTATTTTTAGTTTCGAGTCCAGCGAAAATTCTACCGTCATTTAAGTTAATTGTCCGGTAAATATAATCATGCAGGAGGTTTTCGTCAACTTTTGAGTAATTCCCGCTATGGAAATTAAATTGTAGGCGTCCTACAAGCCCCGACAGATCTTGATTTGGCTGTATTTGGGTTACTTTTAAATTATTCCCTTTGGCTTCAAGGTCGTGGTATATTTGAGTGCCATGGTACGGTCTATACTGAAACACACTGGTACGAAAACTTACGCCAAAGCTTATTGAAAGCTCTTTTAATTTAACAGCCAACTGATAGGTCATTTCCATATCTTCTGCTGTTTCATTTGGAAATCCATAGATAAAGTATCCTTTCATGTTTATGCCAGCCTTGAATATTTTAGTCAAATTGGCTATAATAGTATCTACGTTCTTAGTTTTTTTTATTTCTCCTAATATTTTAGGTGACCCTGATTCTATTCCGATAAACAATTCATAACAACCACTTTCTTTCAAAGCTGCCATTATCGAATCATCTACATTATTAAAGGTCATAACATGGGCCATTGACCTCCATTTCAAATTGAAATTGGAAAACACATTAATTGCCTTCTGGACAGTTGCATTTGTTTTTAAAAACAGGTCGTCGAGAACACGGATTGAATTAACAGTCGGGTAAGCCTCTAATATCTCATTCAATTCCCATACAATAGAAATTTCTGATTTTTCCCTGACGGAATAATCTTTATTTAAAGCCCTTGCAGCAGCACAAAAAGTACAATTGTAAATACAGCCACGGCTTGTAACAATGTTAGCTTCAATAAAACCTAACGGGTGAATAACAGGTTCATTTAAAAAGAAGCTACGGTCTAATGGAACATCAGACACGTCTTTTACTTCATATTTTGACTTACTATCTATAAGAAAAACTCTTCGATTACCTTGAGTGAAGAAGGGGGCTTCTTGCAAATGATTTTTTATAATATCTAAAGTGATTAATTCACCATCACCGGTTACTATGTCAATCGGTCCGCTCACTTTCCAAGTAAGAATATCTTTATAAAGCTGCTTAGTTGATAAACCGCCAATTATAAAATGAGTATCAAAATTTATTGCTTCCGCAAAATCTTTTACTAATTCATAATTGGTGGTAAAAATATTTGAGGCGATAAATTCAGGTTTAATAGCATTTACGGTTTCAACTAAATCCGCTAAGGGTATTCGCTGATGAACAGCATCAATAAGTTTTACATCAATTCCATCATTCTGTAGGATTGTGGCTATATAACCCAATCCAATTGGAGGCAATGAATCCTCATCGTATAGAGTATTCTTTTCTCTGAATAATGGTGAATTGATAATTATTATTTTCATTTATTCTATCTTTTACCCTCTAAATAGATTGCTATATTCATTTAACTCATCTTGAGTTGCCTCCTCTGCAGATTCCCAAATCAAGTCCCAAAGGTGATTATACATCGCGCCATTTGAATTGGCAGTGTCGGTTTCTAATGCCTCATATATTCCTGACTGTACTTTATTATAAATGAGTAAATGTGTTACATTATTTAAAGTTTTTAGCCTCCCTCGTATTTTTAAATCTGCTTTGGGTGGTTTATAATATTTCAATTTGACCTGTGGAAAATCATTAACGATTTTACCATATCTGATTTTTTCATCATTGTTTTTGGGTTTCCAACATAAAATATGTATCTCTCTAAATCTTTCCTTTTTCAAACAATCATACTGTGAATTTGAGTTCATTTCTGTAGGAGAGTTGCCAAAAAAGTTAATGTCACCTGCCAATAGTCTAATATTATCCTTGTCAGCATTTTTAGTGAACTTGTTAACTATTGGGTCTAATTCGGAAGTTTTGTACTGGTGTTTTCCAATAAGATTTTTCATAGTAAATCTAAAAAGTAAAATAGTTGCAGCAATACATGCCACAATTACAAACAAAGCAAAATAGTTCAGCTTAAATATTTTGTTTTCAAAAAACAAGTCCTTCCAGAAAAAATACAGTGCTAAAATGGCCGCTATAAAAAATACTCCTGTAACGGCATAAAATACATAATGTAGCTTATTCTTTACTTTTTTTGAAGTTATTTTTGCTCGCAAGGCTGTTAAATATGAACCAAGGCATAATGAAGCACCGGCCAATAAAAGTTTTAGTAGATTATCAAGTGTCATTTACTTTGAGATTTTAGAAATTAAGATTTTTATTTCCTTCAAAGGTGCTCTTTGATTTATCGATTCATATAAGTTCAATTTTTCGATAGCAGTTTGTTTGTCTAAAAAATCTTTCCGATATAACTCTTCAATTATCCATAGAACACCTCTTACTATAAGATTCTTTCTCTCTGAAATCTTTCTTATTCCACCATCTGAACTATAAATAATAGCTTTTTTTCTCAATGCCAATTCAAGTACGGAGCTATCAGGAATGCTCAATCCCGGATTTTCACCATTAATATTTGCTATTACAGTAAGGTCGCCTTCATTATCAATTTGTAATTTTCTATTGTTAATGAATTTTGTAATTTCTTCTTGTTGTTCTTCATCAACTATTTCTCCAATTACTTGAGGCGTGGTAAACGCAATTACTTCCAATTGAAAAAAAACTTCCAGTAGTTTTAAATCAACGAGGTCAAAAAGAATGCAGGCATCCTTAATTACTATTTCTTTTTTATCTGACACCGGCAAACCCTTTTCTTAGTTGATTAATACTGATATTCCAAAGAGCGGCAGCTTTGCTCATACTAATTAGTTCTTCAGCTAAAGCCCTATTTATTAATTGGTCAAAATTCCTTGACTTTTCTTCGCCCTTGTATTCTCCCGGCTCTTCTTTGGCGCTATAAGTTTTACTCATATAGATTACCCATCGTTGATAATAACTATCGGTAATCACTTCAAGCTCTTTTAACCTATGAACAATTGCTCTTATGGAAATCCCAAAGTATTCTTTTATGGCAATCAACTCTTCAATCCTGATATAGGTTCTTTTTTTGGCCCCGATCTGCCTTATTAACATTTCAGTTGGTAATAGGAAACAACTGGCAAAAAAATGGCAATACTTTTCAACCTCTTTTGAGATATCAGCAATATGTTTTTCCAAGGTCAATAATAAGTGCGCCAATTCATGTATAATGGTAAAACGGATTCTTTCAATAGATTTGTTCCTGGTGTTAACAACAACAACAGGTATCTCAGTTGAGGTAAAAACGGCTAATCCATCTATGTCGTCAACATCATCAATCAATAAAACTTTTATACCTTTTAATTCAAGCATTTCGATAATGTTAGGAATAGGATCAGTTCCTAAAGTCCACTCGTTTCTCAACTTAATGGCTGCAAGTTCAACATCTTTCTTACTTTCAATTTTGTGACCCTTTAAAGGATTTTTGAATTCAGTTTTTACATTCAATATGTTTTCAATTTCCAAATACCTCTCGACATAATCTCTCATTTTTTCAACAATTGCTTCTTCATTCTTTTTAGAAAGACTTGCCTTTTTCCTAAAGAGAATGTCACCCAAGTCAACTTGATTTTTCTTTAAAAAATAATCAGGCTTTACTTTCAAGGCGTTTGATATAGCTACCAATATATCTCCCGATGGATTCATTAGTCCCATTTCGTATTTGTTCAAAGATTGCTTGGTCACTTTATTGTCTAATGCGTCAGCGAGTTCTTGAAGAGAAAAACCGGCCATTTTTCTGGCTAATTTTAGCCTATTACCAAAAAGGTTATCTACTCGTTGTTCCATAATTAACTTCTTAGTTGACAAAAATAATAAGAATACTCAAAATGTCAACCAATTTTGCTAAATTATTTGGGATTACTTCCTGATTATCGGCAATTATTTGATTACTAGTGCATTAACATCTCATGAGAGGTGTTAAATATTCTCAGTTTGGGGAATTTTAAGTTAAAAAAATGTGCGATGGAAAGACTATCACGGAAAAATTGAAAGTATTGTTGGCAAAGAAGGAAACAGAATCGACTTTGGAAGAGGCAACTAGAATTTATGCCCATAATGGCAAGTATTGTTCTTGCAACTATTTGGCGAAAAACCTAAAATTAAAACATGAAATAAAATCATACATTGATCGGTTTTATATGAAGCAGTTGCCTCGAAAAGCGGCTGCTTGAAAGTGATTGAAAATCAATACCTAATCTCCTATCAGGGCGACCAGCTTCCTTAAATCATGCAGAAATAAGTTCGATATTTGTACAATAAGGTCGACCACGCCCGCCGAAGCTCGAAGAGCGACGGCGGGCTTTTCTTTTATATACACTCTACTACAGCGGACATTTTTACACGGGCTAAAGGGCCATAACTATTTGAATTAACTCAATATTTTGCAGAGAAGCGGGGGCGTAAAATTAGATTTAAAAACTACCGAAAATAAATCTTTGAGCCTCCCTGAATTGTTTAGTATCCTTCAATGAAGATGTGTATAGAATATCTTAGAATCAAAATGAAAGAATAGCTATCATAGATTTGCTGAAAATTGAAGGAGTATATAAAGATGCACGAGAAGTCTATGCTCGATTGAATGGAGCCGAAGTTAGCAAAAACGGTTTTTACGATAATAAAATGATAGAAATTACAGAAATTAGAGAGAAGGATATAAACTCATTGCGGAGTTTATTTTTAAAGACAAGGCGTATAGCTTTTTCTTGCGCTGACATATCACAATTTAAGTTGTCTGATTTTGAAGAGCAAACGAAAGACGAGTATATTTTAGTAGCTCTTGCTGACGAAAGAGTGGCGGGGTTTATATCTGTATGGACAGCCGATAATTTTATCCATCATTTATATGTTGACGAGCAATTTCAAAACCAAAATGTAGGTACACAATTATTAAAGGCTGTTTGTGATAAATTCGGACTGCCTATTCGGTTGAAATGTGAAGAAAATAACTCAAAAGCAGTTTGCTTTTACAGACGGAAAGGGTTTAAGGAAAAGGGAAGTGGGAAATCTGAAATAGGGACATATATTCTGTTCGAGCTAAATAGAAAAATAGAATAACGAACAGCGCGTTTTTTTGTACATACTGACTTTTTGAAATTTCAACAATTAATAGCACAAAAATGAAATCTATAATTTGCATGGGTAATAGGATGTCTCATTGAAATCCATAAATGTATACAGGCAGAACTGTCTGGTAATTTGATCTTCATCGGCAACGTTACCGGTATTACGCCAATAGTTTTCCTCCCGATTTACCATAAACTTAAAACAAACCAGATATTTTTATCCGGTAATCATTCAACCCAGCTCACACGATACCACTATCGCTGCAGCCAGGCCATTTTCCCATAATATTAAATAGATGATCACTAGAAAGGCACTCCTGATCGTTTTTGTTCTTCTGTCGTTGAAAACAATCTCCCAACAGGCAGGAGTAGTTAAAAAGAAGATCCATATCGGTGTGGTGAATAGCCATGTAGATAAAAAAGAATTTACAGCTATGCTGAAGCTGCTGGAAAAAAAAGCAAACTGGGATTATGAAATACTCGACCTGGAGAAGGGAATTACTGCAACAGTACTAAAACGATTCACCCATATCTGGTATCACCGTACTGATACTACAGATTTTGATCAACAAGAATTAAATGCCGGCGGCCCGATAAAGAAATTCGTTGAAGATGGCGGCAACCTCTTTTTGTCAATGGAATCCGTCACCCTGCTGAACCGTTGGGGCATCGAGACCGCAAAGTTCGGTTTAAGAAGAAATCTCCTCACAGATGATGGCTTCGGACGACCCGCTGGCTTTCACGCATTCAAATCACACCCGGTTTTTCAAGGAATGAATGGCGGAGCTTACACTACTAAACGAAAATCTGATCATGAAGTGAGAATGACCGGCTTCTTTGATGAAGCTATTCCGGCAACAGGAAAAGTGCTGGGCATCGACTGGACTTATATCACCTATTCTGAAAAGAACAAAATCCTGCTGGAGTACAATATCGGAAAAGGGACCATCATCGCTGCCGGTGCTTACCTCTATTACAATTCCGACAATTATAATGAAGAGCATTTACGCCGGTTTACGGAGAACGTCTTTTTGTATTCAGCCGGACTGCTGACCAGCGATAAGAAACATTATTGGAATTATGAGCCAAGGGAATTCAAGCAGGCAAATTTTAATCTGCCAAAACTGAAACCGGCAATTGCCACCAGGTGGAATCTGAAACCGCCAAGCCTTACTCTTACCAAAGAAAATGCAGGCCATGATTTTTATAACCTGGTTGGAAGGCACATTCTGTGGATGGGAACAATGAAAGGAGGAGTGGAGGAAATCTGGATGCATCCGTTTATGGCGTTGCGCGATCTGCAGTTGGGAATTAAAGGAAACGGCAGCGATACAGTCTACTGGCTTAAAGATATTCCTGCCTTTGTTGAAGTGACACCCGAGTATTTCCGCCGCGAGTATAAATTCAGGAATACGATCATCAGGGAAGTTTACACCGTTGCCGTAAATGAGGCCAACGGAGTTGCACATCTTGAAATCGAAGGCGACGATTGCGATGAACTGGTAGTTACCTATGGCTCCAACCTTCGTTACATGTGGCCTTATTCTTCAGAATCTACCGGATCTATAGAATACGGTTACAATGCAAATATCAATGCACACCTGATAAGTGGTCAAAAAGGGGCATTGAATACAGTAGTGGCTTACAGTTCATCTCCTTTGTTCCAGCAGATCAAGGCAGATGAGAAAGCCGGTCAGGTGAATGTTCGTGCAAACTTTTCCCTGAAAGGAGAAAAGACGTTTAATATTTATATCATGGGCAGCAGTTCCAACCTGGGTGAGGCGGTACAGTTATATTCTAAGAATACTGCTGCGATGAATAATCTTCATGAAAAGACAAGTGATTATTACAGAGGGTTATTAAAAGGGTATCTGAATATTCATACGCCTGATTCTTTATTCAATACAGGTTACAGCTGGGCACTTGCCCGTATAAACCAATACCAGCAAACAACTCCGGGTATTGGCAACAGCCTGATGGCAGGGTATGGAACCACAAGGAGCGGATGGGGAGGCAATCAGAAAATAAGCGGCCGGCCGGGGTATGCCTGGTATTTTGGACGTGATGCGGTATTTACATCGATGGCTGTAAATACTTTTGGTGATTTCCCCGTAACAAAAGATGTGCTGGAGACTTTTATCCGTTTCCAGGATGTGAACGGAAAGATTTATCATGAACTGACTTCCAGTGGTGCTGTTCATTATGACGCATCGGATGCAACCCCGATGTTTGTTATCCTGGCGGCTCATTATCTCAAATACAGTGGCGACCTGGAATATATACGGAAACGCTGGCCTGCATTCAAAAAGGCGCTTGACTTCTGTTACAGTACCGATACTGACAAGGATGGCCTGATTGAAAATACCAATGTTGGACATGGTTGGATTGAAGGCGGCATAATGTTAGGCGCTCATTCGGAGATCTATCTTACCGGAATGTGGGCCGCAGCACTCGATGCTGGTGCCTATATGGCCGGATACCTGGGCTTGCCTGGAAAAGAGAAATATGCAGCAGATGCCAAAAAAGTAAAGGCGATCATCGACCGTGACTTCTGGAATCCTAAGGAGAACTTCTTTTATAATGGAAAAATGATCGATGGGTCATATATGCCTTATGTAACAGTGTTGGCGGGCGTTCCTGTGTATATGGGAGCAGTGACGGATGCGAAAAAAGCTGAAAAAATAAGTGCTCGTTTCAATAACAGCCAGTTCTCGGCTTCCTGGGGTATACGGATGGTGGAAGACAGCTGCTTTTTTTATGACCCTGGCAATTACCAGGATGGAACGGTCCGTTCGCTGGATGGAGGACTTGCATCACTGGCAGAATATACTACCGGGCATTACCGGTCTGGCTATCAGCATATCTTCAACAGCCTGGTACAATATCGTTTCTGGGCATTGGGCAGCATCCAGGAAGCGATCAATGGTGCGGTATTCAGGCCCAACGGTGTTTGCAGCAATCAGGCATGGAGCGAGGGAATGGTGGTGCAACCTGCCATCGAAGGAATGCTTGGATTAAAACCGGACGCCATGAAAAACCGGCTGAGACTGGCTCCTTACTTTCCCTGGGATTGGGAGTTTTGTAATGTTTCCAATATCCGTATGAAAAATGCTTCGTTGAATATGGATATGAAACGAAATGGAGATATCACTACCTATACATTTAACTCCGGAAAAAATTTTATACTTGATTTCAACCCAGTGCTTCCGTTAAATACGGCGATCGATGCTGTATTGGTAAATGGGAAGAAAGTTAAATACGCAAAGGTTGTAAAACCGGAAGGAATGAGTTTGTCATTTTCTTTCCCTGTACATAATGGGCAGAATGTGGTAGAAATAAAAACCCGGGGAGGTATTGGTGTGCTGCCCGTGTTTACAGATTTTAAACCCGGCGACTCTTCTTCCAATTTGCAGGTAACTGCTGAAAAGATTGAAGACAATATTTACACAATACAAACTTCAGGAACACCGGGAAGGTCATATGATTTGAAGATCTTCACCCGTCAGCATATTGATAAGGTAGACGGTGCTGAAATTACAAAACAGGAAAATAACCTGCTCTTTCTGAAGCTCAGGATGAGTGAAGCTTCTGGTAAAAACAAGTATGGTTCAAGAGAGATACGAATTCATTTCAATTAGAAGATATGAAGAGGTGGGCTGACTAATCTAATGCATATATTTTTCTCATCACGGCATCAATCATTTTGTCGCAGCGGACCAAATGGAAATGAAGTATATCTTCTTTTTTGTAATACCCTGCAAGTTCCTCCCGAAGCATGGCCTTGGCCCGGTTCAGCCGTACTTTTACATTCACCTCGCTGATATCGAGCAGGGCCTGCGTTTCTGCCACATTCATATTCTCAATTTCGCGCATTACAAATACTGCCCGGTATTTCTCAGGCAGCTTGCGTACGGCTTCCTCCAGGATGGTGTTTAGCTCTGTGTTGAGGACCTTCGCAATGGGTGTCTGAGGCTCCCCGGACCGCTGATACATCATGTTTTCCATATTGTCGTCATTCAGAAGAATAGCTTTCCCTCTTTTTTTCAACCGCAACAGGCATTCATTGATCAGTATTCTTGTAAGCCAGGTTGGGAAGCTTGATTTAAAAGCGAATTTTCCCAGGTTTTCATAAGCGTTGATATAGGCTACCTGCATGGCATCCTCCACTTCGGGGTCATCATTAAGGATAGACATACCAATCCTGTACAGGCGCTGATTATACCTGCGCACTACGATAGCATAGAGTTCTTTTTCCCCTTTCAGGATCCGGCCAATCACTTCCTGGTCGGAAATGACCCCTTCCGGAGATATTTCCTGTTTGTTCATTTTGCTGTTAATACCGGGTTAGAGTATTTTTTACACCAGAAGTTACAAAACTACCTGCTTATTTTTTGTAACTTTTAGAAGCGGTTCATCTCAAATAGGGGCAGGTAAAGAGCAGGCGATCGCCCATACTGCTTTAAACCTGTTAAACATAAACCTAAGCGTAATATATATGTATAAAAATGGACATGCTAAATCAGTTTCTGAAGATCTTTATTCGATCGGTGAACCAGTGCCATTACCTGAAGACCAGTACATTCCAGCTTATTATGATACGCCTTTGAGGCCTGATGCATTTGATCTCAACGACAATGATAAGATCAGGATCATTGAAACCCATTTTAAGGAGATTATGCTGACACTCGGGTTGGACCTGGCTGATGACAGCCTGAAAAATACTCCACACAGGTTTGCACATATGTATGTGAAGGAGCTGTTCAGCGGCCTTGATCCCCGCAATAAACCTGATATCACTTTGTTTGATAATAAATATACCTATGATCAAATGCTGGTTGAAAAAGATATTTGCTTTCATTCTTATTGTGAACACCACTTTGTTCCGATCATAGGTAAGGCGCATGTCGCTTATATCTCTTCCGGAAAAGTGATCGGGTTATCAAAGATCAACCGGGTTGTCCATTACCTGACCAGCCGGCCACAGGTGCAGGAAAGACTGACGGTTCAGATCGCACACGAACTGTCTGCAGCGCTCAACACGAAGGATATTGCCGTGGTACTGGATGCATCTCATCTGTGTGTTTCTTCGAGAGGTGTGAAAGACAGGGAGAGCGGTACTGTTACTGCATGGTATAGCGGACGTTTCAAAAAAGAGGAAATTAAAAACGAATTTCTTTCCTTTATACGATAAGATTCTTTAACCACTGTAATAAAACAATTACATGGAACCATATAATGTAAGCATACTTGCTATCAGACTGATCACACCTGATGTGTTGAGGATCACCCTTGCGAAACCTGCAGGTTATACCTTTACTCCTGGGCAGGCCACTGAAATTTCGATCAACAAACCCGGTTGGGACACCGAAAAAAGGCCTTTTACCTTTACCTGTCTGCCGACGGACGATCATCTTGAATTTACAATCAAAACGTATCCTGACCGGAAAGGCGTAACGAATGAGTTGTTGAAGCTGAAACCTGGAGATGAACTGATCATCGGAGATACCTGGGGAGCTATCTCATATAAGGGAGAAGGTGTTTTTATAGCGGGTGGGGCTGGCATCACGCCTTTTATCGCTATTTTCAGGCACCTGGAAAAAGAAAATAAACTCCAGGGCAATCAGCTTCTTTTTGCCAACAAAATGAAAGATGATATTATCATTGAGGATGAGTTAAAAAGAATGTTAGGGAAAAATATGGTAAGCATCCTCTCCGGTGAAACCAGGGATGGATATTTATCCGGATATATCACCAAAGATCTTTTAAGCAAATACGTTCAGCAGGATAACAGGAAGTTCTATGTATGTGGCCCTCCACCGATGATGGACATGGTTTTGAAACAACTTTCTGATCTGGGTATTACAGATCAGGCAGTGGTTATGGAAATCTGAAAAGATGCTTCGCCCCAAAAAAGGGCAGGCTTTTGATAAAGCTTATATAGATAATGAAGTGGCCTATCATAAAGCGGTAAATGCCGGTGGCCCTGGAAGTCTGCCAGGCATGGTTAAGATCAGACAAACCATGTTTTAAATTGAGCTATCCTTGACTGACTCATTACCAGTTTTTCTTCACTGTTTTTAAGCAAAACAGTGTAATCATTTCCATCGTCTATCCGGATCGATTTGATATAGCGGATATTGACAATATCAGAACGGTTTACCCTGAAAAACTGCTGTGGGTCGAGCTGGTCTTCCAGTGCGGAAAGTGTTTCTTCTGTCAATGGGTATTTTTTCTTTTCGTTGAGTATGGCAAAGATGACACCGTTGGTAATGCGGAAAAACATTATATCTGCGACATCGATCACAAAAAGCTCACTGGCTACCCGTACCGGGAGGCGTTTTCTGTAGCTCATGTCCGATTTTTGTTGCAGCATGCCTGACAACTGTTTCAGCAGCAGATTGTTTTTGGTGAAAATATGTTTCAGCGTTACGATTTTATCCAGTGCTGCATGCACTTTTTCAACAGTGACGGGTTTCAGCAGATAATCGATGCCATTGTGTTGCAATGATTCGCTCCAAAATCGGTCGTAAGCCGTTGTAAAAACGATCACCGTTTCCAGGTCGATCTGTTGTAGTGCAACAAGCGCATTCCCATCCCGCAATTCGATATCACAAAACACTACATCTATCGAATCATTCCGGTTGAGATGTTGTACGATCTCAGCACAGGTACTGTACATGCCCGTAATGGTCACCGGCTCACGGTAGGAACTTATGAAATCACGCATTTGGATTGAAGCGGGCAATTCATCTTCTACAATAACAATATTCATGCATTCGAGAGTTTCAATTGTTTAATCAATGGTATCTGCACGCGGAATTTGTTACCTACAATTCCGTAACTTATTTTTTTGCCTGTCAGTATCTGGTAGCGGTGTTCCAGGTTTTTCAGCCCTACTTTTTCGGAAGCCGCTTCCCGCACGCGGATTTCGTTTTCCATCACCAATTCCTTATTGTTTATCTCTACCATAATGGTAAGAGGCTGATGCAAGGAAGTTGTATTGTGCTTCACCACATTTTCCAATAATAACTGCAATGTGCCGGTTACTATAAATACCTCCTTTTCTGCAATGGACTCTTTTTTTTGCATATCCAGCATAAAAGCATTGCCAAACCGGCATTGTAGCAGGTAAAGATAATCCTGCATATACTGCAACTCATCGAAAAGCGTTACCAGCTGCTGCCTGCCCGACCGGAGATAGTAACGGTAAAGTTCCGACAATCGCTGTGAAAATATTTCTGCCTGATCAGGTGACTGCCTGATCAGCGCAGCAAGGATATTGAGATTGTTGAACAGGAAATGAGGGTCTACCTGCTGCTGTAATTGTACCAGCCGGGTTTCAGACAGCATGCCTTCTTTTTCAATAATATCCTGATTGAGCCGGAATACTTTTTCATTGTACATACCCAGGAATATGGCGAAACAGATCGGTACCTGCAACACACCGATCATGACTCTTGCTTCACGTAATACAGATAGTACTGTTGCGCTTCCGCCATATATGATGCGGTTGACAAGCACACCCCAATACAGTCCATAAAAAAGGGGAAACAACAGGAAACTGGTCAGAAACAGTAATCCGTAAAAAATGACAATTGACATATTCTGCTCTCTTTTCCGGATCCAACGGTAGCAGAGATAAATGGTAGCCAATGTTCCCAATCCTGCACCAATAAAGAAGAAAAAGCTCGCCCAACTGGTAGGCGTTCCTTCCGGATGTATAGTTGCAAACAGGAAAAAGACAAAACTGGAATAAGCCAGTGTAAAGACCAGCGCAAAATACCAGGGATTTATATATCGAATGCGTTTCATTACAGGGTTACTGGCTTTTATAATGGAAGCGGCTTATGAAGCCACACTCCATTCGCCTACCTAAGAATATCGTCATTTACCACCCCTTTTTTCCTGGCCACTTCCTGACGGAGCTTGCCAAAGGTATATTGAATTCCTAAAAAGATTACCCTGTACACTCTTCTTGTGGTTGTAACACTGCTCACAGCGTCGTCAGCAAACGTGGTGCGTAGAGTGAAATAGCTCGCATGTACGTTGTTCCAGTTGATAGTAACATACAGTTTATTTTTTACAATGTCGAAACCGGAATTGACCTGATAAAAATAATAAGGACTTCTTCGCCCCAGCAGACTTACATCGCTCACATTAGCACCCCCACTGCCACTCAGATAGATACCCTTCCTTAGCTCCCAGTTGAAATAGGCGCCGCCTACTCCTGAATAGCCATGGTTGTGCTGGCTTTTTTGCAGACGGTTGCGTACGTCCACATAACGGATATCGCCCCAAAGGCCCAACGAGAATGTTTTACTGAATTGATTCCGGATGCTGGCCCCGAAAGAGATCATTTGCTCCTTGCCTACATTACCAAAAGTGGTTGTAGTAATGCCCGTTGCTGCTTCAAATAAGCGGTACGAAAGGATCTTGTCGTTGCTCCAGCTTCCTGTCAATGTTGTTGAAACAAACATTTTCTCCGTATTATAACGGAATTGTGCAACAACTTTATGGACCTGCTGCGGGCCCAGTTCAGGATTACCATAACTGATATTGAAAGAATCCGTATTATTTACATAAGGGTTGAGATTGGTGATATAAGGACGGAGCAGATTAAGATTGTATGATAAAGAAGCGGTGGATGTCTGGTTTATTTTCAGGCTCCAGTACAGGTTAGGGATCACAGACAGATAATCATCATTTACCGGGTCGGGCAGGTTGCTGAAAATCCCTTTAATGCTTGTTTGCTCCAGGCGAACGCCTGCCCGTAGATTATTGTTTTTCATTTTAGCGGATATGGAGGCATAAGCCGCATACACCTGCTGACGATAGTTAAAACTGTTGCTGTTGTTTGCGTCCTTCGCATAATCATCGTTCTTATTAAAGGTGAAGAGACTTGTATAATCAGTTGATGCACGGCGGAGAATGGTTTTGGCGCCTGCTTCCAGTGTATACTTTTGGAGTGCCATAGGTATAGCGTCCAATTGAAAAGTGTACTCATCATTTCTCGCCACTGAATGATTGATCATCCATTTGTTGAACGCATCATACTCCTGTGCTGTGGTATTATTGATGGTATTGCGGGTGCCATTCCAGTTGAACCGGAATGATAATTCCTTTGCAGGGTTCTTTTTTGATTTTTGTGTATAATCAAGTCCTGCTGTCAGGCTTGGCGACTTATCTGTGCTGTTCATTACAATAAAGCCCTGTTCGTTGTTATTGGCGGATAGCCGTGTGTTTACATCCTGTTGCAACCCATCGTCAGTCGTATTCTTACCTGCAGTGGCATAACCGATCAGCGAATGCAGACTGTCTATCTCATAGCTTAGCTCCATCGTACCAGTGAGTGATGCTCTTTTATTGGTATTCTCTCCACTTACGGCCCTTTCTTCATAGGCCGATATTTGCAAAGGCGTTGTAAGGGTGGTCGTATATCCCTTCAACGGTTTAAAGGTCCCATCAATATTTCCATTAATAGTGATCCCTAACTTACCTGTACGGCCGGTAAGAGTAAGTCCATCGCTATAATGAGAACGATCACTGAAATAGGAATAATTGAAACCTTTATAGCCGGCAAATTTTTTGGTAATAATATTAATGATAGCCGTTATCCCCTCCGCATCGTAGCGGGCGCCAGGCGCCGTAATGAGTTCAATACGGGAAACGATTTCAGCTGGAAAACTGCGAAGTGCCTGCGCCACACTGGTTACGAACAAGGCTGTTTCCTTACCGTTGAGCAATACTTTATAAGTGGTTTGCCCTGCTACCTGCACATTCCCTGAACCATCAACTGTTACAAAAGGCAGGTTACTCAGCACCTGTGATATAGACTTGGAACGGGCTGAACTGTCGGCACCTACATTATAAATGAACCGGTCATCCTTCACCTCCAGTATTTTTTTGCGGCTGCTTATCTGCACAGCTGTCAGTTCGGTAAAGTGTTGCCGGAAGGTATAGCGGATCGTATCTTTTTTCCCATCTGCAAGAAGGGTATCGTTGATGGGTTCCATGCCGGTGAATGCAGCGGACAGGCTGTATCGGATATTGTCTGCGGCCAGAATAATAATACCCTGCCCATTGGTGAGGGAGGCACTGGCAACGCCACCCGGTGTTAATGATTTCAGCAGCACACTGGCTTTTTCTGCCGGTTGCCCGTTTTCAAACCTGAACTGGATAATTACCTGTTGGCTTTGAGCATTAAGTTGTAGGGCTATACTGATGGCAAAAAGAATGATAAGCGCTGATCGTTTATATGACATCTCCGGATTTTGCACAAGATTGACTATAAAAAGGAAAGGACCGGATAGGAAAGAATTAAATGCTGGGAAAAAAGGATTGAATGAGGGCTGGAAGTGCCTGTAATACTCTGTAATAATTGAATGAATAGGTACCTGCTAAGAAAATTAGCCCTGCTCATTATGTTGAAATTTCAACAACCTTCAACACCTGGCTTCTTAATACTATCGTAACATTCAATTAATAATTCAGCAATTTTAGTTTGAAATTTTTTGATTATTGATCTCAATTTGGGTACATCAGAGTTAAAAAAGTATACAAAATCGACGAATAAGCAGATATTTGACGCAAGGGGTAACTCTACATTTATTCAACAAAATTGATCTACTAATGAGATTAGCGACTACTTCATTGAAAATGCTCGTGATTCTGTTCACTACTTTATGGACATTTTCCAGCAGCGCGCAGTCCCGCTCAATAACAATTTCCGGTGTTGTTACCGATGCGGCGGGCGCCCCCCTTTCCGGAGTTAATGTAAATGTAAAGGGTACCTCAACCAGCACAAGCACTGATGCAAAAGGTGCTTATTCCATTGCTGCAAGTAACCAACGCCCGACACTTGTTTTTACATTTGTCGGTATGGCCCCACAGGAGCTTGTTGCCCACAACAGCCAGCTGAATGTTCAAATGGTTGTTGCAGGTAAAGAAATGGAAGGTGTTGTTGTAACTGCCTTGAATATTAAAAAGAATCCCCGGAGCCTGGGTTACTCCGTTGCCCAGCTTGATGGCAGCAGGGTTAACACGGTACAAACCCCCAACCTTGTTAACGCACTGTCTGGCAAAATTGCCGGTGTTGATGTAGGCAATATTGCCAATGGAGTGGCCGGATCAAAAAGAGTTGTTATTCGCGGCGCTACTTCTTTAACCGGAGACAATAATCCGTTGTGGGTCATTGACGGGGTTCCTATCAATTCAAGTTCCCTGGGAGGGCTGGCCAACAACACACCAGAAGGAGGATATGACTATGGTGATGGTCTTACCGGCGTTAACCCTGATGATATCGAAAGCATCAGCGTATTGAAAGGTAATGCTGCCGCTGCCCTTTACGGTTCAAGGGCATCTAATGGAGTTATCCTTGTAACAACCAAAAGCGGCAGATCAGCAGGAGGAAAGACAAGTGTGGATTTCAGCAGCTCCCTGATGCTGGATCAACTTTATGACCTGTCTAATTTCCAGAATGTATATGGCCAAAGCTCGATCAACCAGTTAAACGGCCGTGAATTGCCTACCAGTGCTGATAATGCGAAAGGTTCTGATAGCTGGGGGCATATTATGGATGGTACACCTGCACCTCAGTTTGATGGTGTGGTAAGACCCTTCAGCCCGGTAAAAAATATTTATAAGGACTTTTTCAGAACTGGTAGCACTATTACCAACACTGTATCATTGTATGGCAGCAATGCGAACCATGATTACAGGATATCCGTATCTGATTTAAGAAATAAGGATATTGTTCCCAACTCAAATTATGCCCGTACCAGCGTTAACACAAAGACACATTCCAAATTCGGTAAAATGGATGTGGATCTTGTGATCAACTACACTTTCGATAAGGCCGATAACAGGCCATATATCGGAGGTAACCATGATAACTCACTGTATTCGCTATTATATCTCCCTAATACAATAGGCCTCGAAACGCTGAAACCCGGTTATGATTCACTGGGCCGTGAACTTCTTTACACACAAGGTGTGTCCAATCCTTTTTATGTAATCAATAAAGAAAAGGAAGCGGATTCGAAGAACAGGCTTATGGCTTCAGCAACGCTTAAATATGAAATAAACAACTGGCTGTATGTAAGGGGACGGATTACCCGCGACTATTATTTATCCAAGAGATTGCAATACATCCCCGATGGAAATGCTTCTTCAAGCTTCCCTTACAATTCACCCAGTAATATTGGAGGCATATTCAATCAGCGTGCCGTTGAAAGCTCATCAAATGAATATGAGGTGCTGGTTGGTATTAACCCCGGTCTTAAAGGCAAGTTTGGTGTGAATGGATTCGTAGGTGGAAATATCAGCTCCCGCGCATCTTCCCAACTGATCGAATCAGGAAATACATTTATTGTCCCTGATGTTTATACATTCAATAACTTAAAGACCAAACTGCCGTCAACCAGTGAAAGCAGGAGGAGGACCAATTCAGTTTTTGGTAGCCTGGAATTGTCCTATAACAAATACCTGTACCTGACTTTGACCGGCAGGAACGACTGGTTCTCTACATTGCCGCTCGACAACAACAATTTATTCTATCCCGCTGCATCTTTATCTTTTGTATTCTCAGACGCGTTCAACCTGCCTGCAGCTATTTCTTTTGCCAAGTTCAGGGCTTCTACTGCACAAGTGAGCGGAGATACTGATCCTTATCAACTTGATCTTAGCTATTCACTCGATGCGTTTACATACAACAATACGCTTCCTCTTCAATTGATCGGCACAAGCAATATTCCTAATAAGAAACTGAAACCGCTGCTGTCTACCGACTACGAACTGGGATTGGAAATGGACTTCCTGCAAAACAGGATTGGGTTTGAAGCAAGCTATTACAGCCGTCAGATAAAAGATGATATTGTCAGAACAGGCGTATCAAGTGCTACCGGCTACAGTACAGCCGTGCTTAATGTTGGTAAAATGGAGAACAGCGGTGTGGAATTACTCGTAAGGGGTACTCCGGTGAAAACAAAGAATTTCAGCTGGGATATAACTGCTACGTTTACCAAGAACAACAACAAAGTTGTAGCCCTGGGTGATGGAGTAATGGGCGTTCCCATCGTGCTGGCGACATCAAAAAGCGGAAATGCTTTTGTACGCCTGACTGAAGGAGAAAGATATGGTGGAATATACGGGTTTAGCTACACCATTGATTCTGCAAGTGGCCAAAAGATATACGATAGCAGGGGATTCCCACTGGTGAACTCTACAGCGAAGTATTTAGGCAATAGTACTTATGACAAAATGTTTGGTTTCAGCAATACTTTCAATTACAAAAATCTTTCATTGTACCTGTTTGTAGATGCAAAATTCGGCGCCGATATCTATTCAGAAACCAATGCTACTGCATATAAGAACGGAAAACATATGGCTACCCTGTTTGGAAGGGAAGAAGGATTTATTGCAGAAGGATTGAACCAGGCAGGTGAAAAGAATACGGTGATGGTGATGCCTGATAACCTGAGCGCTTATTACAACCAGATCGGGAATATTTCTGAACAGTTCATCTATGATGCCAGCTTTGTAAAACTGCGTGAGGTGGCCCTGCGTTACAGATTCACTAACCGTATACTGGATAAGATCGGTTTTGCGAATGCGTCTGTATCACTTGTAGCAAGAAACCTTCTGACCATTTATAAGGACAAAAACCTGGAGAATGTTGATCCGGAAAGCAATATTGCTGCCAATAACCAACAAGGTATTGAGAGAATGGGCTATCCTGCTACCAGGAACTATGGTCTTACAATAAAATTCACCATCAAATAGAGATCGTCCGATTCTATCACCTTATTTTAAATAGAAGATCATGAAAAAAAGATTTCAAAAATACATGCTGATCGTGCTTGTAGCAGTGTCGGGAATTTTTTCCTCCTGCGACAAAGGTTTCAAGGATCTAAATACAAGTGTTGACTTTGTATCGAATCCCACACTTGACTTTTTACTTCCTTATGTTCAGCTTACCATGGTTGACAAGAACTATTACACGCAAACGTATTATGCGGCAGCTTATGCAAGCCAGGTAAATACGAATGTCTCTTTCCCTTCCATCACGGCTTATAAGTCGACTGAAATGTCAGAACATTGGGTTTGGGTTTACAGGAATCCTCTCAAGAATATCGTTGACCTGGTTGAGCGTTGCCAGGATGATCCTTCCAGGGTCAATTATCTCAGCATCGGTCGTATTTTAAAAGTGTACCTGTTTCATTCGCTGACAGATAGCTACGGTGATATCCCTTATTTCGAAGCGATCAAAGGTTATTCAGGCGGTATCACAACCCCTAAATACGATCCACAGCAGAAGATATATGAAGACATGTTCAAGGAATTGACAGAAGCAATTGCTGCCTTCAATCCCAGCAAGACCAATCCGGGCTCAGCCGATATTGTATATAATGGTGATATTGCAAAATGGAAAAAATTTGCGAATAGCCTTATGTTGCGGCTCGCATTGCGCATCGTAAAAGTAGATCCTGCCAATGCAAAGAAATATGCTGAGCAGGCTATAGCCGGCGGGCTGCTGGCAAGCAACAGTGATAATTTTGTTGTAAACTATACTACCCAGATCTCCGGAACAGGCACTACTTCCAATGGAACTGCACACACCTGGATCAGTTCCAGCTATATCACTACATACAGATTTGCACAACCGTTTGTAGATTCATTAAGACTTCGTAACGATCCACGTACTTCAGTGTATTGCATGAGGGCGAAACTACCGCTGTCTTCTTACCAGGAAGGAAATCATGACCCGGCTGTACAAAGAGGCAGGGACCAGTTTGCACAAACTGTTCCAAGAGACAGTGCTTCTGTAGCCAATATCAGGACCTTTGGAAGATATGCTGCACCTTTTATCCATTTAAGCTATGCCCAGGTTCAGTTTCAACTGGCTGAGCTCGCTGTAAGGGGAATTGTAACTGGTGATGCCAAAGCATATTATGAAAATGGCGTAAAAGCTGCGATGAGTCAATTAAGCATTTTTGGAAATGATGGCTGGAACCCCGGCGGTGTTATTACTACCGCTCAGCAGGATGCATACCTTGCAGCCAATCCTTACGATCCGGCAGATGCCCTGAAGCAGATCAATACGCAATACTGGATTGAAACCTTCCCTAACTATTACGAAGCATGGGCCAATATGCGCAGAAGCGGTTATCCTGACACTTACAGTGCGCTTGACCGTACCTTGAGCAGCAACTTAGGTGCTGAACTTCCCAGGAGGCTTTACTATCCGCGCGATGAATATGCTTCAAATCCCGGTAATATCAATGACGCCGTTTCCCGGCAGGGCCAGGATCTGACAAGCACCCGTGTTTGGTGGGATAAACCATAAAAAATTTTCGACGGGATGGTCCATGCGGTTCTTATCGCATGGACTATTCCATTTTTCAATAATCAACTCTAAAGACTAATAAAGTGGCAAGGCTCAGACTATTTTATACGTTCCTTTTAGTATTCTTCAACACCTTTCTTTTTCAAAAGGGATGGTCCCAGCAGCGCCTGCCGGTTACCAATGTGTCCTGGAATGATGACACATCAGGTCTTCATTTTGCCATTATAACTGATCTGTGGGGTGGGCGGCGGCCCGGCATTTTTGAAGATGCTGTTGTTAAGCTCAATCTGCTGCAACCACAATTCGTTATCTCCGTCGGTGATCTTATTGATGGCAAATCGTATGACAGTGTTGAAATAAACCGTCAATGGAATGAATTTGACCGGGATATTGCACCGCTGCAAATGCCTTTTTTTTATGTTCCGGGAAATCATGATATCAGCAATGAGATTATGGAAAAGGAATGGAGGAAACGCCTCGGGCAACCTTATTATCACTTCGTATACAAAAACGTATTATTTCTGTGTGTGAATACGGAAGATGGCGGATCTGGCGGAATCAAAAAAGACCAGGTTGCTTATTTCAAAAAAGCAATTGAAGAAAACAAGAATGTAAGATGGACTTTCCTTTTTATGCACCGGCCTGTATGGCAGGGGAAGGGACAAAAACAAGAAGGATATGAACAAATAGAATCATTACTGGAAGGACGGCAATACACCTTATTCTCAGGCCACCATCACACCTACCTTTCTTCCATTAAAAACGGGAAAAAGCATTTCGTCCTGGGCTCTACCGGAGGTGGCAGCGATCTGCGGGGAGAAAAATACGGAGAGTATGATCATATCACTCTTGTTTCTTTGACCAAAAATGATCCTGTGATCGTTAATCTCAAACTTGACGGGATCATTAAAGAAGATATCGTTAATGATACAAGCAATACCGTAACGCAATGCCTGATCAATGGCACCTGGCTTAAACCTCTGCCGGTTGTTGCAGACTCGATGTATGTATCCCAACTCTCAGGCAAACTGGTTTTGCACAATGAACTGAATATTCCTTTAAAAGTAACCGGTAGCTTAGCAGCTCACAATGGTATTGAATGGACACCTAAGGAAATTGATCGTGTGGTAAATCCTGGGACCGATGATACGATCCATGTTGTTTTGAAAAATAGTAAAAGCAATGGCATCAGTTTGGATTCGGTATACCAGCTACCGGTTGAGCTTAGAGGGTCTTACCTTCTGAATGAGTATAATTACAGTATTCCCTTTCAGAAGGAAATGTTGTTGAGTTGGAAGCGCCCTGCTGTAAAAGTCCGCTCTTATGCAGATGCTTCAGGTAAAATGAAAGAAGGTAAAGATGTAGTTTATCTTGACCGTCCGGAATTTATAAAAGGACCATGGTACTGGACAGGGAAAGATGACAGCGAGACACGTTTCCTGGTTTCGAGCGATGAAAAGAATTGTTATGTAAATATAGAAGTGAAGGACAATCAATGGATTCCTGGTAACACAGATAGTGGAGACGCGATTCTGTTTTATTATGAAGATAAAAACACAAAGCAACACAGCCTGGTGATCCCGGTAAGAGCAGAGACGCTGGCGAATAAAACAGATAAATACAGCGGAGAGATCAAAACGGTATCCTCATTGGCCGGAAATATTTTCCAGGTGCAATGCACTCTTCCCTTATCATTAATAAAAAAAGCAGACAATAGTTTTCGTATAAACCTGGCTTACAGGGATGAGGATAAGCTTCCCAAAAAGGAAACCTCTGTTTTTTACTGGAAGCATTTATGGAGCACCCCGGAAGATTATATTCATTCCGGCGTTTTTCTAATCCAATTAAAATAGTATTACAATGAAAAAGTGTTTTCTGATTAGTATGCTTATTGTTGCCATGGCTGGCGGGTCAACTGCTCAAACCACTACCGCTTCCCGCTCGGCCGACCGTTATGGGATCCGACCTTCCCTGATAAGAAGCCCTTATTTGCAGGTAGCAACGGAGCACAGCATGACGATCCGCTGGAGAACGGACATGCTTGATGTCAGTTTTGTGAGATATGGAACACACCCAGGTAAGCTCGACCAGATCGCGGGCAACGATTACCGTACTTCAGAGCATATTGTTACACTGAACGGATTGCAGCCAGAAACAAGGTATTATTATCTTATTGAAGGATTCAGGGATACGTTACAGGGAGATGCTAACAATTATTTCTCAACTCTTCCACCACAAGGCAAGGCAGGGAAATACCGCATCGGTGTATATGGAGATTGCGGCAGCATATCCACTAACCAAAGCGATGCCCGGGACCAGTTTGTGAAATACCTGGGCAATGATTATTTGAATGCCTGGATATTGCTGGGTGATAATGCTTACTCGTTTGGAAAAGACTACGAATACCAGGGTCATTTCTTCAATGTATATAAAGACAACTTATTAAAAAAATCGCCGCTTTTTCCTGCTCCCGGTAATCACGATTACCAGGATGAGCCTTATGCGGCAGAAGTGGCGCAGCGGTCTGGTGAAATCGCTTATTACCGCAATTTTTCCATGCCCACTAAAGGTGAATCAGGTGGCGTGCCATCTCATACTTCGGCTTATTATTCATTTGATATCGGGAATGCACATTTCATTTCGATGGATTCCCAGGGCTCACAGGAAAATGGGAAACGCTTGTTTGATACCACCAGCACGCAGGTATTATGGGTGAAGCAGGACCTCGAAGCTAATAAAGATAAAGAGTGGATCATCGTTTACTGGCACCATCCTCCTTACTCCATGGGCTCACATAATTCTGATCGTGAAAGCCAGATGGTAAAGATCCGGGAGAATTTTATCCCGATCCTTGAACGATATGGTGTTGATCTTATTTTGTGTGGACATAGCCATTCCTACGAACGTTCAAAACTGATGAATGGCCATTATGGTATGGAAGCAAGCTTCAACCCGGCTGTTCATCTGTTAAGCAATTCATCTGGCTATTTTGATGGGTCGGAAAATTCCTGCCCATATATAAAAGATGAGAACGGAAAAGGTACTGTATATGTTGTCAGTGGCTCTTCCAGCCGCACTGATCATAAGCAAGCGACATTCCCTCATGATGCGCTGCCTTTCGCCAGCATTGATTATGTAGGTGCATCTTTACTGGAGATCGAAGATAATCGGCTCGACTTTAAATGGATTTGCGAAGACGGCAAGATCAGGGATAACTTTACAATAATGAAAGGTGTAAACAGAAAGCAGGTTATCAAAGCCAAAAAAGGTGAAGCCGTTAAACTCACCGCTTCATTCATTGGCCAGTATAAATGGAGCGATTCAAGCAGCAAAGAACGGTCAATTACCATAAAGCCAACCCGGAATATGACATATACTGTTGCTGATCCAACAAATTGCCTGAAAGATAGTTTTGAAATACAGATCAAATAACCGTACCCAATGAAAACAATTAATAACGCATTGATTGCATCCCTGTTATTTATTTCATTTAAAGGCATCGGGCAAAACTCGAGCCCTCCATTGGAGAAAGGACAGGAAAAGTTTACCAACAAACCGAAACTGATCCGTGGCCCTTACCTGCAGGTCGCTACAGACACCAGCATGGTTGTTCGCTGGAGAACAGATGCCGCCATCCGTAGCCGGGTAAGATATGGAGTTGAATCTGGCAAGCTCGATCAATTTGTTGATGAACTGGTATATAAAACGGAACACGAAATAAAGATCGGTGGACTGAAGCCCGGTACCCGATACTATTACTCGATCGGTTCACTGAAAGATACCCTGCAATACGGTCCTTCAAACTATTTCTCTACCCTGCCTCCTGCAGGAGAAAAGGGAGATTACCGGATCGGTGTATTTGGCGATTGTGGCTCTTTGTCCATCAACCAGGCAAATGTCCGCGATCGGTTTTTGCAATACCTGGGCAAGAATGATCTGAATGCATGGATACTGCTGGGTGATAATGCTTACAATGACGGGAATGACATGGAATACCAGGCAAAATTTTTCAATCCGTATAAAGAAGTGCTGTTGAAAAGATATCCTGTATTCCCTAATCCGGGAAATCATGACTATCATGATGCCGACTTTACTGCCGACTATGCACAAAAGACGCACTCCACTGCTTATTACCAGAATTTCTCCATGCCGGTGAATGGTGAATCGGGGGGTGTGCCATCGCATAATTCAGCTTATTATTCCTTTGATCTCGGGAATATTCATTTTATTTCTTTAGACTCTTATGGAATGGAAGACAATCAATATTTCCTGTATGATACGCTTAGTCCGCAGGTGCAATGGTTAAAGAAGGACCTGGCTGCCAACCGCAATACGGATTGGGTGGTTGCTTTCTGGCATTATCCTCCCTATTCCAAGGGAACACATGATTCTGACGAAGAAGGTAGTTCCATGGCAGAGATCAGGCAAAACCTGATCGGCATCCTGGAGCGTGCCAATGTTGATCTTATACTTTGCGGACATAGCCATGTGTATGAAAGATCGAAGATGATGAAAGGTCATTATGGAAAGTCTTCCACCTTCAATCCTGCCGTGCATAACCTGAGCCAGTCATCCGGCGCATATGATGATGCAACGCATGCAGCTCCTTATATAAAAAAGGCAGGAGAAGTGGGGACCGTTTATGTGGTATCCGGTTCTTCTTCTTATGTCGGCAAATCGTATTATGATTTTCCGCATAAGGCCATGTATTATTCCAATGACAAAGATGCAGGGGCAGGTATGCTGGAAGTAAAAGATAACCGGCTCGACTTTAAATGGATCTGTGCTGATGGAACGATCCGCGATCAGTTTACCATGATGAAAGATGTAAACAAGACCCAGGTGATACAAGCGAAGAAAGGCCAGGTTGTAAAACTGACCGCTTCATTCGTTACAGATGATTATGTATGGAATAAGTCAGGCGGGAAAGGAAGAAGTATAGAAGTAAAACCTTCTTCTGGCAAAACCATTTATACAGTAAAAGACAACTACGGCTACTTAAAGGATATATTTGAGGTAAGAGTGAAATAGTATTGTATTGGGTGAAACAGAAACTCATCATATCACTACTGGCAGCAGGGCTGCTATTATTATGGCTGAGGCCTTTTACACAACAGGAGCCAGTGATCGGCGTGGATAGCACGCTGACCTATTTTCGTGAACATGCCGTTGAGTTTGCGGTAACTGCCGTCGAACTTGAAAAAAGGATTCAACTGATAAATGAAAACGATACTACTACAATCGATGCTGCTAAAAAGGCCCTGATCAACTGTCGTATTGATTTCAAAAAAATAGAATTCTTTTTCAACTATTTTTTTCCAAGCCTCACTATTATTTATAATGCTCCTGCAGTTATAGAGGTGGAGGAGCCTTTCCTGGAATACCGCGAGCCCACCGGCTTGCAGGTAATAGCTGCTTTATTGTATGCAAAGGATGCTGCAAAATTGAAGAAGCAGTTGCTGCAACAAGCTTATATCGTCAGCGAATCTGCAAAGGATATCCCCGCGCTGCTTTACAACCTGGATATCGACGATGCACGTATTCTTGAAAGTATCCGGCTCGAGCTGATCAGTGTAATGACATTAGGCATTGCTGGCTTTGATACTCCTGAATTAAAAACCGGCATCACTGAAGCGAAGCAGACGCTGACAACAATCAAGGAAGTGCTGCAACCATATTTTGTACGACTGGCAGGCTCAGACAGCCTGCAATTCTATCTCGACCAGGCAATCCGGCTAAGCGCTGCTCCGGTGAGTTTCAACGATTTTGATCGCCTTGGTTTTTTAACCAATGCAGCCATCCCCCTGCAACGCCATCTGGGCCTCTTTATCAACCGGTCAGGAATGCTGATCAATACCAACCCTGCGATCAACTACCAGGCGGAAAGTATTTTTAGCCGGGATGCTTTGAATATAAACGGTTCTTTATCTGTGGATACCCAACAGGCTTTGCTGGGAAAGAAATTATTCTTTGATAAGATCTTATCCGGCAATTCAGACAGGAACTGTGCAAGCTGTCATCAGCCTGCAAAATATTTTTCAGATGGGCTACCCAAAAGTCTTGCACTGGATGGGCATTCTTTTGTTCAGCGTAATGCGCCTTCCTTATTATATACGGGGTATCAATATTCCCAATTTTGGGATGGAAGAGCGAAGACCCTGGAAGAACAGGTGATCGATGTATTGAAAAATCCCAGGGAAATGAATGCAAATGAAGACAGCATTGTTTCCAGGCTGAACCGGGACACGGCTTATCTCCGGAGCTTCTCAGCAGCTTTTTCAACTGGTAAAGCCGGTAGGGTAGTCAGTATGGTGAATGTGGCATCGGCCATTGCAGCTTATATGAAAATGCTTACGCCGTTCGATTCTCCTTTTGACCACTACCTGAAAGGAGAAAAGAAAGCGCTGTCTGCCAGCCAGATCAAGGGTTTCAATCTATTTATGGGCAAGGCGGCCTGCGCTACCTGCCACAGTCTGCCCTTATTTAACGGACTTGTACCTCCGCTATATGATCTTACAGCTATGGAAGTGATCGGTACCACCGCAGATACGGTTTTTTCTGCCCCGCGCCTGGATGCAGACAGCGGCCGCTTCACCCACTATCCGATAGAGTTTTACCTGCGTTCATTTAAAACGCCTGGTTTGAGGAATGTTTCAGCCACTGCTCCCTATATGCACAATGGAACTTTCCCTGACCTGGAGTCTGTACTGGAATTTTACAATAAAGGAGGAGGTGAAGGATTGGGGCTGAAAGTAGAGCATCAGACCTTATCGCCCGAGCCGCTGCAGCTTACAAAAGCCGAGATCCAAAATATTATTGATTTTCTTCAGGCACTTACAGACAGGAGAATATACCAGTCTATGTAAAAACTTCGCTCAATTAACCCTTAAAAGGCTGGTTTGGCTGATTAGCGTCAAAAAAGTATACAAACTTAATACATAAGCAGAGTTATAACTGCTGGTAAGAGTTATTTTTATCCCTATAGAAAATGATTAAGCCATGCGTTTTTATAACAAAACAACAAGCCTCATTTTTTCTTTATTACTGGCAGCAGGTACGGTGCAGTCACAGGACCTGAGCTATAGTCAACCCGGCAGCCAGGCCTACACTGAATCTGCCAATCCTAAAAAGACCAATACAGCCGCCTGGTCAAAATTACCACGTGAAGTATATGTCAGTTTTGCCAGCAGCAATACAAAATATGCCAAGGAAAAGGTTCCGCAGGTAATACAGCAAACATCCTGGCAAACCAATGCCTGGAAAGGTGAAAAAGTGCATACACAACTGTTGATCTGGACAAAAAAGAAGCTGCCTGCTGTAAATATCCGGGTGAGCGACCTGAAAAGTGCCCGGGGTGAAACGATCAGTGCAAGCCGGATCAAAGCCCGTTTTGTACGATACACATTGGCAGATGGTTTTGTGGAAGGATGTTCACAGGAATTATCATCCAGGCATGATTCATTGCTGGCTGAAGACCCGATCGATATTGTTGACCAATTGGATGTGGCAGCCAATTCTGTTCAGCCCGTATGGCTAACTGTTGAAGTTCCTGCAGAAGCAGCTACAGGTATTTATACCGGCACTGTAACAGTGAATGCAGGCAAACCCGTGCAACTGAAGATGACGGTCAATGTTTCCAAACACGTGCTGCCACCACCTTCGGAATGGAAATATGATTTCGATATGTGGCAATATCCGGCCCCGGTCGCACGCATACATAATGTTCCCCTGTGGAGCGACGAGCATTTTAATTTGATGCGCCAGTATTTCACTTACCTCGCCAGTGCAGGCCAGAAAGTGATCACCGCAAATATCATTGAGCAGCCCTGGGGACTGGACCATGTGCATTTTGATGATCCTTCTCTAATTAAATGGACAAAGAAAAAAGATGGCCAATGGGAATACGATTTCAGCCTTTTTGAAAAGTATGTTTCTTTCATAATGAGTTGCGGCATCACTCAGCGTATCAATTGCTATACAATGATCACCTGGGACCTTGGTTTCATTTATTATGATGAAGCTTCGGGGAAAAATAAAACGGATACTTTAAAGCCAGGTTCTGCTGAGTATACACAATTCTGGGAGCCGATGCTGGTCCAGTTTACCCGGTTCCTGAAATCAAAAGGGTGGTTTGAAAAAACTTCCATTGCAATGGATGAGCGTCCTGTGGAAAGCATGCAGGCAGTGATCGCCTTATTAAAAAAAGTTGACCCTTCCTGGAAAATAGCTTTGGCAGGAGATAGCTATCATCCGGAGATCGCGGATGATGTTTATGACTATTGTCTTGCTTCCTACCTCAGTTTTGATAAGGATATACTGGAAAGAAGAAAAGAACAAGGTAAGCCTACCACCTTCTATACGGCTTGCGTGGAAGCCTATCCCAATGGTTATACTGTTTCTCCGCCGGCTGAAAATGTATTGCTGGCCTGGTTTGCAGCATCACGCGGTCTGACTGGCTATTTGTTCTGGGCCTACAATACCTGGAATGCCAATCCCCTGATGGATACACGCTGGAGAAGGTACCCTGCAGGTGAATTGTTCCAGTTCTATCCTGGCCCGCGCACTTCTGTGCGATTTGAAAAGCTGATCGAGGGAATACAGGATTTTGAAAAGATCCGGTTGCTCAGGGAGCAGTTTAGCCGCAGCGGCAATAAAGCGGCCCTTCAAAAAATCGACCAGGTGCTGGCCGGGTTTAAGATGGAAAAGCTGAAAACCATACCAGCCGCAACGATATTGGAAAAAGGAAAGAAAATGCTGATTGAATTAAGCGCCTTATAATGATGAAACGGAAAAGATTAATTGCTTTAGTTGGGTTATGCTTCGCAGCCATATCGCTTCATGCGCAATACAATGTGAAGAATTTTGGCGCGAAAGGCGATGGCCGTACACTTGATACCAGGTTTATTCAACAGGCTATCGACAAAGCAGCTTCCGCCAGGGGAGGAAGAGTGGATGTGCCGGCGGGTATTTATAAAATTGGCACATTGATCCTGAAAACAGGTGTTGAGCTTCATCTTCAGCCGGGTGCTGTGTTGCTGGGCAGTCCTGACTACAGGGATTATACAGCAGTGAAGCAGCAAATGAGTTCGCGTACCCGGGACCTCTATGCAAAATACTTTATGCTCTTTGCAGAAGGGGCTTCAGATATTTCTATCACGGGTTTGGGGACCATTCATGGTAACGGGTTGGAGCATTTCCAGGAAGAAAGACCGCAGAACCTCCGGCCGTATATGATCCGGCTGGTTAACTGCCGCAATATAACTGTTACAGGTGTCCGCTTGCTGGAAGCCGCGAACTGGACATTTCATTTATTGAATTGCAAGGATGTCCGTGTTGATGGCGTGGTGATAGAAAACCGTGGTGAAGGAAACCGCGATGGATTGGATATCGATGCTTGCGAGCGGGTAACGGTTGCCAACTCCCGGTTCTCGACTACCGATGATGCCATTGTGATGAAAGCGACCAATGATACACTTTGCCGGGATATTACCATCAGCAATTGTGTATTTCATGAGATCGGTGGATCAGCTATCAAGACGGGGACAGAATCCAATGGAGGGTTCAGGAATATTACGGTAAGCAATTGTGTGATCAAAGATATTCCCGTACATGCCGGCATCGAATTGATGACCGTGGATGGTGGAATGATGCAGAATATACTGCTGGAAAATATCGTCATGGAAAAAGTGGCCACACCAATATTCATCCGACTGGGTCTCCGGCTGCGGCCCTATGAATCTGGACAGTATGTACAGAAAGTGGATGAAGTGCGTGATATACAACTGCATCATATTTCTGCAATAGATGCCAAATATCCATCCAGCATTATTGGCTTGCATAGCAAGAAGATCAGTAATGTTACCATTGCTGATTACACTGTACGATATGCTGAAAAACAGGATGCCCGTGCAGTAAACCAGGTGCCCTTCCTGGAGTTCGATTATCCTGCTGCTGTTATGTTTGAGAACCTTCCCGCTTATGCGCTTTATTGCCGCAGTGTTGAGAACCTGGTTATACAGAATGCAACAATGCATCCTGCCGCAGGAGACGTCAGGCCTGCTGTTTTACTGGATAGAACAACAGATGCTTCCCTTGCAGATATCAAAGCTGCTGTGAATGAAAAATCCCCGGTGGTTTATCTCCGCAAAAGCAGCCGTGTTGCTGTTTCCAATAGCCAAAGCTTTACTAAAGCGGCTGCATTAGTCGAAACGGAACAGAATGCAGTTTCTTCTCTGCGGGTATTCAATAACTTCTTGCATCCTCAACAACAGGAAATAGCTAATAGAACTCCATTGGCTGAGTCAGTTTCTTTTGAAGATTTCAAAACATCCTCAAAGAAGATTTTTGAGGGGGCTGATAATATTGAGGGGCTAACAGCTTTGATGATCACGAAGCAAGGGTTGAAGTTTGATCTGCCTGTTGATCAGCGTGGCTCCCTGCAATTATGCCTACTGGCAATGAATAAATCGGAAAAGCCGCAGAAAATCCGTGTGGAATATGCAGGCATCAAACAGGAGTTTGAGTTGAGTTGGAATGAATGGGGTTGGGCGCCTGTTACATTATTGAAGCAATGGCCGCGTAATGAAACGGTTTCTTTTACAGTAAGCGTAATTGGAGATGAAGGGAATATTCTGGTTAACCGGGCATATCTCCGTGCGCAGGATATTGGATTTACCGATTGATCATAAAGTGTGTACTATTAAAAATTTGATAACATGAGATCTTATTTGTTTGCAAGGGTAATTGTTGCTATGCTGGCATTTTTCTGCTTGCCGGTATGGTCTCTTTCGCAGGCTGCTGCAAAGCCACGCAAATGCATCATGGTATTTGGCGCCCATGCAGATGATGCGGATGAAATTGCTGGCGGAACGCTGGCAAAATATGTAGCAGAAGGATACGAAGGCGTATATGTGGTGGCCATCAATAATCTCGACGGTTGCAATCTTGAACGTACACCCTGGTATGATAAAGGGCCGAATTTCACTGTTTCATCCTCACCTCATAAATACCGCGTTGATGCATTGGAAACAAGCCAGATCAGAGAGGAAGAAGCCCGTGCGGCAGCAGCAGTTTATCCTTCCATTCCCATTTTTCTGAATTTTAAGGAACCTACTTTTTTTATCGGCAGGAAAATGGTGTATTATGGCACACCTGAATACGATGCTTTTGACCCACCGGGAAGACAACTGATACCAATTGCGACCTATACAGATTCGGATGTGGACACGGTTGTTGAACTGCTGCGTAAATACCAGCCGGAGATCATTATCACACATACGCTTGGTGGAGAGAAAATGGATCACGGCAACACGGCCTATATGATCTACCTCGCGGTTAAAAAAGCCATGCAACGGGGTATCCCTGTAGGGAAGTTATGGATGTCGGTTAACGGATGGTTTCTTGACAAGGATGCGCAAAAAAGTGGGCGCGGCAAACCTGATGTGCACATTGATGTAAAAAGATATCTCGATACCAAGTACAAGGCCCTGAATAAACATATCAGCCAGAACGGTGGTTTTGGACGCGACTATGTAATGGGAAATGAAACCCAGCCAAAAGAAGTGATTGAGGAATTTATCACCGTCATTGATAACACAAAAAAATAGACAGCTATATGAAGAGCATTTTTTTATCGGTAATGATGCTGGCTGCCTTTTTGCAATTGACCCATGCGCAATCGAATTCGCAGGCTGTACTGATCAGGAAGACCGGCGGCTTTGGCTCAAAGCCAGGTGAAATGAAGTTTCCCACGATGATCGCAGCAGATAAGCAGTCCAACCTGTATGTGGTGGACCAGCATAACCACCGGATCCAGAAATTCGATTCGTCTGGTAATTTCATTCTGATGTGGGGGAAGCAGGGTGGTGCTGAAGGCGAATTCAATTACCCATTTGGCATTGCGATCGATTCGAAAGGAGACGTGTTTGTATCGGATATGAATAACAATCGTATCCAGCAGTTTTCGGCTAATGGACGGTATATCCGCTCAGTTGGCCGTTATGGCACGGCTAATGCAGAATTCAAATATCCGTACGGTATTGCATTTGATAAGAACGACGTTCTTTTTGTGATCGACGCATTTAACTACCGGGTACAGAAATTCACCAATCAGCTCCAGTTTATTTCTGCATGGGGAAGTGCTGAATCTATCGGTATTAAACTGTATATGCCGCATGAAATCGCTATCATGCCGGATGGTAATGTGATCATGAGCGACCGGCAGAATCACCGCCTGTCTGTTTTCTCCGGCAACGGGAACCTCCTGCGTCGCATCGGCGATTATGGAGAAGGAAGCGGAACAAAAGCAGGCTTGTTCAGCGAACCTCATGGTATTGCTTTCTCTTCAGCAGGTGATATGTATGTCTGCGACCGGTACAATTTCAGAGTGCAGCAGGGAAATGATAAAAATAATTTTGTTTATAGCTGGCTGACCGGCGACATATTTGATGACAGCAAAAATTTCCCATTAGGTGTAACAGTAGGAGCTAACGGTCATATTTATGTTACCGATCATTATGCACACGTGGTGTCGGAATATAAATTGATGCAATAGGTACCTGATTTTTTTTAAAAGAACTGTATGAGCTTATGAAACATTTTATTCGCATATCGCTTACCATTTTCTTGGCAGCGTGCTTTGCCGGGAGATCTGATGCTCAATCTTCCGCAAAAACAGTTGCATACAACCCGGCATATTGGTTGGAAGGCACAACTTCTTATCAACGCGACATGGATAAACAGGCCGTTGCTGAACTGAATGAAATGGTCCGTAAAGCCGCTCAAAAAGGGTGGAACGGTCTACTCTATTGGGGTGCCAGCAGGAATGGAGATAAAATGAATTATTATTACAAGTCTCCTTATCTCGCTTCACAACCATGGGCAGTATTTGAAAGAGATGGCCTAACACCCCTGATCATTGCCGCCCACCAGAAAGGGCTGAAAGTGATGGTGAATATGGAAGGAGTGAATACTTATCACTGGCAGCAACACCACTGGACGGCTGCATCCATTGAAGCAGCCGCAACCGATCTTGCAAAAGCCGGAGTGGATGCCGTCTTCGAAGAATGTTTTGAGACGGATCAGGATGTATTTGTTTCACTTGCACGTACGCTGAGGAAAAATAATGTTGATTATATTTCGGGTACTGACCCGATGCTGCTGCGTGAGCCAACCTTTACCAAACTATGGCCTGAAACAGGAACGATCAATATTTATAACTACTATCTTAAAAGAGATAAATTATACGGGATTGCTACATTGGCGCAACATGGGTCATTGGGTTTAGGTTGGGCAAAATACTGGAATAAGCCAACCTCACTGATCTCTCCGATGAACAGGAACTGGGGGATCAATAATGATTATACACCTGCCGTTATTTCCTATCTCTGCATGATAAGGGCGCTGCAATTCCGTATGGACAATTTCATCATCTTCGGTGGTTGGAATGCATTTGATCCGAAGCAGACAGACGAATGGATAAAGAAATACGTAAACAAACAGGAGACCCGTCCCACCATGAATATTGTGGTGCTGCTGGGAAATGGCGTGAATAAACCCTCTTCAGGAGAAGAGTCCTGGAATCGCCTGTTTAATTCAGGCGATGCTATCACATCCGGAGCTTTCAATGCGGGTTATAATATTGTAGTGAGTGATAAAGTATTGCCTGCTGATGCTTACTGGATCTATACGCCGGGTGGAAATGAAACGGAACTGCCCAAAGAAGTGGTTGATCTGTTCAGTACAAATAAAAAAGTTTTCCTCCAGGCAAGTGGTGAGCTGCCGAGTGGAGCGAATCTTAAGGCAGGATGGAAAGCTGCGTACGAACAATGTGGCGTGAATGGATTAAAAAAATTCCGTTATGCAGCCGGCACCGATGGACCTTCAGAGCAGTCATTGCCGGAAGACCAGGAGATCGAAATACCTTATACCGGTTATTATAAAGGAAAGTATTTACGCTTTACAGGTAATGATGTGCAGCGCGGACGCGATCTGAGGGCAGGAACGGTCATTCCTAAAGATGCTATGAGCGGCCAGGAGCTTTGTTCGCCGAATAAAACGTATGGCCGTGGGCCTTATATCACTGGAAAGAACAATAAATACCTGGTGACTACTACAAGCCTTAACTGGGAAACAGCTTATCCTATTTCAGATCTTTTATCAGGAGGAGGAGTAACTCCTTCTTCCAACGTATGGGGGATAGCAGGCAAGAATGTGACAGCATTGCTGGCTATAGAAACAACGGAGCTTGAGCTAACGATTCCCGGTTTAAAAGACGGAGCAAAGATCCATGTAGAGATCTGGGATAAGAAAAAGCAAAAAAAGAAAGAAGAAAATCTCGTTTATAAAGCGCCATTCAAACAGGTGCTGAGCGAATATGATTTCATCCTGATCGATACCATACAATAATAACAATGACACAGTCCAACCTCGTACAATTTTCTGCTTCTCCCCGCCTCAAATGCGTGGATGCATTGCGTGGGTTTGATATGCTTTGGATCATTGGCGGTGGTGACCTGCTGATAGAATTGTCCAGGTTATTACCCGAAAAGCAGGGAACATGGCTTGCTTCGCAATTTGAACATGAATGGGGTAGCTTCCATTTTTATGATATCATCATGCCCCTGTTTCTCTTCATTGTTGGCGTGGTAATGCCTGTTGCATTCAGGCAGCGATTGAACAGAGGCGAATCGAAACAGTCTATCTATAAACATGTTTTGATAAGGACCTTCAGATTGTATGTATTGGGCCTGATCGCTTCAGGTCATCTGCTGGAATTGGATATTTCCAGGCTGCGTTTGTGGACAGATACCCTGCATGCTATCGCGGCTGGCTATCTCGTCAGCACTGTGCTGATCCTGGAACTGAGCAAACGGATGCAGGTGATAACAGTTGCCGGTTTGCTGCTGCTGTACTGGTTACTGATGGCTTTTGTGCCGGTGCCTGGTGTGGGAGCCGGTGTGTATCGCCAGGACATGAACCTGGCCCTTTATATAGATGATGCAGTACTTGGACATTTCCAGGAGGGCTTTGGCTGGACGTATATCTTGACCAATCTCACCTTCATCTGCTCGGTAATGCTGGGAGTGTTTGCAGGAGATATATTGGTAAAGAACAATTCGCATAAAGCAAAATTGAAACAACTAACGATTATTGGCATTGGTTGTATTGCTGCAGGGTTGATCTGGAGCACTTTTTTCCCGATCATCCATTATATCTGGACAAGTTCATTTGTATTGTTTGCCGGTGGCATCAGTTTTTTATTGCTGGCAGTCTTTTACCAGGTAATCGATGTATGGAAAATAGAGAAATGGAGTTTTCCTTTCCGGGTGATCGGTATGAATGCAATTGCCGTGTATGTGGCAACACATTTGTTTGATTTCAGGTTGTTGGGAAAGGTGTTTGTGGGGGGCTTTGCCAAGTGGCTGGGTGATTGGTATCCCTTTCTCCAGTCTGCAGCAGCATTGGCTGTAATATGGCTGATCATGTACTGGATGTACAAAACAAAAACATTTATTAAAGTATAAATTTTTATTCCCTGTAAACACTCATCATGAAATTGTTTGACATGAAAAAAACAAAACTGCTTGCCTGTATCGTAGCACTGACATTTGTTGGGTTTTCCTGTAAGGAGAAAGCCGCTGAACAACCTGCAAACACTACTACTGCGAATTCCGATGGTCTTGCCTTAACTCCTCCCATGGGTTGGAATAGCTGGAATGTATTTGGTAAGAATATCAATGAACAGGTGATCCGCGAAACGGCTGATGCGATCGTCAGTTCCGGGTTGAAGGATGTAGGGTTTGAATATGTAGTGATCGATGATATCTGGCATGGTGGCCGGGATTCTGTAACAGGCCAGTTATATGCCGACTCTGTAAAATTTCCATCAGGCATCAAAGCACTGGCGGATTATGTGCACAGTAAAGGGTTGAAGTTTGGTATTTACTCAGATGCAGGTACTCTTACCTGTGGTGATATGCCTGGCAGCTATGGTTACGAAGAAAAAGATGCAGCATTGTTTGCCAGTTGGGGCGTTGATTTCCTGAAATACGATTATTGTTATTGCCCCGATCTTCCCTCTACCAACAACGATTATAAAATGGCTATTGACAGGTATAAGGTTATGGGAAATGCACTCAAAGCAACGGGGCGGCCAATCCTCTATAGCATCTGCGAATGGGGGCCAAGGTCTCCCTGGCTTTGGGGCAAAGAAGTAGGCGGCCATATGTGGAGAACCTCTTATGATGTAGCAGATATCTGGGACATGCCAAGAAATGAAAGCAGCCCGATCGGCATTCTGACTTCTATTGACGTTATTGCCAACCTGGGCCGTTTCAGCGGGCCCGGCGGCTGGAATGATCCTGATATGCTGGTAATCGGACTTAAGAATTCAGGGTTTATCAAAGGCGGCGGCTGTACAGAAACGGAATACCGTACACAAATGAATATGTGGTGCATGTTCTCCGCACCGTTGATGATCGGTTGTGATGTGAGGAATATGGATACTGTTACACGCTCTATCTTGTTGAATAAAGAACTGATCGCGATCAACCAGGATAAACTAGGCAAACAAGGGTTCCGTGTATTCAGCAAGAATGGACTGGAAGCATGGAAGAAACCGCTGAGTGGCGACCGTTATGCGATTGCTTTGTTCAACCGCGGCGAAGAAGCCAAATCAATGCAGGTGGGTTGGGAAGAGTTGGAACTGGATAAGGCAGCACAGTTCAATGTAAAAGAAATAGGTGATCCTGCGGTAAAAGCAAACAGCCAAACGATCGCTGCAAAACTCGCACCGCATCAAAGCCGTGTATTTGTATTGGATAAAGCAGGAAAATAAAACAGATAATTGTTAAATCTTTAAGCAATGAAAAACAGCAGAAGAGATTTTATACGCACCACGGGTTTGGCAAGCCTCGGCTTCCTGGGATTAAGCCAGTGTGTACTTTCAGGATGTAAATTGAATAGCAATCCTGCTTATGGTTTTGGCCCTTTATTTCCGAAAGAAGGCGAAATACTGAGTTTGCCAAAAGGATTCACCGCTAAAGTGATCTCCCGTAAAGGAGATGTGATGAGCGATGGTTTGTTTTCGCCAGGCAATCATGATGGCATGGGCATATTCCCTGCCGGTAACAACAAGATGATACTGGTAAGAAACCATGAACTGACACCAGGTTCTGTTGGCGAAGGACCCTTTCAGCATCAACGCGAACTGATCGATAAGATCGGCAAGGACCGCTTCTATGATTTTGCCGGTGGAGGAAATATGATCTGCGTGGGAGGTACCACTACAATGGTGTTTGATGAATCATTGCAAAAAGTGGAAACAGAATATCTCAGCCTGGTTGGTACCGTAAGGAATTGTTCTGGCGGAAAAACGCCCTGGAATAGCTGGATCACTTGTGAAGAAGCCGTTGACAAGAAAGAAGCGGGGGGATTGGAAAAAGATCATGGCTACAATTTTGAAGTGCCTGCATCTGCTTCGATCAAAATGGCAGAACCGGTCCCTATTAAAGCAATGGGCCGTTTTGTACATGAATCCGCTGCAGTACATCCTGATACCGGCATCGTTTATCAAACCGAAGATGAAGGCGAAGGTTTATTCTACCGCTATATTCCGAATGAACCGGGTTCATTGCATAAAGGCGGCCGCCTGCAATGCCTGGTGATCAATGAATGGAAAAGTGGTGATACACGTAATTACAAAGATTATACGGACCGCTTCCCTGAAAAGAAACCACTTACTGTTTCCTGGATCGACCTGGACGATATTGATTCACCGGATAATGACCTGCGTTTACGTGGTCATAAAAAAGGAGCTGCCGTATTCTCTTCCGGCGAAGGAATGGTGTATGGGAAAGGTGAGTTCTTCTTTACGGCAAGCTCAGGCGGTGCAGTAAGCAATGGCCAGATCTTCCGTTATAAACCCAGCCCATACGAAGGCCAGGCAAAGGAAAAAGATGCGCCGGCTACGCTGGAGCTGTTCATCGAATCCAAAGGCGATGACACTTTCCGCTATTGTGACAATATCACTGTTGCGCCCTGGGGAGATGTTGTGATCTGTGAAGATTCAGATGATGCACGCATCATTGGTATCACACCAGAAGGCAATGCGTATATCATTGCACAGAATATCGGCTATCGTGATTCGGAATTTGCAGGGCCTGTATTTTCTCCTTCCGGTAAAACATTGTTTGTGAATATTCAATCACCGGGATTGACATTGGCCATTACAGGTCCATGGCGTTCCTGATCTATTGTTAATACTATGTTTAGTTTAAAATCAATCATCCGGCTTTCATCCACAATTCTGTTATTGCTGATGATCAGTAGAGGAAATGCACAAACATCTGCTGATGTGTATCGGCAGTCGCTGGATGAAATAATGAAAAAAGTGGGAAAGCGCTTTGGCGTTGAATTCAGGTATGATGCCGATTCCTTTTTAAAGAAGAAAGTGGAGTATGCACAGTGGAAGCTTACAAGTGATCTGCCTGCTACACTGGATAATATCCTGAAGCCGCTTGACCTGAAATACCGCCAGGTGGATAGCAAAACCTATGTGATCACCTGGTATGAATACTACAGGAGAACAAACGAGGAGGCTGCGATTGAATTAAACGGATTGCTGAAAGCTTTTCCTGATTCAACCAGTTTTAATCAACGTAAAGCGGAATTAAAATCCTGTATCGCGGATGCGCTTGGTATCCATAATTTTTCCAGCCGTACACCTTTGAATCCCATTCTCCGGCAAAAGAAAGTGTTTGAGGGCTATACTACAGAGAACATCGCATTTGAGAGCATACCTGGCTATTATGTGACGGGCACGCTGTATCGGCCGATTTCAAAAGGGAATTACGCAGTGATATTAAGCCCTCATGGTCATTTTTATAATGAACAGCAACCTACGCTGCCGAAAGACAGCAGCCGTTATCGTGCAGATATGCAGTACCGTTGTGCCTCACTGGCAAAAATGGGAGCGTTGGTATTAAGTTATGATATGTATGCCTGGGGTGAGTCTGCTTTGATGACCGGTGGCGGCTCATACCACGAAACAGGTTTTGCTGCAGCTATTCAAACCTGGAACAGTATACGGGCATTGGATTTCATGTTGGGCTTGCCGGGAGCAGACAGCAAAAGGGTTGGGGTGTCCGGTGCTTCTGGCGGTGGTACACAAACATTCCTGTTGGCTGCCTTGGATGATCGTGTTAAGGTCAGTGCACCGGTGGTAATGGTAGGCGCCAGTTTTTTCGGTGGCTGCCCTTGCGAAAGTGGTTTGCCCATACATGGAGAATGTAATGGGAGGAGCACCAATAATACAGAGATCGCTGCTATCATTGCGCCAAAACCTTTACTGGTCGTTTCTGACGGAGATGATTGGACAAAATATGTGCAGGGCACCGATTATCCTTACCTGCAAAAGATCTATGGTTTCTATGGTAAGCAATCCAATGTGGAAAGCGTATATCTGCCTGCTGAAAAGCATGATTACGGGATCAACAAACGCATACCGGTGTATCATTTTTTTGCAAAACATTTGGGGCTGAATGAGAAAGCCGTTTTCGGAAAAGACGGTAAACCGGACGAATCAAAGATCACTATTTTGAAAAATGATGACCTGCGTGTATTTGGCGCGGCACAACCACTGCCAGCAAATGCATTACGGTCACACGAAGCAATCGTAAATGCCTTTAACAAAGTCCAGGGAAAATAAGCAGTGATTAGATGGTTACAAAAACAAACAGGCTGTCTCTTTCCAGGGCAGCCTGTTTTTATTTTGCGAATTTAATGATCAATCATCTACCGTATTCAAAAAGCGGCTTCTGTATTCTTTGGGAATAACGCCGGTTATTTTTTTGAAATGCCGGTAAAAATTGGAAAGGTTGTCAAACCCGCTCTGGTAGCTGATCTCAGAGATATTATAGTCGTCCTCCATCAACATTTTGCAGGAGTGACCGATACGGATCTCCGTTACGAAATCGGAGAAAGTCTTCCTGGTGTGATGCTTGAAATACCTGGAAAAAGCCGGTACGCTCATGTTCAGTTTGGTAGCAATGTCATGAATATAGATCTGGTTGGTATAGTTTTTCATGATGAACTGGAAAGCCGAATTGATCTTCTCTGAATCGCCACTGGTATTGGCAGAGAAACCGGGAGACAGCAATGAATTTAATTCACTGCTTTGTGCGAGATTGGCTAAGATGCCGAGTAAGGACAACAGGCGCTGTACTGGCGTTTCATCAAGCATCCTGTGTAAACTTTCTGTAACCACCTGTCTTGTTTCTCCCTGAATTTCTACAGCAAGTGAAAGCTTTTGCAATAACTTATTTACCTGTTTCATTTCAGGGACGTCAAAAAAATGATTCCCTAAAAAGTCACGGGTGAAATGGATAAAGATTGATTTCGCTTTCAGCTTGCTGTTTTTGGCATAATACGCTTCACTGTTGCGATAAAGATGTGGTATATTCGACCCGATAAGGCATAGATCGCCATCTTCAAAGGTGCTCACATTATCACCTATAAACCTTGTCCCACTGCTTTTGGCGATCAACACCAGCTCAATCTCCTTATGAAAATGCCAGGGATTTCCAAAATAGTTACAGTCTAATGTCTTGAACAGGAATGAAGCATCGCTGTCAACCGGTAATTTGTGCAGTTTCGCTTTCATATAATATTTTAACGAATAAGGTAAATGAAGAACTTTATTTTGCTAATAAAGTATATGAATGTACAAGAAATAATTAAAATTTAACATGAAAGTTTTTCCAAAATATTTTTCTTGCCTGTTCGTAACATGCTATAAATGAAGATGAATTTAAAATCTATCCTTTATAAGTCAATATTGTGAAATTGTTAAAAAAGTATACAAATTAAATTGATAATGAGAATTTTTCTTTTTTACTCCCGATTAATTTTACTCACTCTCAAAAAGCAACCGATTAGTTATGCTTTACGTTAACAGCAGTGCTTCGCAGATCAGCCAACAGGTGAACAACATGGTGGTTTTGCTTCCGATCGGAGCGATCGAACAGCATGGACCACACTTAAGTGTGTCAACAGATACAGACCTTGTAACTGCGGTAGCACAGGAAGCAGAAGCCCGTTGCAAAAGTGATTTACTGCTTTGCCCAACGCTTCCCTTTGGTTCAAGTCACCACCATCTTACCCTTGGAGGAACCCTGAGCATATCTGTTGCACTATATACGCAGGTGCTGGTCGATCTTGTCAGTTCCATTCTCGACAATGGTTTCAGACGGATCATTTTATTGAATGGCCATGGCGGGAATATTACACCGGCCCGTCAGGCGCTGGCGATCTTATCAGCTAAGTATGATGGTGTACTGAACCCGAATATTGCTATGGCTACTTATTGGGAACTCGCAAGCGATTATTTCGCCGGTAACAGTGAAATGGCGACACCTGCTTTGAGCCATGCGTGCGAGTATGAAACAAGCTTAATGCTTCATCTTTATCCATACAAGGTTTTCCCGGGAAGTATCGAACGCGCAAAAAGACCGGCCAGCAACGGATACATTCCCTGGGAAGATGATGAACCATATAAAGGCGTTACCATGGTAAAGCAGACGCGCTATATCTCCAGTAATGGCAGCAGTGGTGAGCCGCAATTGGGAACAGCAGAAAAAGGAGAATTCCTTTTTGAGCATGCTGTGGAAGCATTGGTCCGGTTTGCTACTGCATTTAAAACATGGCCTTTTTCTACTGATCTCACCAAATGACTGAAGCAATGAAAAAAGAAATAAAACATCCCGATAAACTGGTGAGCACAGGCGCTTATTCCGCCGGAGTGATGGTTGATGATTGGTTGTTTGTAAGTGGACAGGGGCCGTTGGACCTGATTACCGGTGAAGTAGTGAGAGGAACGATCGAAGAAGAAACAACCCTCACTTTATTGCATGTAAAAAAAATAGTGGAGGCAGCGGGTGGAACAATGGCCGATATCGTAAAGTGTACAGTACATCTTACCGATATCAATGAGTTTGACCGCTACAATGCAGTGTACGCCTCTTTTTTTTCAGGCATATTGCCGGCAAGAACAACTGTGCAATCCGTATTGTGTGATGGAATAAAAGTTGAAATAGATGCAATAGCTAAAATAAATTCTTCACGTAATAAACAGGCGGCTGATGGCAAATAAGGAATTGCTTGGAACAGTTGGCCTCGGCCTTATGGGCAGCAGCATTGCTACCTGCCTGCTGGCATCCGGCCATGAAGTGATCTCGCTGATACAGGATATGCAGAAAGCGCCTGAAGCGAAAAAAAGGGTTGAAGGATTTTTGCAGCAAATGTACAATGAAGGGTTGACTACTTCTTTACCCGGAGAACTGATATCACGGTTTACGATCACTGATAAAGTAAATGATCTTGCTGGGTGTGGCCTGGTGATTGAATCGATCACTGAGAACATAGATGCAAAGAAAAAACTCTTTCATCAACTGGAAAAAGTGTTGAAACCGACAGCGGTCATCGGCAGTAATACCTCTGCCATTCCCGTAACGGTCCTGCAGGATGGATTGCGTTATCCCGAACGCTTGCTGGGTATTCATTGGGGAGAACCGGCACACGTACTTCGCTTTCTTGAAGTGATCTGTGGCCAGCAGTCTGCCATAGTGTATGCAGAGAAAGTAATGGAACTGGCGGCTGGCTGGGGTAAAGAACCTTCGCTGGTAAAGAAAGATATACCTGGCTTTATTACCAATCGCCTGATGTATGCCATGATGCGCGAAGCATTCTTCCTGGTAAAAAATGGTTATGCCACCTATGAAGATATTGACCGGGCCTGCAGGAATGATTTTGGTTACTGGATCACTTTCGCAGGCCCTTTCCGTTTCATGGACCTGACAGGCATACCTGCTTATCTTACCGTCATGAAAGGGCTTTTCCCTGAACTGGATACAGCTACCACTCCTCCTGAATTTATCGAAGAACTGGTAGCTGCGGGAGCCAAAGGCGTAAGCAATGCCAAAGGGTTTTATCCCTATACAGAAGAATCAGCGCATCGCTGGGAAAAATTATTCAATGAATTCGCTTTCGAGATCCGGAAGCTATCTCTTAAATACCCACAAAACTGCGGAGACCTGTCATGAGCCCAACCATCATTCAATCTATAACCGCTACAGAAGTAGTTGTTCCGTCTAAACCCGACAGCCTGAATTCAGCCAATGTGCTGGATAAAGACACTGCATTTGCAAAGAAGTTCCTTACCGGAAATAGCTGGACTGATTTTGCTGTACAGTCAAAATGGATACTGGAACTGCATTTGAAAAATGGCATTACTGCTATTGGCGAAACATATAGAAGCGTATCCGAGCCTTCATTGGCAGCTGCTGTAAAAACATTTACCGGAAAGGATGTATTGAAGCTGAATTGGAGAAGGCTGCCGGTTGATGATCAGCGGATTTATGAAGCTTTTGAAACGGCCGTGCTGGATGCACTGGGGCAGTTGTTTCATATCCCCATCCATCAATTATTAGGTGGTGCTTATCGTGATAAAATAGAATGCCTTGGCTGGACGGGCCGCCGCACTCCTGAAGATGCAGCACAAAAAGCCTATGAAGCCATGCAGAAAGGACATAAAGCTTTCAAGTTTAAATGTTCGGATGAAGATCCTGTCCGCTTATGGACAGATGAGATCAGGAAAAAATGTGGTGATGGGATTAAGATCATTCTTGATCCTAACCAGCGCTGGACAGATGTGGAAACAACCATGCGTTTAATGGAAGGGGTGGAGAAAGAGATCATGCTGGGACTGGAAGACCCGATCCTGCATGCAGATGTGGAAGGCTTTCTTTACCTGAAAAAGAATCTCGGCATTCCCTTATACCGTCATATTTCACTGCCCTATACCCAGGATATCCGCGACATCATCACATTTGTCAGGAAGGATGCCTCAGATGGATACAATTTTAATGGTTCGGCATACAACTCTTTATTGCTGGCTGAAATAGCCAACCTGGAAGGCAAGCAATGCTGGCGTGGTTCGGAAGTGGATCTTGGTATCCTGGAAACAATGGCCCTGCATATCGCGGCAGCTTCTATCAATTGCACATTGCCTGCTGATCTTTTTGGTGAACTGGTGAGGCAGGATGATCTGATAGAAGAGCCCCTGGTGTTTGAAAACGGCTCCGTAGCGGTTCCGCAAGGTGAAGGGCTTGGTGTAAAACTCGATAAGAAGGCCATGGCAAAATTTGCTACAGGCCGAGTGCTGGAGGAAAAAATATGAAGAAAGCCATTGTATCCTGGTCATTGCTGATCTTGTGTAACCTGATGTGGGCTTTACAGTTTACCTGTATCAAGCTGACGCAGGACCAGGTAGGGCCTTATGCTACCGTATGGGGACCCATGTTAATGGCAACTTTATTACTTCTCCCTTTTGTAGTGCGTGATTTCAGGAAAACCGGCAAACGGTTAAAGGATATGCTGGTCTTTGTTCAGCTCGCTTTGCTTGGTGCTTTTCCTGCACAGGTATTGATGACCTGGGGAACACAATATTCGCAAGCCAGCAATGCAGCAATACTGACGCTGGCCCTTCCGGTTATAACCGCAGTGTTTGCCTTCCTGTTGCTGAAAGAACGAATGAATAAAACAAGGTGGCTCAGCTTTATCATTGCTATAGCCGGTGTGGTATTATGCTCGCTGGGCGATTTCAGAAAGATGAATTTCGGCTCCACTTATGCGATCGGTAACCTGCTGATATTTCTTGCGATCATCGGCAATGCCTATTACAATGTGGGCATCAAGAAAGTGGCAGAGAGATATACGGAAATGGAAATGGTGTTCTATACCTATATCGTATTGATCATACTGCTGACGCCGCTGGTGTTGTATTACGAGCCTGATGTATTTGGCAGGATCTCATCATTCACCAACCAAACCTGGACAGGATTATTGCTGCTGACCTTCTTTCATAATTTTTTATCCATGATCCTGTTCTTCCGGGCATTGAAAAACCTGGATGCGATCCAGGTGGCTTTATCCAATTACCTGATCACTTTTATGGGACTGCCTGTGGCGGCGATCTGGCTGGGGGAAAAACTGAACAACTGGGCGATTGCAGGTGGGGTACTGGTGCTTGTTTCCACATTGGCAATAACGATAATGGACTACAGGAATACTGATCGAACAAATACAATTAATGAACCCGATATTCAAAAACAATAACATGGAAAGTAAACTCGAGCTTTCAGGCGTAGTACCTATCATTCCCACGCCTTTTACTGCTGATGAAGAAATTGATGAACAGGCATTGCGCGGACTCGTGGAATTTGCAGTCGGTAACGGCTTGACTGGCGCCTGCCTGCCTGCTTATGCAAGTGAATTTTACAAATTAACGGATGAAGAGAAATTAAAGGTGGTAAAGATCGCAGTTGATCAATCAAAGGGACGCATGAAGATCGTTGCGCAATCCAATCATCCTGCTTTAAAAATAGCTTCCCGTCTTGCGAAAGCCAATGTAGATGCAGGAGCAGATGTGATTTCGCTGGCAGTGCCGCGTATTTTTGGTTTGCCGGAGGCATCCATTAAGGAATATCTCGCTGGCTTTTTTAAAGCGGTCCCCAATACGCCGGTGCTGGTGCAGGATTTTAATCCCGGCGGTGCATCTATCAGTGTAAGCCTTATTAAAGAGCTGATGGACGAGCATCCTAATTTCAAATACCTCAAACTGGAAGAACCTTTATGTGCCCCAAAGTTTGAAGAGATCCTCAAAGCGACCGGAGGCCGTATAGGGCTTATGGAAGGATGGGGTGGTTTGTATATGCTTGAACTGATCCCATTGGGTATTGCCGGTGTAATGCCTGGGCTGGGTGTATCAGATATTCTTCAAAAAGTGTTCGAACTACGTAAAGCAGGATCCAATGATGCAGCATTCCAGTTGTTTGAGAAAGTGATGCCTCAGATATTTTTCTCCTTGCAAAACATGGAATTGTTCCACTATATAGAGAAAGAATTACTGATTGCCCGCGGTGTACTCAAAAGCAGCCAGGTAAGGCAGGCTTCCTATGCTCCGGATAAAGCAACTAAGGCATTTGCCAGGGAGCTGAATGAAAGGGTAGCAGTAGTTGGAAAAAGTCTGAAGTGAGAGAGGTATAGATGTTTACTTATAATAAGCAAGAGATTTTTTTATGAACGATGAGGAGTTATTCCGCCAGCTGAAAGAAGAACTGTATGTCGCAGTTGTTTGTGATATACTGGATGAACTCGGTTATCGCAACCAGGCAATGCATCACCGTTTAAGGCCTTTGTTGCCTGATCCAAAGAACTGTGGGTTTGTTGGAAGGGCAAGAACGGTGCGCTGGATGGAAACGGACCATATAAGCGATCATCCCTATGGAGTGGAAATTGAGATGATGGACTCTCTGAAGAAAGGGGATGTTGTGATCCATTCCACTGATCATTCCGGCACCAATGCCCCATGGGGTGAGTTGATGTCAACGGTTGCCAAGCGGAACGGTGCTGCCGGTACGGTGGTAGACAGCCAGATCAGGGACTGTGTACGGATCATGGATATGCAATTTCCCGTTTATTATACCGGCATAAGACCGCTTGACTCGAAAGGCAGGGCGATAGTAACAGCATATGATGTACCGGTAAAATGTGGTGATGTACTGGTTTATCCCGGTGATATTGTATTCGCGGATTTTGATGGCGTGGTAGTGATACCGCAGAAAGCTGAGCTCCAGTTTTTCGAAAAAGCTAAAGAAAAAGCAAGCAGTGAGAATTTTTCAAGAAAGGAATTGCTGCAAGGAAAATCTCTTAAAGAAGTATACGAAAAATATAAATCATTATAACAAAGCATAACTATGAAAATGAATGGTATCGACCCAAACCAGGATTCTTCGAAAATTCAAAGCACACAGCAACTGATCGATCAATATGAAAAAGAGGTATTGGAGAATGAGGGTGCTAAACCTGCCAATCGCTTTTATGGACAGGTGGCTGTTGTAACCGGTGCAGCTTCCGGACTCGGCCTTGCCATCTCCAAGCGGCTGTTAGATGAAGGTGCAAAAGTGGCGCTGCTGGATATCGATAAGGCTGGCCTGGAATCAAGGTTTGACGGTTTCAAAGAAAAAAGCAGGCTGTTCCCAATCGATATTACCAACCAGGCATTGATTGAAAAAACGGTGCAGGCGATTGTTGCAGAGTTTGGAAGAATAGATATCCTGATCAATTGTGCAGGCATCACGGGAGAAACAAATGTGCTTACACATAATGTAAACAGCAAAGACGTTTACCGGGTTTTTGAGGTCAATTTCATGAGCTGTTTCCATCTTACAAAAGCGGTGTTGCCACATATGCTGCAGGCAAACTATGGCCGTGTGCTGCATATTGCGTCCATTGCCGGAAAAGAAGGCAATGCCGGGATGCTCGCCTATTCTTCTTCAAAAGCTGCAGTGATCGGAATGACAAAAGTGCAGGGTAAGGAGTATGCAGATACAGGTATCACCGTGAATGCACTTGCCCCGGCCGTGATAAGAACACCTCTCGTAGACGCACTGCCCGAAGAACAGGTGAAATATATGACAGATAAGATTCCTATGAAGCGTTGCGGAACCCTGGAAGAAGCTGCCAGTATAGTTACTTATATCGTTTCAAAAGAAAACAGTTTTGTAACAGGCTTCACATTCGATCTTACCGGCGGCAGAGCCACTTATTGAATTTAAAATCACGAGATGAAACTTCTTTACTTCAGGCGCAATGATCAGTTATTGCCAGGAATTCTTACGGAAAAAGGTGTGATCAGTATTGTTGATCATCCAACATATTTTAGAGCATTCACCCGGAATGGTCCTCGATTTACGAATG
>OFTY01000239.1_pt1 | contig 55426 bp, 41 predicted proteins | sample 1775061 | NCBI WGS metagenome assembly OFTY01 (sample SAMN08195773, study PRJEB24354) | sludge metagenome | isolation source: sludge from phenol fed wastewater aerobic bioreactor B | place: India: Nagpur | collected 2016-09-16 | reverse complement strand
CTATCGGCAACAGGCTGCGCTGCCCAAGGCCGCGTGACTCAAACCAAATAGCCTCCGAGAAAGCCGGAGCGGTTCAGTAGGTGCGTAGTTCGGGCTTTCATCTCAAATTGTGAGCCCCCTCCGCATGATCGCCAAAAATACCGTTTAACAAATCTGGGGGAGTCATGGGCCATTTCGAGCTCAGCAATATTGCAAGTTATGCGGGACTGATGACACTTATCCTACTTCTCGTCGCAATCACCTGGATCGCCCTGAGGTCGGGCTCCTGGCATTTTGCGCGACTCCGGCTATGGCGCTTTGCTCATGGCAAGCGGATTGTCAAAGATAAGCAGATAAAGGCTTTCTTGGACGACGAGGCTGACCTCGCACAGTTTCGGTATTTCTTGGCGCCGGCCACAAACATCTATGAGGCCCGTGAGCTGATGGCGTGGCTTAGCGAAGCCAAGCTACAGCCTCATGAAATTCGAGCCTGCGGATCATATTTCGATCAAGAGCTTAAGACGGTGGTTGCCACCGTGCCGTCCCGGTGCCGAGCAAGGGTATCCTTCGCGATATCCACATGGCTACTGGGCGCCGTATTTGCAATCCTCTTGATGGCGGCTGGTAGCTCTGCCGCTATACTTCGATTCAAACAGAGCGGCCAATGGTTCTTGCTGTACACAGACAGTGCGAAAGCTCTGTTTAGAGGGAAGTCCACTTTCCTCCGGCCCGATCAGTGCCCGGCTGGCCAAGCGATCGATCCCGAATCCAAGTTCTCGTCAGCGGATCGCGCCTCCATTTGCGAGATGTTCGAAGACAAGACCTTGCCTTCCTATGTCGAGCGCAATGTTCGTAGCCAGCGATGGAGCTTCGGCATCGTAGCTGCCGGAATAGCATTCGGACTAATGTTGCTTTGGCGTCACTTGAGACAAGTTGAAGCAGCATGGCATCTCAAGCGCCGCTTGATGCCTGACAGTCGAAGATCCGTACAACACCAATCAAGAGAACAGGCCAATATGGTCACGCACGAGCGCTCGACAGGATTCACTGAAGAGCTGAGCAACTAGGCGACAGCGTGGCCACATTGCCAATAGGGCGCTGGATCCAATTGAGTAAGGTCGTGTCCTCAAACTGAATCCCGTCCCGATTAGCCTGTGTTATCGGCGGTAGGGTAGGGCAGTTCCCGACCGGAGGCGGATACTTGGAATGCCAGATTCCACAGGCATCTACTCCTCAAAAAGCGGGGCGTTGTTGCTGCGGCGAGTAGAATCGACGACAGTTTCGACTGATCGAGTCCGGACAACGGCGTCCATGTCCAAGCGCAAGCCCAAGAAGCCTCATCGACGCACGTTTCAGGCGCCGAAGCGCCCGCTCAGCAATATGGGGAAGGCACTGAACCGCAGCATTGACGCCGTTCGCGCTCACCTGACAACGGTGAGCGCGATCGACGCATACCTTGCGCTGCTTATCGCCGAATTGTGGCTGCCCAACCTGTCGGCGCAGACCCGTCAGGCTTTGGCGCTGTCTGTCTTCGTCTCCGTAAAGGCCCCCCTCTTCGGTGATCGCCGCCTGGTTACGTATGCGCAGTTCAGCGACTTCATCAGGCGCTTGCACGAGCTGTTGCCCAAGTTTCCCATGACGGACGACTACGTACCCGAGTTGGACTGGGGGCAGGTGCGCGTCGTCTTTGAAGGCAAGAGCTATCGCCTGATGTACGGCGGCGCCTTCGAGCGCATGCCGGACTTCATCGACGCCTTTCGCCTGGCAAGAACCGGAGGCGCAGCGGGGCGCGAGGACATGCGTGCGGTGCTTGCGCTGCACGATCATCTGCTGGAAAACATTGCGCAATCGGGCGAGGTCAGCGACCTCGATTCGGGCCACCTCGAAGTGCCGCCAGAAGAGTTCTGGGTACAGGCTCGGCAGGTGTTGCAGGCGATTCCAGACATGACAACCGGGCTGACCGTGAGTCCTGCGCTGATCGTTCGCCCTGGTGCCATCCCGCCGCTGGACGCTGCTACGTTCACGACCAAGTTCATGACGGGCAAGCTGCTGCCCTTTGCCTGGCTCGAGTTGGACGGTAAGCGCTTCCCGCTCAGCCCGCGATGCCTGTGCGCCGTGGTGATCCAGCACTGGGAAGAGCGTGAGGCCCGGCCCAGCGGACAGTTGGAGCGAGACACAGCGACGCAAACCGCTCGCTTCCTCGAAGAGCGCTTTCCACCGGCGGACATCATCCCTGGCCCATTGCGCGTGTCGCTTCGCCACCCGAAGCTGGCCGATCTGCAGGTCGGCGCGTTGCTCAGAACGCGAAAGGCGCTGTGGGTGGTGGTCCTAGTGGATGTCCGGCGCACGAAAGACTTGCTTGCGGCCGAGCAGCGGCTTCGCGCATTGATCGAGGAAGATGGCGGCTTGGTGGCGCAGGACCTGGCCACCGGCCAGATCCTGCACATGCCGCTTCAGGGGCGCTCGCCAGATGCGGTGCGCCTGCTCGCGGTGATCGTCGCGCCCATCGCTGGCGGCGCCTCCGTCGCGCTCCCGCATGCGTCCAACATCAGGACTTTTTTCCTCGTGGACTTGGTGTCGATCGTGGAGTCGGTCGAGCGATCGCAAGAATTTGACGACTACTTCGCCTTCGTCGATCACAATGAGGTGTCGGCCTCTCCGTTCACCGGCCCCATGGATCACTTCGCTGCGTATCGACACTCACACGGCGTGCTTATCGGCGGCGCGATCCGCCCAACCATGATCATGCTCGACCCGCACGGCGGATCCAATTATCGGTTTGAAGAACTACGAAAATTCTGGGCGTCGGCGCCGCGCCGGTTTCCTGATGACGACCCGACCACGTGGTCGGTGAAGCCCACCGAAAAGACATTGCGCCAGCTGACACATCGCGGCCGCCCGCGGCTGTCGTGGTGCGCCGACGGGGTCGAGCCCACCTTGCACTTCATGCTCGATGTCGACGCGCAAGCCTTAGAGGTGCGGCACGGCAGTTTGTTGGAGTTGTTCATCCACTGCGTGGCGGACGCGTGGAATGAGCGCGCGGAGTTGTTCCCCGCAAACCTGTTCGCGCACCAGCGAGTTGTGACCCATTGCTGCGCTAACCTGGACCGCTTGCCAGATGAGAGCGGCGGTGAGCCCTCGGCCGAGCCGCTACTTTCCGCATGGAAGATCCGCGAACGCAGCGCCGACTCGTTGGTGCTTGAAGTCGAGGTCGACTTGTCTCGGGTCGCCGCGGACCTGGAGGATGCCTCGGATGCCCGATTCGAGGCCTTCTGCGCCGGTGAGTGGCTCCGGGGCGCATGCGCGGTGATGGCGATGCCGCTGGACGAGCAGGTGCTGCGAGGGGTGGCGGCCACGGCGAACCGAAAGCCGCGCTTCACCCTCTCGCACAGAGAGCGAACGGTCGATGTACCCGATCACCCCGATCCAATTTCGCCCGATCTGGAGCATTTCAAGCTGGCGCGGCGTGATCTGGCGATGGAGTTCCAAGCCCAAGGCATCGCACCGGGTCGCTACGAACTCAAGCCGGCCAAGGCGGTGATCGACAAGATTCGCGATCGCTATCGGGCATTGGTGCACGAACACGTCCGCAAGTTTGATCGGCAGGCCCTCGTTCGCCTTGCGGTCGAACAGTTCGATCACCTGGTCGCCGAATACGACCGCGAGAGCACGCGGCTTCGCATGAGCCTGACGCACGAAGTCGACTTCGATCGCACCGAGCAACAGGCCAAGGCGCACGAAGAGTTCATCCGGACGACCCGGAATGTTCGCTACCTGCTGGAGCTTGCGTATAGCCGGGGCGTATCGGGGGGCAGGGTGCCCAGCGTTGATGAGTGGCAAACCTTGGTAGCGCAGGCGGATTGGTTGCTGGTGCTGTATGGGGCAAGCGACACCCTGCATAACGAACTGGAAGTTGGCGGCGTCGACGTGGATAACGAATTCATCCCCGAAGTCTTCTACGAAGGCGACGATGATCAGGCATACCAGCAAGAAGCTGCGAACGAGCTACTGGAGTGCGACGTTGACGAAGACCGCGTCACGTCGATGGACGAGGCGCAGCGGCAACGGCTCAACACAGCTTTCGTGAACAGTGTCGGTTTTTCCCTGGCCACCCTATTGCCCGTGTTGGCGGTTCTGGGCCGGTGGGTGAGTGCCAAGGAAGGGGTGGTGCCGCTGGCGTGGTCGTACGAAGGCTCAAAGGAGGATGTGCTGGCCACGCTCGTCGCGCATATGCCGCTACCCATAACGCCGGCTGAAGTAGAGGCAGCATTGGACTTTCTGACCTTGGACGCGGGCAGGGTATGCGTGCTGGCAGCTCGCGGGCTCGAGGAAGATGATGTGCCTATCTGGGAGCACCGCAAGCGCGTGCACCGCTACGGCATTCGTCCGGTGCTGCGCATCGGGCAGGACAGACTGTTGTGGGGGGCGGCGGCGGCGCATCGCGCCTTCGGCATCTGGAATGGCACTTTTTCGGACGGCTACCCGCCGGCCGACTTTGGGTATCCCCAGATCGAAGAGGTCGCCGCCTCGATCAAGAAGCATATTGAAGATGATCTGGAAGTGCGCGCCGTGGAGGTGCTTGGCCGGCATCTGACGTACTTCGAGCACGGCGTCGATTTCCACCGGCGGTTCCCGCAAGAAGGCTTCGAGGATGTCGGCGATTTCGACGTGTTGGCCTACCGCCCGGAGGACAACCGGTGGTTCATGGTCGAGTGCAAGTACAACAAGCCGGCGTTTTGCATCAAGGACATGCGGCGTCTTCGGGAAGAGGTCTTCGGGAAAACGCCGACGACGGGCCAGTTAGCGAAGATCGCACGTCGACACGCGTTCCTGGAGACCCATGCGGCGCGACTGCTCGAGCTATTGAAGTGGCCCGCGGGGTCTGCCGTCGAGCAGCGGATCGAGGACTTGTACGTGTGCCCGCGTATCTTCCCGTTCATGCGCCGCGTGCCGCATCCGGTGCTGACGCAGTTCGTTCGGCTGGGTAAGCTCGACGCATCGGTACGCAGTCGCCTGGATGGTGGAGCGGATCCCGGTGAGTAGGGGCGGCGCGGGGCCGTACGTCGGATAAGGCGAGGGAGGACTCTCACGCGGCGCCGATCAGCGCCGCCAATTCGTTGGAACGGGCCAGCGTATCGTGCAATGCGTCCAGAACAAAAGCGTTACGCTCCTGGCTCACGGGTTGACCACTAGTCCTACCATCCGCATCCAGTCGGAAAAGCCACGCAGGTCGTAAACAGGATGACAACGTTGACGCGCCGGCCGGCGACAGCGCTGTGGCCGTCGGTGAGCGTGGGGTGGAGGTTTTTAGACCTGGGTGGACGGAACGGCGCGATATTCAAGGCCGTGGGCCGGCTACCTGCCTACAGCCTCCGAAGCAGGGTACGAATTTTATCAAGCGCCGACTCATGAAACGCATCGACTTTTCCAAACTTCGCAAGGGCTTGCTGCGGCAACGTGAGTCTCGTCGCGGGCACGACGTGCTGAGCGGGGTGGGTGTGGCGCGGAGTCTAGGCTCGGCTCGCTACAAAGGTCGCCAAGTCGGGCCGAAGTGGCCGAATAGTGGAACAGATTCGAGAAAGTGGATCGTCTGGTACTGTTCTCGTCCAGCAAGTTGTTGATTCGTGGTGCCGGCAGCAGGAATCGAACCCGCGACCTACTGATTACAAATCAGTTGCTCTACCAACTGAGCTATGCCGGCGTGGAGCGGGATTCTAACAGGCTCTCAGAAACAGCTGGTGCTGTGCGAGCCCACGCCGTCGGCGTGGATGTGGCTGCGCCAGTCGAAGCCGCTGCGGTCGGCGACCAGGTCGAGCCAGTATTGCGGCGTGCTCTCGGTGCGTTCGGTGACGCGGGCGGGGAAGCCGGCGGCGGTCACGTCGGCGCGGCGTTTGCGCGCGTTGTCCTGGTCCTTGAACAGGCCCAGCGAGATCGTGTTGGGCTGGTCGCCGCCGCTGACCACGAAGTAATCCTGGATGCCGCGCGCGGCGAGCTGGCGGGTCAGCGCCAGCGCTTGCGCGCGGCTGCCCGGCGCGGGCAGGTAGACCCACCAGCTGTGCGACTGGGCGACCTGCTCCTGGCGCGAGCGCATGCGCCGGGTGAGCGGCGCCAGCGCATTGCGCGCCTGCTGCAGGTCGTGCGGCGTGGCGAACGGCCCCAGGGTGAGGCAGCGCGGTGCGGCGGGCGCCGGTGCGTTGGCCGCGACGGGCGCGGGGGCGGGCACGGCGACGCTGGCCGCATGTGCGACCGTGGCGGCAGGCGCGGGCAGCTCGGAGAGCAGGCGCAGTTCCGGCACGCCCGGATCGGTGGCCGGCGGCACGTGCGCATACGGCTGGCCGAGCAGCAGCCAGGCGCCGGCCACGATGTTGAGCATGACCAGCAGCACGAACAGCAGTCGCAGGAACATCAAGCCCTCGTCATTCGCATCAGTGGCGAGCCAGCGTGCTGCAACGCGCCGGTGCTCATGGTGTCGCGGCCCACACCGCCAAACCGTGCAGCACGCTGTCGTGGGCGAGTTGCGCCGGCGCGGCGAGCAGGGGCAGCAGCGCTTCCGCGTCGCCGCCGCCGAGGCGCAGCACGGGCGTGCCGCCCAGCGTTGGCGCCATGTGCGTGGCGAAGCGTTCGATCAGCGCCGCCGCCGCCAGCCAGCAGCCGGAGGCCACCGCGTCGGCGGTGTTGTCCGCCGCCTCGACGACCGTGCCCGCCTGCGCGGGGCGCACCTGCGCGGTGGCGCCGAGCAGGGACTGCTGCATCAGCCGCGGCCCCGGCGCGATCAGGCCGCCGAGGTGGCGGCCGTCGGCGGCCAGCGCATCCAGCGTGAGCGCGGTGCCCACGCCGGCCAGCACGCAGGGTGCGAGGCCGTCGGCGCGGGCGGCGACCATCGCGAGGAAGCGGTCCACGCCCAGCCGCTGCGGCTCGGCGTAGGCGTTGCGCACGCCGCAGGCTTCGGAGGGCGTGCGCAGCCAGCGCGGTTCGCGGCCGAACGCGGCGGCGACGCTGGCGGCGACCAGCGCCTCGCGCGGCGCGTCGACCACCGAGGCGCCGAACACGGCCGGCGGTGGCGCCTGTTCCGCCCAAGCCGCGGCCAGCACGTCTGCCACGGGCTCGTCCCACGCCACGGCGCCGCTGGCGTGCCAGTCGTCACCGTCGTGCAGCGCCCATTTCAGCCGGGTGTTGCCCAGGTCCAGCAGCAGCCGCCTCATGCGCGGCGCACCGTGACGTCGGCGCTGTCGACGCGCTGCAGCTCGCCATCGGGCAGGCGCAGCAGCAGGGCGCCGCGGGCGTCCACGCCGGCGCCGATGCCGTCGCGTTCGCCGCCGGCGCCGCTGAGCCGCAGCGGCCGATCGCGCAGCAGGTCGTGGCGGGCGTATTCGTCGGCGAAGGCGGCGAAGCCCTCGCGCTCGAACTGGCGCAGGCCTTCGGCCAGTGCGGCGATCAGCGCGGCGGCCACGCGGTTGCGGTCCGGCGGCGTGCCGCCGGCCAGCGTGGCGAGGTCGCTGGCCGGCTGGCCGGCCTGCGCGCGCAGCGCGTCGGTGAGCCGCAGGTTGAGGCCGATGCCGATCACCGCCGCGCACGGCCCCTGGTATTCGCCGCTGAGCTCGACCAGGATGCCGGCGAGCTTGCCGGACGCGCCGCCGGGCGCGGCGGCCAGCACGTCGTTCGGCCATTTCAGGCCGGCGCCGGCGATGCCCAGCGTCTCCAGCGTGCGCAGCACGATCACGCCGATCGCCAGCGACAAGCCGGACAGCGCGGCGAAGCCGGTGTCGAAACGCTTGAGGCAGGACAGGTAAATGTTCAGCCCCGGCGGCGACAGCCAGTGGCGGCCGCGGCGGCCACGGCCGGCGCTCTGCGTCTCGGCCAGCAGCACGGCGAGGTCCGGCGCCGCGGCGCCGCGGCGCAGCAGTTCGCTGGAGGTGGAATCGAGTTCCCAGTGCACTTCCAGCGCGCCCAGTCGCCTGGCGACGGCGGCGGGCAGGGCGGCGCGGATGCGCGCGGCATCCAGCAGCTGGATCGGCCATGGCAGGCGGTAGCCGCTGGTGCCGCCGGCTTCCACCGGCACGCCGCGCGTGCGCAGCGCCTCGATCTGCTTCCACACCGCGGCGCGGGTCACGCCGGCGCGGGCGGCCAGTTCGACGCCGGAAAGCGGGGCGCCCGCGGCCAGTTCGGCCAGCAGTTCGGCGGCTTGCATCAGGCGCGGTGCCCGGCGAGGGAAGGGAGGTTCGGACGCATCCGGCGGATTCTAGCCGGGCGCGGCGCGGCGAGGCACTGGCGCCACCTGCACGTTTCTGCGACGATCCGCAGCCTTAGCTTGTGGATCAAGGGGTTGCATGCCATGAGTGCCAGACACTGGATGATGGGCTGCCTGCTTGGCCTGGCCGGCATCGGCAGCGCCGTGGCGGCGGACATGGATGCCCGCGACATCACCGCGAGCAGCCACAGCGCGACCGACAGCGGTTCCCGCGATGCCGCCAGCGGCAGCGGCGGGGATGCGCTGGGGCTCAACCGCGACTGCCCCTCGTCCCGGCACAACGCCGATGCGGACGCCGCGGACGGCAGCGACGCCGACAGCCGCGGCGGCGCGAGCGGCGGCAGCGAACGCGGCGGCCGCATCTCCGCGCCCACCAGCGCGCGCCCGGCCGGGCTGGGTTGGCAGTCGCTGCTGCCTGGCTCGATCCAGTAGGAGCGCACCCTGTGCGCGAATGCTCTGGCGCTTGATCGAAGCCAGAGCATTCGCGCACAGGGTGCGCTCCTACTCGGGCGGCAATCTCACGCTGAAGCGGGCGCCGCCGAAGTCGGGGGAACGATCCACCACCAGCTCGCCGCGGTAGGCGCGCACGATGTCCTGCACGATGGACAGGCCGATGCCGTGGCCTTGCACGCGCTCGTCGCCGCGCACGCCGCGCTGCAACACCTTCTCGATCTGGTCCGCGGCGATGCCGGGGCCGTCGTCTTCCACGCTGAGCAGCAGGCCGGGGCGGGCGCGGCCGGGTTGCGGCTGCTTCTGCACCACCAGCAGCACGTGGTGGCGCGTCCACTTGAACGCGTTCTCCAGCAGGTTGCCCATCAGTTCGAGCAGGTCGTTCAGCTCGCCGTGGAAGGAGGCGCCGTCCTCGATGTCGAATTCGCACAGCACGTTCTTCGCGGCGTAGACCTTTTCCAGGCTTTGCACCAGGTCCTCGGCGTGGCTGGCGATCGGCACCGCGGCGGCGAAGGTCTGCCGGCCGGAGGTGGCGGCGCGCGCGAGCTGGTAGGCGACCAGCTCGTCCATGCGGCGCACCTGGTCGAGCACGCCGCGGCGGGTGGATTCGTCGCTGGCCGACTCCAGCTGCGAGCGGATCACCGCCAGCGGCGTTTTCAGGCTGTGCGCGAGGTCGGCGAGGGTGTGGCGGTAGCGCGTGCGCTGCTCGCGCTCGCTGTCGATGAAGGCGTTGATGCGCTCGGTGAGGCCGGTCAGCTCCAGCGGGTACTGGCTGTCCAGGTGGTCGCTGTCGCCGCGCTCGACCCGGCTCATGTCGCTGGCCACCTTGCGCAGCGGGGTGAGGCTCCAGCGCAGCAGCAGCAGCTGCAGCACGATCAGCATCACGCCCAGCACCGACAGCCACAGCGCCAGCGTGCGCCGGTACACCGCGTTCTCGCCTTCGAGCTGCTGCTCGGTCTGCGCCACCATGATGGTGGCGGGCGTGGATTTGCGGCCCGGGTAGTCGAAGGCCACGCCGAGCGCGTAGTAGTAGAGCCGCCCCATGCGCGTGTCGACCGGGCCGACGAACCGGCGTTCGCCCACCGGCAGGGGCTTGAGGAAGCGGAAGTCGTGGCCGATCGCCGAGGTCGACTCCCAGTGGTAGCCGTTCGGCCCCAGGATCACCGCGTACAGGCCGGAGCCGGGCTGGGAGAACTTCTGCGGCGGCGAATCGGGCGGCAGCAGGCGGCCGTCGCGGTTGGCGTCGGTGTGGGTGATGATGTCGGTGATCGCGGCGTCGTGCAGCCGGTCCTGCAGGCTGTTCAGCGCGCTCTGTTTCTTGGCCACGGCCATGACCACGCCGACCAGGCCGAGGAAGGCGGCCAGCACGAAGCCGGTGGTGATGGCCGAGCGCGCCGCCAGCGACAGCGGGCGGCGCGGTGCAGGCTCACTCGTCGTCGCCGTCGGAGCGGGGGATGGCAAAGCGGTATCCACGTCCACGCACGGTCTCGATGGGCTTGAGAGCGCCTTCCGGATCCAGCTTGCGGCGCAGGCGGCCGATGAAGACTTCCAGCACGTTGGAGTCGCGGTCGAAGTCCTGCTGGTAGATGTGCTCGGTGAGGTCGGCCTTGGAGACCAGCTCGCCGGCGTGCAGCATCAGGTATTCCAGCACCTTGTATTCGTAGCTGGTGAGGTCGACGACCTTGCCTTCCACCGTCACCGTCTGCGCGGTGGTGTCCAGCTTGATCGGGCCGCAGGCCAGCACCGGCTTGGACCAGCCGCTGGCGCGGCGCACCAGCGCGTTGATGCGCGCCAAGAGTTCCTCGACGTGGAACGGCTTGACCAGGTAGTCGTCGGCGCCCTGCTTGAGGCCCTCCACCTTGTCCTGCCAGCCGCCGCGCGCAGTGAGGATCAGCACCGGGTAGCGCTGGCCGTGCTCGCGCAGCGCCTTGATCAGATCCATGCCGGACATCTTGGGCAGGCCCAGGTCGATGATGGCGAGGTCGAACGGCACCTCGCGGCCGAGGTACAGCGCTTCCTCGCCGTCCTGCGCCGCGTCGACGGCGAAGCCGTCGCGCTTCAGTCGCGCCGCCAGCGTCTCGCGCAGCGGGGCCTCGTCTTCCACCAAGAGGATGCGCATCAGTGTTTCTCCTTGCCGCCGGCACGCCGGGCGGGCGGGTTGCGGGTTGACGGGGTGGTTGGCCGGATATTTTCGCTGCCGCTGGCGGGGATCGTCATCACCTGCACGTGGCCCTGCGGGGTGAGCACCTTGATGCGGTACTCGGTGCGGCGATCCCAGCGCCGCGATTCGGCCGACAGCACCTGGCCGTTGGTTTCCTGCTGGGCGCGGGTCACGGCCTCGCCGAGGCTGAGGTCGGCGGATTTGGCCTGCGCCGCCGCCGCCGGGCTCGCGCCCAGCGCCAGCGGCAGGAACAGCAGGATGGTTCGGTACGCCTTCATGTCGATGCTTCGACCACGATCGATCTCTGGCCGTTCAGTTTGGGCAAGCCGGGCTGAATAGTGACCGGACGGGCGGCCGCTGTCACGCGGCCGCCGCCAAGGGGGCCAAGGCTTGCTCGATCAGCGCCCAGCCCGCGCCGGGCAGGTGCGCGCCTTCGCTGAGCACACGGCGGAAGCCGCGCGCGCCCGGCTCGCCCTGATACAGGCCGAGCAGGTGGCGGGTGATGTGCTTGAGCGCGGTGCCGCGTTTCAGCTCGGCCTCGACGTAGGGACGCAGGCGGCGCAGCACCTCCTCGCGGCCGGGCAGCGGCGTGCCGTACAGCGCGTGTTCGAGCCGGGCCAGCAGGTACGGGTCGTGATAGGCGGCGCGGCCCAGCATCACGCCATCCAGCTCGGCCAGCTGCGCCTGCACCTGTTCCACCGTGGCGAGGCCGCCGTTGATGACCACCACCAGCTGCGGGAACTCGCGCTTCAGCCGGTGCACGCGCGGGTAGTCCAGCGGCGGGATCTCGCGGTTTTCCTTCGGCGACAGGCCCTTCAGCCAGGCCTTGCGCGCGTGCACCACCAGCACCTCGACGCCGGCGGCCAGCATGGTTTCGGTGAAGTGCTGCAGGTCGGCGTAGTCATCCTGCTCGTCCACGCCGATGCGGCACTTCACCGTCACCGGCACGCTCACCGCATCGCGCATCGCCTTGACACAGTCGGCCACCAGCGCGGGTTCGTACATCAGGCAGGCGCCGAAGCGGCCCGACTGCACGCGGTCGGAGGGGCAGCCCACGTTGAGGTTGATCTCGTCGTAGCCCGCCGCGGCGCCCAGCCGCGCCGCCGCGGCCAGCTCGGCCGGCTCGCTGCCGCCCAGCTGCAGCGCCACCGGGTGTTCCTCGTGGCTGTGTTCGAGCAGGCGCAGCTGCCTGCCGCGCACCAGTGCCGCGCTGGTCACCATCTCGGTGTACAGCCGTGCGTGCGGGGAGAGCAGGCGGTGGAAGAACCGGCAATGCCGATCCGTCCAGTCCATCATCGGGGCGACGGACAGGCGCCAGGCTTCGGGTTCGGTGCGGGGGGCAACAGCGGTCATCAGGCCGCCATTGTCCCGTATCCGGGGCGCGGATGGCGCCCGGATCGCGTAAAATGGCCGCGCCGCTTCCCCGCGCGGCGCTCGCCAGGTTCACCGGCCTCCGCCCTTCCACGCGAGTTTCGCTGCCGCATGCCGGCGGCGGGCATTTCCACGGCAGCATCCCGAGACGACCCATGGTAGCGATGGCAACCGAGCACGTGATCGACGTGCAGCACTGGAACGACACCCTGTTCTCCTTCCGCACCACGCGCGATCCCGCGTTCCGCTTCGACAGCGGGCAGTTCGTGATGATCGGCATGGAAGTGGACGGCCGTCCGCTGATGCGCGCCTACTCGATCGCCAGCGCGAGCTGGGAGGAGCACCTGGAGTTCTTCTCGATCAAGGTGCCGAACGGCCCGCTCACCTCGCGCCTGCAGCACCTCCAGCCCGGCGATCCGCTGATGGTGACGCGCAAGCCCACCGGCACCCTGGTGCTCACCGACCTGAAGCCCGGCAAGCACCTCTACCTGCTCGGCACCGGCACTGGCCTCGCGCCGTTCATGAGCATCGTCCGCGACCCGGACACCTACGAGCGCTACGAGAAGATCGTGCTGGCCCACGGCGTGCGCCACGTCGACGACCTCGCCTACGCGCACTACCTCGAACACGAGCTGCCGCAGCACGAGTACCTCGGCGAACTGGTGCGCGAGAAGCTGATCTACTACCCCACCGTGACGCGCGAGCCGTTCCGCAACCGCGGCCGCATCACCGACGCGATCGCCGACGGCATGATGAGCGAAGTCACCGGCCTGCCGCCGCTCAACCCCGCCACCGACCGCGTGATGCTGTGCGGCAGCCCGGCCATGCTCGACGACCTCTGCGCGCTGCTCGACGGCCGCGGTTTCCAGGCCTCGCCGCGCACCCGCGAGCCGGGCGACTACGTGATCGAGCGCGCGTTCGTGGAGAAGTAGCGGCGGCCCATGCCGGCCCGCCGGACCGGTGGCGTGTCGTCGCAGGAATTCGCGCCCGCCGGTTCGCTTGATATCATGTGCCATCCCGCCACAAGCCGTGTGATACGGTGCGAGCCGCCATGCCCCCCAACCTCATGACCGGATGTTTGCGCAGGGCGCCCCAGCCGATCACCGACGACGGCGACGAAACCCGCTTCTGCACCAGTTGCGCCTTCTCCGAGGCCTGCGTCGCGGTGGGCTACGGCAAGCAGGAGCTGGTCGAGCTGCATTGCCTCGTCGAGCACGTGGGGCCGTTCCGCGCGGGCGAGCACGTGTTCCGCACCGGCGATCCGTTCCGCGCGATCTACGCGGTGCGCATGGGCTCGGTGAAGACGCGGCTGTTCGACCGCGACGGCAACGAGCAGGTGCTGGGCTTCTACCTGCCCGGCGAGGTGGTGGGGCTGAACGCGATCTACCCCGAGCATTTCCCCTGCGACGCGGTGGCGCTGGAAGACACCCAGTTCTGCCGCTTCTCGTTCCCCGCGATGAGCGCGCTGGCGGCGCGCCAGCCGGCGGTGCAGCAGCACCTGTTCCGGCTGATCAGCAAGGAGCTGGGCGCGGTGTCGCTGCTGGCCGGCGACCACAGCGCGGACGAGCGCATGGCCGCGTTCCTGGTCGACCTCTCCAACCGCTACGCGGCGCGCGGCTACTCGGGCACGCGCTTCCACCTCAGCATGTCGCGCGGCGACATCGCGAACTACCTGCGGCTGGCCGCGGAGACGGTGAGCCGGGTGCTGGGGCGCTTCCGCAGCCAGGGTCTCATCGCGCTGGAAGGGCGCGAACTGGTGCTGCTCAAGCCCGACGCGCTGCGCGAGCTGGGCGCCAGCCTGCTGCCGGAGTAGGTCGGGCTTCATCCCGACGAAACCGTCCGAGTCGGGCTGAAGCCCGACCTACGGGTGAATGGGGCGGCTGATCCAGGTCAGGGCTGATCCATCGGTGCCCTGCCAACATGGGAACGATTATCATCGTCAGGTTCCCATGGACGCATCGACCACTCCCGTCGTCAACGATCCGGCCGCGCTGCTCGCGGCCGCGCCGCATCGCCCGCTGTTCCTCGCCGGCACCGTCGCGGTGCTGCTCACCATGACCTGGTGGACGCTGGAGCTGGCCTCGCTGCGCTTCGGCTGGGCGGCGTGGCCGCAGCCCACGATTCCGCCGGTGTTCGGGCACGCCATGCTGATCCAGTACGGCCTGTTCCCGCTGTTCATGTTCGGCTTCCTGATGACCACCTTCCCGCGCTGGATGAACGGGCCGCTGGTGCCGCCGCGGCGGTTCCTGCCGGTGGCTGGCGGCGTGCTGGGCGGCTACATCCTGGGCAACGTGGGGCTGCTGGGCCTGCCGGCCGTGCTCAAGCTGGGCCTCGCACTGATGCTGGCGGCGTATCTGCTGGGCGTGGCCACGCTGGCCGGCGTGCTGGCGAAGGCGGCCGACCGCAACCAGCACGGCTGGTCCTGCCTCGCCGCGTTCGGCGTGGGCACGCTGGGGCTGGCGCTGTTCCTCGCCTGGCTGCTGGTACCCGGCGTGTCGCCCGACGTGCCGTGGCTGGCGGTGAAGCTGGGCACCTTCGGCTTCCTGCTGCCGGTGTATTTCAGCGTCTGCCATCGCATGCTGCCGTTCTTCAGCAAGAACATGGTGGCCGGCTACACGATGTGGCGGCCGGACTGGAGCCTGCCGGTAGTGTGGGCGCTGCTGCTGGCACACGTGTTTCTCGACTGGCGCGGGCTGGCGCAATGGCGGTGGCTCACCGACCTGCCGCTGGCTGCGGTGTTCGCCGCGCACTGGCTGATGTGGCAGCCGTGGCGCTGCCTGCGGCCGGGCCTGCTCGGCGTGCTGCATATCGCGTTCGCGTGGCTGCCGATCGCCTTCGTGCTGTTCTGCGTGCAGGACTTCGTGCTGCTCGCCAGCGGCAAGGCGGTGCTGGGGCTGGCGCCGCTGCATGCGCTGGCGATCGGCTTCTTCGGCTCGATGCTGGTGGCGATGGTGACCCGCGTCACCCATGGCCACTCCGGCCGGCCGCTGCAGATGCATCCGGTGCCGTGGCTGTGCTTCGTGCTGCTGCAGGCGGTGGCGCTGGTGCGCATCTGCGCCGAGCTGGAGGCGGACCGCTACCTGTGGCTGGTGATCGCCGGCGCGGGCTGGCTCGCGGCCTTCCTGCCGTGGGTGCTGCGTTCGGCGTGGATCTACCTCACGCCGCGCGCGGACGGCAAGCCGGGTTGAGGAGACGGCCATGACCGACATGCTGGCGCCGTATTACCCGTGGATCGTGCTGCTGCACCTCGCCTGCGCGATCGTGTTCGTGGGCGCGGCGGCGTTCGAGGTGTTCGTGCTCGAAGGCCTGCACAAGGTCATCGACATCGCCACCATGGGGCGGATCGAGACGGCGGTGATGGCGCGCGTGCGCCGCTTCATGCCCGTCGTCGTGCTGCTGCTGTTCCTCTCCGGCTTCGCGCTGTTCGACCTGCGCTGCAACGGCCTGCAGTGCCTCGGCAGCACGCGCTTCGGCTGGTTCCTGCTGGCCAAGGCGATCCTGGCCTTCGGCGTGCTCGGCGTGTTCGTCAACGCGGTGTGGGCCGGCGCGCACGGCCGCATGAACGCCTGCCGTTTCCGCTACACGCATCGCATCGTGCTCAGCCTGATGGCGGCCATCGTGTTCCTCGCCAAGACGATGTTCTACTTGTAATCGGCGCCGGGCGCCCCGAACGTATCAGGTTCCCAAGCAAGGAGATTCGCGATGTCCACAGTCCATTTCCAGGGCAAGCCGGTGCGCGTCGACGGCAGCTTTCCCGCGGTCGGCAGCCAGGCGCCGGCGTTCCATCTGGTCGGCGGCGACCTGTCCGAGGCCACACTGGCCAGCTTCGCCGGCAAGCGCAAGGTGCTGAACATCTTCCCCAGCATCGACACCGGCGTGTGCGCGGCCTCGGTGCGCCGCTTCAACGAGCTGGCGACCACGCTCAAGGACACCGTGGTCCTGTGCATCTCCGCCGACCTGCCGTTCGCGCAGGGCCGCTTCTGCGGCGCCGAGGGCATCAAGAACGTGCAGACGCTGTCGCTGATGCGCGGCCGCGAATTCCTGCGCGACTACGGCGTGGCGATCGCCGACGGCCCGCTGGCGGGCCTCGCCGCCCGCGCGGTGGTGGTGCTGGATGCGCACGACAAGGTGATCCATGCGGAGTTGGTGGATGAAATCACGCATGAGCCGAATTACGACGCTGCGCTGAAGGTGCTGGGGTGAGCGCGGTCACGCCCCTCGCCTGACTGGGGGCTTTTGCTCTCGCGCTTACGCAAGTTTCAGAGCGGTTTCGGGCGCCTGCCGGCGCCCGAGCTACTTTCTCTTTGCGTGCCCAAAGAGAAAGTAGCCAAAGAGAAAGGGCACCCCGCGGCGACGCTTTCCGTCCATCCATGGACGGAAAGTCCGTGAGGCGTGGCCGGGCTTTTCGGCCGGGCTTCCTGCCCGGTCGAAAAGGCGAGCCCCTCCATGGGCTCGCCCGCTGCGCGGCCTTGTCGTCCCCGCCTCACCGTCGCCGAGGGGCCCCGGGAAAAGCAGCGCGCTCCCAGCGCGCAGAAGCAACAGCACCCCACCCCAACCCTCCCCTGCATGCAGGGGAGGGGGATACAGCGCGAGGCGAGACGAAGCGCTGCGAAGTTTTGTCCCTCAGTTTCCAGATACGTCGCGGGGTGGCCGCTGTAGGGCGACGTGTCGACGAGCGTTGGTCCAATGCCTTCGGCACGGCGGGCTTGTAGGGTCGGCGGATTGAACAGGCCATTTCTTTGGGCCACCTTTCTTTGGGCCAGCAAAGAAAGGTGGCTCGGGCGCCGGCAGGCGACCGAAACCGCTTTGTCGCTGGCGTAAGCGCCCGAGCGAAAGCCCGCCGCAGGCGAGCCAAGGTGCGGAACCGAAAGCTTGTCGCGAGCACCCGCCCCTCACCCCAGCCCTCTTCCTCGCTCCTCAAAGCAGGGCCATCCATGGCCCTTCCCCGCGTCCCGGAGGGGAGAGGGAGCAAGACGTTCAAGCAGCGGGAGCGTGCTCCAGCAACCACAACCCCGCGAACAACTTGGGGTCGATCGAATACCCCTCCGCCGCCCGCGCGAACAACCACGCGCCGGCCTGCCGGCGCGGCACCTCGTGCACCACGATGTTCTCGCTGGCGTCGCCGCCGCCCGCACCCACCTTCACGAGGTCGAACGCGCGCACGTAGGCGATCATCTCGGTGCTCATGCCGGCCGAGGACGGGCCCTGGTGCAGGAAGACGATGCGGTCGGAGCGCCAGCCGGTTTCCTCTTCCAGCTCGCGCTGCGCGGCCAGCAGCATGTTCTCGTCCTCCTGCCCGGCGAGGTCGCCGATCAGGCCCGCGGGCATCTCGATGGTGCGGGCCTGGATCGCCACGCGGTACTGCTCCACGAACAGCACGCGGTCGTCGGGCGTCACCGCGATGATGATGGCGGCGCCGCCGGGGTTGTTGCGTTCGGCGTATTCCCAGCGGCCACGCCGGCGCAGGCTGAGCCAGCGGCCTTGGTACAGGGTTTCCTCAGGCGCGTCGGCGTCGGCGGGGCGTGCGTTGCTGGGAGTCGTCATGGCAGTGGCCAGAACCTGCTTCTAAGGTCCTCCCCTTCAAGGGGAGGGTTCGGGTGGGGATGGTGTGGATGGGCTGCGCCAGGTGGAACCCATCCCCACCCCGGCCCTCCCCTTGAAGGGGAGGGAGCAGAGCGGGCCATGCGATGGCATGAACCAGGCTCTCAGTAGCTGCGCTGCACGGAGTAGTCGGCCAGCGTGGCCAGCGCGTCGCGGTACTTTGATGCGGGCAGTGCGGCGAGCGCATCGTGCGCGGCGGCGGCGTGCGCTTCGGCGCGCGCCTGCGTGCGTTCCAGCGCGCCGGAGTCGCGGATCGCGGCGACGATGCGGTCCAGCGAATCCAGTCCGCCGTGCTCGATCGCGTGGCGCAGCGAGGCGGCCTGTTCCGGCGTGGCGCTCTGCAGCGCGTAGATCAGCGGCAGGGTGGGCTTGCCTTCGGCGAGGTCGTCGCCGATGTTCTTGCCCAGGGTGTCGGCGTCGCTGGTGTAGTCGAGCAGGTCGTCGGCGATCTGGAACGCGTAGCCCAGCTCCATGCCGTAGCGGCGCAGCGCGGAAACCTGTTCCGCGGGCAGGCCGCCGAGCAGGCCGCCCAGTTCGGTGGCGGCGGCGAACAGCACCGCGGTCTTGCGCTCGATCACCGCGAGGTAGGCAGCCTCGTCCACGTCGGCGTTGCCGATGTTGAGCAGCTGCAGCACCTCGCCCTCGGCGATGGTGTTGGTGGTGTCGGCGAGGATGCGCATCACGCGCATGTCGTCCAGTTCCACCATCAGCTGGAACGAGCGCGAATAGAGGAAGTCGCCCACCAGCACGCTGGCGGCATTGCCCCACAGCGCGTTGGCGGTCTGGCGGCCGCGGCGCAGGCCGGATTCGTCCACCACGTCGTCGTGCAGCAGGGTGGAGGTGTGGATGAACTCGATCACCGCGGCGAGCTTGACGTGCGCGTCGCCGCGGTAGCCCGCCGCGCGCGCGGCCAGCGCGTGCAGCATCGGCCGCAGCCGCTTGCCGCCGCCGGCGATGATGTGCTCGGCGATCTGGTTGATCAGCACCACGTCGGAGGCGAGCCGCGCGCGGATCAGCGCGTCGATGCTGCGCATGTCGGCGTCGGCGAGCGCGCGCACGGCGGCGAAGTCGGCGGGGCGGAGGGCGTCGGCAGGGATCGAGTTCATGGGCGGGCTGTCGGCAGGTTCCCGGATTATAGAGGCAGCCTGCCGCTGGCCGGTGCGACGGGCTTGCCGTTGCGCCGTTTCCTGCCGACCGGCGGCGAGGGTTCGCTGCGCGCCATGGTTTGAGCGGGCCGCAGGCGCCGGGCAGCGGCGAACCTCCGGGCGCAAAGAATTTACGCGTTCTATATGCACCGGCCGCTGATCGCTACCCCTTTGTTATGCGGCGCTGCCTACAGTGCGCGGCGTCGTTTCCATGAGTCGACGCCGATGGACCTGCTCTACCTGCTGTTCCTGTTCGTGCTGAGCGCGGCGGTGCTCGGCTTCCTGCTGGTCTGCGACCGGCTGGGGCCGCGCCGCTAGCCCGCGCCTCCGTTCCCCCATCTCACTCGCATCGCATTGCGGGAGTGTCTGCATGCATATCGCCTACGCCATCGCCGCCGTCATCGCGGTGTTGCTGATCGTTTACCTGTGCGTGGCCCTGCTCAAGCCGGAGTGGTTTGAATGACCGCCAACGATGTCATCCAGGTCGGCCTGTACCTGGTCGTGCTGTTGCTGCTGCTCAAGCCGATGGGCAGCTACATGACCCTCGTGTTCGCCGATACGCCGAACCGCGTGACGCGCCTCGGCAGCGGCGTCGAACGCGTGCTGTACCGCCTCTGCGGCATCCGCGGCGAGGAGGACATGGGCTGGAAGCGCTACGCGCTGGCCATGCTGCTGTTCAACGTGCTGGGTTTGCTGGTCGTGTATCTGCTGCAGCGCGTGCAGCTGTGGCTGCCGCTGAACCCGCAGCACTTCGGCAACGTGGCGCCGGATTCGGCGATGAACACGTCCATAAGTTTTGCCACCAACACCAACTGGCAGGGCTACAGCGGCGAATCCACGATGAGCTACCTGACCCAGATGCTGGGGCTGGCGGTGCAGAATTTCCTCTCGGCGGCGACCGGCATCGCGGTGCTGGTGGCGGTGGTGCGCGGCTTCGTGCGGCGCGGCGCGGCGGCGCTGGGCAATTTCTGGGTCGACCTGACCCGCAGCGTGCTGTACGTGCTGCTGCCGTTGTCGCTGCTGCTCGCGCTGCTGCTGGCCTCGCAGGGCGTGGTGCAGAACCTCAAGCCCTACGTGGACGTGCCGGTGGTGCAGGCCAGCAGCTATGCCCAGCCGGTGACCGACGCGGCCGGCAATCCCGTCAAGGATGCCGCCGGCAATCCGGAAACCCGACCGGCGCAGCTCACCACGCAGACCCTGCCGATGGGGCCGGCGGCCTCGCAGGTGGCGATCAAGATGCTCGGCACCAACGGCGGCGGCTTCTTCAACGCGAACTCGGCGCATCCGTACGAAAACCCCACGCCGTTCTCGAATTTCATCGAGATGCTGGCGATCTTCCTGATCCCCGGCGGGCTGTGCGTGATGTTCGGCCAGATGGTCGGCGACCGGCGCCAGGGCTGGGCGATCCTCGCCACCATGCTGGTGATCTTCGTGCCGCTGACGGTGGGCCTGGTCGCCGCCGAGCAGGCCGGCAACCCGGCGCTGCACGGCCTGGTGGCGCAGCACCTGGTGGACCAGCAGCCTTCCGCGCTGCAGGCCGGCGGCAACATGGAGGGCAAGGAGACCCGCTTCGGCATCGCCGCCAGCGGCCTGTTCGCCGCGATCACCACGGCGGCCTCGTGCGGCGCGGTGAACGCGATGCACGATTCGCTCACGCCGCTGGGCGGGCTGATCCCGATGTGGCTGATGCAGCTGGGCGAGGTGATCTTCGGCGGCGTGGGTTCGGGCCTGTACGGCATGCTGGCCTTCGCCGTGGTGGCGGTATTCATCGCCGGCCTCATGGTGGGCCGCACGCCGGAATACCTCGGCAAGAAGATCGAGGCCTACGAGATGAAGATGGCCAGCCTCGCGGTGCTGCTGCCGTGCGCGCTGGTGGTGATCTGCACGGCGATCGCGGTGCTGCTGCCGGCGGGCGTGGCGGGCATCGCCAACCCCGGCGCGCACGGCTTCAGCGAGATCCTCTACGCGGTCAGTTCGGCTTCGAACAACAACGGCAGCGCGTTCGCCGGGCTCTCCGCGAACACGCCGTTCTGGAACGTGCTGCTGGGCGTGTGCATGTTCCTGGCGCGCTTCCCGCTGGCGATCGCGATGCTGGCGATGGCCGGGGCGCTGGCCGCCAAGCGGCACGTGCCGGAATCCGCCGGCACGCTGCCCACGCACACGCCGCTGTTCGTCACGCTGCTGGCCTGCGTGGTGATCGTGGTCGGCGCGCTGACCTTCCTGCCGGCGCTGGCGCTGGGCCCCATCGCCGAATACCTGATGTCGGCGCACTGATCCATTCGGGATACTTCGATGACTTCGCATACCGTCACGGTCCGCGGCTTCGACCGCGAACTGATCCTCAACGCCGCGGCCGATGCGTTCCGCAAGCTGTCGCCGCGGCTGCAGTTCAAGAACCCGGTGATGTTCGTGGTGTTCGTGTGCAGCGTGCTGACCACGCTGCTGTGGGTGCAGGCGCTCGCTGGCCACGGCGAGGCGCCCACCGGCTTCATCTTCTGGGTCAGCCTGTGGCTGTGGTTCACCCTGCTGTTCGCGAACTTCGCCGAGGCGCTGGCGGAAGGGCGCGGCAAGGCGCAGGCCGCCGCGCTGCGCAGCTCGCGCAAGGACGTGGTGGCCAAGAAGCTGGCCGGCCCGCAGCGCGAAGCCGCCGTCACCGTGGTGTCCTCCGCCGAGCTGCGCAGCGGCCACCACGTGCTGGTGGAGGCGGGCGAGCAGATCCCCGGCGACGGCGAGGTGGTGGCCGGCGCGGCCAGCGTGGACGAGAGCGCGATCACCGGCGAATCCGCGCCGGTGATCCGCGAGTCCGGCGGCGACCGCAGCGCGGTCACCGGCGGCACCCGCGTGCTGTCGGACTGGCTGGTGGTGCGCATCACCAGCAATCCGGGCGAGAGCTTCCTCGACCGCATGATCGCGATGGTGGAAGGCGCCTCGCGGCGCAAGACGCCGAACGAGATCGCGCTGACCATCCTGCTGGCGAAGTTCACCCTGATCTTCCTGCTCGCCTGCGCCACCTTGCTGCCGTATTCGATCTACAGCGTGCAGGCCGCCGGCGCCGGCAACCCGATCACGCTGACCGTGCTGGTGGCCCTGCTGGTGTGCCTGATCCCCACCACCATCGGCGCGCTGCTGTCGGCGATCGGCATCGCCGGCATGGACCGGATGATCCGCGCCAACGTGATCGCCACCTCCGGCCGCGCGGTGGAGGCGGCGGGCGACGTCGATGTGCTGCTGCTCGACAAGACCGGCACGATCACCCTGGGCAACCGCCAGGCGGTGGCCTTCCATCCGGCGCCGGGCATCGAGGAAAAGGCGCTGGCGGACGCGGCCCAGCTCGCCTCGCTGGCCGACGAGACGCCCGAGGGCCGCAGCGTGGTGGTGCTGACCAAGCAGCGCTTCGGCCTGCGCGAGCGCCACCTCGAGGAAGGGCATGCGGTGTTCGTGCCGTTCACCGCGCAGACCCGCATGAGCGGCGTGGACGTGGACGGCCGCGCGATCCGCAAGGGCGCGCTCGACGCGGTGGAGAAATACCTCGACGCGATCGGCAGCCACCTGCCGGCGCGCGTGAAGCAGATGGCCGAGGAGATCGCGCGCCGCGGCGCCACGCCGCTGGTCGTGGCCGAAGACGCCAATGCGCTGGGCGTGATCGAGCTGAAGGACATCGTCAAGGGCGGCATCAAGGAGCGCTTCGCCGAGATGCGCCGGATGGGCATCAAGACCATCATGATCACCGGCGACAACCCGCTCACCGCGGCGGCGATCGCCGCGGAGGCCGGCGTCGACGACTTCCTCGCCGAGGCCACGCCGGAAGCCAAGCTCAAGCTGATCCGCGGCATCCAGGCCGAGAACCGGCTGGTGGCGATGTGCGGCGACGGCACCAACGACGCGCCGGCGCTGGCGCAGGCCGACGTGGCGGTGGCGATGAACACCGGCACCCAGGCGGCCAAGGAAGCCGGCAACATGGTGGATCTCGATTCCAACCCGACCAAGCTGATCGAGGTGGTGGCGATCGGCAAGCAGATGCTGATCACCCGCGGCTCGCTCACCACGTTCTCGATCGCCAACGACATCGCCAAGTACTTCGCGATCATCCCGGCCGCGTTCGCGACGACTTATCCCGCGTTGAACGCGCTCAACGTGATGCACCTGGCCACGCCGCGCAGCGCGATCCTGTCGGCGGTGATCTTCAACGCGCTGATCATCATCTTCCTGATCCCGCTGGCGCTGAAGGGCGTGAAGTACCGCGCGCTGGGCGCCGGCGCGCTGCTGCGGCGCAACCTGCTGGTCTACGGCCTGGGCGGCATCGTGGTGCCGTTCCTGGGCATCAAGCTGATCGACCTGCTGCTGGTCCTGTGCGGACTGGCCTGATTTCTTTTGCTCGTCATTCCGGCGAAGGCCGGAATCCAGTTGCTTGGTTGTACCGAGGAGCCTGGATCCCGGCCTGCGCCGGGATGACGACTCCACTTCATGGAGCTCTGTCATGCAAACGCTGAAACTCTCGCTTTCGCTGCCCGACGACACGCATCCGGGCATGGAGCTGCGCGTGTCGACCGACGACGCCTTGTGCGACGTGGCGATCACGCTGCCGTCGGTGCGCGCTGGCACAGCCCGTGCATCGTCGGACGAGGCAGCGGATGCCGAAGCCTATGTACTCGGCGGTTACGCCGGTATCTGACCATCACGAACTCACCAGAGGGCAGCATGCTCAACACACGAATGCACTGTTTTGTTGCAACGCTGGGGCTGGCCGCGATGCTTGGCGCGACACAAGCGCGCGCGGACGACGCACCGGCCACCACCGTCACCGGCAATCTGGAACTCACCTCCGACTACATCTTCCGCGGCCTCAGCCAGAGCTGGGGCAAGCCGGCGGTGCAGGGCGGCGCCGACCTTGCCGCCGCCAACGGCTTCGCCGCCGGGGTGTGGGGCTCCAGCATCAGCGAGCACAGCTATCCGGGCGGCGCGATGGAGCTCGACCTGTACGGCAGCTACGGCCGCTCGATCAACGCCGACTGGTCGTGGCGTGCCGGCCTGTACGGCTACTTCTACCCCGGCGCCAACCTCGACCACGCCGGCCTGCCGGCGCGCTCGCTCAATACCGGCGAGGCGAACGTGGCGCTCGGCTGGAAGCTGTGGACGCTGAAATACAGCTACGCGCTCACCGACTACTTCGGCGCGGACCGCGAACAGGGCTACCGCGGCAACTCCAAGGGCACCAGTTATCTGATGCTGGAAGGCGCCTGGCCGCTGAACCCGCAGTGGAGCCTGACCCTGCACCTGGGCTACACCTTCTACAGCACCGAACTGGCGGTGCCGAACGCCGACGGCGCGCGCGACCCCAGCTACGCCGATGTCGGCGTGGGTGCCAAGTACGTGATCAATCCGCACTGGACGCTGCTCGGCGTGGTCACCCACGCCAGCAACGACCGCTTCTACCGCCACACCGCCAGCTTCCAGAACGCTGCCGACACACTCAATGTGGGCGGCACGCGCGGCATGCTGATGCTGCAGGGGAGTTTTTAGATTTTTTCTTTTGCGATCGATCCATGATCGCGAGTATCAAAAGGCGGCCATCCGTGGCCGCACTTCTCAAAAAAACTGGCCACCACCATGCGCACACTTCCACTTTTGCGTCCCGCACTGACCTTGCTGATCCTGCTGACCGTGCTGACCGGCCTCGCCTATCCGCTCGCGGTCACCGGACTGGCGCAGGCGTTCTTTCCGCTGCAGGCCAACGGCAGCGTGATCGTGAAGGACGGCAAGCCGGTCGGTTCCGCGCTGATCGGGCAGCAGTTCACCGCGCCGAAGTACTTCTGGGGCCGGCCGTCGGCCACCGCGCCGCAGGGGTACAACGGCACCGCCTCCAACGGCTCCAACCTCGGCCCGACCAACCCGGCGCTGGCCGACGCGGCGAAGCAGCGCATCGCCGCGTTGCAGGCGGCCGATCCCGGCAATCGTGCGCCGATCCCGGTGGATCTGGTCACTGCGTCCGGCAGTGGCCTCGATCCGGAGATCAGCCCGGCGGCGGCGCAGTACCAGCTGGCGCGGGTGGCGCGCGCCCGCGGCCTGCCGCCGGCCGAAGTGCAGGCGCTGGTGGCGCGGCACACGCATGGCCGCCAGTTCGGCGTGCTGGGCGAGCCGCGGGTGAACGTGCTCGAACTCAACCTGGCGCTGGATGCGCTGCCGGCGCATGGCTAACGTAGGCACATGACCGACGCCACCCGCGAAGCTCGCGCCGACGCCCTGCTCGACGTCGCCAACGACGGGCGGCGACGCCTGAAGATCTTCCTCGGCGCCGCTCCCGGCGTGGGCAAGACCTGGGCGATGCTGTCGGCCGCGCGCGAGCTGAAGAAGCAGGGTGTGGACGTGGTGGTGGGGCTGGTCGAGACCCACGGCCGCGCGGAGACCGCGGCGTTGCTGGAAGGGCTGGAAGTGCTGCCGCGCCGGCACGTGGAGTACCGCGGTCGCGACTTCGAGGAGTTCGACCTCGACGCCGCGCTGGCGCGCAAGCCGGCGGTGCTGCTGGTGGACGAGCTGGCGCACACCAACCTGCCCGGCGGCCGCCACGAGCGCCGCTGGCAGGACATCGCCGAGCTGCTCGACGCCGGCATCGAGGTCTACACCGCGCTCAACGTGCAGCACCTCGAAAGCCTCAACGACCAGGTGCGGCGGATCACCGGCATCGCGGTGCGCGAGCGCGTGCCGGACGCCTTCCTCGACCGCGCGCGCGACATCGTGCTGATCGACCTGCCGCCGCGCGAGCTGATCCAGCGCCTGAAGCAGGGCAAGGTCTACGTGCCGGAAACCGCGGCCGCGGCGCTGGACGCGTTCTTCTCGCCGACCAACCTCGCCGCGCTGCGCGAGCTGTCGATGGACACCGTGGCCAGCCACGTGGAGAGCGACCTGCGCGGCGCGATGCTGGCGCGCGGCGGCGCGATGCCGGTGCGCCGCCGCGTGCTGGCGGCGATCGACGGCCAGGCGCAGAGCGACTACCTGGTGCGCGTGGCGCGGCGCGTGGCCGAGCGCCGCGGCGTGCCGTGGGGCGTGGCCTTCGTGGACACCGGCGCGGGCCTGGACGCTGCGCGGCGCGAGCGGCTGGACGCCGCGATGCGGCTGGCGCGGCGCCTCGGCGGCGATGCGGTGGTGCTGCGCGGGCATGCCGTGGTCGACGAGCTGCTGGCGCATGCCGAGCGCGAAGGCGCGGGGCAGATCCTGCTGGCGCGCACGCGCGAGCGGCTGTTCGCGCGCATGTTCGGCCGTTCGCTGACCCAGCAGCTGCTGCGCCGCGGCGAGCACCTGGAACTCACCATCGTCGCCACCCCGGCCGAGCGCGCGGCCTCGCGCCGGCGGTTGCGCCTGCCGAACCTGCCGGGCGGCGTCGGCCGGCGCGGCGAATACCTCTACGCCACGCTGGCCACGCTGGCGGCGCTGGCGCTGGGTTTCGTCGGCCAGCGCTACCTGTCGGTGGCGAACCTGTCGCTGATCTTCCTCACCGCCGTGCTGGTGGTGGCGGTGCGCACGCGCATGGCAGTGGCCGTCTATACGGCCATCCTGTGCTTCGTCTGCTACAACTTCTTCTTCGCGCCGCCGCTCTACTCGCTGCAGATCGCCAGCCCCGACGACGTGCTGGCGGTGTGCCTGTTCCTGGTCGCGGCGCTGGTCTGCAGCCGGCTGGCCACGCGGCTGGCGCAGCAGGTGGAATCGCTGCGCACCGCGCACGCGCATGCGCGCGCCCTGCTCACCCTGGGCCAGCAGCTGGCCGTCAGCGCCGACGCCGACGGCATCCGCGTGGTGGGCGCCGCGGCACTGGCGAAGGCGCTGCCCTGCGCGGCCGCGCTGCTGGCGCGCGATGCCGGCGGCGCCCTGCAACTGGCGGCGGCGGAGCCGCACGACCTGCAGCTGCAGCCGCAGGACCTCGCCGCCGCCGACTGGTGCGAGCGCCACGCCACGCCGGCCGGCCGCTACACCGACACCCTGAACGCCGCGCCGTACTGGCTGCTGCCGCTGGGCGGCGAGGAGCAGCGCCTCGGCGTGGCCGCGCTGCGCTTCCCGCCCGACGCGGGCGAGCCCGACCCAGATCGTCGCAGCCTCGCGCTGGCGATGGTGCAGGACATCGGCCAGGCACTGGCGCGTGCGCGGCTGGCCGAGGAGCTGGAAGGCGCGCGCGTGCAGGGCGAGACCGAGCGCCTGCGCAGCGCGCTGCTGTCCTCGGTGTCGCACGACCTGCGCTCGCCGCTGTCCTCGATGATCGGCGCGGCCGGCACCCTGGTCGACTACGAAGACAAACTGCCGCCGGCCGAGCGCCGCGAACTGCTGGAGGCGATCCTCAGCGAAGGCCAGCGGCTGGATCGCTACATCCAGAACCTGCTCGACATGACCCGGCTCGGCCACGGCACGCTCAAGCTCAACCGCGACTGGGTCGACGTGGCCGAGATCGTGGCCGCCGCGGTGACGCGCCTGCACAAGCTGTTTCCCGCGGTGCGCGTGGACACCGCCTTGCCGCGCGACACCGTGCTGCTCTACGTGCACCCCGCGCTGATCGAGCAGGCGCTGTTCAACATCCTGGAGAACGCCGCGCGCTTCTCGCCGCCGGAACAGCCGGTGACGGTGACCGCCCGCGTCGACGGCGCCCGCCTGCTGCTGGACGTGGGCGACCGCGGCCCCGGCATCCCGGAGGAGGAACGCGCGCGCATCTTCGACATGTTCTATTCGGTGTCGCGCGGCGATCGCGCCAGCCAGGGCACGGGACTGGGGCTGGCGATCTGCCGCGGCATGATCGGTGCACACGGCGGCAGCGTGGAGGCCTTGCAGCGCGAGGGTGGCGGTACCACCATCCGCATCAGCCTGCCGCTGCCCGACGTGCCTGCCGAGCCTGCATGAATGCATCTCCCCGCATCCTCGTGATCGACGACGAGGCGCAGATCCGCCGTTTCCTCGACATCGGCCTGCGCGCCGAGGGCTATCAGGTGCTGCTCGCCGCCAACGCCGGCGACGGCTTGGCGCAGGCCGCCACCGGCAACCCGGACGTGGTGATCCTCGACCTCGGCCTGCCCGACCGCGACGGCCACGAGGTGCTGGCCGAGCTGCGCCAGTGGAGCCGGATGCCGGTGCTGGTGCTGTCGGCGCGCGACACCGAGACCGAGAAGGTGCGCGCGCTGGACGCCGGCGCCAACGACTACGTGACCAAGCCGTTCGGCATCCAGGAACTGATGGCGCGGCTGCGCGCGCTGCTGCGCCAGCGTCCGGCCGGCGAACCAGAGGCGCCGCCGCGCTGGGACGACGGCCGGCTCAGCATCGACCTCGGCCGCCGCGAAGTGCGGCTGGACGGCGCCGAGCTGGCGCTGACCCGCAAGGAGTACGCCGTGCTGGCGCTCTTGCTGCGCCACGCCGGCCGCGTGGTGACCCAGCCGCAGCTGCTGCGTGAGGTGTGGGGCCCCACCCACACCGCCGACAGCCAGTACCTGCGCATCGTGATCGGCAAGCTGCGCCAGAAACTGGGCGACGATCCGGCCCAGCCGCGCTGGCTGAAGACCGAGCCGGGGGTGGGCTACCGCTTCCTCGGCTGAACGAAGCCGTCGGCTGCGGCCGACAGCGGCTTGCGGCGCGGGACGGATGCTTCCGGCCGGCGACAGGGTAAGATGGCCACCTCACCAACCCCGACCGCCATCCCACTTCACAGGCGGCCGGCCAACCCAGGAAGCACGCCCATGGCACGCGGCATCAACAAAGTCATCATCGTCGGCAACCTCGGCGCCGATCCGGAAACCCGCTACACCGGCAGCGGCACCGCCATCACCAGCCTGCGCATCGCCACCTCGGAACAGTGGACCGACAAGCAGAGCGGCGAGAAGCAGGAGCGCACCGAATGGCACCGCGTGAAGCTGTTCGGCAAGCTCGCCGAGATCGCCGGCGAGTACCTGAAGAAGGGCCGGCAGGTCTACATCGAAGGTTCGCTGCGCACCGACAAGTACACCGACAAGGACGGCATCGAGCGCTACTCCACCGACATCATCGCCAACGAGATGCAGATGCTGGGCAGCGGTGGCGGCGGCGAAGGCGGCGGTTCGGGCGGCGGCTTCCAGCGCGAACGTCCGCAGGGCGGCCAGCGCCCGCAGGGCGGCGGCAACTACGGCGGCGGCTACGGCAACCAGCCGCGTGGCGGCAATGCGCCGGCACCGTCGGCGCCCGCCAACAACGGCGGCTTCGAGGACGACGACATCCCGTTCTGAGCAACGTGGTTGCATGACGATCCAGGCCCGCGATTTTGCGGGCCTTCGTTTTGGCGCTGGCCGTTGCCGCAACCCCGTTCACGCAATCCCGTTCACGAAATCCACTGGGTCGTCCCGGCAGGATGGGCGCCCGTGTCTCGTGGAAGCCGCCCATGAACCGCTTGCCGCACATCGTGCTGTGCCTGCTGCTGTCGCTGTTCGCCGGCGTGGCCGCGGCGCAGATCGAGATCCATCCGTTGCCCGAGAACGCGCCGCCGAAGCCGGTGCCGCTGGGCGCGCATCCGCTGACGGCGGACGATGCTGGGGCGTGGCTGGATGGCCTGCTGCCGTACGGCTTGAAGAAGAACGATCTCGCCGGCGCGGTGGTGGTGGTCGTCAAGGACGGCCGGGTGCTGCTGGCGAAGGGCTACGGCCACGCCGACGTGGCGGCGCGCCAGCCGGTGGATCCGGCCACCACGCTGTTCCGCGTCGGCTCGATCTCCAAGCTGTTCACCTGGACCGCGGTGATGCAGCTGGTGGAGCAGGGCAAGCTCGATCTCGATGCGGACGTGAACAAGTACCTGGATTTCAAAATCCCGCCGCGCGACGGCCAGCCGGTGACGCTGCGCGAGCTGATGACGCACACGCCGGGCTTCGAGGAGGCGATCAAGAACCTGTTCGCCGCCGATCCGCAGCACTACCTTGGCAACGCGGCATGGGTGAAGGAGTGGGTGCCCGAACGCATCTACCCGCCGGGTCAGGTGCCCGCGTATTCCAACTACGGCGCGGCGCTGGCGGGCTACATCGTGCAGCGCGTGTCCGGCCAGCCGTTCGACGATTACGTCGAGCAACATGTGCTGAAACCGCTGGGCATGCAGTACGCGACGTTCCGCCAACCGCTGCCGGCCGCACTGGCGCCGCACATGGCGAAGGGTTATGCGCGCGCCGGCGCGCCGCCCAAACCGTTCGAGCTGGTGAACGCGGCGGCGGCCGGTGCGTTGTCGGCCAGCGGCGAGGCGATGGCGCGCTTCATGCTCGCCGCGTTGCAAGGCGGCAGTGTCGACGGTGCGACCATGCTCGCGCCCGCCACGCTGCGCGAGATGTTCGATTACCGCCGCGCCGCGGTGCCCGGCCTGCGCGCGATGGCGCTGGGCTTCTACCACATGGACCGCAACGGCCAGGAGATCCTCGGCCACGCCGGCGACACCCAGTGGTTCCACAGCGAGCTGGCGCTGTTCCCGCAGCAGGGCGTGGGTGTGTTCGTGTCCATCGACGGCCGCGAGGACGGCGGCCTGCGCAAGCAGCTGCTGGACGGCTTCGCCGACCGCTATTTCCCGCCGCCGCCGGAAGTGGCGCAGCCCGCGCCGGCGAGCGCGCGCCAGGACGGCGCACTGCTGGTGGGGCGCTACGCGAACAGCCGCGCCTCAGTGTCGAACTTCATGGCGATGTCGGGCCTGTTCGCGCAGGTGCGCATCGAGCAGGCGGCGAACGGCGAGCTGGTGACGCCGGATTTCCACAACCTCGCCGGCCAGCCGCGGCACTGGCGCGAAGTGGCACCGTTCCGCTGGCGCGACGTGGACGGCCGCGAGCAGCTCGGCGCGCGGGTGGAGCATGGCCGGGTGCGCTGGATCTCGATCGACGCGCTGTCGCCGGTGATGGTGTTCCTGCCGGTGCCGGCCTGGCATTCGGCGGCGTGGAACCTGCCGCAGCTGGCCGTCATCATGCTGGTGTTCGCGCTCGCCGCGCTGCTGTGGCCGGTGGCTGCGCTGGTGCGCCGCGCCTGCGGCAAGCCGTTCGCGCTGGCGGGGCGGGCGCGGCTCTGGTATCGGCTGAGCCGCGTGGCGGCGATCGCGAACCTGTTGTTCTATGCCGGCTGGGGTTGGGTGGCGGCACGCAGCGATGCCGATATCGCGAGTTTCGGCAGCGGCCTCGACGGCAGCCTGCGGCTGATCCAGCTGCTCGGGGTGCTGGCGATCCTCGGCATCGCCGCCGCGGCGATGAATGCCTGGCATGCGTGGCGTGCGCCGGGCGGCTGGTGGCGCAAGCTCAACAGCCTCGCCCTGTTCGCGGCCTGCCTCGCCACGCTGTGGTTCGTCGGCAGCCTGCATCTGCTGAGCCTGCACTTGAACTACTGAGCCGGTTTGGCGGCGCAGCGATGGCTGCCATGTATGTGTCGGTTTTGGATCGGTTGAAGTGTCCATGGGCCGGCGCTTCCGCGATTTCGCGCCCGAATTTTGCAGCGCGGCATGCGCTGCGGTCGGATTCGGTGCTAGCTTTCGCATGGATCGATCTAAATCGATGGATGGCGATCGCGCGGCGCCGCTTGCGGGCACGGCACGGCGGTTCCCGGCATGCGGGCGAGAGCAGAGGGGGAGGCGATGGCAATGCGGGTGGCGCGGCGCGCGAGGGAAGTATCCACGCAGCGCTGTAAGCATGGACAGTCGAACGGTTGCGGGCGCCGGCTGGCAGGCGCCGTCCTCGCGCTGCTGCTGGCCGCGCCGCTGCCGGGCCTGGCGTCGTCGCTGGCGACGCAATCGCTGGACACCGGCTGGCAGTTCCGCCTCGCGCCCGGCGACCACCACGCCGCGGCGCATCCGCAGGCCACGCACTGGCTGCCGGCGAACGTGCCCGGCACGGTGCAGACCGACCTGCTGGCCGCGAAGCTGCTGCCTGATCCGTACTGGCGCGACAACGAGGCGAAGATCCAGTGGGTCGGCCTGTCCGATTGGCAGTACCACACGCAGTTCAACGTGGACGCGGCCACGCTGGCGCGCCGCCATGTCGATCTCGTGTTCGATGGGCTGGACACCTTCGCCGACGTTTCGCTCAACGGCCACAAGCTGCTCGCCGCCGACAACATGTTCCGCCGCTGGCGCGTGCCGGCGAAGGCGTGGCTGCACGCGGGCGCGAACACGCTGGAAATCACCCTGCATTCGCCGATCGCGCGCCTGCAGCCTTGGCTGCTGAAGCAGCCCTACGCGCTGCCGGGCGAATTCGACTCGGCCTTCGGCGACGAGCCCGAGGGCAAACAGACAGCGAACTACGTGCGCAAGGCCGCCTGGCAGTACGGCTGGGACTGGGGCCCGCGCATCGTCACCGAAGGTATCTGGCAGGACGTGAAGCTGGAAAGCTGGGATGCGCTGCGCCTCGCGGATTTCCATATCGCCCAGCCGAAGGTCAGCGCGGATGTCGCGCAACTGCAGGCGCAACTGGCCATCGATGCCGATGCGGCGAGCCCGGCGCAGGTCACGTTGCGCTGGCGCGCGCCGGACGGCAGCACGCAGTCGCTGCAACGCGAGGTGGTCTTGAAGGCCGGCAGCAACCGCGTGGACTTGCCGTTCGAGATCGCCCATCCGCAGCGCTGGTGGCCGGTGGGCTACGGCGCGCCGAACCTGTACGACTTCCATGTCGAGGTCGCGCTGCACGGCGACGTGGTGGCCAGCGCGGAGCGCCGCACCGGCCTGCGCAGCGTGGAGTTGCTGCGCGAGAAGGACCAGTGGGGCAGGAGCTTCGCCTTCGTGGTGAACGGCGTGCCGATCTTCGCCAAGGGCGCGAACTTCATCCCGATGGACAGCTTGCCGAACCGCGTCACGCCAGCGCGCATAACCGCGATGTTGGAATCCGCGCGCGACGCCAACATGAACATGCTGCGCGTGTGGGGCGGCGGCTATTACCTCGAAGACGCGTTCTACGCCGAGGCCGACAGGCTGGGCCTGATGGTGTGGCAGGACTTCATGTTCGGCGGCGCGATCCCGCCCTACGACCAGGCGTTCCGCGACAACGCGCGTGCCGAGGCGATCGAGCAGGTGGATCGCCTGCGCGACCATCCCTCCATCGTGGTGTGGGTCGGCAACAACGAGGTCGAGACCGCGTGGGAATCCTGGGGCACCAGCCTGGATTTCCAGAAGGCGCAAGGCGAGGCCGAGAGCGCGCGCGTCGAGCAGGGCATGCGCGAGCTGTTCGACCACACGCTGCGCGACGTGGTGAAGACGAAATCGCCCGACGTGCCGTACTGGCCGAGCACGCCGAGCAGCGACTACGACAGCAAGGCCAACGTGCTCGACGACGGCGACTACCACTACTGGAACGTGTGGTCGGGCGACGCGCTGCCAGCCAGCGCCTACCTCGACGTCACGCCGCGCTTCCAGTCCGAATACGGCCTGCAATCCTTCCCGGCGCTGGCGACGCTGCGCAGCGCGCTCGAACCGTCCGACCTCACCATCGATTCGCCCGTGCTGCGCGCGCACCAGAAGTTCGACCACGGCAAGGGCAACCAGCGCCTGCTGATGTACGTGGAGCGCGAGTACGGCAAGCCGAAGGATTTCGCCGCGCTGGTCTACCTGAGCCAAGTGATGCAGGCCGAGGGCATACAGCTGGCCGCCGAGCATCTGCGCGCCGCGCGTCCGCGGAGCATGGGTTCGCTGTACTGGCAGCTCGACGACGTGTGGCCCGGTATCACCTGGTCCAGCATCGACTACGCCGGCCGCTGGAAGGCGCTGCAGTACCACGCGAAGCGCTTCTACGCGTCGCTGCGGGTGGTGGCGATCCGCAAGGACGGCCGCACGAAGGTGTCGCTGGTGTCCGACCGCAGCACGCCACTCGCTGCCGAACTGCGCGTGCGCGTGCTGGACATGGACGGCAAGACGTTGTGGGAACACACGCAGGCGGCGCAGGTCGCGCCGCTGGCCAGCACGCCGGCCGGCGACTACGGCGACGCGCAACTGCTGCACGGCGCCGATCCGCATCGCACGGTGGCGGTGTTCGAGCTGCTCGATCACGGCCAGCCGCTCAGCCGCCACCTGGTGTATTTCGAACCGGCGAAGGATCTGCAACTGCCCGATCCCGGTCTGCATGCCGAACTGTCCGCCGACGGGCGCAGCCTCACGGTGAGCGCGCAGCGTTTCGCGCGCGAGGTGTGGGTCGATTTCGGCGAGCTCGACGCGCGCCTGTCCGACGATGCCTTCAACCTGCTTCCGGGCGAGTCGGTGACTTTGCAGGTGGACAGCAAGGCCGATCCCGCCGCGCTGCGCAAGGCGTTGCGACTGCGCAGCCTGTACGGCGCCACGGTGGCTGCGCCGTGAAGCCGGTCGCTGCCCGCGCCGTGTTGGCCGCGTTGCTGCTGGCGACGGTCGGCGTGGCGCAAGCGCAGGATGCGTCCGCCCGCGCGAAGGCGCTGGTGGCGAAGATGACGCTGGCGGAAAAAGTGGCGCAGTTGCAGAACGATGCGCCGGCGATTCCGCGGCTGGGCGTGCCCGCCTACGACTGGTGGAACGAGGGCCTGCACGGCAATGCGCGCGACGGTTACGCCACCGTGTTCCCGCAAGCCATCGGCCTGGCCGCGAGTTGGGATGCGCCGCTGCTTGAGGCCGTGGGCACGACGGTGGCGGTCGAGGCGCGCGCGAAGTTCAACCTGGTCGGCGCGGGGCAGGCGCACGGGCGCTACCAGGGCCTGACGATCTGGTCGCCGAACATCAATATCGACCGCGATCCGCGCTGGGGGCGCGGCCAGGAAACCTACGGCGAGGATCCGTTCCTCACCGGCCGCCTTGCGGTGGCCTTCGTGCGCGGCATCCAGGGCGACGATCCGCGGCATCCGCGCGCGATCGCCACACCCAAGCATTTCGTGGCGCACAGCGGGCCGGAGCGTGGCCGCGACGGCTTCGACGCGGCAGTCTCGCCGCACGATCTGGAAGACAGCTACCTGCCGGCGTTCCGCGCCGCGATCACCGAAGGCGGCGCCGGCTCGCTGATGTGTTCCTACAACGCGTTGGACGGCGTGCCGATGTGCGCGAACGCCGCGCTGCTGGACACGCGCCTGCGCAAGGACTGGGGCTTCAACGGCTACGTGGTGTCCGACTGCGACGCGGTGGGCAACATCGCGGCCTTCCACCACTACAAGCCCGACGATGCGCAGGCATCCGTCGCAGCGTTGCGTGCCGGCACCGATCTCGACTGCGGCCACACCTACGGCAGCCTGGCCAAGGCCGTGCAGCAGGGCGACGTGGCCGAATCCGCGCTGGACGCATCGCTCGTCCGCCTGTTCACCGCACGCTATCGCCTCGGCGAGCTCGGTGGTGGCGATCCCTATGCGCGGCTCGGCGCCGCCGACATCGACAGCGCCGCGCATCGCGCGCTCGCCTTGCGCGCGGCGCAGGAGTCGCTGGTGCTGCTGAAAAACGCGCACGACACGCTGCCGCTGCGTCCCGGCCTGCGCCTCGCGGTGATCGGCCCGGACGCGGACACGCTGGACACGCTGGAGGCGAACTACCACGGTACCGCGCGCGCGCCGGTGACGCCGCTTGAAGGATTGCGTGCACGCTTCGGTGCGGATCGCGTGAACTATACGCAAGGCGCGCCGGTGGCGGCCGGCGTGTCGATTCCGGTGCCGGAAACCGCGTTGCACACCAAAGATGGCGCAGTCGGCCTCAACGGTGCGTACTACGCGAACACGGATTTCCGCGGCACGCCGCGCCTCGTCCGCACCGACCGCCGCATCGATTTCGACTGGGATCGCGTGGCGCCGGCCGCCGGCCTCGGCATCGGTCATTACGCCGTGCGCTGGAGTGGCGAGCTGCTGCCGCCGGGGGCGGGCGACTACATACTGGCGGTGCATCTGGATCGCTGCTATGGCTGCAAGGTGCACGACGCGGTGCATTTGTATCTGGACGGCAAGCCGGTCCTCGCAGACGACGGCGATGGCGCACACATGCAGGCGAAGCTGCATTTCGCCGACGCGCGGCCGCATGCGCTGCGGCTGGAACTCGTGCATCGCAGCCGCGACCAGGGCGTGCGCCTGGAGTGGCAGGCGCCGGCGACGGCACTGTCGGCCGAGGCCGAGCGCGCGGTCAAGGCGGCCGATGCGGTGGTCGCGTTCGTAGGGCTGTCGCCCGATGTGGAAGGCGAGGCGCTGCAGATCGACGTGCCCGGCTTCGATGGCGGCGACCGCACCGATCTCGCCTTGCCGGCGCCGCAACGCGCGCTGCTGGAACGTGCCGCGGCCTCCGGCAAGCCGCTGGTGGTGGTGCTGATGTCCGGCGGCGCGGTGGCGCTGGACTGGGCGAAACAACATGCCGACGCGATCCTCGCCGCGTGGTATCCGGGCCAGGCCGGCGGCACCGCGATCGCGCAGGCGCTGGCTGGCGACACCAATCCCGGCGGCCGCCTGCCGGTGACGTTCTATCGCACGGTGCGCGACCTGCCGCCGTTCACCAGCTACGCGATGACCGGGCGCACTTATCGCTACTTCCGCGGCACGCCGCTGTATCCGTTCGGCTACGGGCTGAGCTACACGCGCTTCGCCTACGCCGCGCCGGCGCTGTCGACGACGGCGCTGAAAGCCGGCGCTTCGCTCACGGTCGACGCCGAGCTGCGCAACACCGGCGCGCGTGCCGGCGACGAGGTCGTGCAGGTGTATCTGGACTATCCGCCGTCGCCGCTGGCGCCGCGGCATGCGCTGGTCGGTTTCCGTCGCGTGCATCTGGCTGCAGGCGAACGCCGGCGCGTGCGCTTCACGCTGACGCCGCGCGACCTGAGCAGCGTCGATGCCGACGGCACGCGCGCGGTCGAACCCGGTCGTTACCGCGTTTTCATCGACGGAGGCCAACCCGACGATGCCGCGGGCGTCGCCGCCACGTTCACCATCGAAGGCCGCGAGGTGCTGGCGCCATGAGTTTGGATTCACTCACCCGTCGCGACCTGCTCAAGCTGCTGGGCGGCAGCGCCGCCGCGCTGGCCATGCCGGGACTGGCGCTGGCGGCACACGCCGCGCGCTACGCCAGCCGGCGCCCGCCGCTGGCGCAGCGCAAGTTCAGCAGCGCCGCTGTGGAGGCGGAGATCGCCCGCGTGCAGGCGAAGATCGGCGATCCCGAGCTGGCGTGGATGTTCGGCAACTGCTACCCGAACACGCTGGACACCACCGTGCAGTTGGGCACGCTGCGCGGCAAGCCGGACACCTTCGTCATCACCGGCGACATCGATGCGATGTGGCTGCGCGATTCCTCCGCGCAGGTGTGGCCCTACCTGCCGCTGGCCGCGAAGGACGCGTCGCTGCGCCGGCTGTACCGCGGCCTGATCCATCGCCACGCGCTGTGCATCGCCATCGATCCCTACGCGAACGCCTTCCTGCCCGATCCGCAGGGCAAGACGCCGCTGTCGTGGGCGCAGCACGACCTCACCGACATGAAGCCCGGCGTGGCCGAGCGCAAGTGGGAGATCGATTCGCTGTGCTGGCCGATCCGCCTCGCGCACGGCTACTGGAAGGCCAGCGGCGACCGCGCGCCGTTCGACGACGACTGGCGCGCGGCGATGCACGCGGTGCTGGCCACGTTCCGCGCGCAGCAGCGCAGGCACGGGCCGGGGCCGTACCACTTCCAGCGCGTCGCGGCCACGCCCACCGAGACGCAGCCGCTGGGAGGCTACGGCAATCCGGCCTTGCCGGTGGGGCTGATCCATTCGATGTTCCGGCCGTCCGACGACGCCTGCATCTATCCGCTGTTCGTGCCGGGCAACGCATTTGCCGTGGTCTCGCTGCGCCAGCTTGCGGAGATGGCGCGCGCGCTGCACGGCGATGCCGCGTTCGCCGCCGACTGCGAGGCGCTGGCGAACGAGGTGCAGGCGGCGCTGGAAAAATACGCGGTGATGCGCGAGGACGGCGCCGGGTTCTGGGCCTACGAGATCGACGGCTACGGCAACCAGCTGTTCATGGACGACGCGAACGTGCCCAGCCTGCTGGCCTTGCCGTACCTGGGCTGCTGCGCGCGCGGCGATGCGCGTTACCAGCGTACGCGCGCACGGGCGTGGGGCGCGCGCAATCCGTATTTCTTACGCGGCAAGGCGGCCGACGGCATCGGCGGCCCGCACGAGGGCCTGCGCATGATCTGGCCGATGTCGATCATGTTGCGCGCGCTCACCAGCATGGATGCCGGCGAGATCCGCCAGTGCCTGCACTGGCTGAAGACCACGCATGCCGGCACCGGCTTCATGCACGAGGCCTTCGACCAGGACGATCCGGCGAAATTCACGCGGCCCTGGTTCGCCTGGGCCAACAGCCTGTTCGGCGAGCTGATCGTCGAGCTGGCCGAGCATCGCCCCGAACTGCTGCGCTAGGCGCCGCATCCCCCATTCCCCGAAGGAGCCCGACCATGCTGACCCGCAGACGATTCCTGCAAGGCGCAGCCGCCCTGACCCTGCTTGGCCGCATCGATCCGCGCGGCGCGCTGGCTGCACCGCGCGGGCAAGGCAGCGCGGCGGCACTGACCGACCTGGCGAAGAACGGCGTGTCGCGCCACGTCGACCTGTTCATCGGCACCGGCGGCCATGGCCACACCTTCCCCGGCCCCACGGTGCCGTGGGGCATGGTGCAGTTGTCGCCCGACACCAACAACTACGGCTGGGACGCCTGCTCGGGCTACCACCAGGCCGACGGCTCGATCATGGGCTTCTCGCACACGCACCTCTCCGGCACCGGCGGCGCCGACATGCTGGACGTGCTGGTGATGCCGGCGCAGGGCGAGGTGCTGCTCGATCCGGGCGCGCGCGGCCTGCCCGACGAGCTGTATTACTCGAAGTTCGATGGCGTGGCGAACAGCGCGCATCTCGGGGCGGACGTGGTAGCGCATCCGGGCAAGGGCTACCGCTCGCGTTACGACCGGGCGTCCGAGCAGGCGGTGCCCGGCTATTACCGCGTGCGGCTCACCGACCACGACATCCTCGCGGAACTCACCGCCACTGCGCGCACCGGCCTGCACCGCTACACCTTCGCCAAGCGCGGCCCAAGCCATCTGCTGGTCGATCTCGCGCACGGCTACCAGGACAACCCGGCCACGCCGTGCAATGTCAGCGACGCCGAGCTGCGCGTGGTCGGCAAGGACACCCTGGTCGGCGGCCGGCGCGTGCACCAGTGGGGCGACGGGCGCTACATCTACTTCGCGATGAAGCTGTCGCGGCCGTTCGACAGCGCGGCGCTGTATTCGGACGACAAGCCGCTGGCGGCGGGCGCGGGCGAGGCCAAGGGCAGCCGCCTCAAGGCCGTGCTGCATCTGGACGATGCGGCGAAGGCGCCGCTGCTGGTCAAGGTGGGCATCTCGGCGGTCGATATCGACGGCGCGCTGCGCAACCTCGAGGCCGAACTGCCCGACTGGGATTTCGAGCGCGTGCGGCGCGACGCCGCCGCGCAATGGGAACAGGAGCTGTCGCGCATCCGCATCGACAGCCGTTCCGACGACGTGCTGAAAACCTTCTACAGCGGGCTGTACCACACCATGCTCGCGCCCACCCTGTTCGACGACACCGACGGCCGCTACCGCGGCATGGACCTCAAGGTGCACCAGCTGCCGCCGGGCCAGCACAACTACAGCACCTACTCGCTGTGGGACACCTACCGTGCGCTGCATCCGCTCTACACCTTGTTCCAGAGCGGGCGCGTGCCCGAGCTCGTCAACGGCCTCGTGCGCATGGCCGGGGAGAGTCCCGCCGGCCCCGCGGTGTGGCCGCTGCAGGGCGTGGAGACCGGCACCATGATCGGCTACCACTCCGCCGTGGTGATCGCCGAGGCGCAGGCCAAGGGCTACGCCGGCGTCGACTACGCCAAGGCCTGGCCGATCTACCGCAAGCGCGCCTTCGACGACGACTACCGCGGCCTGCCGTACTACCGCAAGCTCGGTTACGTGCCCGCCGACAAGGACTGGGAGTCGGTGAGCAAGACGCTGGAATACGCCTACGACGACTGGGCGCTGGCGCACATGGCCGAGCGCCTCGGCGCGCAGGACGACGCGAAGCACTTGCGCGAACGCTCGCGCAACTATCGTCACGTGTTCAACCGCAAGCTCGGCTTCATGTGCCCGCGCGCCGCCGACGGCCAATGGCTGGACAAGGACTTCGATCCCATCGAGATGGGGCACTGGGACAAGTGGCGCGACTACACCGAGTCCAATCCCTGGCAGGCCAGCTTCCTCAACCAGCACGACCTGTACGGCTACATGCCGATGTTCGGCGGCGTGGCCGCGTTCGAGCGCAAGCTGGACGAACTGTTCGCCACCAGCTCGAAGCTGCCCGCCAACGCGCCGCCGGACATCGCCGGCATGGTCGGCCAGTACGCGCACGGCAACGAGCCCGGCCACCACGTGGCCTACCTCTACGCCTACACCGGCGCACACTGGAAGACTCAAGCGCGCGTGCGCATGCTGCTGGACACCATGTACCCGGCCAAGCCGGACGGCCTCGCCGGCAACGAGGACTGCGGCCAGATGAGCGCGTGGTACATCCTGAGCGCGATGGGTCTGTACCCGGTCGATCCGGTGAGCACCGAATGGGTGTTCGGCAGCCCGCTGGTGGACCGTGCCGAAGTGGACGTGGGCGGCGGCAGGAAACTCGTCGTCGAGGCGCGCGGCAACGGCAAGGACACGCCCTATATCCAGTCCGTCAGCTGGAACGGCCAGCCGTGGACGAAGAGCTGGATCGGCCACCAGGAACTCGCCGCCGGCGGCACGCTGGTGTTCGAGATGGGCGCCGAACCGAACAAGCAGTTCGGCGCCGCGCCGGAGGATCGTCCGCCTTCGTTCGGTCGCATGGCCACTGCCGCGGAGAAGGCCTGACGAGCGGCGAGGCTGCAACGATCCGGGCGCGGCCGGGGCGGGCGTCCGGCCCGCCGGCAGTCGCGGCCGCCGCGCTTTCCATGAATGGGTGTTGACGATTCATTGCAGTGCCGCGTGCATTGCGCCGGGCCGAGTGATAGCTTGTAAATAGATCGATCTAAATCGGGATGCAGGCTCCCGGCCCGGGGCGGAAAGGCCGGGAAACGCGCCGCGACCCGCTGGCATGTGGGGCGGTGGCGCGCAGGGATTTCGCCAGGGATTGACACGATTCAATCCGGGCCGGGGACAACCGGCCCGATCCAACGGAGCAGGACTGGCGCAGGGGGTGTTCTCGCCGGTTCGTGCCGCAACGCTCACAACAACACACATGCTTGAGGGAGGGGTTTTCATGCGTCATGCCATCGCATTGCGTCGCAACGCGCTCGTAAGCGCACTTTCCATCGCCCTGCTGTCGCCGCTCGCCGTGCAGGCGCAATCGGCGGCGTCCGGCACCGCCCAGTCCACCGCGCCGCAGGCGCCGGCGAACCAGCAGCCGGCACCGAACCAGCAAAAGGCCGTGAACATGAAGGCGGTCGTGGTCACCGGCTCGATGATCCCGCGCGTGGAAATCGAGGGCCCGGCGCCCGTGGTCACCATCACCGGCGCGCAGATCAAGGCCGAGGGTTTCACCAACTTCGCGGAGTTCATGAAATCCCTGCCGCAGGTCGGCGCGTCGCCGCAAACGGCGTCGTCCTGGGGCGTCACCTCGGTGAACGCGGCACAGCTCAACCTGCGCAATCTCGGCTCCGGCTTCAGCCTGCTGCTGATCAACGGCGTGCGCGTCGTCGACTATCCGCAGTACAGCAGCGTCTCCTGGAGCAACCTGGCCAACAACTTCCAGAACTACAACAACATCCCCCTCGGCATGATCGACCACGTCGAGGTGCTGGCCACCGGCGCATCGTCGATCTACGGCTCGGACGCGGTGGCCGGCGTGGTCAACGTGATCCTGAAGAAGCACTACGAGGGCGACGAGCTGCAGGTGACCGGCGGCGGCGCCACGCGCGGCGGTCGCGCCTACGGCGACATCAACTTCTTCGGCGGCCGTTCCGGCGACAACTGGCACATCGTCTACAACGTGGAGAAGTCCAACCGCTCGGCGTTGTGGGGCCACGACCGTCCGTACACCGAGTCGCCGGCCGACGCGGGCTATGGTGCGTGGAACACGAACAACCGCACGTTCGGCTACCAGTACGACCAGAACGGTGCCATCGCGATCGGCATGAACGGCGCCAATGGCCAGTACATCACGCCGCCGGCGGGTTCCTGCGCGCAGTTCCCGAACTTCCGGCTGAGCCAGTCGCAGTCGATCGGCACCAGCGGGCACCAGGTCACCGGCCCGGTCACCAGCAACGGCTACTACTGCTCGCAGCCGAACCTGTTCCGCAACTGGGTGCTGTCGCCGGGCAGCCGCAGCAACAACGGCTACGTCGCCGGCGAGTACGACTTCGGCAACGGCCTGCAGCTCTACGGTTCGGCGGGCCTGTGGGACACGGTGGGCATCTCCAACACCCAGCTGCCCGAGTTCTACCCGGCGGTGGTGCCCGCCTTCTACGACCAGACCTCGGGCCAGCTCGTCACCAACTACGTGCGCCAGCTGACCAGCACGGAGATGGGCAGCAGCGGCAATACCCACGACCGCGAGCGGAACTGGAACATCACCGGCGGCTTGCGCGGCACGCTGTTCGACAGCCGCTTCAACTGGGATCTGTCGCTGAACACCCAGAAGTACACCGTGCGCGAGGACTACACCGGCCTCGACGAGCGGGCGATGACCAACTTCTTCCTCGGCCAGCAGCAGGGCACCACCACCGTCGGCGGTACCAGCTATCCGGTCTACGCGATGAACTGGAACACGTTCTGGAACCCGATCACGCCGCGGCAGTACAGCCAGTTCGCGGTGAACGGCGAGAACACCGCGGTGTCGTGGCTGGACCAGGCCCAGCTGCACGTCAACGGCGACCTGTTCAACGTGCCGTGGACCGGCCAGCCGGTGGGTTGGGCGGCGGTGCTGGAGGCGGCCCACAACGGCTACCTGCTGTCGCCCGACCCGCGCGGCGCCACCGTCGATTTCATGAACCCGTTCGGCGAATACAACACCGGCGGCGGCACGCGCACGCGCTTCTCGCTGGGCACCGAGTTCCGCGTGCCGGTGCTCTCGACGGTGACCTGGACGATCTCCGGCCGCATCGACAAGTACGACGACGCCAGCATCGCGAACCTCGCCAAGACCTGGGGCACCGGCATCGAGTGGCGCCCGTACGACGGCCTGCTGATCCGCGGCACCTACGGCACCAACTTCAAGGCGCCGGACATGCAGATGATCTACGAGACCGAGTCGGTGCAGCCGATCGGCCTCTACGCCGATCCGCTGCAGTGCATCCAGAGCGGCGACCGTGTCTGCCAGCAGTACCAGCACGCCACCAACTTCACCCTGAGCACGGGCGGCAGCCGCAACCTGCTGCCGCAGACGGGGCATTCCTGGACCTACGGCTTCGTCTGGCAGGTGCCCGGCGTGCAGGGCTTGTCGCTGTCCGCCGACTACTGGCACATGGGCGTGGACAACGCCATCCGCATCATCGACCTCGGCACCCTGCTGACCGACGAGGCGGGCTGCCTCACCGGCAAGCAGGTGTCCGGCGCGCCGTACGTCGCGCACGCCCTCGGTTCGCCGTATTGCTCGCTGGTGACCAAGGACGTGACGCGCGACGCGAACGGCAACATCCTCGGCGCGCAGACCGGCCCCATCAACGAGGCTTCGCTGTACGTGAGCGGTGTGGACGCGTCGCTCGACTACAAGGTGCGCACCGAGAGCTACGGCGACTTCCGCGCCAGCATCAACTACACCGACAACCTGGCCTACAAGGAACGCGTGCTGGCCACCGATCCGCTGCTGAACACCCGCTACAACCAGGTGGCCAGCCGGGTCACCTGGACGGCGGCGTGGTCGAAGGACGACTGGAACGCGACGCTGTCGGGCGTGCGCAACGGCATTCTGCGTTCGCCGAACTACGGCGGCTGCGAGGTGCTTCCGAACGGCATCCAGCCGGCGGTGGGCGATGCCGACTGCACGATCTACAAGGGCCACCTGGCGCCGTGGATCACCTGGAACCTCGACGTCGGCTATCAGATCAACGACAAGACGCGGATGCACCTCACGGTGTCGAACATCTTCGACAAGGTGGGTTCGATCCCGTACTACGCCGGCGGCTTCGAGTTCATCCCGCGCTACCAGGGCGCCGACTACACCGGCCGCGAGGTCTTCCTGAAGTTCGATTACAAGCTCGACTGATCCCTCTCAGGTCGGGCTTGTTCCCCCGCCCCGGCTTCGGCCGGGGCTTTTTTCTTGTTGCGCCGGCGGGGCGCAAGAAAAGCGCCGCAAGGTGCGGCGCGCGGAGAGTTCGGAACGACGACTCAGGCGGCCGGGCCGTACAGCTGCAGCAGTTCGTGGCAGGCGCCCATGGTGTGGTAGTCGACCTTGCCGGCGGGGCTCTTCTCGTCGCTGTACTTGCGGTTGTCGCGGGTGAGGATGCGGTACCAGGCGCCGTACTCGTGGTCGACGAAGTGCCGCCACACATACGCCCACAGCTTGTCGTACCACGCGGCGTAGGCGGCGTCGCCGGTGCGCGCGTGCAGCAGGGCGGCGGCGGCCAGCGATTCGGCCTGTACCCAGAAGTACTTGTCGTCGTCGCACACGCTGCCGTCGGGGGCGAAGCCGTAGCACAGGCCGCCGTGCACCTCGTCCCACGCATGCTTCACCGCGGTGTCGAACAGGTGACGCGCGGTGGGCAGCAGCCAGCGTTCCTCGCGGTTGCGTTCCAGCAGCAGCGCTTCGAGGATCAGGAGCAGCTTGGCCCATTCGGTCTGGTGGCCGGGCTGGAAGCCCCAGGGGCGGAACAGGTGCTTGGGGTTGTCGCGGTTGTAGTTCCAATCGATGCGCCAGTGCGCGTCGTAGTGCTCCCACACCAGGCCGTCGGCGAGCGCGGCCTGCCGCCGGGTCATGTGGTCGGCGAGCGCGAGCGCGCGGTCGAGGTAGCGCACCTCGTCGCTGGCCTGGTAGGCGGCCAGCATCGCCTCGCACATGTGCATGTTCGCGTTCTGGCCGCGGTAGCCGCTGAAGTGCCAATCGGCGTCGGCCTCGTCGCGGTACAGGCCGGCTTCGGCATCCCAGAACCGCTGTTCCAGCAGTTCCCAGGTCTCGTCCATCCACACGGCGGCTTCGGCGACGCCGGCCTTGCGCGCGCTGGCGTAGGCCAGCAGCACGAAGGCGACGCCGTAGGCGTGGTTGGTGCGGTCTTCCGGCTGGCCGTCGCGGAGCGTCCATGCGTAGCCGCCGGTGGTCGGGTTGCGATGCACCTCGCGCAGGTAGCGCAGGCCGTGCCGCACGGCGTCGCGATACTCGGCGGCGAGCTTCGCGTCGTCGGCGAATTCCAGCGCGGCCATCGCGTAGTTGTAGACGAAGCGCGTGCTGCTCACCAGGTGGCGGTGGCTGCGCTCGTAGATCGTGCCGTCGTCCTTGAAGTAGTGGAAGAAGCCGCCGGCCGGATCGATCGCGCGCGGATGGTAGAACGCCATGGTGTTGGCGATGTGCCGATGCAGGAAGGCGGGCGAGCGGAAATCGGGGAGCGGCGTGGCGGGCAGGACGGAACTCATGCATGAGCCTCCATGAAAGCGAGGACTTCGTCGGTGGTCGGCAGCGCGGCGAACGAACCCTGCCGCGTCACCGCCAGCGCGCCGGCGGCAGCGGCGTGGCGCAGCGTGGCGTGCAGGCGCGGCAGCGTGGCGACCAGCGTGTCGAGCCCGGTGGCGCCGATCTCCTGCTCGGCCAGCTGCTGCAGCAAGCCGCCCACGAAGGCGTCGCCCGCGGCGGTGCTGTCCACCGCGGGCACGCGGTAGGCGGGCAGTTCGCCCTCGGCGTCTGGGTGGAACCAGCGCAGCGGATTCGGGCCGTCGGTGACCACCAGCAGGCGCGCGCGGCCCTGCCACAGGCGTTCGAGCACGGCGGCCTCGCCGTCCACCGCCAGCCAGGCGAATTCCTCGGCGCTGAGCTTCACCAGGTCGGCCAGTTGCAGCGCGGGCCATACCGTCGCGCGCGCGTCGGCGTCGCGCGGCCACAGCGCGGGGCGCAGGTTGAGGTCGAAGCTCACCAGCGCGCCGGCGGCGTGCGCGCGGCGCATGCCCTCGCGCGTGGTCTCGGCAGCATCGGCTTCGGTCATGCTGTTGGAGCAGACGTGGAACACCGCGGTGTCGGCGAACGCGTCGGCGCGGAAGTGTTGCGGGCGGAACAGCAGGTCGGCCGAGGGCGGCCGGTAGAAGCTGAAGCTGCGCTCGCCGTGCGCGTCCAGCGCCACGAAGGCCAGCGCGGTGTTCGCCTCGCCGGTGCGCGCCACGTCGCGGATGTCCACGCCGGCGTGCTGCAAGCTGTCCAGCAGCAGGTCGCCGAACAGGTCGGTGCCCAGCATGCCGGCGAAGCGCGCGTGGCCGCCGAGTTTCGCCACCGCCACCGCCACGTTGGCGGGTGCGCCGCCGGCGAACGGCACGAAGGCGCGCGGGTAGCCGTGCGGGTCGCGGCCCTCGGCGTGGAAATCGATCAACGCTTCGCCGAAGCAGAGTACGGAATGCATGGGGCGGGAATTACCCTTGGCTGGCGGCGTCGCCGTGGATCTTCGATCCGCGGCGGCCGTAGAAGACGATGTAGGCGTAGCACAGCAGCGGCAGCACGAACGCGTGCTGCACGCCGATCGCGTCGGCCAGCGCGCCCTGCAGCACCGGCACCAGTGCGCCGCCCACGATCGCCATGATCAGCAGGCTGGATGCCTTGTCGGTGAGCGGCCCCAGCCGCTCGATGCCGAGCGCGAAGATGGTGGGGAACATGATCGAGTTGAACAGGCCCACCGCGATGATGCTGACCATCGCCACCGAACCGCCGCTCAGCATGCTGGTCAGCACCAGCGCGCCGGCGATCAGCGCGAACGCGGCGAGCAGCTTGCGCGGATCGAGCCAGGCCAGCAGCGCCGAGCCGAACAGCCGGCCGACCATCGCGCCGCCCCAGTACAGCGACACGTAGTGCGAGGCCTGCTGCTCGCTGATGTGGCCGATCTCCGGCAGCGCCAGGTAGTTCACCATGAAGCTGCCGATCGACACCTCGGCGCCCACGTAGAAGAAGATCGCCAGCACGCCGAACTTCACGTGGGGGATGCGCAGCGCGTCGAGCAGGGTGTGCTTTTCGTGGTCGGCCTGCTCGGTGGCCTCGGCCAGCACGGGCAGGTGGAACAGGCCCACGACCACGGCGAGCAGCACCAGCACCAGCGCCAGGCCGAGGTACGGCCCCTGCACCGACTGCGCCTCGTGCGTGCGGTAGGCCAGCTGTTCGGCTGCCGGCAGCGCGGCTACCTGGGCCTTGCCCAGCACGGTGTTGGAGAGGATCAGCCAGCCGCCGAACAGCGGCGCCAGGGTGGTGCCCAGCGAGTTCAGCGCCTGCGCCAGGGTGAGCCGGCTGGAGCCGGTGCGCGCGGGGCCGAGCAGGGCCACGTAGGGATTGGCGGCGACTTGCAGCACGGTGATGCCGGTAGCCAGCACGAACAGCGCGCCGAGGAACAGCGGATAGCTGTGCCACTGCGCCGCCGGCCAGAACGCCGCCGCGCCCACGCCGGCGATGGCCAGCCCCGCCACCATGCCGCGCTTGAAACCCAGGTGCGCCACCAGCCGGCCCGAAGGCAGCGACATCAGGAAGTACGCGCCGAAGAAGGTGAACTGCACCAGCATCGCGCGGGTGTAGTTGAGCTCGAAGATCGCCTTGAGGTGCGGGATCAGGCTGTCGTTCAAGGCGGTGAGGAAGCCCCACATGAAGAACACCGCGGTGACCACGACGAAGGCGAGCGGATAGTCGGTGTAGCGGCCGCTGTCGTTGCCGGTGATCGTGCTCGCGGCGCCGGTCGGCGTGGGTGCGGTGAAGGCCATGCGGTGGTTCCCCTGTCGATGCGGCTCAGGCGGCGGGCGGCGGGCAGCTGCTGGCGCGCACCACCAGTTGCACCGGCGCCACGGTGCGCCGCGGCGCGGCCTGCGGTTCGTTCAAGCGCTGCAGCAGCAGTTCGGCGGCCTGGCGGCCGCGCGCGCGCGGCGTGGAGGCCAGCGTGGTGAGCGGCGGCGCGCTCAGCGCGGCTTCGGCAATGTCGTCGAAGCCGGTGACGGCGAAATCGCGGCCCGGATGGATGCCGCGCTGGTACAGGCCCAGCATCAGGCCCAGCGCCACCGCGTCGTTGTAGCAGACCGCCGCGGTGGGCGCGGGCGCGTCGAAGAACAGCGCGCCGCACTGCGCCGCCGCGTCCACGCGGTTCGGCGCGCACTCGATGCGCCAGTGCGGCTCGATCGGCAGGCCGGCGGCTTTCATCGCCTCGACGTAGCCGGCGTGGCGCTGCTGGCAGGAGCTGGAGCCGGCGTGGCCGCCGAAGAACGCGATGCGCTTCTGTCCGAGCGCGATCAGGTGCTCGGTGGCCAGCCGCGCGCCGCGCTGGTTGTCCAGCATCAGCAGGTCCCAGGGCGCGTCGGGCGGGGTCTTGCCGGCCAGCTCGCGGTTGAACAGCACCATCGGCGTGCGCACGCCGATGGTGCGCAGCACCTGGCCGGCGTCGCTGCCCTCGGCGGGCGAGAGGATGATGCCGGCCGGATCGTGTTCGAGCAGCGAGCCGAGCACCGCCTGTTCGCGCGCGGCCGATTCGCCGGTGCTGCCGAGCAGGGTGACGTAGCCGGCGGCGCCCAGCGCCTCGTCCACGCCGGTGGCGAACTCGGCGAAGAACGGGTTCGCGAGGTCGTTCAGCACCAGCGCGATGCTGGACGAGGTGCGTCGGCGCAGGTTCGCTGCGGCGCGGTTGTACACGTAGCCCTGGCGGCGCAGCTCCTCCTCGACCCGGGCGCGGGTGAGCTTGTTCACCAGCGGGCTGCCGCGCAGCACCAGCGACACCGTGGCGCGCGACACGTCGCAGCCGGCGGCGATGTCGGCGAGGGTAACCTTGCGGTTGGCGTGAGGCGTGCTGTCCGTGGCCATGCTCGTCGTCTGGTCGATTGGAACGATCAAAATGTAGCGGAAGCGTGCCGCGGATGGTTCCGCGATGCAACATGCGCCGGCACGCGGCGCGGTGCTAGCGTCCGCAGCTTGGAACGATCCAAATTTCGATGCAAGGGGAACGCCCATGAAGCAGCACGCCGTGCAGGTCGGGCTGGGGTTTGCGCTGGCGGTCGGCCTGAGCCTGTTCTCCGCCGGTGCGGCCGCGGCGAACGGCCATGCGGCCGAGGTCGATCCGCGCATCGGCACCGGCGGCGCTGGCCACACCTTCCCCGGCGCCACGGTGCCGTTCGGGATGATCCAGCTCTCGCCCGACACCGCGATGCCGGACTTCAAGCATGCCTACGCGTGGGCCGCCGGCTACCAGTACGGCGATCCCACCATCATGGGTTTCTCGCACACCCATTTCTCCGGCTCCGGCCATTCGGACCTGGGCGACGTGCTGGTGATGCCGATCGCGGGCGAGGCGAAGCTCGATCCGGGCGATCCCGCGAAGCCGCACAGCGGTTACCGCTCACGCTACAGCCACGTCAGCGAGGTGGAGCAGGCCGGCTACTACGCGGTGACGCTGGGCGATTACGGCGTGCGCGCGGAACTCACCGCCTCGGCGCGCATTGGCTGGCACCGCTACAGCTTCCCGAAGAACCAGTCCGCGCACCTGCTGCTCGACCTGCGCCCCGGCATCTACGACTACCCCGGCAAGGTGCTGTGGTCGCGGCTGCGCGTGCGCGCGGACGGCACCGTCAGCGGTTGCCGCACCACGCGCGGCTGGGCGCCGGGGCGCGAGCTGTGCTTCGCGCTGCGCTTCAATCAGCCGATGACCTCGCGCACGCTGTACGACCGCGAGACGGACGTGGTCTACAAGGGTTTCGCCGGCCCGGGCCACCAGCCGCAGGACCGCGACGCCGAGAACGGCCGCGCGCTGGAAGGCGTGTTCGATTTCGGTCAACTCGCCGCGCCCCTGATCGTGAAGGTGGCGATCTCGCCGGTGAGCGAGGCGAACGCCATCGCCAACCTCGACCAGGACGGCCAAGGCTGGGATTTCGACGCCCGCCGCGCCGACGCCACCGCGGCATGGAACAAGGCGCTGGCGGCGATCGACGTGTCCGGCACGCAGGCGCAGCGCACCGGCTTCTACACCGCGCTCTACCACGCGATGCTCGCGCCCACGCTGAGCATGGACGTCAACGGCGAATACCGCGGCCCCGACCACGAGGTGCACCGGGCGAGCGGCTACGACTTCTATTCGAGCTGGTCGATGTGGGACGTGTACCGCGCCGAGGAGCCGCTGATGGTGCTGCTGCGGCCCGACCTCGGCACGCAGTTCGTCCGCTCGCTGCTCGCCGCGCAGCAGGCCAGCCCGTTCGGCATGCTGCCGGTGTGGGCGTACCAGGGCCTGGAAACCTGGTGCATGACCGGCTACCACGCGGTGGCGGTGATCGCCGACGCGTACATCAAGGGCGTGCGCGGCTTCGATGCGGACGCCGCGCTGAAGGCGATGGTCGCCACCGCCAGCTACGGTCCCTACGGCGACCTCGCCGACTACATGAAGCTCGGCTACGTGCCGATCGACAAGGAAACCGAAGCCGGCTCCAAGACCCAGGAGTACGCCTACGACGACTGGGCGATCGCGCAGATGGCCAAGGCGCTGGGCCGGCGCGACATCTACGCCAACTTTGAAAAACGCGCGGCGAACTGGCGCAACGTGTGGGATCCGCAGACCCGCTTCATGCGCGCCAAATTGAGCAACGGCCGGTTCCGCACACCGTTCGATCCCGCCTCCGCCGCCTACGGCAGCGACTACACCGAGGCGAATGCCTGGCAATACTCCTGGTACGTGCCGCAGGACGTGGCCGGGTTGATCCGCGCCTACGGCGGCGACGCGGCCTTCGTCGCCCGGCTCGACCAGCTGTTCGACGCCAAGGTCGACCCGGCCGTGTTCAAGCACGTCGAGGACATCACCGGCCTGATCGGCTGGTACGCGCACGGCAACGAGCCCAGCCACCACATCGCCTACCTCTACGACTACGCCGGCGCGCCGTGGAAGACGCAAGCGAGGCTGAAGCAGATCATGGACAGCCAGTACGGCATCGCGCCGGACGGCCTGGTCGGCAACGACGACCTTGGCCAGATGTCGGCCTGGTACATCTTCACCGCGCTGGGTTTCTATCCGGTGACGCCGGGCAGCGACGAGTACGCGCTCGGCCGGCCGTTCGTGCCGCAGGCGGCGATCCACCTGCCGAACGGCCACAGCTTCACCGTGGTGGCCGAGCCGCTGGACGACGCGCATCCCTACGTCGGCGCGGTGACGCTGAACGGCAAGCCGCTGGATCGCGTCTACCTGCGCCACGCCGAGATCCTCGCCGGCGGCGAGCTGCGCTTCACGATGCAGGCGCAGCCGAACCTCGCCTGGGGCAGGGCCATCGCCGCGCGGCCGGCTTCGATGAGTCCGTACCAGCCATAGACACGCGCTTCCACTGCTTGGCCCGCGGCGCGAAACCTGCGCAGAATAGCGACTGCCTGTAGCGAACCGGACGCGGTCTCCGGCGGGGTCAGCCGATGCGGTCTGTCCAATGAAAGTCAGGGGTCTGCTGCGCTGGCGCGTCGCCGGCCTGCTGCTCGCGATGGTCGCCATCGTGGCGCTGCCGTACCTCGCCACGCGGGTGATGGCGGACGAGACGCAGCAGGCCAACCTCTGGCTCAACCACGCTAGCACGGTCAAGGCGCTCACCTACCGCATCGCCTACCTGATCCGCGACAGCGAGGCGGCGAGCTACCGCATGCTCGCCGGCGACGGCGACGCGGCGACCGCGCAGCGCGCCGGCAGCGCCCGCAGCCAGGTGGCGGCGCTGCTCGCGCAGCTGCGCACGCTGACCCGCGACAACCCCGACCAGCAGGCGCGCATCGGTGCGCTGGAAAGCGTCACCAACGGCCGCATCACCCTGGTGGAGCAGGCGCTGGCGCGGCTGCGCAAGGGCGACGCCGCCGGCGCGCGGCAGTCGCTGCGCGACACCGGCGACCTGTTCCAGATGCACGTGCTGATCGACGGCATCGCGCAGACCGAGGACCGCCTGCTGGCCGAGCGCACCCGCGACGTCGAGCGGCAGGTGAGCCGCAGCCAGTTCGTGCTCGGGCTGATCGCGCTGGCGCAGCTGCTGCTGCTGATCGTGGTGGTGATCTCCTCCGAGCGGCAGATCGGCAAGCGCCAGCTGGCGGAAACCCGCGAAGGCCGCGCGGTGCTGCGCTCGCAGATGATCGTGCAGGCGGTGCGCGAGCCGATCGCGCTGTTCGACGAGCAACTGCGCAGCCTGCTGGTGAACGCCGCCTTCAGCGAGCTGTACGGGCTGGACCCGAAGCACGACCGCGCGCTGCCGCTGCCGCAGATCGGCGACGGCGCCTGGAACGACAGCGCGCTGCTGCAGCGGCTCAACGACGTGCTGCTGCGCAACCGCGAGCTGTGGGACTACGAGTTGGTGCAGCGCACCGTCGACGGCGTGGACCGCCACGTGGTGATCAACGCGCGGCGCATCCAGCAGCAGGACAGCGACGCGCAGGCGCTGCTGCTCACGGTGAGCGACGTCACCGCGCGCGCGCTGGCCGAGCAGAAGGTCAACGAGCTGAACCACCAGCTGGAGGGCAAGGTGGCGCAGATCTCCGACGTCAACCGCGAGCTGGAGGCGTTCAGCTACTCCGTCTCGCACGACCTGCGCGCGCCGCTGCGCCACATCGCCGGCTTCGCGCGCAAGCTGCGCCAGCACCTGGGCGAGCACGTGGACGAAACCGGCAGCCACTACCTCGACGTGATCGGCAACTCGGCGCAGCGCATGGCGCAGCTGATCGAGGATCTCCTGGTGTTCTCGCGCCTCGGCCGTGGCGCGCTGCGCCTGCAGCCGGTGGACATGCAGTCGCTGGCCGAGGAGGCACGCGCGTTGTGCGCGGCGGAGGTGCCGGGGCGGCGCATCAGCTGGTCGATCGCGCCGCTGCCGATCGTGGTCGGCGACGAGAACATGCTGCGCACCGTGTGGCAGAACCTGATCGGCAACGCGGTGAAGTACACCGGCCAGCGCGAGCTGGCGCACATCGCGGTGGACGTGCGGCGCGGCCGCAACGGCGACTACGAGTTCACCGTCAGCGACGACGGCGCCGGCTTCGACATGCAGTACGCCGACAAGCTGTTCGGCGTGTTCCAGCGCCTGCACCGCGCCTCGGATTTCCCCGGCAACGGCATCGGCCTGGCCAACGTGCGGCGCATCCTCGCCCGCCACGGCGGCCGGGTCTGGGCCGAGGCCGAGCCCGATCGCGGCGCGCGCTTCCACTTTTCGCTGCCGGCGCGGGACCTGTCCGGCATCTCATCCGAGAGGCTTTCATGATCAATCGCCACATCCGCACCATCCTGCTGGTCGAGGACAGCATGGCCGACGCCGAAATGTCGCTGGACGCGCTGCGCGAGGCCAACCTCGCCAACCCGGTGGTGCACCTGCAGGACGGCGTGGACTGCATGGACTGGCTGCAGTGCCGCGGCGCCTGGGCCGCGCGCGAGCCGGGCAACCCGGCGGTGGTGCTGCTGGACATCAAGATGCCGCGCATGGACGGGCTGGAAGTGCTCACCCGCATGCGCGCCGACGAGCACCTGCGGCGCATCCCGGTGGTGATCCTGTCCTCCTCGCGCGAGGAGAGCGACCTGGCGCGCAGCTGGGACCTCGGCGTCAACGCCTACGTGATCAAGCCGGTGGACGTGGACCAGTTCTTCACCGCGGTGCGTACGCTGGGGCAGTTCTGGGCGGTGCTGAACCAGGCGCCCGGGCAGGACTAGGGTGGCAGCCGCGAGACGAGGGGAGGAGCCCATGCACGGTGCGCACGGCAGCGATATGCGCCCGATCCGGGTGCTGCTGGTGGAAGACAACCGCAACGACGCCGAGCTGGCGCTGGCCGAGCTCGACGACGACGGCCTCGCGCACGAGGCGCGGGTGGTCGACGACGAGCAGGACTATCTCGACGCGCTGCGCGGGTTCGCGCCCGACATCGTGCTGTCCGACCTCAGCCTGCCCGGCTTCTCCGGCCAGCGTGCGCTGGAGCTGCTGCGCCAGCGCGACCCGGACCTGCCCTTCATCTACGTCTCCGCCACGCTCGGCGAGGAGGCGGCGATCGCGGCGCTGCGCAACGGCGCCACCGACTACATCCTCAAGCAGAACCCCGCGCGCCTCGCAAGCGCGGTGCGCCGCGCGCTCGCCGAGGCGGCCGAGCGGCGCGCCAGCCAGCGCGCCCAGGCCGAGCTGATCCGCGCGCAGCGCTTCGAGAGCCTGGCGATGCTCGCCGGCGGCCTCAGCCACGACCTGCGCAACCTGCTGCAACCGCTGCTGCTGGCCGGCGAGAGCCTGCGCGACCGCGCCGACGATCCGCAGCTGACGCGGCTGGGCGAGCTGGTGCGCGACTGCGGCAAGCGCGGGCTGGAGATGGTGCAGTCCATGCTGTCCTTCGCCCGCGGCGCGCGTCGCGCCGAGCAGGTGCGGCTCGGCGCGCTGATGGACGCGCTGGGCCTGCTGCTGCAGGGCAGCGTGCCGCGCGCGATCCACATGGAGATGGTGGTCGACGCGCCCGAGCTCACGTTCGCCGGCAACCACACCGAGCTGCAGCAGTGCCTGCTCAACCTCTGCCTCAACGCGATCCAGGCGATGCCGGATGGCGGCGAGCTGCGCATCGAAACCGCGCAGCAGCGGCTGGCCGCGGAGTTCTTCCGGCCCGACGAGGAGCCGCATCCCGGCCGCTACCTGCGCCTGTCCGTGATCGACAACGGCACCGGCATGAACCGCGACGTGTTGGCGCGGCTGTTCGAGCCGTTCTTCACCACCAAGGCGAACGGCACCGGCCTGGGCCTGCTCTCTTGCCGGCGCATCGTCGCCAGCTACGGCGGCGTGATGCGGGTGGACAGCGCGCCGGGCCGCGGCACCCGCTTCGACCTGTACATCCCGCTGCTGGAACCGGCGGCGGACGCCGCAGAGTCGAACGGCGACGACGGCGACAGCCTCGAAGGCGCCGCCGAGCGGGTGCTGGTGGTGGCCGAGGCGGCCAGCGAACTGTCCCTGCTCAGCGACACCCTGGACGCCTGGGGCTACCAGGCCAGCGCCAGCCAGAGCGGCACCGCCGCGCTGCAGTGGATCGGCGCGCACGGCCTGCCCGACCTGGTGCTGATGGACGCCGACATGAACCTGTTCACCGCTGTGCGCACGCTGGCCGCGCTGATCGAGCAGGGCTACGCCGGCGCGGTGGTGATGCTGGTGCGCCCCGACGCGCCGCCGAACCTCGACGAACTGCCGCCGCTACCGCACCTGCACCTGCTCGACAAACCGATCACCACGCGGAGGCTGTTGCGGACGCTGCGGCTGGCGCTGGCCAGCGCCACTTGATCGAAGCCCTCTTAGAGCCACCCCTTTCAAGGTGTTTTCACAGGAAGCCGCTACTCTGCGATTTTCGCCGAGGAAGGTGGCATATGACGTGGCAAGCCGTAGTGGATCGGATCGAACAGCAGGCGCCGGCAGCGGTGATGGCACGGCTGGTGCTGGATCAGGCCTTGCCC
>OFTY01000238.1_pt1 | contig 55742 bp, 44 predicted proteins | sample 1775061 | NCBI WGS metagenome assembly OFTY01 (sample SAMN08195773, study PRJEB24354) | sludge metagenome | isolation source: sludge from phenol fed wastewater aerobic bioreactor B | place: India: Nagpur | collected 2016-09-16 | reverse complement strand
CGTGAGCGCGGCCGGCGGCGCGGCGACCAGGCTCGATCCCGCCGCGATGGCGCAGGCCGACGGCCCCGCGGTGTTCGACCGCAGCCGCACGCACGCCGCCTACATCCTGCACGGCGACGTGTTCCTCGTCGATCTCGCCAGCGGCCGCCGCGTGCAGGTGACGCGCACGCCGCAGAAGGAATCCTCGCCGCAGTTCTCCGCCGACGGCCGCGCGCTGCAATTCCGCGACGGCAACGACTGGTACGGCTACGACCTCGCCAGCGGCGTCACCGCGCCCGCGGCGATCCTGAAGTTCGCCGACGACCCGCAGGCGAAGCAGCCCGACGCGCTGGAACGCAAGCAGCTTGAACTCTTCAGCACGCTGCGCGAGATCAAGGCCGACCGCGACGCGCAGCGCGCGCAGCAAGAGGCGCTGGCAGCCGCCGATACCGGCCGCGCGCCGCAGCCGTTCTGGCTGGGCGACAAGATCAAGGCGGTGGACACCGAACTGTCGCCGAACGGCCGCTGGATGCTGGTGGTCACCGCGCCCGCGCACCACGACGACGGCAAGGCGCCGGGGGTGATCCACTACGTCACCGACTCGGGCTACACCGAGCTGCAGCCGGCGCGCAAGTACGTGGGCCGCAACGATCCCGCGCCGCAGTCGCTGCTGCTGCTCGACCTCGCTGCGCACAAGGCGTGGCCGCTCGCCACCGACAACCTGCCCGGCATCAAGGACGACCCGCTGAAGGCGATCCGCGAGCGCACCATCGCCGCGCTGGAAAAGGCCGGCCACGCCGACGAGGCGAAGGCGCTCGCCGCGCCCGCGGTGCGCCCGGTCAGCATCGCGCTCGTTCCCGACAGCGACAGCAACGGCGGCGGCGCCGCGTGGAACGAAGACGGCAGCCAGGTGGCCGTGCAGCTGCGCGCGCTCGACAACAAGGACCGCTGGATCGCCAGCGTGGACTTCGCGAAGCATGCGCTGGTGCCGCAGGACCGCCTGCACGACGACGCCTGGATCAACTGGAGCTTCAACGACTTCGGCTGGCTCAAGGACGGCCGCACGCTGTGGTACCTGAGCGAAGCCAGCGGCTGGTCGCGGCTCTACGTGAAGCCGCTGGACGGCAAGGCGAAGGCGCTCACCGACAACGCGCAGTTCGAGGTCAGCCAACCCCGGCTCAGCGCGGACGGCCAATGGTTCTACCTGCTGGCGAACCGGGTGGCGCCGTACAGCTACGACGTCTACCGCGTGCCCACGAGCGGCGGCGCGCTCAGCCGCGTCACGCAGTACGAAGGCGTGGACGGCTACACCCTGTCGCCCGACGGCAGCCAGCTCGCCGTGCTGCACTCGGCGCCGTACCGGCTCAGCCAGCTCGCCGTGCAGCCTTCATCCGGCGGCGCGCCGCGCGAGCTCACCGACACGATGAAGCCGGCCTACACCTCACGCGCGTGGATCGCCCCGCAGTTCGTCGCGGTGCCGTCCTCGCACGGCGCCGGCGTCATCCATGCGAAGTACTACGGGCCCGCCAACGAGGCCGATGCGCCCGCCTCGCGCCCCGCGGTGATCTTCGTGCATGGCGCCGGCTACCTGCAGGACGTGTCGAAGCAGGAGACGTATTACGTTCGCGAACAGATGTTCCACAACCTGCTGGTGCAGCAAGGCTACGTGGTGCTGGACCTGGACTACCGCGGCTCCGCCGGCTACGGCCGCGACTGGCGCACCGCGATCTACCGCCGCATGGGCCACCCCGAACTGGAAGACCTGCTCGACGGCAAGGCGTGGCTGGTGAAAAACCACGGCGTCGATCCCAGGCGCGTGGGCATCTACGGCGGCAGCTACGGCGGCTTCATGACCGAGATGGCGCTGCTGCGCGCGCCGGGCGAATTCGCGGCGGGCGCCGCGCTGCGCCCGCCGGCGGACTGGGCCACCTACAACCACGAATACACCTCGAACATCCTCAACGACCCGCAGCTCGACCCCGAGGCGTACCAGCTGAGCTCGCCGATCGAATACGCACAGAACCTGCGCGATCCGCTCTTGATCGAGCACGGCCTGATCGACGACAACGTGCTGGCCAGCGACTCCATCCGCCTGTACCAGCGCTTCGTCGAACTGCACAAGCGCAACTTCTGGATCTCGCTGTACCCGCTGGAACGCCACGGCTTCGAGCACGCCGACGACTGGTACGACGAATACCGCCGCATCGACGAGCTGTTCGACACCTACGTGAAGCGGCGCCCGGCAGCGGGCGCGAACTGAGCGCGGCACGCCGCGCTGTCACCCCGGCCAGACATCAGTGCCGGGGTGGCGCCGCCTGCGGCGCGATGCGTTCCAAGTGATCGGCCAACGTGGCGCGCGAGAGCTCGCCCATCACCTGGTCGCGCAGAATGCCGTCGGCGTCGAGGAACAGCGTGGTGGGATAGCCGTGCACGCCGTAGCGGGCGGACAGATCGAGGTTGGCGTCGACCAGCACATGCCGTGGCGCGAGGCCGGCCTGATGCAGGTAGCCGGCCACGGTGACGGCATCCTCACCTTGATTGGCGAACACGAAGCGCACTTGCGGCATGCGCTGCTGCGCTTCCACCAGCATCGGCAACTCGCGGCGGCACGGGCCGCACCAGGTGGCCCAGAGGTTCACCACCAGCGGCTTGCCGCGCAGCGAGGGCAGCGCAAGCTCATGGCCATCCAGATCGTGCAGGGCGATGGCCGGCAGGGGTTGTTGCGTCGCCTGGCGCAACTGCAGCGCGGTCAGCGTGGCGAGGCCCCAGCCCAGTACGCCCACCGCCACGCTCGCGGCCAGCGCCTTGCGCAGCGCCGGGCGGCGCCAGCCGATCAGCAGCGCCGCCAGCACGAGGCCGATCACCGCAGCCACGGGATCGAAGCCGCCGTCGCGCAGGTTGAGGATGCTCCACGGCCGTTCGAGATACTGCTGGCGCCAGCCGATCACGTACATCGTGCGCGCCAGCAGCAGGCCGGCGCCGAGCGCGAGGTACAGCGCGCCGCCCGCATCGGGCAGGCCGCGCTTGCGCAGGAAACCGGCACAGCCGAGCGCGGCGACGAGGCCGAACAGCAGGGCGAGCAAGGCGGTGGGGAAGGCGAAGGGACCGAGGTTCACAAGCGGTGCTCAGGCATGCAGATTGCGCACCAACATGTACACGGCCACCGCCACGATGGCCAGCGCGAACACCAGGTTGAGCGCGCCGCGAGTGCGCGCCAGCCGCCGCGCGAGGCGCGCGCCGAGCCAGCCGCCGCCCACGCCGCCGGCCACGAACAGCGCGGCCACGCGCCAGTCGACCAGCCCGGAGGCGGCGTAGTTGATCGCGGTGGCGGTGGCGAACGCGCCCACCGCGAGCAGCGAGCTGCCGATCGCCGCGATGATCTCCATGCCGCTGGCGAAGATCAGCCCCGGCACGATCAGGAAGCCGCCGCCGATGCCGAAGAAGCCGGCCAGCGCGCCCGCGCCGAAGCCGGTGGCGCCGAGGCGCGGATACAACTGCGGCTTCGGATAGCTGCTCTGCGCGCCGTTGTGCCGGCCGCGCAGCATCAGCGCCGCCACCACCAGCATCAGGAGCGCGAACAGCACCAGCAGGTGCTGGCCGTCCACGCGCTTGCCCAGGCTGGAGCCGGCGAACGCGCCCAGCACGCCGGCGGCCGCGAACGCGAGCGCGGCCGGCCAGCGCACGTGGCCGGCGCGCGCGTGCGGGATCAGGTTCGCGTAGGCGTTCGCGCCCACCGCCACCGCGCTGGTGCCGATCGCGAGGTGCGGATCGGACAGACCCACCACGTACAGCAGCATCGGCGTGGCGAGGATGGAGCCGCCGCCGCCGATCAGCGCCAGCGAGAAGCCCACCAGCGCGCCGCAGGCCAGCGCCAGCAGATCGGCCAGCATCAGCGCGGCGCCGCCGGCGTGCCACGCCGCAGCACGGCGGGATCGAGCGCGTAGCCGGCGTCGGCGGCGAGGCGCGCGATGTGTTCCGGCCCCAGCGCATCCGCCATCGCCAGCGCCCACAGGTGGATCGAGCGCGTGCCGCTGCGGCAGAACGCGAGCACCGGCGCGGGCAGCTCGCGCAGGGCGGCGGCGAACGCCACCACGTCGGCGTCGTGCCATTGCCCGGAGCGGATCGGCAGCTCGCGCCAGGCGAGGCCGTGCGCCTGTGCCGCCTGCGCGAGTGCGGCGTTGGCGGGCTGGTCCGCCGCTTCGCCGTCGGGGCGGTTGCAGACCAGGCTGCGCCAGCCCTGCGCGGCCAGCGCGGCGATGTCGTCCACCGTCAGCTGGGCGGCCACGCCGAACGCGGGCGTGAGGCGATGCACCGGCGCGCTCATTTCGACGGCTCGCTGCCGAGCAGGTGGCCGTTCACCGTGGTGCCGTACAGCGACAGCGGCGTGTCGTGGTACTTCGCGCGGGTGGCGGCCACGTCGCCGGTGTAGCGCGGGTCCTGCGGGCGCTCGTGCGCGTCCATGTACATCGCCACGTCCCAGGCGTCCTGGTCGCTGAGCGTGCCGCCGCGGCTGAGCGGCATGTTCGCCTTGATGAAGGCGGCGGCGTTGTCGAGCTGGTGCATGCCCGCGCCCCAGTTGAACGACTGCGCGCCCCACAGCGGCGGGAACACGTTGCGCCCGGCCACCTGCTGGCCCTGGCCGTCGGCGCCGTGGCACAGCGCGCAGTCCTTCGCGTAGACCGCGGCGCCGCGCGCGTAGTCGGGCGGCTGCGGCGGCTTGAAGCCCTGCTTGGGATAGCCCGCGCCGGCCAGCGTCACGCCGGTGGGCGCGCCCTTGGCCATCCACCATGCATAACTTTGCAGCGCCACGATCACCTCGCTGTCCAGCGGCGGCGCCTTGCCGTTCATGCTGTAGCGGAAGCAGCCCTGCAGGCGCTCGCCGAAGCTGTTCACGTGGCCGTCCTTCTTGCGGTACTGCGGGTACACGCCCCAGGCGCCCCACAGCGGCGCGGAGTTCGCGAGCCGGCCCGCGTCGAGATGGCAGTTGCTGCAGCTGAGGCCGTTGCCCACGAACTCGCGCGCGTGCGCAGGCGTGTCGGTGAAGATCGCCATGCCGCGGCGGATCTCCTCGCCCAGCGGGCCGGCGGGAATGTCGGCTTCGGACGGCGGCGTGAACGCGGGCTGCGCCTTGGCCTTTGCCGGCTCGCTTGCGGTTTTCGCCACGCTGGCGGCGGGCGCGGGCTTCGCGGCGGCCGGCGCTTCCGGCGTCGGATGCGAGCACGCGGCGAGTGCGAACGCGCCCAGCAGCGCGATGGGCAGGGACTTCATGGCGCACCCTCCTTGCGCGGCAGCGGCTGCCCGGCGAACCAGCCGGCCACGGCCTGGATCTCCTGCGGCGTGAGCTGCCTGGCGACGTGCTGCATCAGTTGCAGCGGATCGTTGCGGCGCGTGCCCTGTTGCCAGGCCTTGAGCTGCGCTTCGATATAGGCGGCGGACTGGCCGGCCAACGGCGGGAAATTCGCGCCCACACCCACGCCGCCGGGGCCGTGGCACTGCACGCAGCCCGGCACGCCGCGGCTCCAGTCGCCGCGCGTGGCCAGCCGTTCGCCGGCAGCGTCCGGCGTTGCGGCCGGCTTGGCGAAACGCGCGGGCAGCGGCAGCGCGCTGTAGTACTTCGCCAGCGCCGCGCGCTCGTCTTCACTGAGCGCGCTGGCATTCGGCTGCATCACTGCGTTCGTGCGCGTGCCGTTCGCGAAATCGTCGAGCTGGCGCTGCAGGTAGGCCGCGTCGAGGCCGGCGAGGCGCGGATAGCCGCTCGCTTCCGTGCCGCCGCCGTCGGCGCCGTGGCAGGCCATGCAGGGCGCGGCGCCCTTGCCGTTGCCTTGCTGCGTGATGGTCTCGGCATCGGTGGCGTTGACGGCGAAGGGAACGGCGCAGACCAGTGCGGCTATCGCGCCGGCGAGCCGCCAGCTCCGGCCGGATCGCGCGCCAAGTCGCTGGGCCCCAGCTTGCACTGGGGCGACGGTGAGGTTTCCGGCGGCGGCACGTGGCATCGGCAAGCCCTCACTTCGGCGGCTGGAAGCCGTACTTGCGGTAGATCGCCTGCGCGGTCGGACTCTGCATGAAGGCGAGGAAATCCTTCGCCGCCTGCGGATGCGGGGCGGCCTTCAGGCGTGCGGCGGTGTAGGTGGCGACGGCGTTCTGCTCGGCGGGAATCGCCACCGTCTCGACCGGATGGTGCAGCACCTGCTCCTGGAAATACGCCTCGGTGGACCACACCGGCGCCGCGTCGGATTCGCCCTGCAGCACGCGCAGCGGCGACTGGCGGTGATGGATGGTGGTGAGGAAGGTGCTGCCATCCTGCACCTTGCTCACCATGACCGCGTGGTCCAGCGCCTCGCCGCCGGCCTTGCGGTAGCCGGCCTCGATCTGTTTCGCGATGCCTTCCCACGCGGGGTTCGGCATGCTCACCCGCACGTCGGCGCGGCCGAGGTCCTTCAGGCCCTCGACGTGTTTCGGATTGCCCTTCGCGACCAGGATCGCCAGCGGGTTGCGCGCGTAGTCGGCCGTGGCGGCGAACCAGTCGTGTTCTTTTTGCAGACGCTCGACCGCGCCCTTGCCGGCCGTATAGACGTCCGGCTTGGCGGTGATGCGCAGGTTGCCCATCACCAGCGCGCCGCCGGCGATCTGCTTGGCGAGGATGCCGGGCGGCAGCGTCTCCACGAACACGCGCTGGTATTCGGGATGCGCCTGCTTGAACGCGGCGACCAGGTCGTGCACCACCATGAACTGGTTGCCGGCGAAGAACACCGTGAGCTGCGGATCGACCACGTCGCCGTGCAGGTCGGCGATCGCGTCGAACGGTGGCACGCTGAACTGCAGGCCTTCGGGGGGCGGGTTCCAGGGCGGGAGGTAGTCGGGTTTGGTTTTGTCGGCGGCTTGGGCGGTGCAGGCGAAGGCGAGCAGAGCCGCCAGCAGCAATCGGCGTGGATGCAGTCGCATGTCGTAGTTCCCTGGAGCAAGAGCGCGTGTCTGATGCTCAAAAAGTGCGTCCTGCACTTTTTGAGCTCGCCGAGGCCGACAAAGCCGGCCTCGGCTCCGTTCGAGCAGGCGCGTGCCGCGCCTGCTCGACGTCGGGCCAGCCATGGCCCGAATCCCCGCTCCGTCGAGCGGTTCGGTGCCGCGTGGCGTTACAGGGGCATGAGGGCGTAGCCCTGCTGCTGCAGCTCGGTGATCGTGGTGAGCGCGGACAGCGCCACTTCCACGTCCTTCGCCACCCAGGCGTACTCGAAGTGGTTCTCGGCCACCGCCTGCCCGCACACCGCCACCGTGACACCCGCCTTGCGCAGCTGCGCGATCGCGGCGAGGTTGGGGTTGGCCACGCCGAACTTCGCGCGGTAGTGCGCGTCATCCAGCACCAGCGCGGTGGCCGGGCCGTAGGCGATCGCGACGAACTTCAGGTGGTCGAGCGGCACGCCCGAGGCGGCGTACAGGTTCACCGTGCGCGCCACCCGCTCCAGCGCGGGGTTGACCTCGTCGGGCTTGGCGCTGGGTTTGGTCATCGAGAACACCACCTTGTAGGTGGCGTTGCGGTCGGGCAGGAACGCCGCGTGCGGCACCGGATGGGTTGCGCCGGCGGCGGTGATGGCGGGCGCCTGGCTGTCGGCCGCCAGCGCGGCGGCGGGCAGCAGGCTGAGCACGAGCAGACCGGAAAGCAGTGGACGGAGCATGGCGACCTCGATGCGTGGCGGCGCGGATCAGCGTCGGCGCATGCTAGGCCGGCCCGCACCGATAAGCCAAGGCGTTTTTTGTGATCGCGGCGATAAGCTGTGCTTATGCCTTAGCCGGTTCCCGCAATAGCCGCGCGAGACGCGCAAAGGCCGCTTCGCCAACCTCGTCGGCGGGCACGAAGAAGAACACCGTGGCGCCGCTCGCGCGACCGTCTCGTATCGGCAGACGCGTGCAGTACACGTTGAAGATGCCCAACTCGGGATGGAACAGCGGCACCTGCAGCGTGCAGAGCGGCGCGGTCAGCTGTTGCCGCCACAAAGTGCAGAACTCCGGGCTGGCGGCCGACAACGCGGCGATCAAGGTATCGAAGCGCGCGTCGTCGGGATGCGCCGCCTGGTTCATGCGAAAGATGCCCAGGATGTTGCTCATCGTGTCCATGAAGTCCGGATACAGCCGCCGGCGCACCGGATTGAGGAACGCGTTCCACACGTGGTTGCGCGCGAACGGCCCGCTCGGCGCGTCGAACGCGAACAGGAAATTGGCGGCGGCGTTCCAGGCCAATGCGTCGAATGCCGGATCCAGCACGAAAGCCGGCCCGCGATAGCGCTCGATCAACGGCTGCAAGGCCGGCGTCAACTCGACCGCCGACACGGCCGGTTCGGGGTGCGCCACGCCGGCCAGCGAGAACAGGTAGGCCTCGTCGGTGGGCGACAGCGCCAGCGCACGGGCAATGCGCGACAAGGCCGTTGCCGAGACGTTGATGTCGCGGCCCTGCTCCAGCCACGTGTACCAGGTGACGCCCACCTCGGCGAGCGCGGCCACCTCTTCGCGGCGCAAGCCGGGGGCCAGCCGGCGCCCGCCGCGCGGCAAGCCCACCGCCTCGGGCGCCAGCGCGGCGCGGCGCGCGCGCAGGAAGGCCTTCAACTCGCTGCGTTGCCGGGGATGCTGCATGCGCGCGGTACCGGGTGGTGGTGGGAATACCAGCAGCGGGAACTGTCTCCCCAAGCTGCCGGCCACGGATTTATGGTGAGGCTACCCCACAGTTCCAACGGATATCCCGGCCCATTGTCACGGATGGCAGCTAACCGGGCCGGGATATCCCGCGGTTGCGTGCAACGCGCAGCCCCATTGGTCCCCTCGCACCTCGCTCCATGCACGTTCCGGATGGAAGCTCCGCGCGCGTCGCCGGTAACGTCGGGGCCAGGTCTCACGTCCCTGCTGTCATCAACAGGAGATCGACATGTCGTTGCTTTCCACCGATACCGATACCGACATCGCCGAAACCGATGCGCTGACCGATTTCGTGGTCAACGCGCAACTGATGCTGGACCCGGCTACGCCCGAGGCGGTGCGCCGCGGGGCCGAGCCGCGGCTACTCGCCGTGCTGCCCACGCTGCAGGCGCTGGGCGTGTTCGAGCTGTTCGCGATCCGCGACCCGGCCTTGGCCGCGATGGTGCGCGACGAGCTGGAGGTGCGTCGGCAACACCACGGCTGATCTTGCTGAAACAAAATTGAACGCACATATATTTGCCTTGACAAATATACTTCGGGCAATAGAATGCGCGTCCATGAACAGCGAGTCGATCGCCTACTCCAGCCAGCGCGAAAGCCTCGGCATCCTGCTGGGCCTGGTACGCGCCGAGATCGTGCGCACGATGGAGGCGGAGATCGCGGCCAAGGGCCTGGAGCTGCGGTTCACCCAGTTCCTGATACTGAAGCGGCTGGCGCGGCAGGGCCCGATGGGCGCCACCGAGCTGGCCCGCTCGGTGGAGCTGGACGGCGGCGCGATGACCCGCCAGCTCGACCAGCTGGAGAGCCGCGGCTACCTGCGCCGCTGCCCGCACGCGCAGGACCGGCGCGCGCTGCGCATCGAGCTCACCGACGAAGGCACCGCGCTGTGGCGGCAGCTCACCGACTGCAACGACCGCGTGCTGAAGGCGGCCCAGCGTTCGCTGAACGCCACCGAGCGCAAGCAGCTGCACGACTACCTGGAGCGCGTGCTGCACGCGCTGCGCGACAAAGACTGATCCACCTCCCCACCTGCTTCGGGACCGAAAGCTCATGCGCCTGCACCTCCTTGCGGCAGCGGTCGGACTGACCTTCGCGCTGGCCGGTTGCGCCGGCAGCGGCGGCCTGCATCCGCACGGCACGCCGACCGACCTGTCCGCGCTGCAGTCCGCGCACAGCCTGGCGAACGTGCCGGCCAGCGCGGCGTGGCCGTCCGCCGATTGGTGGACCGGCCTCGGCGATCCCCGCCTCGACACGCTGATCGGCGAGGCGCTGGCCGACAACCCGACGCTGGCCATCGCCGACGCGCGTGCGCACGAGGCGCAGGCGGTGGCGGGCGTGGCCGAGGCCGCGCGCCTGCCCAGCCTCGGCGTGGGCGGCAGCGTGGCCGACGCACGCATCCCCACCACCGTGCCCGGCCTGGGCAACGGCCACCTGACGGCGGCGAAATACGTCTACGGCAGCTTCAAGTGGGACATCGACCTGTGGGGCGGCAAGCGCGCCGCCTGGGAAGCGGCGGTGGGCCAGGCCCGCGCCGTCGAGGTCGACGCCCGCGCCGCGCGCGTCGAGCTCTCCGCGAACGTGGCGCGCGCCTACGTGCGGCTGGGCTACGCCTACACGCAGCAGGACCTGGCCAAGGCCGAGCTCGAGCGCGCCGAGGCGTCGCGCAAGCTCACCGCGCAGCGCGTCGCCGCCGGCATCGACAACCGGATGCAGCTGCGCCGCGGCGATGCCGAAGTGGCCAGCGCCGAGGAACAGCTGGCGCTGGCCGGCCGCGCGATCGACGCCGCGCAGTCGGCGCTGTCGGTGCTGCTGGGCAAGGGCCCGGACCGCGGCCGCGAGATCGGCCGTCCGCAGCCGCTCGCGCCCGCCGCGCTCGCGGTGCCGGCCGACCTGCCGGTGGACCTGGTCGGCCATCGCGCCGACCTGGTCGCCGCGCGCTGGCAGGTGGAAGCCGCCGGCAAGGACATCAAGGCGGCGAAGACCGCGTTCCTGCCCAACCTCGACCTGGGCGTGATGGCCGGCCTGATCACGCTGGGCGGCACCAACCTGTTCCAGCTGCCCGCGCGCTTCTACAACGTGGCGCCCTCGGTGAGCCTGCCGATCTTCGACGGCGGCCGGCTGCGCGCGAACCTGTCCGGCAAGGACGCGCAGTACGACCTCGCGGTGGCGCAGTACAACCAGACCCTGGTGCGCGCGATCAACGAGGTGGCCGACGACGTCGATGCGCTGCAGTCGCTGCAGCAGCAGGCCGCGGCGCAGCAGCGCGCGCTGGCCGCCGCGCAGGACGCCTGGCAGCTCGCCGACCAGCGCTACCGCGCCGGCGTGGGCAGCTACCTCGAAGCGCTCAGCGTGCGCCAGCAGCTGCTGCTGGCCGAGCAACGCATGGCCGCGCTGAAGGCGCAGCAATCCGACCAGTCGGTGCAGCTGATCCAGGCCCTCGGTGGCGGTTACCGCCCCGGCGCCGACCAGCCGCCGCCCGCCGCATCCGTCTCCCCCGCACCCGCACATCATTCCTGAGGCAGCCCCATGTCCAGCCCCAACCCCACCGCGGCCGCCGCCCCGGCCGCCCCGACGCCGCAGAACGGCAATCGCCGCGGCTTCCTGTTGCGCGCGCTCGCCGCGGTCGTGCTGCTCGCCGCGCTCGCCTGGGCGCTGTGGTACTTCCTCGACGGCCGCTGGTACGAAGGCACCGACGACGCCTACGTGGGCGGCAACGTGGTGCAGCTCACGCCGCAGATCCCCGGCACCGTGGTCACCATCGGCGCCGACGACGGCGACCTGGTGAAGCAGGGCGACGTGCTGGTGAAGCTCGATCAGTCCAACGCCGACGTGGCGCTGGCCGAGGCGAAGGCCAATCTCGCCGCCACCGTGCGCAAGGTGCGCGGCTTGTATACCAGCGTCAGCGGCCAGCAGGCGATCGTCGCCGCGCGCGAGACCGCGGTGGCCAAGGCCAAGGCCGACTACGACCGCCGCGTGGGCCTGGCGAAGTCCGGCGCGATCTCGGCCGAGGAGCTGTCGCACGCCCGCGACGAACTGACCGCGGCGCAGAGCGCGCTGGTCACCGCGCAGCAGCAGTACCAGACCAGCAAGGTGCTGGTGGACGACACCGTGGTCGCCTCGCACCCCGACGTGCAGGCCGCGGCGGCGAAGTTCCGCGCCGCCTATCTCGACGACGAGCGCACCACCCTGGTGGCGCCGGTGACCGGCTACGTGGCGATGCGCTCGGTGCAGCTGGGCCAGCGCGTGGCGCCCGGCGCGCCGCTGCTGGCGGTGGTGCCGCTGCACCAGGTGTGGATCGACGCGAACTTCAAGGAAACCCAGCTCACCCACATGCGCATCGGCCAGCCGGTGACGATCGAATCCGACGTCTACGGCAGCAAGGTGAAGTACCAGGGCAAGGTGCAGAGCCTCGGCATCGGCACCGGCAGCGCGTTCTCGCTGCTGCCCGCGCAGAACGCCACCGGCAACTGGATCAAGATCGTGCAGCGCATCCCGGTGCGCGTGGTGTTCACCGATCCGAAGCAGCTCGACCAGCACCCGCTGCGCATCGGCATGTCGCTCGCCGTGGAAGTGAACCTGCACGACCAGCACGGCCCGATGCTGGCGCAGCAGCCGCCGGCGCAGCCGGCCTTCAGCACCGACGTGTACGAACAGCAGGCGCACAAGGCCGACGCGCTGATCGCCGGGATCATCCACGCCAACATGGCGGGCGGCCAGGCCCATTGACGACTCCCGCAGGAGCGCACCCTGTGCGCGAATGAAAGGAGTGAGTGAAGAGGAGTGAGAAGTGAGAGAGGAGCAGCACGCCGCCACTCATGCTTTTGCTTTCTCTATCTACTCACTCCTCTTCACTCACTTCGCGCTCGATCGCGCACAGGGTGCGCTCCTACGCCAATGATGTGATCCGATGAGCACCCACTTCCGCCCCCCGAATCTCGCCGTCACCACGATCGGCTTGTCGCTGGCCACCTTCATGCAGGTGCTGGACACGACGATCGCGAACGTGTCGCTGCCGACCATCGCCGGCAATCTCGGCGTGAGCAACGACCAGAGCACCTGGGTGATCACCTCGTTCGCGGTGAGCATGGCGATCGCGCTGCCGCTGACCGGCTTCCTCACCCGCCGCTTCGGCGAGGTGAAGCTGTTCGTGTGGTGCACACTGCTGTTCTCGCTCACTTCGTTCATGTGCGGCGTATCGCAGAGCATGGGCATGCTGCTGCTGTTCCGCGCGCTGCAGGGCGCGGTGGCCGGGCCGATGTATCCGGTGACGCAGAGCCTGCTGATCGGCACCTACCCGCCGGAGAAACGCGGCATGGCGCTGGCGCTGCTGTCGATGGTGACGGTGGTGGCGCCGATCGCCGGCCCGATCCTGGGCGGCTGGATCACCGACAACTATTCCTGGCCGTGGATCTTCTTCATCAACGTGCCGATCGGCATCTTCGCCAGCGTGGTGGTGGCGAACCAGCTGCGCGCGAAGCTGGAGCAGCTGGAGCGGCCGCGCGTGGACTACGTGGGCCTGGTCACGCTGATCGTCGGCGTGGGCGCGCTGCAGATCGTGCTGGACAAGGGCAACGACGAGGACTGGTTCAATTCGCAGTTCATCGTCGTCGCCAGCATCGTCGCGGCGATCGCGCTGGCGGTGTTCCTGATCTGGGAGCTCACCGACAAGGACCCGATCGTCGACCTCAAGCTGTTCCGCCACCGCAACTTCACCACCGGCACGCTGGCGATGGTGCTGGGCTACGCCGCGTTCTTCTCGATCGCGCTGCTGGTGCCGCTCTGGCTGCAGCAGAACCTGGGCTACACCTCGACCTGGGCCGGCTTCGCCACCGCGCCGCTGGGCGTGATCCCGGTGCTGCTCACCTTCTTCGTGGGCAAGTACGCCACGCGCATGGACCTGCGCCTGCTCGCCGCCGCCTCGTTCCTGGTGATGGGCGCGACCTGCTTCATGCGCGCGGGGTTCTACCTGCAGATCGACTTCCACCACGTGGCGATGGTGCAGCTGTGGCAGGGCCTGGGCGTGGCGCTGTTCTTCATGCCCACGCTGACCATCCTGCTGTCCGACCTGCAGACCAACGAGATCGCCGCGGGCTCCGGCCTCGCCACCTTCCTGCGCACGCTGGGCGGCAGCTTCTCCGCCTCGATCACCACGCTGATGTGGACGCGCCGCGCGGTGACCCACCACGAGCAGCTGGCCGAACACATCAATCCCTACAACCCGGCCGCACAGGCGGCGATGCAGCACATCGGCCAAGGCAATCCGCAGCGCGGCGCCACCGTGTTGAACGGCATGATCACCCAGCAGAGCTTCCAGATCTCGTTCAACGAGGTGTTCCACGTGCTGGGCTGGATCTTCATCGCGCTGATCGTGGTGATCTTCCTCGCCAAGCCGCCGTTCACGCCGAAGGTGCGGCCGGCCGGCGGCGGGCACTGACACCACTTGGCATTCAATGGAATGAAATGCCGCACGGGCTCCAGCCCGCTGGTTTTTGTTCGTCATTCCCGCGAAGCGCTTTTCAACAGCCGAAGGCTGGTCAAGCTCACTGCTGTCCGGAATATCTCGCAGGTGATCTGCTCTCCTCTCCCTCCGGGACGGGTGCTCGCGAGAACCATTCGATTCCGCACCTTGGCTCGCCTGCGGCGGGCTATCGCTCGGGGCTTTCGCAGCGACAAAGCGGTTTCGGTCGCCTGCCGGCGCCCGAGTCACTTCTCTTTGCTGGCCCACGCCACCGCAGGAGCGGTGGCGAACGGCGAAGCCGGCCCGAAGGGCGGAGGGCAGGATGCCCGGAGTCAAGAAAAGGAACCAAGAGAAATGGCCTGTTCAATCCGCCGACCCTACAAGCAGGCCGTGTCAAAGGTATTGGATCAACACTCGTCGACACGTCGCCCTACAGCGGCCACGCCGCGACGCAATCAAGGGTGATCGCAAAAGCCTTTTGCCGGATACTGCCCGACCCCCATCGCCCGGAACCCACATGACCACCCGCGCCGCCCTGCAAGCCCGCCTGGAACAGGGCATCGCCGCACTCGGCCTCGCCCTGCCCGCGGGCGCGGTGGAGCGCCTGCTGGACTACCAGGCCCTGCTGGAACGCTGGAACGCGGCCTACAACCTCACCGCGATCCGCGACCCGGCCGAGATGGTCACCCGCCACCTGCTCGACTCGCTGGCGATCCTGCCGTTCGTGCAGGGCGAGACGCTGGCCGACCTCGGCACCGGCCCCGGCCTGCCCGGCATCCCGCTGGCGATCGCCGCGCCGGGGCGGCAGATCCTGCTGGTGGATTCCAACGGCAAGAAGGTGCGCTTCCTGCGCGAGGCGATCCGCGCGCTCAAGCTCGACGGCGTGCGCGCGGTGCAGTCGCGGGTGGAGGACGTGCAAGGCCAGTTCGACTGCATCACCGCGCGCGCCTTCGCCAGCCTCGCCGACATGCTGGGCTGGGGCGGGCATCTGCTGGCGCCGGGCGGCGTCTGGCTGGCGATGAAGGGCAAGGCGCCGGACGAGGAACTGCCCGGCGTGCCGCCCGGCTTCGCGGTACGCGGCATCCATGCGCTGGCGGTGCCGGGGTTGGACGCCGAGCGCAGCCTCGTCGTGCTGGGCCGCAGCGGCGCCTGAACCCGCCCGGCCGGGCCTGCTAATCTACGTCTCCTTTCGCGCACACGAAAAGTCGACATGGCACGCATCCTCGCTGTCGCCAACCAGAAGGGCGGCGTCGGCAAGACCACCACGGCAGTGAACCTCGCGGCGGCGCTGGCCGCGGCGAAGCGCCGCGTGCTGCTCGTCGACCTCGACCCGCAGGGCAACGCCACCATGGCCTCCGGCGTGGACAAGCACGCGGCGCGCCCGAACGGCTGCGCGGTGCTGCTGGAGGAAGCCACGGTGGCCGATGCCGTGGTCGCCACCGAGGGCCATTACGACCTGCTGCCCGGCAACGGCGACCTCACCGCCGCCGAGCTGAAGCTGATGGACACGCTGGCGCGCGAGCACCGGTTGAAAGAGCAACTGGCCACGGTGGCCGGCCGCTACGACACCATCCTGATCGACTGCCCGCCCTCGCTGAACCTGCTCACGCTCAACGCGCTCACCGCCGCCGACGGCGTGCTGATCCCGGTGCAGTGCGAATACTTCGCGCTGGAAGGGTTGTCGAGCCTGCTGGAGACGGTCAAGGCGGTGCGCCAGCGGTTGAACCCGACGCTGGAGATCGAGGGCCTGCTGCGCACCATGTACGACGTGCGCAACAACCTCGGCAACGAGGTTTCCGCCCAGCTCACCCAGCACTTCGGCGACAAGGTGCTGCGCTCGATCATCCCGCGCAACGTGCGCCTTGCCGAGGCGCCCAGCCACGGCCAGCCGATCCACCTGTACGACCGCAGCTCGCGCGGCGCGATCGCCTACATCGGTCTGGCCGGCGAGATCATCCGCCGCGAACGCGGGCTGCCGCCGGTGGCGGTGGAAGCGCACGAGGCCGACGATGCAACCGACACGATCGAGCCGTCCCCCGCGGGCGCGCACGGCGTGGTGCTGAAGGCGCCCGCCGCCAACCACCAAGACTGAGGCTGAGGAATGGCTGCTGCAAAGAAACGTGGGTTGGGTCGCGGACTGGACGTGCTGCTCGGCGGCGAAGGCGCCGCCGCGCCGGTGCTGGAGCAGGAGGGCGAGCTGCGCACGCTGCCGATCCAGCAGATCCAGCCCGGCAAGTACCAGCCGCGCCGCCACTGGAACGACGAGGCGCTGGACGAGCTGGCCGCCTCGATCAAGGCGCAGGGCCTGATCCAGCCGGTGGTGGTGCGCGCGATCGGCAAGCAGAAATACGAGCTGATCGCCGGCGAACGCCGCTGGCGCGCCGCCCAGCGCGCGCAGCTCGCCGAGATCCCCGTGCTGGTGAAGGAGGTGCCGGAAGTCGCGGTGCCCGCGATGGCGCTGATCGAGAACATCCAGCGCCAGGACCTCACCCCGCTGGAAGAAGCCGACGCGCTCAAGCGCCTGATCGAGGACTTCGACCTCACCCACCAGCAGGCCGCCGACGCGGTGGGCCGCTCGCGCGCATCCGTGTCGAACATGCTGCGTCTCACCGAGATGCCCGAGCCGATCAAGAAGCTGCTCGACGACGGCAAGCTGGAAATGGGCCACGCGCGCTGCCTGCTCACGCTCGACGAAGCCGTCGCCGTGCCGCTCGCCCGCCAGGCGGTGACCCTGGGCTGGTCGGTGCGCGACCTGGAGGACGCCGCGCGCCGCGCCCAGGCCGCGCCCAAGGGCAAGGCGAAGAGCGCGGCGCCGCGCGACCCCAACATCGCCGCGCTGGAACGCGAACTGGCCGAACGCTTCGCCACCCGCGTCGAACTCGCTGCCGCTCGCGGCGGCCGCGGCAAGCTGGTGATCCACTACCACAGCAACGACGAGCTGGAAGGCATCCTCGGCAAGCTGCGTTGAGCTGTTTCCCCTTCTCCCTCCGGGAGAAGGTGGCCGAAGGCCGGATGAGGGTACGGGGGTAGCGCAACGTTTCGCTCCGGACGAACCCTCACCCCCAGCCCCTCTCCCGAAGGGAGAGGGGAGTGGCCTTCGAGCGGTATCGATTAAAATGCGCGCCTGCCGTGGCATCGCGGCACCCGTTTCCGTCAAGGCTCCACCATGCCCCAGCTCTCCGTCGTCGTCCCCGTGTTCAACGAGCGCGACAACATCCCGCCGCTGCTCGCCGAGATCGCCGCCGCGCTGCGCGGCAAGGTCGACTACGAGGCGATCTACGTCGACGACGATTCCAGCGACGACAGCCGCGCGGTGCTCGCTGCGCAGAAGGCGCTGCACCCGGAGCTGCGCGTGCTGCACCACGTCACCCGCAGCGGCCAGAGCACGGCGGTGTGGAACGGCGTGCGCGCGGCGCGCGGCGCGTGGATCGCCACGCTGGACGGCGACGGCCAGAACGATCCGGCCGACATCCCCAAGCTGCTCGCCGCGCGCGACGCCGCCGCGCCCGAAGTGAAGCTGTTCGCCGGCTGGCGCACCACGCGGCGCGACAGCTTCAACAAGCGCATCTCGTCCAAGATCGCCAACGCGGTGCGCTCGCGCATGCTGAAGGACGCCACCCCCGATACCGGCTGCGGGCTGAAGCTGTTCGAGCGCGAGGTGTTCCTGCGCCTGCCCTACTTCGACCACATGCACCGCTACCTGCCCGCGCTGGTGAAGCGCGCGGGTTTCCAGAGCACCAGCGTGCCGGTAGGCCACCGCCCGCGCACCGCGGGCGTGTCCAAGTACGGCATGCTCGATCGCCTGTGGGTAGGCCTGGCCGACCTGCGCGGCGTGGCCTGGCTGATGCGGCGGGGCAAGGTCACCCAAGTCGAGGAGCTCTGACCGACATCACGCCCGCATGATGATGCGGGCGTATGCTTTGGAGTATTCCCTTGCAGGGAGTACCCCATGAGCATCGCTGTGAAACGCGTCTACGAGCCGCCCGCAAAAACCGACGGCTACCGTGTATTGATCGACCGCCTGTGGCCGCGCGGCCTGAAGAAGGAAGCCGTGCCGCTGGACCTGTGGGCGAAGGAGCTGGCGCCCTCCACCGCGCTGCGCCAGTGGTTCGGCCACGATCCGGCGAAGTGGGAAGGCTTCCGCCAGCGCTATGCCGGCGAGCTGGACCGGCACGCCGAGCACTGGCGCCCGATCGCCGAGCGCGCCGCGAAACACCCCGTCACCCTGCTGTTCGGCGCCCGCGACGAGGAGCACAACAACGCGGTGGTGATGAAGGCCTACCTGGAGCACTGGCTGCACAACCACGGGCCGCGCTGAACGGGGCGGCTGGCGATCGGGTAGGAGCGCACCCTGTGCGCGAATGCTTTCGCGTTGATCGAAGCCAAGAGCATTCGCGCACAGGGTGCGCTCCTACCGGCAGATCTGCGCCGCATCACGCCGACGGCGCGGCGCCCTGCGGCCAATGCGCCAGCGTCTCGCGCGCGGCTTGCCGGCCCAGCTCGATCAGCTCGCGGGCGCGGTAGAACTCGTAGGCGCTGGCCATGTTGCGCGGCAGCTGGATCAGCAGGTCCGGTTCGTAGGCGGCGAGGCGCAGTCGCGCCAGGTTCGCCTGCATCAGGTCCATCGCCTGGGTGAGCAGTTCCAGCGCGCCCGGTTCGCGCGGCGCGTCGCCGCTGTCGACGTGCGCCATCAGCCGGCCGATGTAGGCGCCGATGCGCTGGCGGTAGCCCGGCGCGTCGGCGGCTTCCTCGACGGCGGGCGGCGGCGCGGGTTCGGCGGCGGCGCCGTCCACGCTCACCGCGATCAGGTAATCGGCCGGTTCGCGGATCAGCGGCGTCACCGGCACCGGGTTGAGCAGGCCGCCGTCCACCAGCCGGCGGCCGTCGAGGTACTGCGGGCGGAACACGGTGGGGATCGCGATCGAGGCGCGGATCGCATCGAACAGCGGGCCGCGCGACAGCCACACCTCGCGCTCGCGGTCGATGTCCACCGCCACCGCGGTGAACGCCAGCGGCAGCTCCTCGATCAGCGCGTCGCCGATCAGCTCGCGCAGCGTGCCGATGATCTTCTCGCCCTTGATCAGGCCGCCGCCGGAAAAGGTCCAGTCCAGCAGCCGCAGCACGTCCAGCTTGGCCAGCGCGCTGACCCAGTCGCGGTACACGGCCAGCTTGCCGGTGGCGTGGATGCCGCCGATCACCGCGCCCATCGAGCTGCCGGCGATCGCGGTGATGCGGTAGCCCTGCACCTCCAGCTCCTCGATCACGCCGATGTGCGCCAGCCCCTTGGCGCCGCCCGCGCCCAGCGCCAGCGCCACGGTGGGCTGGCGGCGTGCGTCGGTGGCCTCGACGGGGAGTGGCGTGTTCATCCGCGCATTCTGCCCCGATCCCGATGAACGCGCCGTGCGGTTTTGCGCAGGCGCCGCCGTCGCGTAGCATGCGGTTCGTAACGCCACGCCAGGCGCCAGGGTGAGATCGATGCAGACAGCACGCGGGGCGCCGCCGCCAACCGCAATCGCCGGAGCCGCCGCATGAGCTGGCAGGCCTGGGCGGTGATGGCGCTGGTCGCGGCGGCGATGGCGCTGTTCGCCAGCGAGAAGCTGCGCATCGACCTGGTGGCGCTGCTGCTGCTCGCCGCGCTGGTGGTGCTGGGCATCGTCAGCCCCAGCGAGGCGCTGGCGGGTTTCAGCAACGAGGCCACGGTGACGGTGGCGGCGATGTTCGCGCTCAGCATCGGCATCGAGCGCACCGGCCTGCTGGAGCCGCTGAGCCGGCTGCTGATGCGCATCCGCCAGCCGTGGCTGCTCACGCTCGCGCTGATGCTGGCGATCGCGCCGCTGGGCGCGTTCGTGAAGAACATCGCGCTGGTCGCCACCTTCCTGCCGCTGGCGCTGCGCGTGTGCCAGCGCACCGGCACCTCGCCCGCGCGGGTGCTGATGCCGATGGCCTACGCCGCGCAGATGGGCGGCGTGTGCACCCTGATCGGCACCTCGTCCAACCTGCTCGCCGACTCGCTGGCGCAGGAGCACGGCCTGCCCGCGTTCGGCGTGTTCGAGTTCACCGGCATGGGCGCGCTGCTGGCGGTGGCCGGCATGCTGTACCTGATGCTGGTGGGGCGCTGGCTGCTGCCGCAGCACATCGAGGCGGACGAGATCGAGGAGGTGGAGATCGGCAAGTACGTCACCGAGCTCGCGCTCACCGCGCAATCGCCGCTGGTGGGCAAGAGCATCGCCGACCTGCAGCTGGGCGAGCGCTACGGCGTGTATCCGCTGGAGCTGCTGCGCGGCGAGCGGCGCATGTGGTCGCCGCGCTCGCAGCAGCTGGAGGTCGGCGACGTGCTGCTGGTGCGCGGCGACTGGGAGAAGATCGAGGAGTTCCAGCGCCGCGCCCACCTGCGCAACGTGCACGAGGGCCGCCGCATGGGCGAGGCGCGGCATCCGCTGATGCTGGCCGAGATCATGGTGGCGCCGGCCAGCCTCGCCGAGGGCCGCCGGCTGGCCGAGACCGACCTCGGCCGCCGCCCCGACGCGGTGGCGCTGGCGATCCACCGCCGCGGCCAGGTGCTGCGCGACAAGCTCAGCGACGTCAGCCTCGCGGTGGGCGACGTGCTGCTGGTGCTGGTGGACGAGGCCAGCATGCCGCAGCTGCGCAGCGACGACGCCTTCATCGTGCTCAGCGAGCGCGACGACGCGCGGCGCATGTCGCGCAAGGCGATCGTGGCGGCGGCGATCATGGCCGGCGTGGTGGTGGCCTCCGGCCTGCGCTGGTTGCCGATCCCGATGGCGGCGATCTGCGGCGCGGCGGCGATGGCGCTCACCGGCTGCTTCGGCCGCAAGGACGTCTACGAGGGCATCGACTGGAAGATCATCGTGCTGCTCGGCGCGATCCTGCCGCTGGGCACCGCGATCGAGAAGACCGGCCTGTCGCACGCCGTGGTGCAGGCAGGCCTCGGCCTGGTCGGCAACCACGGCCCGCTCGCCGCGCTGCTGATGGTGTACCTGCTCACCGCCCTGCTCACCGAGCTGATGGGCCACAACCCCTCGGTGGTGCTGATGGTGGGCATCGCCGCCAGCGTGGCGCACGCGGTGCACGCCGACCCGCGCCCATTCGTGGTGGCGGTGGCGTTCGCCGCGGCGACCTCGTTCGCCACGCCGGTCGGCTACCCCACCAACACCATGGTGTACTACGCCGGCGGCTACCGCTTCACCGACTTCATGAAGGTGGGCATCCCGCTGATCGCGCTGTTCTGCGCGCTGTCGATGTGGCTGATTCCGAAGTTCTGGCCGTTCCATCCCGGCTGAGGCGTGAGCGGCTGGCCAATGCTGCGCGATTGACTTCCAGTAAGTCATTGACGCACCATCCCGGCATGATCTTCGTCGAGACTCCGGTCTTCACCCGCCAGATCACTGCGCTCGTGACGGACGAGCAATACGCCGAGTTCCAGCGCTTCCTGGCGGAAAATCCCGAGGCTGGCGACCTCATCCAGGGTACCGGCGGCCTCAGGAAGATTCGTCTTGCGCTGGATGGCCGTGGCAAGCGCGGCGGCGCACGGGTCATTTACTACTACTTCGTGAACGCCTCGCAGATCGCCCTGCTGTTTGCCTACCCGAAGAACGTTGCCGTTGACCTGACGGTTCGGCAGAAGCAGGCGCTGAAGGCCATCATCGAACAGTGGAGCTGAGCATGGACAAGAATCTCTTTACCGAACTGCTCGAAAGCGTGGAGCAGGCTGGCGAGATCGCCCGCGGCGAACGCGTGCCGTCGAGGGAGTTCCATGTGGATGCCATGGGCATCAAGGAAATTCGTGCCGCTACCGGCCTGTCGCAGCCCAAGTTCGCCAAGGTGCTCGACGTGGATGTGGGCACCCTGCGCAACTGGGAACAGGGCCGGCGCGAACCCACCGGCCCGGCGCGCGCCCTGTTGCGTGCAATCCGGAACGATCCGAAGCATGTGCTGAAGGCGCTGGTGGCCTGATGCATGCGGCGGGTAGGTCCATGCCCACCCGCAGGTGCAACGCTTGATCCCTACTTCGGCTCGCTCTTGATCGCATGCCCGCCGAACTCGTTGCGCATCGCGGCGAGCAGCTTGTCGGAGAACGATTCGGTGTCGCGCGAGCGCAGGCGTTCGATCAGCGAGGCGGTGATGATCGGGGCGGGCACATCGAGGTCGATCGCCTCGTCCACGGTCCAGCGGCCTTCGCCCGAATCGACCACGTACGGTGCGATGCCGTCCATGGTGGGGTTCTTGCCCAGCGCGTCGGTGGTGAGGTCGAGCAGCCAGGAGCGCACCACGCTGCCGTAGCGCCAGATCTCGCCGATCTGGTGCAGGTCGAGGCCGAACTCCTTTTTGTGCGCGAGGATGGAGAAGCCCTCGGCGTAGGCCTGCATCAGGCCGTATTCGATGCCGTTGTGGACCATCTTGGTGAAGTGGCCCGAACCCACCGGGCCGACGCGGCCCCAGCCCTGGTTCGCGGCGGGCGCCAGCGTTTCGAAGATGGGTGCCAGCGCCGCGACGGTCTTTTCGTCGCCGCCCACCATCATGCTGTAGCCCTCCTGGAGACCCCAGATGCCGCCGCTGGTGCCGGAATCCACGTAGCCGAGGCCGTGTTCGGCGTACAGCGCGGCGCGGCGCAGCGTGTCCTTGTAGTTGGAGTTGCCGCCGTCGATCACGGTGTCGCCTTTCGACAGCAAGGGAATCAGCGCGTTGACGGTGTCGTCGGTGATCTTGCCGGCGGGCACCATCAGCCACAGCACGCGCGGCGCGGGCAGCGCCCGGACCAGCGCCGCCAGCGAGTCGGCGCCGGCCACGCCCTTGGCCGCCGCCGCCTGGCGCGCGTCGGCGCTGGGGTCGAAACCGGTGACCTTGTGGCCGCCCCGCACCAGCCGCTCCGCCATGTTGGCGCCCATCTTGCCCAGCCCGACCATGCCCAGTTCCATCGCATTGCTCCGTTTGAAGTAAGGGAAAACGGCGGCGCGGCGCGCGCCTGCCGCGAGAGTGTCAGGGCCGGCGGCCCTGCGCGTCCAGCCAGCCGCCGCCGAAGCCGGCGGCGCGCAAGCCGTCCACGATGTACCGGCAGCTGCGCAGCAGCCGCCACAGCAGGCCGCTGCGCTGGTTCTCGATCATCAGCAGGATCGGCCCGGTATTGATGCCGAAGAAGTACGGCGAGATCCAGCCGCAGGCGCTGTCGCCACCCCAGGTGGGGTTGAAGCTGGCCTCGAAGCCATAGGGGTGCTTGTCGTGCAGCGCCAGCGTGTGGATGTAGTGGTGCAGCGTGGGCAGCACGATCTCCGGCGCGAACGGCAGCGCGGCCGCCACCGCCCACGGCGACAGCGTGCCGTCGTCGAGGCCCCACGGCGCGCCGCGGCCCGCGTAGCCGTAGAACCGGCGCTCGACGCCGTCGATGCGGCGGCTGGTTTCGCCCGGGCCGTCGCTGGCGGTGATGCCCCAGCTCGACGCGCCGTAACCCTTGAGGCCCAGCGGGTTGTCGATCGCGTAGCGCTGCTGCACCAGGCAGGCGCGGCGGCTGTTCTCGAAGTAGTCGATGCCCTTGTCGCGCATGAAGGCGTCGCGGATGCCGCGGAAGTCGATCCACAGGTGCGACAGCTGGTGGGTGAACAGCGGTCCGCAGTACAGGTAGTCGAGGTCGTAGGCGTGCTTCCACTCGTAGGTGGCGGCCCAGGCCGCGAACGCGGCGGGCGGCAGCGCGTGGCTGGGCGAGCCCAGCGCCAGCACGTACAGCAGCAGGCCCTCGTCGTAGCCCTGCCAGCGGTGCGCGATGAAGCCGCTCTCCGGCCGCCAGCCGTGGCCGATGGTGCCGTCCGCGGCCTGTGCCCAGGCCCAGTCGGCGCGTCGGTACAGCAGCTCCGCCAGCTCGCGGATCTCGCGCTGCTGCGGCGTGTCGGCGCGGAAGTAGGCCGCCGCGGTGAGCATGCCGGCGAACAGGAAGGCGCTGTCCACGGTGGAGAGTTCGCACTGCCACGCGCGCCGGCCCGTGCGCATGTCGAGAAAGTGGTAGTAGAAGCCGCGATGACCCGTGGCGTCCGCCGCCTCGCCCTGCACGCTGTCGCGGAAGAAGCGCAGCGTGGCCAGCGTGCGCGCGACTGCCGTGCGCTCGTCGAGCAGGCCGCGCTCCACCGCCACCGGATACGCGGTGAGCGCCATGCCGGTGGCGGCGATGCTGGCGGGCCAGTCCGGCGCGGTCTTGTCCGCCACCAAGCCGTTGAGCGGATTCGTCTCGTACTGGAAATACGCCCAGGCCTTGTTCTGCAGATGCTGCAGCTGCGGGCCGGATTCCAGCGGGGGATGCGGGGTGGCGATGGGCATGCGGTGAAGCGCGGCGTGGTGTGCGCCGGCCAGCGTGCCCAGCGGCGTGCATTGACGCCGTGAATGCGCGCGGCCTCGCATGCTCGGCGCTTCCCCGCACGAAGCCCCGCCGATGATCGCCGCCGCGCCGCGCCACTGCCTGCTTTCCAACGGTCGCGCCACGGTGATGCTCGATCGCCACGGCGCCGGCTGGAGCCGCTGGCGCGGCCTCGCGGTGACGCGCTGGCGCGAGGACCCGACGCTCGACGACTGGGGCAGCTGGCTGCTGCTGCGCGACGAGGACAGCGGCGAGGCGTGGTCGCCCACGCGGCAGCCGTTCGGCCACGACGCGCCGGACGACGCCGTGCGGTTCGAGCCGGGCCGCGCCACGTTCCGGCGCCGCCACCTCAGCCTGCACGCCACGCTGGAGGTGGCGGTGGCCGCCGATGCCGACGTGGAACTGCGCCGGCTCGTGCTCGGCAACCACGGCGACCGCGCGCGGCATCTCGCGATCACCAGCTACGCCGAGCTGGTGCTGGGCCCGGCCGGCGCCGACGACGCGCATCCCGCGTTCTCCAAGATGTTCGTGCAGACCGAGTGGGATCCCGCGCGCGGCCTGCTGCTGGCCACGCGGCGCAAGCGCGCGAACGACGAGGCCGCGGTCTGGGCCGCGCAGGCGCTGCGCATCGTCGGCACAGTCGACACCGCCGCGCCGGAAATCGAAACCGACCGCATGGCCTTCCTCGGCCGCGGCCGCACGCTGCGCCATGCACGGGCGTTGCAGCCGGGCGCGGCGCTGGGCGGCGGCACCGGCTGCGTGCTCGATCCGGTGTTCGCGCAGCGCCGCCACTTCACCCTGGTGCCGGATGGTGAGGTGACGGTGCTGCTGTGGACGCGCCTGGCCGAGCGCCGCGACGACACGCTGACGCTCGCCGCGCAGGCGGGCGATGCGGCGGCCGCCGCGCGCCTGTTCGACGGCGCCGCGCGGCAGGCCGAGGCGCGATTGCGGCAATTCGGCATCGACGACGCGCAAGCCGCCCGCGCCGCGCACTGGCTGGATGCGCTGCTGGTCACGGACGCCGCGCAGCGCGCCGCGCCGGAAGCCATCGCGCAGGGCCGCGGCGGCGCGCCCACGCTGTGGGCGGCCGGCATCTCCGGCGATCGCCCGATCGCGCTGCTGCGCGTGCGGGGCGAGGCCGACTTGTCCCGCGTGCAGGAATTGCTGCAGGCGCAGCGGCTGTGGCGCGCGCAGCGTTTCGCGATGGACGTGGTGCTGCTCGATGCGGGCGATGCTTCGGTGCAGGCCGCACTTGCTCCGCTGCTGCAGGCGCAACGGGCGCAGCTGCAAGCCGGCGGCGAGCTGCCCAAGGCCGAGCTGTTCGCGCTGCAGGAGGGCGCGCTCGGCGACGACCTGCGCCACGGCCTGGCCTGCGCGGCGCGGCTGCTGCTGGACGCCGCTGCGGCACCGCGGCCCGCCGCTGCGGCCGTCACCGCCGCACCGGCGCCGCCGCTGCGCGCCCGCGCGCCGGCACGCGTCGCCGTCGTGGCCGACGTGGCGCCGGAGTTCCCCAACGGCATCGGCGGTTTCGTCGAGCGGGGCCGCGCCTACCGCATCGAGCTGAATGGCGACCGCTGCACGCCGCAGCCCTGGGTGAACGTGATCGCGAACCCGGGCTTCGGCTGCCTCGTCGCGGCCGAGGGCGGCGGCTACGCGTGGTCGATCAACAGCCAGCAGAACCCGCTGACGCCGTGGCCGAACGATCCGGTGAGCGACCGCCCGCACGAGGTGCTGTACCTGCGCGACGAGGACAACGGCGCGCTGTGGAGCGCCACCGCGCTGCCGATCCGCGTGGCCGGCGCGCGTTACGTCGCGACCCACGGCAAGGGCTGGAGCCGCTTCGAGACCGACGCCCACGGCGTCGCCGTGGAAGTCCTGCAATGCGTGCCGGTGGACGACCCGCTGAAGCTGGCGCGCGTGCGCCTGATCAACCGCAGCGCGCGCACGCGGCGGCTGTCGTTCACCGCCTACGTGGAATGGGCGCTGGGCCCGAACGGCGCGGTGCCCGCGCCCTTCGTGCAGACCGCGCGCGACGCGCAGACCGGCGCGCTGTTCGCGCGCAACCGCTGGCGGCCGGACTTCGGCGAGCGGGTAGCCTTCGCCGACCTCGGCGGCATGCAGCAGACGATGAGCGGCGACCGCGCGGCCTTCCTCGGCCCGCTGGGCAGCGTCGATCGTCCCGCCGCGCTGCACGGCGCCGCGCCCTTGTCCGGCCGCCTCGGCGCGGGGCTCGATCCCTGCGCCGCGCTGCAGCTGCGCGTCGAGCTGCCGCCGTACACCGAGCTCGAACTGCGCTGGCTGCTGGGCGACGCCGCCGGCGAAGCCGCGGCGCAGGCGCTGGTGGCGAAGTACCGCGCGATCGACCTCGATGCGGTGCTGGCCGCGGTCGTCGCACAATGGAACGGCCTGCTCGACGCGGTGCAGGTGCGCACGCCCGACCGCGCGCTGGACCTGCTGCTGAACGACTGGCTGCTCTACCAGGTCGTCGGCTGCCGGCTGTGGGCGCGCACCGCCTGTTACCAGGCCAGCGGCGCCTGGGGTTTCCGCGACCAGCTGCAGGACGCGATGGCGCTGTGCGTGAGCCGCCCCGACCTCGCGCGCGAACACCTGCTGCGCGCGGCCGGCCGCCAGTTCGCCGAGGGCGACGTGCAGCACTGGTGGCTGCCGCCGAACGGGCAGGGCATCCGCACCCGCATCAGCGACGACCGCGTGTGGCTGGCCTTCGTCGCCGCGCACTACGTCGAGGTCACGGGCGACACCGCGGTGCTCGACGAAACGCTGCCTTTCCTCAGCGGCCCGGCGATTCCCGACGGCGCCGCCGACGCCTATTTCCAGCCCGGCATTGCGGACGAAACAGCCAGCCTGCACGAGCACTGCGCCCGCGCGCTGGACTCCGCGCTCAAGCGCGGCGCGCACGGCCTGCCGCTGATGGGCACCGGCGACTGGAACGACGGCATGAACGCGGTGGGCGCGGGCGGCCGCGGCGAAAGCAGCTGGATGGGCTGGTTCCTGATCCGCACGATCGAGGCCTACGCGCCGCTGGCCGCGGCGCGCGGCGACGCGGCGCGCGTGCAGCGCTGGCGCGACTGCGCCACGGCGCTGCGCGCGGCGCTGGAGCAGGCCTGGGACGGCGCGTGGTACCGGCGCGGCTACTACGACGACGGCACGCCGCTGGGCTCGGCGCAAAGCGAGGAATGCCGCATCGACACCATCGCGCAGTCGTGGAGCGTGCTGGCCGGCGCCGCCGATCCCGCGCACGCGGCGCAGGCGATGGCCTCGAACGAACGCGAGCTGGTGGATCGCGAGCACCGGCTCTCGCGCCTGTTCGCGCCGCCGTTCGACCGCGCCCGGGAGAACCCCGGCTACATCAAGGGCTACCCGCCCGGCGTGCGCGAGAACGGCGGCCAGTACACGCACGGCGCGGTGTGGTCGATCTTCGCCTGGGCCGCGTTGGGCGACGGCGACCGCGCCGGCGAACTGTTCGGCTTCCTCAACCCGATCCGCCACAGCGGCGATGCCGACGCGGCGGCGCGCTACCGGGTCGAACCCTATGTCTCCTGCGCCGACGTGTACTCGGTGGGCGAACTGGCCGGGCGCGGCGGCTGGACCTGGTACACCGGCTCGGCCGCGTGGCTGTACCGCGCGGGGCTGGAAGCACTGCTCGGCTTCCGCAAGCAGGGCGACGCATTGCGTCTCGACCCCTGCATACCGCGCGCGTGGCCCGGCTTCGAACTCGGCTACCGGCATCGCGGCCGCACCCGCTACGCGATCCGCGTGGAAAACCCGCGCGGCGTCTGCCGCGGCGTGACAATGCTGGAACTGGACGGCCGGCCGCTGCCCGCGGACGCAGCTGTCGCGCTGCTCGACGATGGCGGAAACCACGTGCTGCGCGTGGTGCTGGGCTGATGCACCGGAAAACCGGATCGCCCCAGGAGCGCATCCCGTGCGCGGGGGAGAGGAGTGAGTGAAGAGGAGTGAGAAGTGAGAGAGGAGCAGCACGTCACCGCGCATGCTTTCTCTATCTGCTCACTCCTCTTCACTCACTTCCTGCTTTTTCGGCGTCGTAGGGGCTGACGAGGCCGTGCGCCGACCAGCGCTTGTACTGCCACTGGTACTGGGCGAAGGCCAGCTCCACGCAGGCCTCCACGCCGCGGTTGAGCGCCGCGCAGGCCACGCCGAGGTCGGCGTCGGCGAGGCCGTCCGGCGCGGGCAGGAAGTGGATGCGGTAGCCGGCGCCCCGCGGCAGGCGCTCGGCGAACGCGTACAGCACGGTGGCGCCGGTGCGCGCGGCCAGCCGTGGCAGCAGCACCATGGTCAGTGCGTCGCGGCCGAAGAACGGCGCGAACTCGCCCTCGCCCGCGCGCGGCTTCTGGTCGGGCAGGATGCCCACCGTGCCGCCCGCGGCCAGCCGCTTGTACAGCGTGCGCACGCCGGCGCCCTCGGCGCGCACCTGCTCGGGCGCCAGCGCGCCGCGCACCTTGCGCAGCAGGCCCTCCACCGCGGCGATGCGCGGCGGGCGGTACAGGATCGCCATCGGCGTCTTGCGGCACAGCCAGTAGTTCAACAGTTCCCAGCACCCCAGGTGCGGCGCGGCGACGATCACACCCTTGCCCGCGGCCAAGGCGGCGTCGAACAGCGCCTCGCCGCGCACCTCGCGCACCAGCCGCAGGGAACGCTCGGCGCCGCTGCCCCAGATCTTCACGATCTCGGTGGCCGACTTGCCGCTCTCCGCCATCGCCGCGCGCAGCAGCGCGGCCTGCGCGGACGCATCCAGCCCGGGCCGGGCGATCGCGAGGTTCACCGCCACGTGCTGCGCGGTGCGCGTGCGCCGCCACAGCGCGAGGCGGCCCAGCCCGGCGCCGGCGGCCTGCAGCGCGCGCAGCGGCAGCAGGGCGAACAGGCGCAGCAGGAGATAGAGGAGGTACATGTCGGCACGCATCGGCGCAGTGTACGGGATGGCCGCGCTTCCACCGGCCGCATGGCGCGCTTATGCTGCGCACTTCGTCTCCCGCCGAGTCGCCATGATCGCCCTGATCCAGCGTGTGCTCTCCGCCCGTGTCGAGGTCGAAGGCGAAACCGTGGGGGCGATCGGCCCGGGCCTGCTGGCGCTGGTGGCGGTGGAGCCGCACGACGGCGAGCCGCAGGCGCAGCGCATGCTGCAACGCCTGCTCGGCTATCGCGTGTTCGCCGACGAGGCCGGCAAGATGAATCGCTCGCTCGCCGACACCGGCGGCGGCCTGCTGCTGGTGAGCCAGTTCACGCTCGCCGCCGACACCCGCTCCGGCATGCGCCCCAGCTTCACCGGCGCGGCGCCGCCCGAGCACGGCCGGCGCTGGTTCGAGCGGCTGCTGGAACTGGCGCGCGCCGCGCATCCCGAGGTGGAAACCGGGCGCTTCGGCGCCCATATGGTGGTGAGCCTGGTCAACGACGGGCCGGTGACGTTCCGGCTCGATACCGGCTGAACGCCTGGCGCCGTCCTCGTCACGCAAGCCCGCGATCTGGCGCGATTTTTGCTGTCGGTTCCGGCGGCGTTCCGGCGGAATTTCCACCTTGAAAACTGGTCAAAAAAGCAGCACATCGCTATAATGTCCGGTTCTTGAACCCTGCGGCGGTCGGTGAATGAACAACAAAGTCCACGAGCAACAGTCCGAAATCAAGGCGCTCATCGCCAAGGGCCTTGAGCAGGGTTACCTCACCTACGCCGAGATCAACGATCACCTGCCCGACGACATCGTCGACCCGGAGCAGATCGAGGACATCATGGCGGTGCTCAAGGGCGTCGGCATCGAGGTACACGACGCTGCGCCGGACGCCGACCCGCTGGCCGACACCGCCGCCGCCGGCAGCGGCGACGACGAGGCCGCCGCCGAGGAAGCCGTCGCCCTGCTCTCCGCCGTGGACGCCGAGGTGGGCCGCACCACCGACCCGGTGCGCATGTACATGCGCGAGATGGGCACGGTCGAGCTGCTCACCCGCGAGGGCGAGATCGCGATCGCCAAGCGCATCGAGGAAGGCCTGGCCCAGGTGCAGCAGGCGCTGGCCAGCTTCCCGCTGACGATCGAGCTGCTGCTGGAGGAATACGACCAGCACCTGGACGGCAAGCGCCGCTTGAGCGAGATCCTCGCCGGCTTCCTCGACCTGGAAGCCGCCGCCGACGCCGCCCGCCTCGAAGCCGAGGAAGCCGCCGCCGCGGCCGCCGAGAACGGCGAGGAGAGCGAGGGCGACGAGGACGCCGACGACGAGGAGAGCGCGGAGGACGAGGAGGCCGTAGCCAGCGGCCCCGATCCGGAAGAGGTCAAGCGCCGCATGGAACTGCTGCGCGACCACTACGCGAAGTTCCAGAAGGCCGCGCCCAAGGCCGCCGGTATCACCGACAAGAAGATCGTGAAGCTCCGCGACCAGATGGCCGAGGAGTTCTTGAAGCTCAAGCTGCCCAGCGCGCTGATCGACGGCTTCGTGCGCAAGCTGCGCGAGGTGGTGGGCGACATCCGCCACCACGAGCGCGCGCTGATGGACATCTTCGTCAAGCAGGTGAAGATGCCCAAGGCCGAGTTCCTCAAGGCCTTCCCCAGCAACGAGGGCAACCTCGAGTGGGCGGCCGAGCTGGGCCGCAAGCGCCAGAAGTGGTCGCCCAACATCAAGACCCACCGCGAGGCGATCGACGCCGAGCAGGAGAAGCTCGCCGCGATCGAGCGCAAGCTGTTCCTGCCGCTCACCGACATCAAGGAAATCAACCGCGCCATGGCTTCGGGCGAGGCCAAGGCCCGCCGCGCCAAGAAGGAGATGGTGGAGGCGAACCTGCGCCTGGTGATCTCGATCGCCAAGAAGTACACCAACCGCGGCCTGCAGTTCCTGGATCTCATCCAGGAAGGCAACATCGGCCTGATGAAGGCGGTGGACAAGTTCGAATACCGCCGCGGCTACAAGTTCTCGACCTACGCCACGTGGTGGATCCGCCAGGCCATCACGCGCTCGATCGCCGACCAGGCGCGCACCATCCGCATCCCGGTGCACATGATCGAGACGATCAACAAGCTCAACCGCATTTCCCGCCAGATGCTCCAGCAGTACGGCCGCGAGGCCACGCCGGAGGAGCTGGCCAAGGAAATGGACATGCCCGAGGACAAGATCCGCAAGGTGCTGAAGATCGCCAAGGAACCGATCTCGATGGAGACCCCGATCGGCGACGACGAGGACTCGCACCTGGGCGACTTCATCGAGGACAGCAACGCCTCCTCGCCGATCGAGTCGGCCACCGAAACCGGCCTGATGGAAACCGTGCGCGACGTGCTCGCCGGCCTCACCCCGCGCGAGGCCAAGGTGCTGCGCATGCGCTTCGGCATCGACATGAACACCGACCACACGCTGGAAGAAGTCGGCAAGCAGTTCGACGTCACCCGCGAGCGCATCCGCCAGATCGAGGCCAAGGCGCTGCGCAAGCTGCGCCACCCGTCGCGCTCCGAGCAGCTGCGCTCCTTCCTCGACGTGGATTGATCCTTCTTGCGCCCCTCTCCCGCGAGCGGGAGAGGGGTTGGGGAGAGGGGCTCTGTTTTCGCGTTGTCGCTGGATTCAAAGCGGTTTCGAGCGCCTGCCGGCGCCCGAGTTACTTCTCCTTTGCTTGTCCAAAAGAGAAGTAACCAAGAGGAAACGACACCCCGCGGCGCCGCTCTCCGGGCATCCTGCCCTGCGAGTCCGTGAGTCGGGGCCGGGCTTTTCGAGCGGGCTCCTGCCCGCGCGAAAAGGCGTTGCCATCCCTGGCAACGCCCGCTGCGCGGCCTTGTCGTCCCCGCCTCACCGTCGCCGAGGGGCCCCGGGAAAAGCAGCGCGCTCCAAGCGCGCAGAAGCAACGGCCAGAGCCAAACCCAAAGCTCAGAGCAAAGGCATTGGGCCCCAGCTTGACCAGCCTTCGGCTGTTGAAAAGCGCCTCGCTGGGGCGACGAGCTTTATGTCCTCAGTTTCCAGATACGTCGCGGGGTGGCCACTGTGGGGCGACGTGTCGGCGGGAGTTGGTCCAATCCCCTCGACACAGCGGGCTTGTAGGGTCGGCGGATTGAACCAGGCCATTTCTCTTGGCTACTTCTCTTTGGGCCAGCAAAGAGAAGTAGCTCGGGCGCCGGCAGGCGACCGAAACCGCTTTGTCGCTTGCGAAATCGCACGATCCTAAGCCGCTCTCTCGCCAGCGGATGGATTGGAGAGAGGGTAACGACCACCACCACTTCGGGATGCGGCATTCCGGGCGTAGCGCTCGCGGCGCGGAAATGCCACAGTTCCGGCCACCGGCAGGGGCCACCGGCAGCACCGAAACGACCCCAGGAGCGCGCAACCCCATGATGCCAACGCCATCCACCGTTGCCGCACCCGCGGCGGCGAGCCGCTACGACCGCACCACGATCGTGCTGCACTGGCTCACCGCGCTGCTGGTGCTCACGTTGTTCACGCTGGCCATGCTGTGGGACTTCGCGCCCCGCGACACGCGCAAGCAGATGCAGTCCCTGCATATCTCGCTGGGCATCGTGCTCGCCGTGGTCGTCGCGGTGCGGCTGGCGTGGCGCGCCACGCGCGGCCGGCGGCTGCCGCTGGCCGTGGCGGGGCTGCAAGGCAAGGCGGCCAAGGCGGTGCATTACCTGCTCTACCTGCTGCTGGCGACGCAGGTGGTGCTCGGCTTCAGCTGGCGCTGGGCGCAGGCCGAAGCGTTCCAGTTCTTCGGGCTGTTCCCGCTGCGCTTCGCCGACGTCGGGAACAAGCCGCTGGCGCACACCCTCGGCGACCTGCACGACGCCGTCGGCTGGACCATCGTGATCGTGGCCGGCCTGCATGCCGCGATGGCGCTGGTCCACCACTACGTGCTCAAGGACGGCGTGCTGCGGCGGATGCTGGTCGGGAGCGGGACATGAGCCGCCTGCACCGGGAATCGCATCGGACGAGCCGGGCCGGCTGGCTGCGCGCCGCGGTGCTGGGCGCCAACGACGGCATCATCTCCACCGCCAGCCTGATCCTCGGCGTGGCCTCGGCCGCCTCGGGCCGTGGTGAGGTGCTGCTTGCCGGCCTCGCGGGCTGGGTCGCCGGCGCCATGTCGATGGCGGCGGGCGAATACGTCTCGGTGAGTTCGCAGTCGGACACCGAACATGCCGACCTGGCGCGCGAGCGCCGCGAGCTGGCGGAAGACCCGGCGTCGGAAGCGAAGGAGCTGGCCCAGATCTACGTGACGCGCGGCTTGACCAGGGAGCTGGCGCAGCAGGTGGCGGAGCAGCTGATGGCTCACGATGCGCTCAGCGCCCACGCGCGCGACGAGCTGGGCATTTCCGAGTTCACGACCGCGCGCCCGGTGCAGGCCGCGCTGACCTCGGCCGCGACCTTCTCCGTCGGCGCCGCCGCACCGCTGCTGCTGGTGCTGGCGGCACCGGAGTCCCGGATGGTGCCGGTGGTGGCCGTGGGCTCGATCCTGGGCCTGGCACTGCTCGGCGTGGCCGGCGCCCGGACCGGCGGCGCCGATGCCCTGAAACCGGCGATCCGCGTCGTGCTGTGGGGCGCCCTGGCCATGGCGCTGACCGCCGGCATCGGCTTGCTGGCCGGCAAGGCCGTGTAGCGGGAAGCTGCGCGCGCCGGCCGCGCAGGCGGCACCGCCTCAACCCATGTCGTAGAAGAACTGCTCGCTCACCACCTTGCCGGCGCGCACGTGGTACACGCCGATCTCGGACATTTGCTCGCGGCCGCGGCCCTTGAACGTCACGTCCATCGACATCGCCACGCTGAACCAGTCGCCGGCCACCAGCGGATCGCTGACGGTGCCGCCATGCATCGTCTCCACCATCGCGGCGAACTGGCGGCCCTTCGCATAGATCGCCTCCAGCCCTTTCGCGTCGCCCAGCGCACCCGCCGGCGCGCCCGGCATCTCGATGCTCACCGCATCCTGCGCATACAACTCCCGCTGCGCCTGCTCGTACTCGCCCTTGCGGCACAACTCGACCAAACGCTTCGCCACGGCTTCGGCGTTCATGGGGAGATCCCCACCGGGATGGAGCGAACAGCCTACGCCCTCCTGCTGACAAGGTTCTGTCAGCAGCCTGGATCGGCTCGACGCTCACATTCCCTGCCGCTACCATGCCAAGTTCATCGCGACGAGCGTGGCACGCATCATGGCGCTCGTTGTTGCGTTTTCAGTGGGCCTGTAGCACAGCGGTTAGTGCAGGGGACTCATAATCCCTTGGTCGAAGGTTCGAATCCTTCCGGGCCCACCACTTTCCTCAGCACATCCCTCTTGTGCGGGAAACCATAAAGTGACCGCTTTGGCCACTTTATGGTTTCGTTGAAAAGTGGGGTCGGCCAGATGCAGCTCGACTTGTCGCAGTACGGTTTGAAGCAAGATTCAGTCTGGAGAACGTCCGGGAGCTTCTGATCGCGCTGCCAACTTTCCCGGAGCAGGGCGCATCGTCTTCCACCTCGACGTTCAGTGCGGTCGACTGCTGAAGCTCCGCAACGAAGACGAACAGGCCATCGATCTGCTCAAGAAACACAGCAGTACGCCGATCCCCGCTGCTGTCACCGGCAAGATCGACATGCGCAACCGGACATTGGAGACAACTGCATGAAGCAACAACTGTCGCGCTCGGAGATCGTGATGTTGCTGATCCGGCACGGCTTTGTTCGGGACAGCAGGCCGCAGGTGCATGCCGAAGCGTGGACATGGCATGACGAGCGGATCTATCTCAAGAGCGGCAACCGCTTTCCGTTAGTCATCGATCCAAAGCATGAGATCCGGTTGTGCGTGCTGTTGTCTGTGCCGGGCGTCGTGGGCAGCCCAGAGCGTTATGCCCACAACAGCAACTTCACCGGCTTCGATCGACGGATGCATACCGGCAAGACGCCGATTGCATACGGGCTGGATTTCGGTTTCCAGTCGGTGGCGGCATTGGATGCATTCCTCGAAGTCGTTGCAGGCAAGGCGGTTGTGCTGCCAAGTGCAGCAGTAGACATAGAGAGCGCCACCGACCTGCCCGAGCGCGAGACCGAGCGTCAGGCTGTGATCGCGGCCCGGCGGGGGCAAGGCTTGTTTCGCGAATTGCTGGACCAGCGCTGGGGAAATTGCGCAGTAACGGCGTGCGCGACGCGAGAGTTGCTACGTGCCTCTCACATTCGCCCGTGGCGTGAATCCAGTAACGCCGACCGGCTCAACCCGGACAACGGCCTGCTGCTGGCGGCGCATCTGGATGCGGCGTTCGACCAAGGGCTGATCAGCTTCGCCAACGACGGGTGCATCCTCATCCATGCGCGCCTGCCAAGCGCTGATGCGGAGGCCATCGGTATCTCGGCGGGGATGCGGCTGCGCGAAGTCCGGTCGGGGCATCGGCCGTTTCTCGCGCGCCATCGCGAGCTGCATGGATTTCCACCTTCGCGGCAATAACGAGGTGAAGGCGGTTTCGCGTTTCCATGCACCCGCGCCAGATTCGTTCAGAGTCTCTGCCACCAGCCGGCGGCGCTTGTTGCATGTTGCCTTTTTGGCCACATTCGTTGCCCAATGAGCAACACTTCCGCCCTGATGGACCTGCTGTTTCCCGCCAAACGCCAACGGGTGTTGGCGCAGCTGTTGCTGGAGCCCGATGCCAGCCTGCATCTGCGCGAGCTGGCGCGGCTCACCGGCAGCCATGCCGGCACGCTGGGCCGTGAGCTGGACAAACTGACGGAGGCGGGGCTGGTGTTGCGCAGCGAGCAGGGCAACCAGGTGCGCTACCAGGCCAATGCGCAGTGCCCGCTCTTCCCTGAGCTGGCAAGCATGTTCCGCAAGACGCATGGCATGGTGCCGCTGCTGCGCGAGGCGTTGGCGCCGCTGGCCGGACAGGTTCGGCTGGCGCTGGTGTTCGGCTCGATGGCGCGAGGGACGCAGGTGGCCGGCAGCGATATCGACCTGCTGGTGGTGGGCGAGGTGGGTTTCGGCGAGTTGGTGCAGGCGCTGTATCCGGTGCAGCAGGCGCTGCAGCGCGAGATCAATCCGGCGCTCTACGCGCCGGCGGAGTTTCGACGGCGGGCGCGGGAGGGCGAGGCGTTCGTTCGCCAGTTCCAGCAGAACCCGAACGTGTTCCTGAAGGGAGACAGGAATGACCTTGCAGAACTTGCTGGCGATCAGGCGGCTGCTGGCGCACGCGCCTGACGCGACCGCGATCCGCAAATTGCTGGAGGCCGCGCGGCGCAACCTGGCCGATGCGCGCGTCGCCGCGATCAGCACGGACAACCGCTTCGATGCGGCCTACAAGTGCCTGATGCAGTGCGCGATGCTGGGTTTGTGGGCGAGCGGTTATCGCACTGCGACCAGTCAGCCAGGCCATCACCAGACCGCGATCCAGTGCCTCACGCTGACCATGGAGGTACCGCCGGCGACGGTGATCGTGCTCGATGCCCTGCGCAAGCAGCGCAATCTGAGCGACTACGAGGGCGACCCGATCTCGGGGGAGCGACAGGTGCGTCGCCGTTGGATATTGCGTGCACCTCGTCAGCCGAAACCAGTCAGACGTTCTTCATCACGGCCGCTGCTCCTCGTGCGGTTCCGGATGGCTCCGATGCAGCGGCTCAAGCCATATCGGCGAACCCCGGACAGCTCACCCTTCCCAGCCAGTCCTCCAGCTGCTGCAGCACCTGGCCGCGGCCGGGTTCGGCTTCGTTGAACAGCTCGTGGTACAGCGCCGCGAAGTAGCGCGTGGTGAGGCATTTCGTGCGCGAGGCGGCGGTGGAGAAATCGCGGCTGCCGCTGGCGTCGACCAGCGCGTCGTCGCCGGCCACCAGCAGCAGGGTGGGCAGGTCGAGCCGACCGGCGTCGGCGATGCAGGAGGCGCCGGCGCGGAAGATGAAGTCGGCGAGACGCGGGCTGACGCGGTCGTGGCACAACGCGTCGGCGCGGTAGGCGGCGACGACCCGCGGGTCGTGGCTGAGGCGTTCGAGGTCGAGACCGTTGCGCAGGCGCAGGTTCGGCGCAAGGCGCGCCAGGGTCGCGGCCAGCCGGCGCAGGGCGGGCGAGGCGTGGCTGCGCAGCGCGGGCGAGGACAGCACCAGCGCCTTCGGCGTGATGCGCTCGTCCAGCACCGCGCGCAGCGCGACCAAGCCGCCCATGCTGTGACCGAGCAGCAGCGGCGCGCTGCCCAGCGTGCGTGCGTAGTCGGCGTATACCACGGCGAGATCCGCCAGCAGGTCGTCGGGATGACGGAGTACGCCGCGCGGTCCGGGGCTTTCGCCGTGGCCGCGCTGGTCGTAGCTGCGCACGGCGTGGCCCTGCGCGTTGAACCAGCGCGCGAGGCGGTCGTAGCGGCCGGCGTGTTCGCCCAGCCCGTGCACGATCAGCACGCCGCCGCGCGCCTGCGGCAGCGGCCAGTCGTGCAGGCGCAGGGGTTGGCCGTCGGGGGTACTCAACCACGACTCTTGCTGCTGGCCGGCTTCGGCACGGTCTTTTTGCACGTCAAACCTCATCCCGGGATTTCGTCGATCTGCTTTGATCACTGCGCATGCCCCGCCCAACGGCGCCGGGGAATGGTCGATCAAGGGTCGCTGATCCGCAGGTCCTTCGTCAGCAGGTCGAGCTTGCGCTTCATCTCGTCCTGCGAGTGGCTGCCTTCCACCCCGTAGAACGGGCTGTACAGCACGGTCGGACTCCCGGCATCGGCGACAGTGGAAGCAGCGACGCCGTTGATCTTCATCAAACCATCCTCCTGGCGCGCCACGGCGTTGTAGGGATAACTGCGCTGCGACACTTTCTGCCACGTGCTGGTCAGGTCTTCTTCCAGCCCAGCCGGCGGCGCGACGAAACGCTGCACGACCACGTTGTTCTTGTCGTCGGAGGCCGGGGTTTTCCATACCACCACCGCGCCGACGTCCCAGGCCGGCTTTTGCTTGTCCAGCAGGAATCGAAAGCCCAAATACAGCAGGTTGTCCGGCTTGATGGGCTGCAGTTCGGGCGTGTACGAGAAGGCCATCCGCTGCGAGGCGTAGCCGAAACGATGGTCGTAGTCGAACTCGACGCGGATGTTCCGGAACGCCGCCGGCAACAGGGCCGGCATCGCGAGGAATTGCTTCCACTGGGCCAGCGTGCCTTCGTAGGTGACGTAGACGAAATTGCTCAGCTCGTCCATGTCGAGTCTGGCGTCGTGCTCCCCGGACGCGGGAACCAGCCGGGTCAGCATCACGGTGCCGTCGGGTACCGGCAAGGAATAGAAGATCATCAGGGTGTTGGCATAGGGCAACGGCCAGACTTCGACATGCCATGGACGCTGCCAGCGATCCATGCGCACCGTCTCGAAGCTCGGCTTTCCGAACGAGGTGATCTTGACGTTCTCGCTGCCTATCGCGCGCTGGAACATGCCGGTCTTGGCCATCAGGTCCATGCGTACCTTCGCGTCGGCATAGAACCGGGTGGCGTCAACGCCATCGGGGCGGCGCAGGTGTGCCAAGCCATTGCGGCCCACGCCACCCACGTGCAGATAGCCGTTGCCATCCAGCGGAAGGCGCTGTGTGCCGCTGCCATCGAGGCTCCATTCGCCGGTGCTTCCGCGCCTGATCAGATGCGGAAAGGCGCTCAACTGCGTCTGCTGGTACAGCAATCTGGCGGAGCCCTGGCCATTGGGAAACAGGTTGGGCGACTCCTTCGCCAACAGTGCCTTGATCTGCTCGTCGCTGAAGGCGTCGAAATGTTTTTGGTACTCGCGGTAGAACTGCGCAAGGCTGAGCGGCAGCTTGAACTGCGCCTTGAGGGTGCCATTCTGGCGCGCGTCGAACAGATCGAGCTGGTAGGCGCCGCGGACGTCCATGACCGCCTGGCCCTCGGGCGCGGCGATTATTTCGCGGATCGGCAGCGCATAGTTCAGATTCTCGTTGGCCGACTTCATCAGCACGATGCCGATCAGCCTGCCGTTCGCGTCGAGCAGCGGGCCACCGCTGTTGCCGGGCGATGCCGCCGCAGAGAAACGCATCCATTTCCAGCGGCCGTCCTGTTCCTCCGGGGTATCCGAGGTGTAGAGGCCGTCGCGGATCACCACGCCGGTACCCAGCGCATTGCCGACCGCATACACCACCTCGTTCAACGTCGGCTTCGAATTGACCTCGAGCGCGGCTGCCGCGGCTGGCTGCTCGGCCAGCGTGAACACCACGAAATCCTGCTGCAGCGAGAACTTTTCGACCTTGCCGATGGCATACACGCGGCCGGTGGCGTCGCGCAGCGCAGGCTCGCCCCACAGGCTGTTGATGCCGACCTGCAGCACATGTGCTGCCGTGACGTAGCGGTTGTTGCCCAGCGCGAAGGCGGTGCCGACCGAATAGTACTTGTCGGTGCGCTCCTGGTAGGGCAGCAAGTCCAGCGGCAGCGGTTTCTCGTAGGTCAGCGGATCGGCGGTCGGCTTGGCCGCCACTACCTCGAAAGTGGCGGCCTGGATCTTCGGCAGCAGGGCGGAGTCGAGACTCGCCGCATGCGCCGTCGATACGCCCAGCCCCGACACCCATACCAGCACGCCGATCCGGCGGATCGCCCTATCGCACCATGTACGCATACGTGTCCTTCGCATGGAGGCGCGGCCCGCGGACTCCCCTCGGCATCCTCGCGGGCGGCAGCCAGCATGCATCTTGGCATGGCGCCGCAGCGCTTGCATGGCAGGCGGCGGCCGTTGCGCATGCGGAATGCGGGCAAGCGCGTGGTGGCGAACGGCGCGCGTAGAATCGAAAGCCCCGACTGCCACCGCGCCCCTGCCTGCATGCAAGCGGATGCCTCCCCGCTGAGCGGCTTCCATCCCGCCGTCGCCGCCTGGTTCGACAGCCGCTTCGCCGCGCCCACCGCGGCGCAGGCGCAGGCGTGGCCGGCGATCCGCGCGGGCGGCCACGTGCTGGTGGCCGCGCCCACCGGCTCGGGCAAGACGCTCACCGCCTTCCTCGCCGCGATCGACGCGCTGGTGTGCGAGGGCGTGGCGCACGGCGGCGCGCTGCCGGACGAGACGCGGGTGGTCTACGTGTCACCGCTGAAGGCGCTGTCGAACGACATCCACGTCAACCTGGAAGAGCCGCTGGCAGGCATCCGTGCCGAACTGGAAAAGCTGGCCTTGCCCGAGGTGGCGATCCGCACCGCCGTGCGCACCGGCGACACGCCGCAGACCGAGCGCGCGTGGATGCGCAAGACGCCGCCGCACATCCTGGTGACCACGCCGGAGTCGCTGTACATCCTGCTCGGCTCCGCCTCCGGCCGCGAGATGCTGAAGAACACGCGCAGCGTGATCGTGGACGAGATCCACGCCGTGGCCGGCAGCAAGCGCGGTGCGCACCTGGCGCTGACGCTGGAGCGGCTGGAGGCGCTGTGCCAGCGGCGGCTGCAGCGGATCGGGTTGTCGGCGACGCAGAAGCCCATCGAAGAAGTGGCCGACTTTCTGGTCGGCACAACATCACCCTCTCCCCTTTGGGGTACGCGGGGAGCGGCCATGGATGGCCGCGGCTCTGAGGAGCGAGGAGAGGGTGGGGGTGAGGGGACAACCTCGCCGCAGTCTCCATCGGAGCGCACTCTTGGCGACGTTCCCGCGAGCACCCGCCCCTCACCCTGCCCTCTCCCCGACGGGGAGAGGGAAAACATCGCGATCATCGACACGGGCCACACGCGCAAGCGCGACCTCGCCCTCGAACTCACCCCGCTGCCGCTCGAAGCGGTGATGTCGAACGACGCCTGGGCGCTGCTCTACGATCGCCTCGCCCAGCTGGTGCAGGCGCATCGCACCACGCTGGTGTTCGTCAACACGCGGCGGCTGGCCGAGCGGGTGGCGCGGCACCTGTCCGAGCGGCTGGGCAAGCAGGCCGTGGCCGCACACCACGGCAGCCTCGCCAAAGAGCAACGCCTCGACGCCGAGCAGCGGCTGAAGCGCGGCGAGCTGGCGGTGCTGGTGGCCACCGCCTCGCTGGAGCTGGGCATCGACATCGGCGACGTGGACCTGGTCTGCCAGCTCGGTTCGCCGCGTTCCATCGCGGCTTTCCTGCAGCGCGCGGGGCGCTCCGGCCACCATATCGGCGGCACGCCGAAGGCGCGGCTGTTTCCCACCACGCGCGACGACCTGGTGGAATGCGCGGCCCTGCTCGACGCCGTGCGCCGCGGTGAACTCGATGCGCTGGTGCAGCCGCCGCAACCGCTGGACGTGCTGGCGCAGCAGCTGGTGGCCGAGGTGGCCTGCCGCGAGTGGGACGAGGATGCGCTGTACGCGCTGGTGCGCGGCGCGTATCCGTATCGCGCGCTGTCGCGGGCGGACTTCGACGCCGTGGTGCGCATGCTGACCGAGGGCTTCACCACCCGCCGCGGCGCGCGTGCGGCCTACCTGCATCGCGACGCCGTGCATCGCCGCCTGCGCGCGCGGCGCGGCGCGCGGCTGGTGGCGCTCACCTCCGGCGGCGCGATCCCCGACACCGCCGACTACCTCGTGGTGCTGGAGCCGCAAGGCACCGTGGTCGGCTCGGTGCACGAGGACTTCGCGGTGGAGAGCCTCGCCGGCGACATCTTCCAGCTCGGCAACACCAGCTACCGCATCCTGCGCGTGGAGCGTGACCGCGTGCGCGTGGAAGACGCCCACGGCGTGCCGCCCAGCATCCCGTTCTGGCTGGGCGAGGCGCCGGGGCGCACCGACGAACTCTCGTTCGCGGTGTCGCGGCTGCGCGAGGAGGTCGATGCTCTGCTCCCCTCTCCCCCCGGGAGAGGGGTCGGGGGTGAGGGTTCGGTGCTCGCCGAACCTTCCAGCACAGCCGAACCCTCACCCCCAACCCCTCCCCCGGAGGGGGAGGGGAGTAAAGCCCGTGCATTGGCGTGGCTGCGCGACGAACTCGGCCTCGGCGAAGCCGCCGCGCAACAATTGCTCGACTACCTCGCCAGCGCGAAGGCCGCACTCGGCGTGCTGCCCACGCAATCCACCCTGGTGTTCGAGCGCTTCTTCGACGAATCCGGCGGCACCCAGCTCGTCATCCACGCGCCGTTCGGCAGCCGCATCAACCGCGCCTGGGGGCTGGCGCTGCGCAAGCGCTTCTGCCGCCAGTTCAACTTCGAGCTGCAGGCCGCGGCCACCGAGGACGCGATCGTGCTGTCGCTTTCCACCAGCCACAGCTTTCCGCTGGAGGAAGTCGCGCGCTACCTGCACTCGAACACGGCCGAGCATGTGTTGATCCAGGCCCTGCTCGACGCGCCGCTGTTCCCCGCGCGCTGGCGCTGGAACGCGGTCACCGCGCTGGCGCTGCCACGCTTCGCCGGCGGCAGGAAGGTGCCGCCGCAGCTGCAGCGCATGAAGAGCGAGGACCTGCTCGCCGCGGTGTTCCCCGACCAGGTCGCCTGCCTCGAAAACATCGTGGGCGAGCGGCAGATTCCCGACCACCCGCTGGTGGCACAGACCCTGCACGACTGCCTGCGCGAGGCGATGGACGTGGACGGCCTGCTGCGCCTGCTGCGGCGACTGGAAGATGGCGCGATCCGCCTCGTCGCGCGCGACCTCGCCGCGCCCAGCCCGCTCGCCGGCGCGGTGCTCAACGCCGCGCCCTACGCCTTCCTCGACGACGCGCCGCTGGAGGAACGCCGCACCCGCGCCGTGCGCCAGGATGTTCCCGCCAACGCCGGCGACCTCGGCCGGCTCGATCCCGACGCCATCGCTGCGGTGCGCGCGGAGGCATGGCCCGCGGTGCGCAGCGCGGACGAGATGCACGAGGCGCTGGATGCGCTGGGTGGCATCACGGTGGACGAAGCGGCGGCGAACGAGGGCTGGAGCGACAAGCTGGAAAAGCTGGCGCACGACCAGCGCGCCACGCGTCTTCAACTCCCTCTCCCCCTGCTCATGGCAGGGGGAGAGGGTCGGGGTGAGGGGGGAGCTCTTGTTTCTACGACAACAGGGCGAGGCAAGGCCCCCCTCACCCCACCCTCTCCCCCAACAAAGTTGGGGGAGAGGGAGAAAAGCCAGGTCTGGACCAGCGCCGAAAAACTGCCGCTATGGCAAGCCGTGCATCCCGACGCTGCGTTGAAGCCCGCCATCGCCGCGCCCGCCGAATACGCCGCGCAAGCCTGGACCCGCGAAGACGCGCTGCGCGAGCTGGTGCGCGGCCGACTGCTGGGCCTGGGGCCGGTGACGGTGGCGGCGCTGGCCGCATCGCTGGGCGTGGCGCCGGCCGAGGTGGACGCCGCGCTGCTGCGCCTGCAAGGCGAGGGCTACGTGATCCAGGGCCGCTTCGATCCCGCGCTCGACGCGACGCAGTGGTGCGAGCGCCACCTGCTGGCGCGCATCCACCGCTACACGCTGGGCCGGTTGCGGCGCGAGATCGAGCCGGTGAGCCGGCGCGAGCTGATGCGCTTCCTGCTCGACTGGCAGCACGCGAGTCCCGCCACGCAGCTGCGCGGCCCCGATGCGCTGCCGGCCGTGCTGGCGCAGCTGGAGGGCTACGAAGCGGCGGCCGGCGCGTGGGAAGCAGAAATCCTGCCCGCACGCATCGCCGACTATTCGGCGAGCTGGCTGGATGAATTGTGCCGCGCCGGTCGCATCGCCTGGAGCCGCCTGCGCGCGGGCGGCGGCAGCGGCCCGGTGCGCGCCACGCCGATCGTGCTGCTGCCGCGCCGGCAATTGGCCGTCTGGACGGCCATCGCGCAGGCCTCCGAGCCGCAGGACAGCCTGCTGTCCTCGCGCGCGCAGGCGGTGGCCGACGCGCTGCGCGAACACGGCGCGCTGTTCTTCGACGAGCTGCAGTCCAGCGTGCACCTGCTGCGCACCGAGCTGGAGGATGCGCTGGGCGAACTGGTCGCCGCCGGCCGCGTCAGCTCGGACAGCTTCGCCGGCCTGCGCGCCCTGCTGCTGCCCGCGGCGAAGCGCGAGGCGCCGCGGCACCGGCGCATACGGCGGCATGTGTTCGGCGGGATCGAGGATGCGGGGCGCTGGTCGCTCGTCCGTTCTTCCCTTCTCCCCGTTGGGGAGACAAATCGGCAGGACAGCCGATTTGCACGGCGCGAGCCGCCCGAAGGGCGAGGGCCAGGGATGGCCCGAGTGCAGGTGCCCGGCAGAGCCTGCCCCGGACTTGATCCGGGGGCGGATGAGGGGCGGGTGCTCGCGGAAGCACAGCTTGATGCGGACAGTGGCAAGAATGTCCCCTCACCCCAACCCTCTCCCCAAAGGGGAGAGGGAGAACATCTGGAGCACATTGCGCGCGCCCTGCTCGCCCGCTACGGCGTGGTGTTCTGGCAGTTGCTGGAGCGCGAGGCGCCGTGGCTGCCGCGCTGGCGCGAGTTGTCGCGGGTGTATCGGCGGCTGGAGGCGCGCGGCGAGATTCGCGGGGGGCGTTTCGTGGAAGGGCTGGTGGGCGAGCAGTTCGCCTTGCCGGAGGCGATCGCGCCGCTGCGCGCGATCCGCCAGCGCGCGGACGAGGGCGCGCTGGTCGTGGTGGGCGGTTGCGATCCGTTGAATCTGGTGGGCAGCGTGCTGGCCGGCGACAAGGTGCCCGCGGTGCCGGGCGCGCGCGTGCTCTACCGCGACGGCCTGCCGCTGGCGGCGCAGGTGGCGGGCAAGTTCGTGCCGCTGGCGGAGCTGTCCGCCGCGGAGACGCAGGCGGCGCGGCAGGCGTTGCAGTTGCGCGGCGCGCTGCGCCTCACAGCTTGAGGTAGATGCGCCGCCGGTCCATCCACCACACGATGGCCCACCAGCACGCCACGAATACGACGGCGTAGGCCAGCGAGGCGAGCTGGTCGCCGCCCCAGGGCGCGATCCAGCGGGCGAAGCCGCGTTCGTAGATCGGCTGCTGCCAGCCCAGCGCGGGCAGCGCCACCTGCATGAGTTCCGAGCCCGCATAGGCGGCGATCGCGTTGACGCCGAAGCGGCGGCCCAGCGCCGGCCAGCCGTGCAGGTCGATGAGCCAATGGCAGGCGAGCAGCGCCAGCATCGCCCAGCCGCCGGTCCACAGCACGAACGAGGGCGTCCACAGGTTCTTGTTGAACGGCAGCCACGTCGAACACAGCCAGCCCAGCGCCACGGCCACCACGCCGGCGACGAGTAGAACCTTGAGCTTGCGCGCCCGCAGCCACACGCCGGCGACCAGCCCGAGCAGGCTGCTGGCGATGGACGGCAGGGTGCTGAGCAGGCCTTCGGGGTCGTGCACCTGGCCGGTGGCGGGGTTGTGATCCCACACGTAATGGCCGAACACCGCGCCGTCGACGCGGTCGACGATGTTGCTCCACTGGTCCAGCGTGCCGCCTGCCAGCAGCAGGATGGCGTAGCCCACCAGCAATGCCGCGATGGCGATCCACCATGCGCGTTTGGGCGTATAGACGGCCATGGCCGCCACAACCGCGAAGCACACGGCGATGCGCTGCAGTACGCCGGGCCAGCGCATGTCGCGGCCCGGCAGCCACCACGCCGCCAGCGCGTTGATCGCCAGCCCCAGTGCGAGGATGCGCAGCGCGCGCCACAGCGCCGCGTTGCGCAACACGGCCGGCGCCGCGCCCTGCTCCAGCCGCGGCAGGATCGCCAGCGCCACCGACACGCCCATCACGAACAGAAAGAACGGGAACACCAGATCGGTGGGCGTGCAGCCGTTCCAGGCCGCGTGCTCCAGCGGCGGATACACGTGGTCCCAGCTGCCGGGGTCGTTGACCAGCAGCATGCCGGCCACGGTGAGGCCGCGCAGGGCGTCGAGGGAGGCGAGGCGTTGCTTCATGCGCGATGGCTCCGATGCTGTTGTAGGAGCGCACCCTGTGCGCGAATGCTTTTGCTCCGATCGGCGCCAGAGCATTCGCGCACAGGGTGCGCTCCTACAGGTTGGGTTACGGCATGGTTTGCAGGGACACCCGGCCCAGCGCATACAGCGGCCCGTCGACGGGCGCGGTGTAGACCAGGCACAGCGAGTGCTCGCCGCTCTGCGCGGGCAGTTTCGCGTCCAGCTTGAACTCGCGCGGGGCGTGCGCGGGATCGGGCAGCGGCATGGTGGCGAGCAGCGGGCCGTCGCAACGGTCGGCATGCACTACCAGCTCGCCGAACGGCGTCGCGTGCGGGCGCGACACCACCAGTTTCTGCTCGTGCGCCAGCTGGAAGTTGCGCGGCAGACGCACCGCGTCGACCTGGATCGCTTTGATGCCGTCCATCAGCGTGGGCGGGAACAGCTGGCAGGCGTCGAACACGTTCACCGCGTACACCGGCTGGGTGCTCGTCGCGTCGGGCATCGGCTGCAGGCGCAGGCGGAAGTCGCTGCCGGGGCAGTTCGCCAGTGCGGTGCCGGGCAGGCTGAGCAGGGCGGCGCGGCTGATCGCGCGCGTGCGCGGCGCGGCGAGTGCGCTGCCGTCATTGGCGAAGCTGGCGGCGCGCACGGTGGCGGGCAGCGTCAGGTTGATCGGCGACTGATACAGCGGCGAAGCCGGCGTGGGCGCGCTGCCGTCCAGCGTGTAGTGGATCGCGCCGAAATCGGCCTGGTCGGCCAGCGTCACCGTGGCCTTGCCGGTGGCCAGCGCCACGTTGCGGTCGACATGGATGGCCACCGCGAACGCGCTGTCGGCGTAGTCCACATGCTGGGCGCGGTAGCGCGCGAGCTGGGCCGGCAGGCGCGCGAGGAAGCCGCGCCAGTTATTGCTGGCGGCCGGCGACCAGGCCACTTCGCTGAGCGCGTCCAGCCGCGGGAACACCGCGTGTTCCACGTGGGCGAACGTGGGGATGTGCTCGGTCCACACGTTGGCCTGCAGGCCCAGCACGTGCTTCGCCTGGGTCGCGTTCAGCACGTCCGGCACCACCTGCAGGCCGTACACGTCCTTGAGCGATTCCACGCCGAGGCGGCCGGCGTACTCGTCGGCGAGGTCGCCCTGCACGTGGTCGAAGTACAGGCCCGGCGAGGGCGACATCACCACGTCGTGGCCGAGCAGCGCCGCCTTGATCCCGCCGTCGATGCCGCGCCAGGACATCACCGTGGCGTCCGCCGGCAGGTTGTCGCCTTCGAGAATCTCGTCCCAGCCGATCAGCTTGCGGCCGTGCTTTTCCAGGTACTGGCCGATGCGGCCCATGAACCAGCCCTGCAGCGCGTCTTCATTGCTGATGCCGAGCGCGCGCATCTTCGCCTGCACCGTGGGCGAGGCCTGCCACTGGTCCTTGATCGCCTCGTCGCCGCCCACGTGGATGTACGTCGACGGGAACAGCGCCATCACCTCGTCGAGCACATGGTCGATGAAGGCGAAGCTGGCGTCGTCGACGTTGTACAGGTACGGGTTCACGCCCCAGTCGACGGATACCGGCGGACGCTTGCCGGTGACGCCGAGCTGCGGATAGGAGGCCACCGCGGCTTGCGCGTGGCCAGGCATGTCCAGCTCCGGCACGATGGTGACGTGGCGCGCGGCGGCGTAGGCCACCACGGCGCGGATTTCGTCCTGCGTGTAGTAGCCGCCGTAGCGTTTCGGCTCGCCGTCGCGGCCGGCGTCGGGCGGCGTGCGCCAGGCGCCGATCTTCGTCAGTTCCGGATAACGCTTGATCTCGATGCGCCAGCCCTGGTCGTCGGTGAGGTGCCAGTGCAGCACGTCGAGCTTGTGCTGGGCCATCTGGTCGATCAGCTTTTCCACCTCCGCCACGCTCTGGAAGTGGCGCACGGAGTCGAGCATCAGCCCGCGCCAGGCGAAGCGCGGCCAGTCGCGGATGGCGAGCGCGGGCACGTCCACCGCGCCTTGCCGCGCGTCGGGCGTGAGCAGCTGGTACAGCGTCATCGCGCCGTGGAACAGGCCGGCGTCGTCGCGCGCACGGACGCGGATGCCTTGCGGCGTGACGTCGAGCGCATAGCCTTCGGCCTGCGCCACCGGCGCCTGCGGGTCGCGCTGCAGCACGATCGCGTGCGCGGCTTGGCCGTCGGCGGCGAGCTGCAGCTGCAGGCCGCGCGTGCGCGCCTCGAGCGCGATCAGGTAATCCGCGGCCTGCTTCGTCGCGGCGTCATCGCTCGCGAGCACCACGGGCGTGTGCGCGTCCACGGCGAAGCCGCCGTGCTGCAGCTCGATCTGCGCGGGCAGCGGAATCAGTGCGGGCGGCGCCGCGTCATCGGCGCGTGCGGCCTGCGCCGGCAGCAGGGCGAGCGCGAGCAGCAGGCCGGCGCAGCGGGACAACAGGGCGGGACGGTTCATCGGCGGCTCCGGCGGATTGGTTTTCGCCTGGTTTCAATCTGGGGATCCCGTTCGCGCTGAGCGTAGCTTGCGTCAGCAAGCGAAGTCGAAGCGTCCCCACAAAGTGCCCTTCGACTTCGGCCCTTCGGGCCTACGCTCAGGGCGAACGGTGAGTGCTTGCTCGGCCATTCCAGACAAAAAGACGGGCCCGCAAACCGAAGCCGGGCCCGCACGGGGAGAGTGCAGGCCGTCCATGGCCCGCGGGTTGTCGCGGCGGGTCAGAACTTCAGGTGCGCGTTCAGGTAGTACTGGCGACCGTTCTCGTAGAACGCGGTCGGGATGTACGCGCTCTGGTAGTACTTGGTGGTCGGGTTGTTGAGGTTCAGCGCATCCAGGCTGAAGCTCAGCCAGTCGGTGGCCTTGTAGCTGAAGGACGCACCCAGCGTGCCGTACGACGCCTGGTAGTACGGCACCGCGCCCTGCAGGCCGATCAGGAACGCCGAGCGCCAGCTGTAGCCGATGCGCGCGCCGAACGTGTCGTTCTCGAAGTAGGCACCGAGGTTGTAGGTGTTCTTCGAGGTGCCGAGCAGGTTGTGGCTGCCGTCCGCCCAGGTGAAGGACGAGGAGCCGTCGACGTAGGTGTAGTTGGCGTTCACGCCGAAGAACTGGCCGATCGGCTGGTTGTAGGTCAGTTCCAGGCCGGACAGGCGGGCGTCGGCATTCAGCGGCACGGCCACCTTGTAGGTCTCGAGCTTGTGGGTCAGCTCGCTGAAGAGCTGCTGGTCCTCGGTGCCGAACGCCACGTAGTTCTTCATGTTCATGGAGAACGCGTTGGCGGCGAGCAGGCCGCGCGGCATGAAGTACCACTCCAGGCCGGCGTCGAAGTTGGTCGACAGCACCGGTTTCAGGTGCGGGTTGCCGCCGCCGCCGGTCTTGTCCAGGTCCGAACCCCAGGAGGAGGCGCCGAGCGCGGAGTAGTCCGGCAGGGTCTGGGTCTGCGACACCGCGAAGCGGGCGATCAGGTCCTCGGCGATGTTGAACTTCAGGTTGAAGCTCGGCAGGAAGCGGCCGTAGTGGTTCGTGTAGTGGCGGCGGTCCCACTGGCCGAACAGGCTGCTCACGTCCGCCGGCTGCCCGGCCGGCACCGCGAAGTAGGTGTCGATGCCTTGGTTGATGTTGACGTAGCGCAGGCCGGCGTTGCCGCTCCAGTTCTCGCCCTGGAAGTTGGCCTGGAAGTACGCCGCGGCGTTCTTCTCGTCCACCCGCCACTCGCCGCCGTAGTTGTGGCGGCCGGTCGGGCCGTCGTTGTTGGAGAGCCAGGTGGAGTTGGCGTTGATCGCGCTTTGCAGCGCGGCCGGGGTGAAGTACCAGATGTTGCGCGGGAACTGGCCGCCGATGCCCTGGGCGAAATTGCCCGGGTAGTTCGCGGTGGCGCCGTTCTGCAGCGCGGCCCAGATGTTGCCGGGCGAGGCGCCCTCGGGCGACAGCGCGGCGCGGTCGTGCTTGGCGTAGCGCACGCCGTAGTTGAACGAGTTCAGCACGCCGGCGTTGAAGTACTGGGTGAAGTCGGCGGTGAACCAGTTCTCCTTGTCGGTGGCCTTGACGATCTGGTTGCCCCAGGTGCCGAAGCTGGTCACGCCGGACGGGCCGCCGTTGCCGCCCACGCTCCAGTCCACCGGCGAGCCGTTGCCGTGCGTGGTCCAGCTGGCGCCGCCGCCGTTGTTGCCGGTCACCTCGGCGATGAACTGCTTCGGCGTGGCGCCGGTGCCCTTGGTGGTGCCGGCCTGGAACGTGGCCGTGAGGTTGTCCGAGACGTTCCAGTCGGCATCGGCGGTGTAGTAGTAGGTCTTCGCCGAGGCCTTGCGGTCGATCATGTCGTACACGGTGTAATCCGTGCCCGGCTTGCCCGCATAGGTGGCGTTGGTGAGCACGCCGTTCTGCACGGTGTAACCCGGGTTCGGCGCCTGCGAGGTGGCGAAGTTGCCGCCCCACAGCATGTAGTTGCGGTTGTAGTTGTCGGCGTCGAGCTTGGAGTAGAAGCCGCTCAGGCCGAGGGTGAGGTCGTTGTTCGGGCGGAACTGCGCCTCGAGCAGGCCGCCGGTGCGCTTGCGGGTCTGGGTGAACAGCGTGGAGCCGAGCAGCGACGGAATGTACACGCCGACCAGGTCGGGGTTGGTGGCGGCCACCGGATCGGTGGCGGCGATCTGCTGGAAGCCGCCCGGAAGCTCCTGCGCCTCGCGCTGCAGGTGGCGCTTCTCGTCGAACACCTGGGCCAGCACGCCGAACGTGCTGTCGTCGTTCTTCCAGTTGAACAGGCCGGAGAACTGGCCGTCGGTGGTGGATGCCGTGCTGGAGTACACGCCGCCGATGCTGGCGTCCGCGGTGACCTGCTTGTCGAAGTCCAGCGGCTTGCGGGTGATGATGTCGACGTTGCCGGTGGTGCCGCCGTCCTGGAAGCGGGCTTCGGAGGACTTGTGCACTTCCACGCGGCTGACGATCTCGGACGGCAGCAGGGTGTAGCTCACGCTGCGGCCCACGGTGTTGCCCTGGCTCAGCACGAACCAGTCGGCGGAACCCACGCCGTGCCCGTTGATCAGCGTCTGGGTCAGGCTCGGGCTGGTGCCGCGCAGGCTGACGCGGTCGGCTTCGTCGAAGCCGCCTTCCTGGGCGCTGGAGGACTGGATGTCCACGCCGGGCAGGTTGCGCAGGGTATCGGCCACGTTGTGCGCGGGCAGCTTGCCCACGTCTTCGGCGGTGACCACCTCGATGTTGGAGTTGGCGTCCTTCTTGATGTCGAGCGCCTTCTCGGTGGAGCCGCGGATGCCGGTGACGGTGACCGTCGACAGGGTTTTCGCTTCCTTCTTGCTCGCAGCGTTGCCGTTCTGGGTCGTCGTGCCGTCCTGCGCGTAAGCGCCGACGGACAGGCACAGGCCGGCGACGATGCTCGCGGCAAGCAGTGACTTGCGGTGGTTCATGATGTCCTCCCCTCAGAGGCTGGATCAGTTGGGACCGTGTGGTCGTGGTGGTCTTGCTTGATGGACGGCGTTCGGCGCCGTGTCGCTAGAGCGGTGGCATGGCTGGATCTCCCTGCCGCTCGTCCAGAAACCAGCTGGCGGCGCCGATGACACCTAGCTGGCCGTGCTCGATCAGTCGTACGGGAACCTTTTGCAGGAAGGCGCGCATCACGCCCTTGTTGAAGTAGCGCTCGGCGAAACGGCTGGCGCGCAGGAAGCCGTGCAGTTGCGGCAGGATGCCGCCGGCGAGGAACACGCCGCCGCTGGCGCCGTACAGCATCGCCAGGTCGCCGGTGAAGCTGCCGAGCAGGCCGCAGAACACCTCGAGCGTTTCCAGCGCCGTGGCGTCGTGGCCGGCCAGCGCGGCGCCGGTGACTTCCGCCGGCGTCATCAGCGCCACCGCGCTGCCGCGCAGCTCGCACAGCGCGTGGTAGAGCTTGAGCAGGCCGGGGCCGGAGAGCGCGTCCTCGTAGGAGACGTAGGCGCGGCCGCGCGCGAGCACGCGCAGGATCGCGATCTCGCGTTCGTTGCCGGGCGCCAGCGCGATCTGGCCGGCTTCGGTGGGCAGCACCTGCGCATGGCCGGCGCGCGGCAGCAGCACCGCCGAGCCCAGCCCGGTGCCCGGCCCCATCACCAGCACCGGGCCGCGCGGCGCCGGCTGCGTGGTTTCGATCACCGGCAGCGTCTCGTCCACGTCCAGGAACTGGGTGGCCCAGGCCACCGCCTCGAAATCGTTGATCACTTCCAGCTGGCTCAGGCCGAGCTGCTCGCGCAGCGCGCCGATCGCCACCGGCCAGGGCAGGTTCTCGTTGACGATCGCGTCGTCCAGCACCACGCCGGCGCAGGCCACCACGCAGCGGCGCACGCGCGCGGCGAGCGCGGCGTGGCCGGCGGCCGGCAATTGCGCCATGAAGTCGCGCAGCACGGCGCCGAGGCCGGCCCAGTCGGCGCAGCAGTAGCGCTGGTAGTGCAGCACGCTGACCGGCTGCCGGCCCGCAGGCGTGCCGAGCACCAGGCCGATGCGCGCATGGGTGCCGCCGACGTCGGCGGCGAGGAACGGCTCGCCCCGGTCGAACGCGCCGTGCGGCGCCGGCGGCTGCGGCGACGGCGGGGCGGCATGACGCTGGCTGGCGAACTCTCCCACTGGATTTCCCCTTGCTCCGCGGTGTCTGGACGGCGTGGCGCGTGGTGTGCGGCTGCCGGGAACGCTTTGGGCGGAGTCTGGAAGCGGTATGACAACGTTGTCAAGTGGCTGTCCCGGGATTGTCACCATCGTCGGGCGCGCCGTGCAACATGACTGTTGGCAGGGGGGCGATACACGCGCTGTGTCGTACGCCGTAGGAGCGCACCCTGTGCGCGATCAAGCTTTCCGCAAGAGCCGTTCGCGCACAGGGTGCGCTCCTACGCGCTCCGCCGGATGGGATTGCAGCTGCCGGTTGACAACGTTGGACTTTGCAGCCAATAAAGGAGCCCTCGGCAGCCGCGGCTGCCGCTATGCTCACGGCCGTCCACGCCGTACCCCGGGGAGAGAAATCATGGCAAGCACGCTGGCGGCCGCGCCGTCCGAACGCTCCTACATCGGCCCGATGATCGTCATCGGCGTGCTGTTCTTCATCTTCGGCTTCGTCACCTGGCTCAACGGGCCGCTGATCACCTTCGTCAAGCTGGCGTTCCAGCTGCCCGACGCCTACGCGTTCCTGGTGCCGTTCGCGTTCTACATCTCCTACTTCGTGTTCTCGCTGCCGGCCTCGTGGGTGCTGCGCCGCACCGGCATGAAGAAGGGCATGGCGCTGGGCCTGTTCGTGATGGCGGCCGGCGCGCTGCTGTTCGGCCAGTTCGCCACCATGCGCGTGTTCGCCGGCGCGCTCACCGGCCTGTTCGTGATCGGCGCGGGCCTGTCGCTGCTGCAGACCGCCTCGAACCCCTACATCAGCATCCTCGGCCCGATCGACAGCGCGGCGCAGCGCATCGCCTTCATGGGTATCTGCAACAAGCTCGCCGGCATTCTCGCGCCGCTGGTGCTCGGCGCGCTGGTGCTGCACGGCATCGGCGACCTCGACGCGCAGGTGAAGGCCGCCGACCCGGCGCTGCGCGAGGGCCTGCTGAACGCGTTCGCCGCGAAGGTGCACCTGCCGTACATGGCGATGGGCGGCCTGCTGCTGCTGCTCGGCGTGTGGGTGCTGCGCTCCTCGCTGCCGGAGATCAAGCCGGCCGGCGCGAACGACGAGCACGCGATCGGCCACACCGGCCGCACCATCTACAGCTTCCCGCACCTGTGGCTGGGCGTGCTGTGCCTGTTCCTGTATCTGGGCGTGGAGGTGATGGCCGGCGACGCGATCGGCACCTACGGCGCCGGCTTCGGCCTGCCGCTGGACCAGACCAAGTTCTTCACCGCGTTCACGCTCGGCGCGATGCTGCTCGGCTACCTGGCCGGCCTGGTGCTGATCCCGCGCGTCGTCTCGCAGCAGCGCTACCTCGCGGTGTCCGCGGTGCTCGGCGTGCTGTTCACGCTGGGCGCCTACTTCACCACCGGCTACGCCTCGGTCACCCTCGTCGCCGCGCTGGGCTTCGCCAACGCGATGATGTGGCCGGCGATCTTCCCGCTCGCGATCAAGGGCCTGGGCCGCCACACCGAGGCCGGCTCGGCGCTGCTGATCATGGGCATCGCGGGCGGCGCGCTGATCCCGCTGGCCTTCGTGCACCTGAAGGAGGTCATCAACTTCCAGGCGGCGTTCGCGCTGCTGATGGTGCCCTGCTACCTGTACATCCTCTACTACGGCCTGCGCGGCCACCGCGTCGGTCAGCACGCGGCGGGCTGAGATCGCGTGCGGCAGGCGCGCAGCGGTCCGCTAGACTGTGCGGCGCGTCGGCGCGGCCGTGCCGCGCGTCCCTTCGCATCTCGAATCTGAGGTCTCCCGCTTGCGCAGCGCCACCATCAAGGATGTAGCCGAGCAGGCGGGCGTGTCGCTGAAGACCGTCTCGCGCGTCATCAACAACGAGCCCTCGGTGCACGCGCGCACGCGCGAGAAGGTGCAGCGCGCGATCGAGGCGCTGGACTACCGGCCCGATCCCTCCGCGCGCAGCCTGCGCAGCACGCGCGCCTACGCGGTGGGCCTGGTCTACGACAACCCCAACCCGCACTACATCATCAGCATGCAGAGCGGCGTGCTGGACGCCTGCCGCAAGAGCGGCTACGGCCTGCAGATCCATCCCTGCGACTCCACCTCGCCGCGGCTGGCCGAGGAGCTGGTGGCGCTGGTCGGCAACGCGCGGCTGGCCGGCCTGGTGCTGGCGCCGCCGATGTCCGAGCAACCGGAGCTGATCCGCAAGCTGGCGGCGGCGAAGATCCCGTTCATGCGGGTGATCTCCGCGCGGCAGGATCCCAAGGACGGCTATCCCTGCGTCTACGTGGACGACCGCGACGCCGCCTACGCGATCACCGAACACCTGATCCAGCTCGGCCACACCCGCATCGGCTTCCTGTGGGGCGGCCGCGACCACCGCTCCAGCCCCGAGCGCTACCAGGGCTATGAGGACGCGCTGAAGGACTACGGCATCGCGCTCGACCGCAAGCTGATCCTGCCCGGCGACTACTCCTTCGACGACGGCTTCCGCGGCGCGCGCAAGCTGCTCGCGCTGAAGGACCGCCCCACCGCGATCTTCGGCTCCAACGACGAGATCGCCGCCGGCGTGCTCGCCGCCGCGCACTCCAGCGGCATCAGCGTGCCGTGGGAACTCTCCATCGCCGGCTTCGAGGACAGCCCGTTCTCCAAGCAGTCCTGGCCCGCGTTGACCACCGCGCGCCAGGCCACCGAGGACATCGCCCGCCACGCCGCGCAGCGGCTGATCGCCAACCTGCAGCATGAGGCGAACGGCGAGCCGCTGGAGGAGGGCAACGAGGGCTTCAGCCCCGAACTGGTGGTGCGCGGTTCCACCGCGCCGTTGCGGAGCGCGCCGGCGAAGCGTTGACGCGCTCGCTCTTCTCCCTCTCCCCCCGTCGGGGAGAGGGTGGGGTGAGGGGCGAGTGCTCGCGACAGCCTTGCTTTTCTGTCGTCGCTCTATGGGGAAAAGGCTGCTGCTCTTGTGCACGCTTGGCAAGCGACAAAGCAGTTTCGTGCGCCTGCCGGCGCCCGAGCTACTTCTCTTTTGCTTGTCCAAAAGAGAAGTAGCCAAGAGAAA